>Ga0247742_10000452_pt1 | contig 33365 bp, 28 predicted proteins | sample UWRJL208509C2_FD_180944 | JGI IMG/M metagenome (GOLD analysis project Ga0247742, IMG submission 180944) | Plant litter microbial communities from Arlington Agricultural Research Station in Wisconsin, United States - UWRJ-L208-509C-2 | ecosystem: Environmental > Terrestrial > Plant litter >...
ACAGCCTGGAAACCTACGCCGAGGAAATCATCCGCTTCCTCAAGGAAGACTTCGGTGACGATCTGCCGGAAATCATCCTGGAGCCGGGCCGTTCGTTGATCGCCAACGCCGGGATCCTGGTCAGCGAAGTGGTACTGGTTGCGCGTAAATCCCGCACCGCCGTCGAGCGTTGGGTGTATACCGATGTGGGCAAGTTCTCCGGCCTGATCGAAACCATGGACGAAGCCATCAAGTTCCCGATCTGGACCGAGAAGAAAGGCGAGATGGAAGAAGTGGTCATCGCCGGCCCGACCTGCGACAGCGCCGACATCATGTACGAGAACTACAAGTACGGCCTGCCGCTGAACCTGGCGATTGGTGACCGGATGTACTGGTTGTCCACCGGCGCGTACACCACCAGCTACAGCGCCGTTGAATTCAATGGCTTCCCGCCATTGAAATCGTTCTACCTGTAAACGCACGCCCTGATCGTTCCCACGCTCTGCGTGGGAACGCATCCGGTGACGCTCTGCGTCACGCCGTTAAAGCGGACGCAGAGCGTCCAGGGCGGCATTTCCACGCAGCGCGTGGGAACGATCAAGTTCAATCGCATGCTCTTGATAGATCTCGGCCATTGCCCGTATCTGCGGCTCATTGGCGGCACACAACGCCCTGTGCGCCACCCGCAAAAACTTCAAATTCCCGCCCGCCAGTGCCTTGCGCAACCATTCCAGTGCCGTTTCTATCTCGCCCCGGTCCGCCAACACCGCCGCATAACTGAACTGCCCGCGAAAATCCCCGCCTTCTGCTGACTGGCGATACCACGCCACCGCCGCCTCCAGATCCCTCGGGCAGTACTGCCCTTCTTCCAGATAACGCCCCAGCAGGTTCATCGACTTGGCATGGCCCAGTTCCGCCGCCTGTCGATAACACGCCAGCGCCTGGGTTTGATCCTCGGCAACCCCGCGCCCGGTCGCCAGCAGGTTGGCGTAGTTGTACAAACCCCAATCCAGCCCGGCCTCGGCCGCCCGACGATATTCCCGGGCCGCCGCCACGGCATCCGCCTCGCAACCCCAGCCATGCTCCAGGCAACGCCCGAGCATATTGCGCGCCATCAAATGCCCGCCCTTGGCGGCGATGCGGAACCAGCGCATTGCCAGTGCTTCATCGCGCTCGATGCCGCGCCCTTCCAGCAGGATTTGCCCGAGCAGCGCCTGGGCATCCACCACACCCTCTTTCGCGGCGATCAAAATCGCCTGGGCGGCGCGCACCGGGGAGTCGTCGAGCATGCTCTGCAATTGCTCAACGTTGAGTACTTCTTCACGGCGCAATAAAAAGCCCACGCTCAGACCTCAACCCAGCGGCGCAGCAGGTTGTGATAGGTGCCGGTGAGCTGGATCAGCGCGGGGTGGTCGGGCACGTCGCGGCTCAGTTGCTGGATCGCCCCGTCCATCTCGAACAGCAAGGTGCGCTGGCTGTCCTCGCGCACCAGGCTTTGGGTCCAGAAAAACGAGGCGTAGCGCGCGCCGCGGGTCACGGCGTTGACCTTGTGCAGGCTGGAGCCGGGGTACAGCACCATGTCGCCCGCCGGCAACTTGACCCGCTGCAGGCCGAAGGTGTCCTGGATTTCCAGCTCGCCGCCGTCGTAGTCGTCGGGGTCGCTGAAAAATACGGTGGAGGAAAGGTCAGTGCGCACCCGCTCGTGGCTGCCCTTGGACTGGCGCACGGCGTTGTCGATATGGAAGTCGAAACTGCCACCGGCGGTGTAACAGTTGAGCAATGGCGGGAAGACCTTGTGCGGTAACGCCGCTGACATGAACAGCGGATTTTTCCACAGGCGATCAAGGATCGCCGCGCCGATTTCCTTTGCCAACGGGTGGCCTTCCGGCAGTTGCAGGTTGTGTTTGGCCTTGGCCGATTGGTGCCCGGCAGTGATTTTGCCGTCGGCCCACTCGGTGTGCGCCAGGGCTTCGCGGATGCGCAGCACTTCCTCGCGAGAGAACAGGCCGGGAATGTGCAGCAACATGGAGGCATTACCTGAAAACAGTGAGACGCCAATGGTAGTGATTCTTATTGACTGTGTACAACCCTACTCCCGCCCAAAGGACGAACGAGATCGTCAAAACCGTAAGCAAAAAGTGTAAAGAACGTAAATTCAGTGCGAATAGTAATGTATCGCAATTGATATGAAGTCTTGTTCTCCCTATATTCCGCGGCCTCACCTCCTTGGGGAAAGGACACTTTCATGCCGCGCACTTCGATAAAAACACCTGCCAGTTCACCACGTTTGCTGGCCTCGGCCATCGGCGTTGCCATCAGCGCCAGCGCTGCCGCCCAAATGGCGCAAGCTGCTGAAGACACCGAGCAGAAAGGCGAGCGCAACAGCATTTCCCTGGGAGCCACCAGCATCACCGGCCAGGAACAGGACAGCACGTCCTACCAGGTCGAAAAAGCCTCCTCGCAGAAGTACACCGCGCCGCTGGTAGATACTCCGCGCTCGGTCACCGTGGTGCCGCAGCAAGTGCTCAAGGACACCGCCGCCACCTCGTTGCAGGACGCCTTGCGCACCGTGCCGGGGATTACCTTCGGCGCCGGTGAAGGCGGCAACCCGCAGGGCGACCGTCCGTTCATTCGCGGCTTCGACGCCCAGGGCGATACCTACCTCGACGGCGTGCGCGACACGGGCGGCCAGAGCCGCGAGATCTTCGACATCGAATCCATCGAAGTCAGCAAAGGCCCCAACTCGTCATTCGGCGGCCGCGGCTCGGCCGGCGGCAGTCTCAACCTGGTGAGCAAGACGCCACAGGCGCGGGACTTCACCAACGGTGGCTTCACCTACGGCTCCGACCAGACCCGCCGCTATGTGCTCGACGTCAACCGTCAGTTCCTCGACAGCGCGGCCTTCCGCCTGAACCTGATGAGCCACGAACAGAACGTCGCCGGGCGTGATGCCGTCAACTACGACCGCTGGGGCGTGGCGCCGTCGCTGACCTTCGGCCTGGGCACTCCGACCCGAGTCAACTTCAGCTACTACCACATGGAAAGCAACGACCTGCCGGATTCGGGCATTCCGTATGGCTACAGCAACAGCGGCGCAAGAGCCGCCCACGTGCATGACAAGCCAACCGACGGCGGCGACAGCAACAACTTCTACGGCCTCAAGGATCGCGACTTCCGCAAGACCCGCGCCGACATCAGCACGTTCTCCATCGAGCACGACCTGAACGACAACATGACGCTGAAAAACACCCTGCGCCACGGCAACACCGGCCAGGACTATATCGTCACGCAACCCGACGACAGCCAGCACAACGTCAACCAGTTCGGCACCGTGTGGCGCCGAGCGAACACCCGCGTGTCCACCACCGAGACCACCACCAACCAGACCGATCTGTTTGGCAGCTTCCAGGCGCTGGGCTTCAAGAACACCTACTCCACCGGGCTGGAATTCACCGGCGAAGAAACCCGCTACAGCGGCTACACCGTCAGCCCGAACAGCAACCCCGGTTGCCCGGCGCCCGGCAAAGGCGGCCAGTGCACCTCGCTGGGCAACCCGAACCCGGACGATGCCTGGACCGGCAGCATTGCGCGCAACTACAACGGCACCAACACCAAGGCCACCAGCCGCGCCGCCTATGTGTTCGACACCATTGAGCTGGACCCGAAATGGCTGCTGAACGTCGGCCTGCGCTACGACACCTTCGACACCGTGGCCAACACCAATGCGGTGCCGACCGCCACCGTCAAGGCCCGCAGCAAGATCAAGAACGACAGCCAGTTCTTCAACTGGCAGGCGGGCCTGGTCTGGAAGCCGGTTGAAAACGGCAGCATCTATGCCTCCTACGCCACCTCAGCCTCACCGGCCGGCGGCCTGGTAGGTGAAGGCGCCGACGGCAACCCGCTGTCTGCCGGCGCCGCCACCAGCGACCTGAAACCGGAAGAGACCGTCAACTACGAGCTGGGCACCAAGTGGGACATGTTCCACGACCGCCTGTCCCTGACCGCCGCGGTGTTCCGCACCGAGAAGAAAAACACGCGGATCCTGGTGGACGCGCTGACCTATGAAAACGGTGGCGAATCCCGCGTCGACGGCCTGGAGCTTTCCGCCAGCGGCAAGCTGACCGATCAATGGCAAGTGTTCGCCGGCTACAGCTACCTGAAAAGCGAACTGGTGGACCCGGGCCTGAACGGTCGTAACGGTGTCGTCAGTGCCGGCTCGAACAAAGGCAACCAGATGCCCAACACGCCGAAGAACACCTTCAGCCTGTGGACGACGTATGACGTGACACCGAAGCTCACCATCGGCGGCGGCGCGTTCTATGTCGACGAGGTCTACGGCGATGCGGGCAACACCGTCTACGTGCCGTCCTACACCCGCTACGACGCCATGGCCAGCTACAAGCTGACCAAGAACGTCGACCTGCAGTTGAACGTGCAGAACCTCACCGACAAGACCTACTACGACAAGGCCTATGCCTCGCATTTTGCCAACCAGGCAGCCGGTCGTACGGCCCTGCTGACCACCAGTTTCCATTTCTAAACCGATACAAATGACTGCACGAAACCCCACGCATCGGATGCGTGGGGTTTTTGCGTGTAAAAAAGAATGTTTCTCGACAACTCGCGGCATAATGCGCGCCGTGAAACACCTAACCTGATGACGAGGCCGTACGACGTGTTGAAGAAAACCCTGTTCCAGTTGCATTGGTTCTTCGGCATTACCGCCGGGCTGGTGTTGGCCTTGATGGGGATCACCGGCGCGACGGTGTCGTTCCAGGATGAAATCATCGAGTTGCTGAACCCGACGGTGTTGACGGTGGAAAAGCGTCCGGCCGGGGTACTGCCGCCCGCTGAACTGGTGCACCTGCTGGAAGCCCGTGAAGGCAAAGTCGTGTCGATGCTCACGGTGCAGCCCGACAGTACCAACGCAGCCAAGGTCTGGTTCACCCCACCGCCCGGTGAACGCCGCGGGCAGATGCGCTACTTCGACCCGTACACCGGCGATTACCTGGGCGATGCCGTCGGCCAGGACTTCTTCGGCTTCGTGCTGCAACTGCACCGTTTCCTCGCCATCGGCGACACCGGCCGGCAAATCACCGGCGCCTGCACGCTGATCCTGGTGTTCTTCTGCCTTTCGGGCCTGTACCTGCGCTGGCCGCGCCAGGTGGCAAGCTGGCGTGCATGGCTGGCGGTGGACTGGCGCAAGAAAGGCCGCAGTTTCAACTGGGACCTGCACTCGGTATTCGGCACCTGGTGCCTGCTGTTCTATCTTCTGGCGGCACTCACCGGACTGTTCTGGTCCTACGAGTGGTACAGCAACGGCATGACCAGACTGCTGTCCGACGCGCCGCAGAACGAACGCGTACGCAAGCGCGGCCCGGCCCCCGAAGGGCCTGCGCCGGTGGCCAATTACGCCGCGATCTGGAGCAGCATCTACAGCAACGCCGGCCCCGGCTTGAGCGGCTACAACATCCGCATGCCCGCGGTCGCCGGCCAACCCGCCACCGTCTACTACCTGCTGAAGACCTCGCCCCACGATCGCGCGCTGAACCAGATCAACCTCGACCCGGCCACCGGCGAAGTCAAATCCCATGACACCTACGCCGGCAAAAGCTTCAAGGCGCAGATCCTGACCAGTATCTATGCGCTGCACACCGGCAGCTACTTCGGCCTGCCCGGCCGGATCATCCTGACGTTCAGCGCGCTGCTGATGCCGCTGTTCTTCATCACCGGCTGGCTGTTGTACCTGGACCGCCGCCGCAAGAAACGCCAGGTGCGCGATGCCCGCAAAGGCCTGACCGGCAACCACAGCGACGCGCCGGCCTGGCTGATCGGCTTTGCCAGCCAGAGCGGCTTTGCCGAGCAACTGGCCTGGCAGACCGCCGGGCAGTTGCAGGCCGCCGGCGTGCCGGTGAACGTGCAGTCGCTGGGCAGCGTCAGCGAAGAGGATTTGCGCCAATCGAGCCATGCGCTGTTCGTGGTCAGCACCTTCGGCGACGGCGAGGCACCGGACAGCGCCCGCGGTTTCGAGCGCAGCGTGCTCAGCCAGGACCTGTCCCTCAAGGGCCTGAACTACTCGGTGTTGGCCCTGGGTGATCGCCAGTACCAACACTTCTGCGGCTTCGCCCGGCGCCTGCATTTCTGGCTGACCAACCAGGGCGGCAACCCGCTGTTCGCCCCGGTGGAAGTCGACAGCGCCGACACCGATGCATTGCTGCACTGGCAACAACAACTGGGCCAACTGACCGGCCATGCACCCGCTGCGGCATGGGCCAGCGCGACCTATGAAAACTGGACCCTGAAGCAACGCACCCTGCTCAACCCGCACAGCAGTGGCTCCGGCGTCTATTTGCTCGGGCTTACCCCGCCAACTCCCCGGGACTGGCTGGCCGGCGACCTGGTGGAAGTGCTGCCACGCAATTGCCCATGGGCCATCGAACACTTCCTGGAAGGCCTGGGACTGGCCGGCAACGAGGGCGTGGTAGTCGACGGCCTTGCACACACCCTCGACCAGGCCCTGGCCGGCCGCCAACTGCCGGACAATCGCGCACACCTGGTGGGCCTGCATGCCCAGGCGCTGGTCAATGCACTGGTGCCGCTGGGCATGCGCGAATACTCCATCGCCTCGATTGCCAGCGACGGTGTGCTGGAGCTGATCGTGCGCCAGGAGCGTCACCCCGATGGCAGCGTGGGCGTGGGTTCCGGCTGGTTGACCGAACATGCACCGCTGGGTTCGACCATCAGCCTGCGAGTGCGGCGCAACAGTGGTTTCCATCTGCCGACCGAGCCGCTCCCGATGATCCTGCTGGGCAACGGCACCGGCCTTGCCGGGTTGCGCAGCCTGCTCAAGGCGCGGGTTGCCGACGGCCAGCAGCGCAACTGGCTGCTGTTTGGCGAACGCAATATCGCCCACGACTACCACTGCCAGGATGAGTTGCAAGGCTGGCTGGCCAGCGGTGACCTGGCGCTACTGGACCTGGCCTTTTCCCGGGATCAGGCAGAGAAAATCTACGTGCAGGATCGCCTGCGCGAATCAGCGGATGTGCTGCGTAAATGGGTGGCGGATGGCGCCGCGATTTACGTCTGCGGCAGTTTGCAGGGGATGGCGGCGGGTGTGGATCAGGTGCTGCACGATGTGCTGGGCAGCGAAGCCGTCGAACGCTTGATCGAGCAGGGCCGCTACCGCCGGGATGTTTACTGACCCCCTGAAGATACACCGGTCAAAATGTGGGAGCGGGCTTGCTCGCGAAGGCAGTGGATCAGTCCATACATCTGTTGACTGACACACCGCCTTCGCGAGCAAGCCCGCTCCCACATTGGCTCTTCTTCAGTAGGTAGATTGCATTGCAATCACACTGGCGCCAGCTTCTGCTCAAACACCGAAACCCCATCCAGGTCCCGCAAAATCACCGTCAGCTCCGCCGTCTGCCCGTCAATCTGCACCTCGCCAAAAAACTGGAACCCGGCAAACGGCGAGCTGTTCTGCACCGTCGGCGCCTTCTCGAACACCACTTCCGGGCCAAAGGTTTTATCCAGCGGATTAGGCCCGAAACTCCCGGCATTCAACGGCCCGGCGACAAACTCCCAGAACGGCTCAAAATCCTGAAACGCCGCCCGATCCGGATGGTAATGATGGGCCGCGCAGTAATGCACATCCGCCGTCAGCCACACGTGATTACGCACCTGCTGCGCCCGCAGAAACGCGAGCAATTCGGCAATTTCCAACTCGCGCCCCTGGGCCGGGCCCGGGTCGCCGTTGGCGATCGCTTCCCAACGCGGCACGCCGGGGCTGACCTCACCGTCGGGCACGCCCAGGCCAATGGGCATGTCGGCGGCGATGACTTTCCACTGCGCCTGGGAGGCCTTCAATTCGCGCTTCAGCCAGTCCAGTTGCTCACGCCCAAGGAACGGTTTTTCACCGCCAAGGTTGTCATCGTTCGGCCCGCGATAGCTGCGCATGTCCAGCACAAACACATCCAGCAACGGGCCGTAGCTGAGCTTGCGATAAATCCGCCCGCCCTGGTCGGCGCTTTGCCGGCGCATCGGTGAATATTCCAGCCAGGCCTGGCGCGCACGGCCTACCAGGGTATTGATGTCGCGAGTCTTGTAGCGTTCATCCAGTTGCTTGCTCGGCGACCAGTTGTTGATCACCTCGTGGTCGTCCCACTGCCAGATCTGCGGCACTTCGGCGTTGAAGCGACGTACGTTCTCGTCCATCAGGTTGTAGCGGTAGTTGCCCCGGTATTCATTCAGGGTTTCAGCGACTTTGCTTTTGGCTTCGGTGGTGATGTTGCGCCAGATGCGTCCGTCCTCGGTGGTCAGTTGCGCGGGCACCGGGCCGTCGGCGTAGATGGTGTCGCCGCTGTGAATGAAGAAGTCCGGCAGGCGCAGGCGCATGGCTTCGTAGATGCGCATGCCGCCGATGTCCGGGTTGATGCCGAAGCCCTGGCCGACGGTGTCGCCGCTCCACACAAAGCGGATATCCCGGCGCTGCTGCGGCACGCTGCGCAGGTGACCGAACCAGGGCTCGCTGGCCACGCCGGTCTGGGCATCTTCAAAGTGCACACGGTAGAAGATCGCCTGGTCGACGGGCAGGCCGGTGAGTTCGACACGGGCGGTGAAATCGGTGCGGCTGTCGGCCAGGGGCGAGACGAATTTGCGCGGGTTGCTGAATACGCTGCGGGTGTCCCACTCCACCACCATCCGGGCCGGGCGGTCGCTGCGGCTCCAGATCATCGCGCGGTCGCCCAGCAGGTCGCCGGACTGCACGCCGTCGGTGAGTTGCGGGCGATCCTTGACCGAGGCGATCACCGCAGGCGCGAGGCCCGGCAGCAACAGGCCGGCGCCAACGGCTTGCATCACGCGGCGGCGGCCGAGATTGAAGTGGCTCATGCGGGTTCCCTCTCGAGCAGCAAAAGGGAAACTTAAGCATGACGGGATGAACGAGTTATGACACCGGCCTTATTGCTCACGGAGGTCAAATGTGGGAGCTGGCTTGCCTGCGATAGCCTCAACTCGGTTGCGTTGATACACCGAGGTGCCTGCATCGCAGGCAAGCCAGCTCCTACATGAACCGCGTCATGCCTGGGCGGGTGCGACAGAAAGCTCTACGGTCTCAGGGCGCTTGAGGAATGCATACACCACGGCCGTCAACAAACTGCCCGCCACGATCGCCAGCAGGTACAGCAGCGCATGGTTGATCGCATTCGGGATCAGCATCACAAACAATCCACCATGGGGCGCCATCAGCTTGCAGCCGAAATACATCGACAGCGCACCGGTCAGCGCACCGCCGGCGATGCTGGCCGGGATTACCCGCAACGGGTCCTTGGCAGCAAACGGAATCGCGCCTTCAGAGATAAAGCACATGCCGAGGATCAGCGCGGCCTTGCCGGCTTCACGCTCGGTCTGGGCGAACTTGCGCCGCGCCAGGAAGGTGGCGATGCCCATGCCAATCGGCGGCACCATGCCGGCAGCCATGGTCGCGGCCATGGGGGCACCGCTTTGCGCCGCCAGCAGGCCGACGGAAAACGCGTAGGCCGCCTTGTTGATCGGGCCACCGAGGTCGACGCACATCATGCCGCCCAGCAAGATGCCCAGCAGCACGGCGTTGGTGGTGCCCATGGTGCTGAGAAAATCCGTGAGGCCGGTGAGCATCTTCGCCACCGGCGGCCCTACCAGGTAAATCATCGCCAGGCCGGTGAACAGACTCGCCAGCAACGGGATGATCAGGATCGGCTTGAGGGCTTCCAGGCTCTGGGGCAAACGGATCGCGCGGCTGATGAATTTGACGCAGTAGCCGGCGAGGAAACCGGCAAAAATACCGCCGATAAACCCCGCGCCCAAAGTGCTGGCCAGCAGGCCACCGATCATGCCGGGGGCCAATCCAGGACGGTCGGCAATCGAGTAGGCGATGTAACCCGCCAGCAGCGGCACCATCAGCATGAACGCCTGGTCGCCGACGGTTTTCAGCGCGGCGGCCAGGGTGCCTTTTTCTTCAAAGGCATGAATGCCGAACACGAATGACAGGGCGATCAGCAGACCGCCCGCCACCACCATCGGCAGCATGAACGACACGCCGGTGAGCAAGTGTTTGTAGACACCGGTCTTCTCCGGTTTGGCAGCGGCACCACTGGCAGCGGATTCCTGCTTGCCTTCGGCCAACGCCTTGTTGAGGGTCGCCTCGGATTGCTTGAGCGCGATCCCGGTACCGCAGCGATAGATTTTCTTGCCGGCAAAGCGCTCGGTGGCGACTTCGATGTCGGCGGCGAGCAGTACCACGTCGGCGTCACGAATCGCCTCGGGACTCAGCGGCGTGCGGGCGCCCACGGAGCCCTGGGTTTCCACCTGCAAGTCATACCCGAGGCGCTTGGCGGTTTGCTGCAACGCTTCGGCAGCCATGAAGGTGTGGGCGACGCCGGTCGGGCACGCGGTGATCGCGACGATACGCGGCGTGCTTTTCGCCGGTGCCGCGTCAGCCACCTGCACCTGGGCCTCCTCGGCCCCGCGACGCAACACCGCGTCCACATCCTGCAACGCCTGGGCCGGCGTGCTGCGGAATACGCGTTTGCCGACAAAACGCTGCATGTCCACCGGCGTGCTGCTGACCAGCAATACCCACTCGGCGGCTTCAAGGGTGGCCGCCGACAATTGGCGTTCCGGATGCTGCACGTCGACCACTTCGACGCTGGTGCTCCAGCCCTGGCGTTGCGCGGCAGCATCCAGCAAGCGGGCGCACAGCACACTGGTGACCATGCCGTTCGGGCAGGCAGTAACAATGGCTAACTTCATGACCAACCCTCTTATTGTTCTGTCAGCGGGCGCACGTGGACGCCGCTCTGCAAAGTCTCAAGCTGCGCTTCGTCGGTGATGCCAAAGCCGATCTGCGTGACCGCCATCGCGGCAATGGCGGTGGCGCGGCCCAGGGTCTGCTCCGGCGTATCGCCACTGAGCAAACCGTGAAGCATCCCGGCCAGCAGCGAGTCGCCGGCACCTACGGTACTGGCCACGGTTACCTTGGGCGGGGTAGCGTGCAGCGCCGTTTCCGGGCTGTACCAGCTCACACCCGCGGCACCGTCGGAGACCACCACATGCTCCACACCTTGCCGATGCAGTTGGCGGATGGCATCTGTGGAATGACCAAGGGCATCGGCCAGTTCTTCGGTATTGGGTTTGACCAACCACGGGCCGGCGTTCAATCCGGCGCGCAGCGCTTCGCCGCTGGTGTCCAGGGCGACTTTCAAGCCGAGGTTTTTCAGTTGCTGCAGCAGGCCCTGGAACCACTGAGGGGTGATGCCGCGTGGCAGGCTGCCGGCCACGACGACGGCGTCGTAGCCGGGAGCAATCCGCGCCAGTTGCTCAAGCAGTGCGTGTTGCGCCTGCTCGCTGACCAACGGGCCCGGCGCATTGACATCCGTGACCCGCCCGTCCTGCTCGGCGATCTTGATATTGCTGCGGGTTTCGCCCGGCACGCGAATAAAGGCATCGGTAAAACCGCGACGGGCAATCAGCATCTCGAATGCCTGGGGATTGTCCTCACCAAGAAAGCCGCCCACGGTCACCTGATGACCAAGGTCCGCCAGCACCTGGGCCACGTTCACGCCCTTGCCGGCAGCGTGGGTGATCATCGCTTCGCTGCGATTGACCTCGCCCGGTTCCAGGCGCGCCAGGCGCACCGTCAGGTCCAACGCCGGGTTCAGCGTCAGGCTTAAAATCCTTGCCATTTACACGGCCTCCACAAGCGCACGCACTTCGGCGGGAGAACCCACCGCCAGGGCTTTTTGTGCCAGGCCCTGGGCCTCGCTCAGACTGAATTCACGCACCCGTGCCTTGACCTCGGGAATGCTGCGCGCCGAGACGCTCAGCTCATCCACTCCCAGGCCGATCAGCACCGGAACTGCCAAAGGGTCGGCTGCCAGCTCGCCGCACACGCCGACCCATTTGCCATGGGCATGGGCGGCGCGCACGGTGATGTCGATCAGTTGCAACACCGCCGGATGCAGGCCGTCAGCCTGGGCCGACAGCGTCGGATGGCCACGGTCGATGGCCAAGGTGTATTGGGTCAGGTCGTTGGTACCGACGCTGAAGAAGTCCACCTCCTTGGCCAGTACCGGCGCCAGCAAGGCGGCCGACGGCACTTCGATCATGATCCCCAGTTGCAGGTCGGCCACCGGGATCTCCAGGCGCAGGCGCTCGGTCATGTCCCGGGCCTGGCGCCACTCGTCAACACTGCCAACCATCGGGAACATGATGCGCAGTGGACGGTTGTCTGCCGAACGCAACAGTGCGCGCAATTGCGCTTCCATGATCTGCGGGCGTTGCAGGGTCAGGCGAATGCCGCGCACGCCGAGGAAGGGGTTTTCTTCCTTGGCGATCGGCCAGTAAGGCAGCGGTTTGTCACCGCCCACATCAAGGGTGCGCACCACCAGCGGCCGGCCGCCGAGGCCGTCGAGCACGCGGCGGTATTCGGCTTCCTGGGTGGCTTCGTCGGGCGCTTGTTTGTGGGCCATGAAAATCAGTTCGGTGCGCAGCAGGCCGATACCTTCGGCGCCCTGCTCCACCGCGCCGGCAACCCCGGCGCTTTCGCCGATATTGGCGAATACTTCGACGGCATGGCCATCGCGGGTCAGGGCCGGTTCATGGCGTTGGGCGGCGGCGGCTTGCAGACGTTGTTCGCGGGTGTCGCGTTCGACGGTGGCGCGCTGCAAGGTGGCGGCGTCGGCGTCCACATGCAGGCGACCGCGCTGGCCATCCAGCAACAACGGCGTGCCCGAAGCCAACAGCAATACAGCAGGGCCTGCACCCACCAGCGCGGGAATGCCCAACGCGCGGGCGACGATGGCGCTGTGGGCGGTGGCGCCGCCACGGGCAGTGAGGATGCCGGCGACACGCACCGGGTCCAGGCGCGCCACGTCCGAGGGACCCACTTCGTCCATCACCAGGATGTAGGGTTCGTCGGGCTCCTGGGCGGTTTCGACGCCGCACAGTTGCGCCAGCACGCGGCGGCCAATGTCACGCAGATCGGCGGCGCGCTCGGCAAGCAAGGCGTCCTGCAACGATTCCTGCTGTTTGGCGGCGGCTTCGATCACGCTCATCCACGCGGCTTCGGCGCTTTCGCCCTGCTTGAGGCGCGTCTCGACTTCGTCGGTCAGTTCCGGGTCGTCGAGCATCTCCTGGTGGGTGATGAAGATCTCGCGGATGGCTTTGGATTTGCTGCGCTCGATCAGGCCCTGGATGTCCCGGCGCACGTCGGTCAATGCCGCGTGCAGGCGCTGGCGCTCGATCACTGGCGACTCGCCGCGCAGCGGGTATTCGAAAGGTTGCAGCACCTGGATATGCGCCGGGCCAATCGCAATGCCGGGGGCGGCGGCAATGGCCTGGATCAGGCTGCCGGACACTGGCGCGCTGATGACCGGTTCGATCTCGACCACGGCTTGTTGGGCGCTGACTGCCGGCAGCGGCTCGACTTCTTCGCCGAGGCCGTCTTCCACTGCCGCCAGCAAGGCGGGCAAGGCGTCACCGGCAATGGTTGGCTCGGCGACAAACTCCAGTACCTGGCCGCGACGCGCACCGAGGCTGAGCAACTTGCTCAGGCTTTTTACCGATACCGCGCCGACGTCTCCATCGACGATGCGCACACGGATTTCACCGGCAAAACTTTTCGCCAATTGCGCGAGGATCTTCGCCGGGCGCGCATGCAGCCCGTGGGCGTTGGCCAGGGCAATGCGCACGCTTGGCCAGTCGGCGGGCAGTTCACCGCCGAGCACTTCCAGTACGGCCCGGCTGCTGGTGGCGCGGCCGAGTTCCTGGCCACGGCCTTCGATCAGCAAGGCACACAGGCGTTCGAGCAAGGTCTGGTGGGCCTCGCCGAGGCTGGCCAGGCAGAACAGGCCGCTCAAGGGCTGGCCCAGGTAACGCATGGGTTTGTCCGGAGTGACAAAGGCCAGGCCGGGACGCTTCACCGTCTGCTCGCTGTGCAACCACCACAGGCCATCGCCCAGGGGCAGCGCGTCGACTTGTTGCAGCACGGCGGCAAAGCCATTGCTCACGCAATCGGCCTGGCGCAACAGGCGTGCGCCTCTCCACACCAGTTCTTCGAAATCATCAGCCGACACGCCCAGGCCAATCATCTGTGCGTCCAGCGCCAGCTCCTGCGGCGCACCTTGCAGCAGTTTCAGCAAGGCCTCGGCAGAACTGGCGCGACGCAGGGCCTGGCCCAGGTCGGTCTCGCCGAGGGCACGGGTCAGCAGTTGCAGCAGGCGCAGGTGTTCGTCGGATTTGGCGGCAATGCCGATCGCCAGGTAGACGATCTGGCCATCGCCCCAATCCACGCCGTCGGGAAATTGCAGCAGGCGCACGCCGGTGGCGAACACCTGGTCGCGTGTTTCGGGGGTGCCGTGGGGGATGGCGATACCCTGGCCGAGAAAGGTCGAGCCTTGGGCTTCACGCGCTTGCAAGCCACTGAGGTAACCCTCGGCGACCAGGCCATCGGCCACCAGTTTTTCAGCGAGCAGTTGCAAGGCAGCAGACTTATCCACAGCCGTCTGGCCCATGGATATCTGCTCGTGGGTGAGCTCAAGCATGCCGTTCTCCTAGTTAGTGCGGCGGGCGCACTAGGTATTATTTTGAATAAATCAGTGCAAAAGCGTTCGAATAAAATTGACTGAGTGGTCAGTTGGCAGGACCACACTCGTCGCGATAATCGTAAAAATACGCTTGCTGAAACGTTTAATCTAGAATTTATGGCAGATTACGCGTTAATTTCCCATGATTGAAGAGCCACTCGGCTGTTGAGTTGCGACAATGGTCGCCTGCAGTAATCGGTTACGATTGGACAAAATGTCGGGGCAAGCTCTAAAAAACAAGGAAATCCCGGTTTGAAACTCAGTGATATCGCGCGCATTGCCGGTGTGTCTGTGACCACCGCCAGCTACGTCATCAATGGCAAGGCCGAACAGCAACGGATCAGCACCGCAACCGTCGAACGGGTGCGCGCCGTGGTTGAAGAACATGGCTTTACGCCCAACCCCCAGGCCGCCGGGCTGCGCAGCCGGCACACCCGTACCCTGGGTTTTATCCTGCCGGACCTGGAAAACCCCAGTTACGCACGCATCGCCAAGCTGCTCGAACAAGGCGCCCGTGCCCGCGGCTATCAATTGCTGATCGCCAGCTCCGACGACGACGCCGACAGTGAGCGGCAACTGCTGCAATTGTTCCGCGCCCGCCGTTGCGATGCGCTGTTTGTCGCCAGCTGCCTGCCGGCCACCGACGACAGCTACCGCGAACTGCAAGCCAAGGGTTTGCCGGTGATCGCCATCGACCGGGTGATGGAGTCTACGCAGTTTTGCTCGGTGGTCAGCGATGATCGCCAGGCCTGCCAGCAATTGACCAGCAGCCTGCTGCACCCGCTGCCCAAGCAGATCGTGTTGATCGGCGCGCGGCCAGAGCTGAGCATCAGCCAGGAACGTACCGCCGGTTTCAAGCAAGCGCTGAAAGACTTCAGCGGCGAAGTGCTGATCGAACAAGGCGAGTCGTTCAGCCGCGACTGTGGCCGACAGCTGATGGAGCAGTTGCTGCAAAGCCTGGGGCATTTGCCTGACGCACTGGTGACTACGTCCTACGTCCTGCTGCAAGGGGTATTTGACGCGCTGCATGACTTCCCGCTCAAATCCCGGCCACTGCGACTGGGGACGTTTGGCGACACCCAACTGCTGGATTTCCTGCCGCTGCCGGTGAATGCCATGGCCCAACAGCATCAGTTGATTGCCGACACCGCGCTGCGCCTGGCGCTGGCGGCCATTGAAGAACAGCACTACGAACCCGGCGTGCATGCCATCGGCCGAACGTTCAAGCAGCGGATTCACTCGGAGTAAGCGGTGTGGAGCTGATCGACAGCCACACCCATCTGGATTTTCCGGACTTCGATACGGACCGCCGCGAAGTCCTGAGCCGCAGTCGCCGCCTGGGCGTGCGCAGGATGGTGGTGCTCGGGGTCTATCAGCAGAATTGGCAACGGTTGTGGGACCTGGTGCAAACCGACGCGGATTTATTCGCCGCCTTCGGCCTGCACCCGGTGTATCTCGACCACCATCGCCCCGCCGACCTGACGGAACTGGGCGACTGGCTGACCCGCCTGAACGGCCACCGGCAACTGTGCGCGGTGGGCGAAATCGGCCTGGATTATTTCCTCGAACAGCTGGACCGCGAACGCCAGCAAAGCCTGTTTGAAGCGCAACTGAAGCTGGCGGTGGACTTCCAACTGCCGGCGCTGCTGCATGTGCGCCGCAGCCACGCTGCCGTGATCGCCACCCTCAAGCGCATTCGGCTGCCACGGGGCGGAATCATCCACGCGTTTGCCGGCAGCCAGGAAGAGGCCCGCGAGTACATCAAGCTCGGCTTCAAACTGGGCCTGGGCGGCGCGGCCACGTGGCCGCAAGCCCTGCGCATGCACAAGGTGATCGCCCGGCTGCCGCTGGAAAGCGTGGTACTGGAAACCGACTCACCGGACATGGCCCCCGTGATGTACCCCGGCCAGCGCAACAGCCCCGAACACCTGCCAGACATCTGCGCCGCCCTGGCGGAGCGTATGGGCATCAGCTCCTCAGCGCTGGCCGAGGCGAGCACCCGCAATGCCTGCGAGCTGTTCAACTGGTAGGCGCCCATCCCCGATGCATGCCTGGCCATGCCTCACACTCGAAAGGCCCCGATCAACTGCTTCAGCTCGATCACTTGCAAGGACAACTGCCGGCTGGCCTCTTCAGTCTGGTGCGCGCCCTGCGCTGCATGTTCACCGGCGCGATTGATCTCGACGATGTTCTGATCGATGTCATGGGCCACGGCAGTCTGCTGTTCGACGGCGGCGGCAATCTGCTGGTTCTGGTCGACGATCATGCCTACCGCGCCGAGGATGTTTTCGAGGGCCTGCTGGACTTTTTCCGACTGCCCCACCGTGCCATTGGCCATCTCGTGGCTGGTGCCCATGGCCTTCACCGCAGCGCCGACACCACTGTGGAGCTTGGCAATCATCTGCTCGATTTCCTCGGTGGAGTGCTGGGTGCGCCGGGCCAAAGTGCGCACCTCATCGGCCACCACGGCGAAACCGCGTCCTTGCTCACCGGCGCGCGCGGCCTCGATGGCGGCATTCAGCGCCAGCAGATTGGTCTGTTCAGCAATGCTCTTGATCACTTCCAGCACGCGACTGATGGATTGGCTGTCGATAGCCAATTGGTTGATGACCCGTACCGATTGATCGATCTCCGAAGCCAACGCCGCGATACTGCCTTGCTGGGACTGCACCAGGCCGCGTCCGCTGACGGTTTCATCGTTGACGCTGTGGGCGCTGCTGACCGCCGCCGCCGCGCTGCGCGCCACTTCCTGGGCAGTGGAGGACATCTGGTTCATGGCGGTCGCCACTTGCTCGATCTGGCTGCGTTGGCCGGACACGGCCTGGTTGCTGCTGGCCGAGACTGACTCCACTTGTCCGGCCTGGTGTTCGACCTGGTTGACGGTGTGCCCTACCCGCTCGATCAGGTCATGGATTTTGGCCACGGTGGAGTTGAACACCTGGCCCAAATCCCCCAGTTCGTCGCGGCTGTGGGCGATGAAGGTGACGGTCATGTCACCGGCCGCCACCTTGTCCATCGTCGCCCCCAGGCGGCGCAAGGTGGTGCGGGTGGAGGCGTAGAAACCGGCATACAAATAGAAGATCAGCAAAAACACCGACGCCAGTGCCGCCACCAATCCGATCATGTGCGTGCGGTTTTCCGACAGGCGTTGCTCCAGTTGCTGCTCGAGAAAGGTCAGGGTGGCTTCGTCGAGCTGATAGGTCTTGGCCATCAACGTGCTGACGTCGTCGTAGAAGTCTTGCCATGGGGCGTCGAGGGTTTCGGCCATGACGACCTGCTCTTCGAACAACTCACTGCCTTGCTTGAGGCTGGCCTTGCTCGCGTCCGCCAGGCTCGCCAATGCTGCGTGGGCGGGCTTGCTGGAGCCGAGGGCATCCTGCAGTTTCAGGCCGTATTCCGCCTGGAGCTTTTCCAGTTGCTGCAGCAACTCGTCAAAACGAGTGCTGGACGACGAATTGAGAAAACCCTGGCCCAACGAATAAGCCCCCATGGCCCGGCCTTCGCCCAGGGTCTGGGTGACTTGCGGGGTGACGCTGGTGATCAGTTCACTGAGTTGGCGCAGGTCGCCCTGAGGGTCACGGCTCAAACCCGACTGGCTGGCGATGATCTGGCTGAGCATCTGCGCCTTGTTAAGGAGTTTGCCGATCAGCGCGCTTTTGCTGAGCAGTGAAGTTTCCTGTTGCTGGGCCTTGAAGGCGGCGATCATTTCATCGCGCTTGGCCTCGAAGGCGGCGGCCTGCTCAGGGTCGGCGGACAGGGCGTGGAAGCTTTGCAGGCGCTGCAGCAGGCTGTCTTCGAGGGCGGTGATTTTGTTTTCGATATCACCGGCCTTGCCTGATTGGCCGAGGGTTGCGTTGATCTGTACCTGGTTGTTCAGGGTTTCCAGGTCGCGGCGCAGGGCCAGGCTGCTGCCCAGCAGGTCGAGGCTTTGCAGCTCGATGCGAGTGCCCTGGAATTCTCGCCAGGAATCGCGCACCAGGTAGTAGTTGGTGGCCAGCATCGGCAACAGGAACAGCACGCTGATAAGGCTGAACTTCATGCCGAAGGTCAGGCGGTTCATGAACGCGACGGCGGGATAGAGCAAGCTCTTCACAGGTGAACTCCCTTTTCTTTTATTTTTATTGAGGGCGCAGGGCGGCGGCAGATAGCCACTATTTGGCGCTCTGTCTGTATAGCTCAATTCGAAAAGGAGGTTTGTAACTTAAGGTTAACGAGGTAGGAGCGAGCTTGCCCGCTCCTACAGGGAGGCAAATCAGGGCAGCACGGTCCAGATGGCAAAGCCGGCGTACCACAGCACGGCGGCACGCAGCAGCAACTCCCAGATACGATCAAGGCTGTTGATGCCCTCGGCGCCTACCACCGGTGGCGGGATCTCCGCGGCCACCAGGCCCACCTTCTCCACCAGTTGCGCAGCACTGATGTCCCAGCTCAGCAGCTCATGCAGCATCACCCGGCCGACCGCCACAAAGTTGCCGACCAGGGCAAAACTCGCCGCCAGCAAACGTACCGGCAACCAGTCGAAGGCATGGCGCAATTGCCCGGCACGCTCGGCCACCAGTGGGTTCTTGCTGTTCTCGGTCGCCAGCGCCAGCAGACGGTAGGCCAGGGCGGCCACCGGCCCGAGGAGGAAGTACCAGAAAATCACCGCGAAGAAGCTTTGGTAGGCCTGCCACAACAGATGGCCCTGGACCCGCTCCAGCAACTGCTCACCACTGTCGGCACTGATGCTCAAGTCACGTTCGGCCACATGTTCGGCCGCTTGCAGGTCACCCCGGCGCCAGGCATCACGGAACGGGCCCAATCCGGCCAGGAGATCGCCACGGCCCAGGCTGTAGATCACCACCAGCAGGTGCACCGGCAGCGCCAACAGGCCATAGGCCACTGGCTCCAGCACCAGCAACAACAACGCAAGCAAGGCCACCGGCAGCAGCACCAGCAATGTGAGGATCAGCCACGGCTGCTTGCCCAGGCTGGCGCTCGACTCCAGCTTGGCCAGTTCCCGCAACCAACCGCCATCACGTTGTATACGATGACGCAGGGCCGAGAACTTCTCGATCCATACCGCCAGCACCAACACCAGAAAACTCATTGTGCGTGTCCTCCATCCTGCAAGGCGCTGCGAAAGCGCGCCCAATCAAATTCGGGTCCGGGGTCGGTCTTGCGTCCCGGGGCGATATCGCTATGGCCACAAATGCGCTGGCGGGTAATGCCCGTGTACGCGGCCAGTAACTGGCGCGTCAGGGCGATCAGGGATTGATACTGGGCATCGGTGAAGGGCAGGTCATCAGTGCCCTCCAGCTCGATCCCCAGGGAAAAGTCGTTACACGTCTCACGCCCCTCGAAGCTCGATACCCCGGCATGCCAGGCCCGGTCCCGGCACGAGACAAACTGCGTCACCGCGCCATCACGCTCAATCAGAAAATGCGCAGAAACCCGTAGGTCGGCAATACCTTCAAAGTAGGGATGTTCCGTGACATCCAGGCGATTCTGGAAAAACTCGTGCACCTTGCCGGTGGCGAATTGCGCCGGTGGCAGGCTGATGTTGTGCACCACCAACAGGGAAATCTCGCCACCGGGGCGCTCGTTGAAGTTGGGCGAGGGGCAATGGCGAATGCCCTGGCACCAACCGCTGGCGGGGTCCAACTGCATACTGGTTCCTTGAACGAGGCTGGGGTGACTCAGTATGCCGCGTTCCGCTGTCTGGTTGCGATCACTTGGCGCGATGAAGTTGGCGCAGGTTGCCAATCACCGAAGCCAGGGCGCGGTCGAACAACAGCGCATCATCCAGGGTTCGCACCGCGCCGCGCTTGAACTCCAGGGCCAGTTCAAGCGGATTTTTTTCCAATACCTTGAGGCCGGTTCGATTGACGAAAATACAGGTATTGCCCGGCGCAATAATCGCCGTCAGCTTGCAACGCAGGGTGTTTTCGGCGTCTTCCTGAAATTCCACCCAGCAACCGATCCGCAGTTGGCGAACCTTGAGCAGGTCGGGATCATCTTCCGGCAGGCTCGCCTCGATGGCCGGTGCCGCGGGACTGAGGACGAATGCCTCGCGCACCTCGACTTGCGACAGCGACGGTTGTTCCTCGGCACTGCCCCGGAACGACTGGACATGCAGGGTTTGCAAGCGGGTGAAAAATTCCCGGGTAATGAAGGGATCGAATGCCGCTCCGCTCAACCCATCGCGCAAGGCTTTCAGCAAGCCTGGCAACTGCTCCAGCAGGTGCCGGCCGGCTTCGGTGTCTTCGCTGAGGCCGACACTCCAGATCAACTCGTCCATGGTGCGCAACCCGGCCAGCCATTGTGGCGAGTGCTCGCCATGCTTCAGGCACGCCAGCAACAGCACCTGGCTCCAGGCCTGTTGCAGGAACTGCACCACGACCTCGGGCAGTACTTTGCCCAGCAACCGCAGATTGAGGGCTTCGGCTACACGCTGACGAGCGATTTCGGTACGGGCGCGCCCTTCTTCCGCATCGCGGGTACGTTGCTCCAGCAATTCGCTGCGGCGTCGCTCGTCATGGGTAAACGCGGTGAACTCGGTCAGTAACTGGGAAAAGATTGCCGGATCATCCACAAAATCGTTCAGCAACCGCTGCACCACCTGCTCGATGTGCAGGTACAGGCTGTCGCGCTGATAATCGTCGCGCTGGCTCCAGCCCATGGCCGCCGAAGCGATTTCATTGAGCAAGCGTCGCGCCGGGTGATTGGTGCGGCTGAAAAAACTCTTGTCCAGCACCGCCACTTTCAGCATCGGGATCTGCAGGCGGGCGATCAGCGCCTTGAGGGACTCGGGCACCGTACCGTCATTGAGGATGAACTCGAACAGCATGGCGATCAGGTTGATCACATCCTCGTCCGCATCCTCCACCACCCGCGACTTGCCGCTCTTGACGCTGACCCGGGTCAGCAATTGTTCAAGCTGGTTGCGCAGGTCGAAATCGTCCTCGACCTCAGGCTCAGGCACATATTGCTGCAAATGGGAGAGCAGGCGCAGCAAGTCACGGGTGGAGATGGGCTGGGTCTCGGCGCTGGCTTCCAGCGTGGGTGCCACGCTGCCGCGCACTGCCGACAGCAATTCCTGCAACGCCGCGAAAACTTCCTGGCCGCTGTCGTCTGCCGGGTGTCCGGCAATCGGCGGGGTGTCTTCAGGCAACTCGGCCGTGGCGACGGCGCGCCGCGATGGCACGGCCTTGAGTTCGGGCAATACGCCGGTGGCGATCAGCAACTGATTGGCTTCGCCGTACAACAGATCAGCGTCACTGAGCACGTATTTCTCAAACAGCTTGAGAATGATCAGCTTGACCCGGATTTCCACGCCAAGGCTGCGTCCTGCTTGCAGAAAAAACGCGCACAGCATTGCCGGGCCCAGGGGGTTGTCCCGATCATCCAGGCGTTTGTCGAGCAAGGCATTGAGTCGGGCTGTCAATTGCCCAAGGGCGAGCCCGTCACGGCGCAGCACCTTGCCCAGCATGGCCTCGAGCGCGACGGCTTTTTCCAGCTCATCGCCCGAGACCCCGGGCGCCGCGGTGTAGGACACCACCGGAATCAGTTGCAGCTCACCGCGCTCCACGTTGCCAAGATTGGCAAACGCTTCGTAGAGTTGCTCCATGAAGCCACGCTCGAAATTCTTGCGCTTGAGGCGCAGGTCGCGCATGGCTTCAAAGAAAATACCGTGGTCGACGTTACTGCGGGTCTTGTCGGCCATTTCGAACAGGGTGTCGTCGGCGTTATCAAACAGCTCCTGCAGTCCCTGCCTGAGTTGCTGCGCCGCCTTGTCACGGACCTGGAGCAACACCACCGGCAGGCGGGCGAGCGGCGATGGCGTCGCCCGTGCCTTATTGATCGGCACCACCTTCCCGTCATTGTGCATCCTGGCCTCCTGAAACGGCGGTATTCGATTGTGTGAAGGATCGGTGCAGCAACGGCGCGAAGCACGCCGGGGCACTGCGAAAATCGGGCTATCACCGTGACGTCAAAGCTATGACGCCAATTGCAAGGCGCGAGATTATCTTGCAAATGAGGGTTGTTGCGCCAGCGAACTCTGTGATTGCCGTGTAAATGAACATCGCGCACCGCACCCGTGGTGCCAGTTGCCTTGGGTTCAGGCCCGCCCTGCCCCTATAATCCAGGCACTTTGTTTGTGGAGCCTGTTATGCCCAATCTTCGTCTAGCCGACCTGACCGCCGAAATCGAAGCCAATGTGCGTCGCGCATTGCTGGAAGACATCGGCAGCGGGGATATCACCGCACAACTGATCCCCGCCGAACGCCTGGCCAAGGCCACGATCATCACGCGCGACGCCGCCGTCATCAGCGGCACGGCCTGGGTGGAAGCGGTGTTTCGCCAATTGGACCCACGCGTCGCGGTGCATTGGCAGGTGCGCGACGGCGAACGTGTCAGCCCCAACCAGGCGCTGTTTCACCTCGAAGGCCCGGCCCGCTCGCTGCTCAGTGGCGAGCGTTGCGCGCTGAATTTCCTGCAACTGTTGTCAGGCGTTGCCACCCGCGCCCAATACCTGGCGGACTTTGTCGCGTCCACCCAGGTCAAGCTGCTGGATACTCGCAAGACCCTGCCCGGCCTGCGCCTGGCGCAAAAATATGCAGTGACCTGCGGCGGTTGCCATAACCACCGCATCGGCCTGTATGACGCGTTCCTGATCAAGGAAAACCATATCGCAGCCTGTGGTGGCATTGCCCAGGCGATCAGCGCCGCCCACAAGATCGCCCCGGGCAAGCCGGTGGAAATCGAAGTGGAAAGCCTGGAGGAACTGCGTGAGGCACTGGCGGCGGGCGCCGATATCATCATGCTGGATGAGCTGAGCCTGGATGACATGCGCGAAGCAGTGCGCCTGAACAACGGCAAAGCCAAGCTGGAGGCCAGTGGCGGGATCAACGAAAGCACCCTGCTGCCCATCGCTGAAACCGGCGTGGACTACATCTCCATCGGGGCGATGACCAAGGATGTGAAGGCGGTGGATTTGTCGATGCGGCTTAGTCTCTGAAACGCCCTTGAATGTAAGCGCCTGCTTTTGTGGCGAGGGAGCTTGCTCCCGCTGGAGTGCGCAGCGCTCCCAAGGTTTTGGGGGGCGCTTGGCAACCCAGCGGGAGCAAGCTCCCTCGCCACATCAAACTTGTGTCAGATCGCGAGATTGTTCATCCCGCAATACTCGTTCCAGTCGACACCCAACACCTCGGCCGCTTCCTTGTGCAAAGCCAGGCGAGCCGCCTCGAACGCTTCGGGGGTGGAGGTGTACTTCAGGGTCAGTTCCCATGGCTGCAGGCCCTGGGCCTCGGCCTCATCCTCAAACGCCCATTGGATCTGGTCCCTTTGATCATCGGCGCTCAGGTCCTTGATCTCATCCAGCAGTTCCGGCGACTCCGCGACGTACTTTTTGAGGGCTGCTTCGTGCCGCGCTTCCTGGGTCATTTCTTGTGTGGTCATGTCGTTCTCTTAGATCGAGGAATGGGGATGCATCTGGGTCATCAAGGTCGCGCAGATACAAAAGAACAGGCATGAATACCGGTTCGTCTGGCCTTCAGAACCATTCTGGGATCATCTGAAAACTGTGTTGCCTTTGTGCCCGAGACAGGAATCGAACCTGCGACCTTCGCGTTACGAGTGCGCTGCTCTACCGGCTGAGCTACACGGGCGGTGGGCTAAAGCTAGCACTGCCTTGGACGTCCGGCAACTCACTGCATTTCGAGGGCAATCACACCTTGCACCCAAAAGCGTGGCTGCAGGTGACCGTTGCCCAGGCCCATGTAGCGCTCGCTGCGCTCCGTGAGTCGGGGCACGTCACGAATCGCGACGAACACCAGCAAGCCCACGGCCACGACGCTCGCGGCCATCCACACCCTGTACAACGCCGGCACCGGGGCGACCGATGGAACGCGCCACACATGCAATCCCATCAGCCAGCCAACCACCAGCGCCAGCCAGAGTTGCGACACCGGCATCACGATCACCCCATCCACCTGTGCCTGGGCCAGTGCACCGATCAGCGAGGCAAACAGGCACAGGCGCAGCAGGTCCACGGGCGCCAATGACAACGCACGCTCACGCAACACGCCCAAGGTTGACCAACCCGCCCACGCAACCAACGCGATCACGCACAGCGTCGACGGTACGCCCCATTCGCTGGCCCACTGCAGAATCGCCTGGTGAGGGTGAGCGGCAATGTCATTGGCGATGTCGGCAAAATGCATCGGCCCGAAACCCAGCCAGGGCCGCTCGATAATCATGCTCCAGGCCTGCCACCATATCGGCCCACGCCCCGAGAGGCTGGTGGTCAGTCGGTCTACGGCACCATTGGAAATTACAATCCCCAAGTACCCTGCCAGCACCGTGAAGACCAACCAATACAACACTAACCCACAGGCCAGTGCCGCCAACTGCCAGCCCAGCCAACGGCGCCCCTGCGGCCCCAGGAACATCAGCACGCAGCCGGCAGCGCCCATACCGAGCCAGGTGCCGCGGGTACCGCCACCGATCGCGATCAGCCACCAGACACACAGCAGGGCGAACACTGCGCCCCGCGCTGGACGAGCGACGTTTGAAACCAGCAAGGGAAGCGCCAGCAGCGGCAGGGTGAAGGTCTGGAACTGACCGTAGAAACGTTTATTGGAGAACCCGGACAACAGCAAATCGGTATTCACGATTGCTTCGCCGCTGGTGAAGGCGAGGACCCCGGCGTGCAGATATTGAATGCTTTTAACCATGCACAGCAGCAATACGAACAGGACCAATACACGATCCAGGGACTCATCCCCATTGCGCCTGGCCCGGCTGAAAGCCACAGCAGTGGCGCAACAACTGATGAGCAGCGCCAGCTCGGTCAACGCCCAGAGCGGCTGGTGGGCCAACAGGGCCGAAACCAGCCCCGCGCCCCCGATCAGCGACACCCCGAGCGCTGTCGACCTGTCTACGCATCGCTCTGCCTGCGGCAAGCACAGCCCATACACCACCGCACACAGCGCCACCCATATCTGCACCGCACGTTGCCAGTCATGACTACTGAACGGCGCGCAGATAGCCAGCATCAGCAGACACATAACCACGACGAGGAATATGTTCCCCCGCTGCTGGACAGACGACGTCATCGGCAACCTCTACTTCCTTGTGATGGGCGTAGAGCGGTTTACACACACGCTCTTCCTTGCTGCGTAAACAGTAGACGACCTGATGATCACGCGCCGCCGGAAGCACAACCTTTAGCGGCGTATTGGTCTTCTGCCGTGGTGGTGCACTTCCAGCCGGTTGTGGCGCTACGGGTCAAGGTGATGATCTTGCCCAGGACCGGCGCGGGTGCGTCGAGGATTTCACAGGCAATCGTGCCAGCACCGGTGGCGATGTCGCCGGTCACGTCAATCTTGCAGTTGGCCGTTGGGCTGGTCCCGCCAATCAACGCCAGGGTCGGTGGCGTCCCCTGGTTCAGCGTGTCTTCAAAGCCCGCCTTCAACGCGGAGACTTCGGCCAGCCCTGCGGTGAACTTGGCCTTGGCCTGGTGCTTGGTGTACATGGGCAGGCCGATGGTGGCCAAAATGCCGATGATTGCCACGACGATCAACAATTCGATCAAGGTAAAACCTTTCTGACGCATCACATTCACTCTCCAGAATAAAACCTTTCGCGAGGCGCATCCTGCACCCCGTCTCGGCAACCGCGCCAGTGTACTCACCCCCGCGCAACCAATGCTGAACAAGACGCACAAACTGACATTTTTTCGCTCACGGCGAGCCTGCCCGAATCCGTCACCTGACTAAGCTATAAATCTTCCACTGTCTGTGTGCGGAACCGTGAAATGAATGATGTTTCAGCGATCTATGCCTGGGAAGGCGTCAACCGCAAAGGGCGCAAGGTATCCGGAGAAATCCGCGGTCACAATCCCGCCCTGATCAAGGCACTGCTGCGCCAGCAAGGTATCAATCCTGGGCGCGTACGCAAGAAATTCGCCAGTTGGCCGAGCCTCTCCCTGCCGGTCAAACCGGCAGAGATCGCCCTATTCACCCGCCAATTGGCGACGCTGCTGAAGGCTGGTATCGCACTTTTACAGGCGCTGGATATCATCGCCGAGGGCTTCGACAACCGGCATATGGGGGTGCTGGTACAAGGCTTGAAGCAGGAGATCGCCGCCGGCAGCAGCCTGGCTGTCGCCTTGCAGAAATACCCACGCTACTTCGATGATCTGTACTGCAACCTGGTTGCGGCGGGTGAACAGGCGGGCGCACTCGAAGCGCTGCTGGAAAGGGTGGCCATTCACCTGGAAAAAAGCGAACAGCTGAAAGCCAGAATCAAGAAGGCCATGACCTATCCCGTGACGGTACTGGCAGTCGCCACCGCTGTCAGCGCAATCCTGCTGATTCACGTGGTGCCGCAGTTTCAGGGGTTGTTTGCCGGCGTCGATGCACAACTGCCGGGCTTTACCCTGGGCGTCATCAGCCTGTCGGAGTTCATGCAGCAAAGCTGGTGGATGCTGACCCTGGCCGCGGGTGCCGGTTTCGCAGGACTGCGCAAAGCCTATCGCTCGTCCACAGGCTTTCGCCACTGGCTCGATGCCAGTTTGTTGAAAGCTCCCGTGGCAGGCACACTGCTGAAAAAATCGGCGGTCGCCCGCTATGCTCGCACGCTCTCGACCACCTTTGCGGCGGGCGTTCCATTGGTGCAGGCATTGGATTCCGTGGCCGGCGCCACGGGTAACGGGCAGTTCAAACAGGCAATCAATCGTATGCGGCACGACGTTGCAACCGGAATCCAGCTGAATGAATCCATGGCCATAAGCGGCCTGTTTCCAGGCATGGCGATCCAGATGACGGCTATCGGCGAGGAGTCGGGCACCCTCGATAACATGCTGGAAAAAGTCGCCTGCCACTACGAGGCTGACGTCGATAACCTGGTGGACAACCTTACCAGCCTCATGGAGCCGCTGATCATGGTGGTACTCGGCGGCATCGTCGGGGCATTGGTGCTGGCCATGTACCTGCCGATCTTTCAACTCGGTACAGCCTTTTGAGCACGCCACTGACTGAGATCCTCGTTTATCAGCCGTGGGTGTTTGTGTCAGGCGCGTTGCTGCTGGGCTTGATTGTCGGCAGTTTTATCAACGTGCTGGTATGGCGCCTGCCGAAGATGCTGGAACGTGAATGGCGAGCCCAGGCCCATGAAGTACTGGGCCTTCCCGCCGAGCCTGTCGCCGCGCCCTATAACCTGATGCACCCAAACTCCTGCTGCCCGCGTTGCAACCACCCGATTCGCCCCTGGGAGAATATTCCGCTGCTCAGTTATGTACTGCTCAAGGGACGTTGCTCAAGTTGCCATCAATCTATTGGCGCGCGTTATCCCATCACTGAACTGGCGTGCGGGCTGATCTCGGCGGTTGTCGCCTGGCATTTCGGTTTTGGCTGGGCAGCCGGAGCGGTGTCGTTGTTGAGTTGGGGCTTGCTGGCGATGAGCCTGATCGATGCAGACCACCAACTGCTGCCGGATGTGCTGGTGCTGCCGTTGCTCTGGCTGGGGTTGATCCTCAACAGCTTTGGCGTTTTTGTGTCATTGCACGATGCGCTGTGGGGCGCGGTAGCCGGTTACATGAGCCTGTGGTCGGTGTTCTGGGTGTTCAAGCTGATTACCGGCAAGGACGGGATGGGGCACGGGGATTTCAAGCTGCTGGCCATGCTCGGTGCCTGGGGCGGCTGGCAGATCCTGCCGATGACGCTGTTGCTGTCTTCCCTGGTGGGTGTGATGGGAGGCCTGATTCTATTGCGCCTGCGCAAAGCCCACGCATCCACTCCAATGCCTTTTGGTCCGTATCTGGCAATTGCCGGCTGGATTGCATTGCTCTGGGGTGGTCAAATAACCGACTTCTATTTGCAGTCTGTCGGTTTCAGATGACCACTTCTGTCGCAACACCCTGGATTCTTGGCCTCACTGGCGGCATCGGCAGTGGCAAAAGCGCGGCCGCCGAACACTTCGTCCGGCTTGGCGTGGACTTGATTGACGCCGACCACGCCGCGCGCTGGGTAGTCGAACCCGGGCGCCCTGCCCTGGCGCAGATTGCCGGGCATTTCGGTGCGGGTGTGCTGCAGCCTGACGGGCAACTGGACCGCGGCGCGTTGCGCAAGCTGATCTTCGAAGTGCCCGACGAGCGCCGCTGGCTGGAGGCGTTGCTGCACCCGCTGATCGCCGAGGAGATTCGCAGCCACCTGGCGCGTGCACAATCGCCTTACGCGATCCTGGTGTCACCGCTGCTGATCGAGTCCGGCCAGTACACCATGACCCAGCGGGTGCTGGTGATCGACGTGCCGCAATCGTTGCAGATACAGCGTACCCTGCAACGCGATGGCATCAGCGAAGCGCAGGTGCAGGCGATTCTCAAGGCCCAGGCCGCCCGTGAAGACCGCCTGCGCCATGCCGATGACGTGCTGGTCAATGACCAGGACCTGGCCCGGCTGCACGCCGAGGTCGAGCGACTGCACCACTTTTACCTTACTTTGCGTGGAGGCCGATCATGAGCCAACCCTTGAACGTCGAATGCCCAACCTGCGGCGCACCTGTGGAATGGAAAGCAGAAAACGTCAACCGTCCCTTCTGTTCGGACCGTTGCAAACTGATCGACCTGGGCGCCTGGGCGTCCGAGGAACACAAGATCCCGGTCAGTCCGGACGCCGAGGACGACCTGTTCTCCGAAGACTTTCAGCCCAAACACTAAGGCCGCATAAAGCCATAGTCCTGCTGGTCGTCGAGATTCTCTGCAAGGTACTGCAGCTCGTCGGCCAGGTCTTCAAAACTGCGCACGCCCTTGCTCTGCTGCACCACCGCACTGAGCATGGCGCGCAGGGTCAAGCCCGGGTCAAAGCCGATTTCCTGCGCCGCGTCCTGGCTTCTGCGTAACTCCTGCCGTGCCCACTCGTACACACTCATGATTCCGTGCTCCTGGAAATTTTGCAGAGCATGCGACCACTTGCGTGTGCGGCATTTGACCTGGATCAAGGCCGCGGATCGTCATCCTTCCAGGGCGCCGAGAGGTAGCGAGTGCGGTTGAATGTCTCCAGCCACTCGGGGCAGAACACCACCAGGGCGCTGATCACCATGCCGTTGATAAAGGCCTCGGGGAAAATGATCAGCCACAAGTAGCCGACAAAATCCTCGATCCATTCCGGCATCGCAAAACGGCCATCGAACCACAGCAGCCCCAGGCCTGCCAGCAGGCACAGCAAGGCCGACAGTGCGGCGGCGAAAAAGCCCGAACAGAAGATATACACAAAGGGATTGCGTGGCTTCGCCCGCTCCACCAGCAGCGCACATCCTTCGGTGACCAGCACCGGCAACAGGATCAGCAGCATGCCGTTGATCCCCACGGCGGCCAGGTCCTGGCGGCCGAGCAACACCAGGCCGATTTGCGCGGCAAAGCCTCCGACGATCGCCAGGGGCCAATCGAGCAACAAGGTCACGGCGGTCATGCCGATGAAGTGGTAGGACACCCCAGTGTCGAAATCCCGGCGCACCAACCACAACATGAACAGTGCGAATACGGTGCCGAACAGCAAGTGCTGGCGTCGGCGGTCGGCAAACAGCTCGACCCACGGCGAACGCAGGAGCGCCCACATCACCACCGGCGCATACAGCAGCCAGCCGATGCTGAGGGTTTCCGGCGCCAGCACCGCTGCACTGATCACGGCTGCACCTGCTCCAGGGCCTGGCGCAGTTCAGCGGCGGAGTCGTATTCGTGCTGCGCCACCAGCGTCCCGTGATCCAGTTGCAGCCACAGCACTTTATCCACAGGTGCGGGATAGCGCGGGGTAACACGAGCATCGCGGTCGAGCATGACGCGATAGTTGTAGGCCTGCATCGCCGGCACCGCGAACATCTTCGCGATCAGCCGGGGCATGCGCTGGATATCGGCGAGAAACACCGCATGCCGAGCCTCCAGGTAACCCTTGGGCTGGCCCTGCAGCGCCGCATCGACGATCTTGGCGGCGTCCATGCTGCGCGCTACGAGCAAGGTTTGCGCCTGGTCATCCAGGGTGTAGGCCTGGTCGAACTGATCAAGCAACGTCCAGGGTGCAACGCGCTCACCCACTTCGACGGCGTGGGCCCACACGGGCAAAAGACTCAAGAACAGCACCACAAAACCCTTCACTGCATACTCCTCATGCCACGGGAAACTGTCGAGTGGCCAGTCTACACCGACCTTTTGACGCAGGACTTCCTGCGGTCATCATTTGGACGCTAAGCTGGTGACATGGATGACTCAGATTATTTGCGCCTGCTCACCGTAGCGGCCGAACAAGCCAACGCGTTCCTGTCCAATGCCCGCAAATGGGAGCGTGAGCGTTGGGTCTGCCAGCGCCTGTTGCAAGGCTTGAACGTGCCCTATCGCGCCGAAGAATTCCACGCCGCCGGGCAAGAACCGCCGGACGTGCTGTTTCGCGACGCCAGTTTCGAAGTGTTTTTCGTACTCGATGAAGGCCGGCGCCTGAACGATGAATGGCGTGACGAACTGCTGCGGCGGCGCAGCGCGTTTTCCCTGAGCCAACTGGTTCGGCGAGAAGCCAAGCCCCGGCGCATTCCCGCCCACGAATTCCTGTTGCGCCTGGCGCCCACCCTGCGCAAGAAGGCCCACAACTATAAAGAGCGCGGGATGGACCTGGGGGAGCTGGACCTCATCGCCTTCGCCAGCCTCAAGCGCGAAGTACTGGACCTCAACAGTCACTTCCCTCCTCCCACCGAGTACCTGCGCCAGGGCTGGCGCTCGCTGTCCCTCGTGGGGCCGACCTTCGCCCGCGTACTGTTCGCGCACCCGGACGCACCGGACTTCTTGCGCAACAATCTGGGGCGCAGCATAGTGTTCGATGTGGGCATCAGCCTGTGATCGGGTTGGCGACTATGCTTCAGGCAATGCCGCCAATCACCCGACTGTAACGTGGCGCCCTTCAGCAACGTCTACCTGACGAGGCCTTTATGACCAGCCGCCTGAACCCCGACGACCAACAGCATGTCGAAGAGTACCTGCAACTGTCCCAGAACCAAGTCGAGCGCAAGCCTTTCCGGCCCTGGCTGCTCCTTGCCGTGGTGCTGGTTGCAGTGATCGGCCTGGGTTTGCTGAGCCGCCTTTTGAGTTACCTGACGCTATGAGCTGCCTGGCGCTCGCTCGGGTAACTGCACCGATTTCCTTTAGCCTTGCGAGATATCCCCATGACCCATCGTATTATTATCGTCGGCGGCGGCGCCGGCGGCCTGGAGTTGGCTACCCGCCTGGGTAAGACTCTGGGCAAGCGCGGCATCGCCAGCGTCACCCTGGTGGATGCCAACCTCACCCACATCTGGAAACCCTTGCTCCACGAGGTGGCGGCCGGCTCGCTGAACTCTTCGGAAGACGAACTCAATTATGTTGCCCAAGCCAAATGGAACCACTTCGAGTTCCAGCTGGGGCGCATGAGCGGGCTTGATCGCGAGCAGAAAAAAATCCAGCTGGCCGCCACCCTCGACGAGGAAGGCCGGGAACTGGTGCCCGCGCGCGTGCTGGGCTACGACAGCCTGGTGATCGCCGTCGGCAGCACCACCAATGACTTCGGCACCGAAGGCGCGGCGCAACACTGCCTGTTCCTCGACACCCGCAAGCAGGCTGAGCGTTTCCACCAGCAATTGCTCAATCACTATCTGCGCGCCCATGCCGGGCAGACGGACGTGGTAGAGCAGATCAGCGTCGCCATTGTCGGCGCCGGTGCCACCGGCGTCGAGCTGGCCGCCGAGCTGCATAATGCCGCACATGAACTGGCCGCCTATGGCCTGGACAAGATCAAGCCGGAAAACATGCACATCACCCTGATCGAAGCCGGCCCACGGGTGTTGCCTGCCCTGCCGGAGCGGATCGGCGGGCCTGTGCATAAAACCCTGGAGAAACTCGGGGTGACCGTCCTGACCAACTCCGCCGTGAGTGAAGTGACGGCCGACGCCCTGATCACCAGCAGCGGCCAAGTAATCCCGGCCAGTCTCAAGGTATGGGCTGCCGGGATTCGCGCGCCGGGTTTCCTCAAGGACATCGACGGCCTGGAAACCAACCGTATCAACCAACTGCAGGTGCTGCCGACCCTGCAAACCACCCGCGACGAGAACATCTTCGCCTTTGGTGACTGCGCGGCCTGCCCGCAACCCGGCACCGATCGCAATGTGCCGCCACGGGCCCAGGCAGCTCACCAGCAGGCATCGTTGCTGGCCAAGTCGCTGAAACTGCGAATCGAGGGCAAGGACCTGCCGTCGTACAAGTACACCGACTACGGCTCGCTGATCTCGCTGTCGCGCTTCTCGGCGGTGGGTAACTTGATGGGCAACCTGACGGGCAGCGTGATGCTGGAAGGCTGGCTGGCGCGGATGTTCTATGTGTCGCTGTATCGCATGCACCAGATGGCGCTGTATGGCTTCTTCCGCACGGCGATGCTGATGCTGGGGAGCAAGATCGGGCGAGGGACCGAGCCGCGCCTGAAACTGCACTGACAGCACGTTCCGGGATAGGACTCGGTGAGTGTGGGAGCGGGCTTGCTCGCGAAAGCGGTGGTTCAGTGCCAGATGCACTGGCTGACACACCGCTTTCGCGAGCAAGCCCGCTCCCACATTTGTTTTGTGGTGCGGACAGGATTCCGCGCACAAAAAAAATCCCCGTATCTTTCGATACGAGGATTTTTAATATGGTCGGGGTAAGGGGATTCGAACTCCTGACATCCTGCTCCCAAAGCAGGCGCGCTACCGGACTGCGCTATACCCCGGTAAAAA
>Ga0247742_10000455_pt1 | contig 33326 bp, 31 predicted proteins | sample UWRJL208509C2_FD_180944 | JGI IMG/M metagenome (GOLD analysis project Ga0247742, IMG submission 180944) | Plant litter microbial communities from Arlington Agricultural Research Station in Wisconsin, United States - UWRJ-L208-509C-2 | ecosystem: Environmental > Terrestrial > Plant litter >...
AGAAAAATCATTAGGTTTACAAATATTACGCTGCTTTATGAGTTGGCAGTTTGGAGTACGATATTATGCCCTTGGAAAATGGTGTACTATGCCCCGGAACACTGGTGTACATTGGTCGGAATACTCACTCATTATTCTACGGAGACCGATAAGCACTTACAAGAGCTTTTATTAAAAGGTACTGAATATAATGATAGCCCAGCTATATCGCTGTCAACAGCCTAAGCACTTACTTCAGTTACCTTTTAATAAGTCATGTTGAAAGCTACCCTCCAATCACCACATTCCCCCATTTTAGAAATCCACTATACGTGAGTTGACATGCCACTATGAATGGACCCGATAAGTCAAATGGATTCGTTATCTTGTTTACTATGAGATTACAACCGTTCATCCTTATAATAACTTTGATTAGTAGCTTACTTAGGATTTCAATTAGTCAGGCACAGTCTAAAAACAACCATAGTGAAACCCATGTAGCAGTTGATTCGCATGAATCAGTTCCTCATTTTCCAGGGGGGCAAGATAGTTTAGCATCATTTCTCCAAAAGAATTTGCATTGGCCAGAGCCTTACATAGATGCTCAAGGTACAACGATAGTGGAGTTCATCGTAACTAAGACAGGTAAAATAAAGAATGCTAAGGTAGTAAAGAAGCTATTTGCATCATTTGATGCGGAGGCATTGAGAGTAGTTAGACTTATGCCCGCGTGGGTGCCAGCTAAGATTAAAGGAAACCCTATTGATAAGAAGTACTATCTACCTATTAGCTTTACTATCAAATCGAATTGACGGCGCTTTCAATCCAACATTTACATACCCTCTACAAACATGAAAAGGTAATAAGCTTTAGATTGAGTTTGATCAATCGTAATCTCCAATTCAGGAAATACCAGTCCCATATAAAGAGTAAAATTCCGTTATATTTGAATTGACATGACCAAGGCCTTTAACATCATAGTATTTCTTTTGAGTCTTTCTTTTCAATCTTATGGACAGGTTAAAGACATACAAGCCGTTCGTGTCCTGCGCCTCAATCATATTGGAAAGGATTATAAATACAACAACACTGACAAGACTGTTACACATTTGAAATATTTAGGAATCGTACATACGAACAATAGCACTACCTATAAAATCCTAACATCAGTATGGCTGTGGGGTGTTTCACATCGGGCTACAAGTCGGATTCTGATTTATTCTGATCGAAACCAGTACGTGGGTAATTATCCTTTAACCACCGTGAATGATTTGCCAAGCTATATCGAAAACAATATGCTTGTATTTACAAACAAGCCTGGTGATTGTGATATAAATAAAGTTACCCGAATAGACTTTAGCAATGGGTTACCTAAAGATTTCTTCCGTAAGTGCAAAGGGGAATCTGGCGATGTTTACACGTTTGAAAAGATTGATTGACCTCAATTCAAGAAATATCTTATTTCTATTATAGCTAAAGTCTTAAGATTCTTGAATTACAGATCTGTGTACTTTATGTACTGTTCAAAGGAATTGTCTTCTGGTTGGCCCAAGTACCACTTTTTCATTTGTGGTAGCATGCGTCCTGTATAATATTCTTTCCACCTTAGGAAATTTCCATCGGGTAATGCTTCCATTGTGATTTCATTGGCAACGCTTTCACCTCTTTTATAATACGTTATAAGAGCCGCTCTTTCAAATGTAATATATTCGTGCAACGTATCTGGAAAGAGAGCAACATTGTAGCCTGCACCAACTGACCCCCAAGCTGGGGTAAAGAAGTCCAGTCCATTTATCCTTTTCAATAAAATTAGCGTACGCTGCTGATATCTTATACCTCCACTTCTCCTCTCGTGGTACTTCCTTTATATACTCATCTTTCGGGCTTCAGTACTGTCATGGCATCTGAAGAGCCCACCGCTAATACCCAAAGAAGTCAAATGCAGTGTCAGTTCTTTGTGAAGCATACTTGTGAAGCCGCCTTTCGGCTGTCTTTTCACAGACCCTCACTCAAACTCGCAGCGGCTTGCAGAAACAGCAAAACTCATATCTTAGTAATATGAAACCTTATCCTATCTACAAGTATTCTTTTGTTTGTCTAATTGGCATTACATTGCCAGTTTTGAGTTACGGTCAATTTAAGTTAGCTAAGAAATATGTTGATGATCGCATTAATTCGCTTACCTATCTTAAGTTCAATACTGATAAAACCTTCGAATACCGATATGCTTATGACCTCATGCATGACTTTGCTACTGGTAGCTTTAGGTTATCAAAAGATACAATATTTCTGACCTACAATAAAGACTCTACGAACGTAGAAGAAATCTTAGGGACACGTATTGACGTGCTTAGAGCAGATAGTTCCGGGTTCAAAGCGACCAGGGCATTCTGCTCCTTTTGATGCAAAGGCAGGGGGGCCATAGTAGCCGTTTATACAGCCTCAGGGATCTGTTTATGAGCCAAAAACTTTGCGATAGTTGCAAACTCCCTCTCTTGCTGCTTAAAACCTGTTATAAGTTGATCCATGCGCTCGCTCATTTGCCTACCGCTGTTTTTAGACACATAGCCGGGAAAGCCAAAGCGTGTTTTGTCCTTCAAATCAGTGAACTCCCAGGGGTGGAAATAGATATTTAAATAGCCGTCGTGCCGATAGGTTTTATTACACAGCATCCTGTAAAGCCATAATGGAAAGTTATGGAAAGCGAGCCAAAACAATGGAATACGCAGCCGCGGGCTTACCGATGCCGGTAATTGAACAACACCCTTTTCAAAAAAACTGGTACGTGGCTTTTTCAGGTTGTTATACCGGCCGGGCAGGTAAGTGGGGTTAATGGAACTGTTGTACACATACCCGGCTTTGCATATCTCTTCTTCGTCAACGGGCATCATGCGCGCCATCCGGAAGCCATTAACGGGTTGGCCGGTAAGCTGCTCAAGTACCTGTTTGGATTGTGCCAGATGGCTTACCTCAAACGCCGAATGATAATAGCCATGCGAAGCCACTTCATGGCCCGCCTCAACTATACTATTTATAACCTGTGGGGCTGCCAGGGCAAAGGTTGCGGTGCAAAAGAAGGTGGCTTTTACCTCATGCTTTTTTAATATGCGCAATATTTCTTGAGTGCCCCGGATGGATATAGCCATCTGATCGTCGAACGAAATGGTTCGCGCATATTCAAAGGGCATATCAAACTCCTCTATATCAAAACTTAGCAAGATCATAGCGCTTGTAATCCAAACTGGTATTTCTAATAATATAATTCGGCCTTAATTTAGTTTGCAGGAATATTTTGCCTACGTATATGCCTATCACACCCATCAGCGTAATTTGCAGGCCGCCAAAAAACACAATGGTGGTAATAATTGATGCCCAGCCTGCTATAGCCTTACCGGCCATCATACTGTAAATTACATAAGGAAGATATAATAAGGACAATAAAGAAATACTAAATCCGATAAAAACTGCCGTATAAAGCGGCCTGATACTAAATGAGGTCATGCCCTGCATGGCCAGCCTGAGCATCTTTTTCAGGGAGTATTTACTTTTGTCTGAGAAGCGTTGTTCGGCATCGTAATCAATGGCATATTGTGAAAATCCCACCCATTTCACAATTCCCCTCAAAAAGGGCTCAATTTCGTTAAACTGCAATAAGATATCGGCAACCTTGCGATCTATGAGGCGGAAGTCGGCCGTGCCTTGTTCCAGCTTCACTTCAGAAACCTTGTTTAACAGGTTATAGAACAGGTTGGAGGTGAATTTTTTGTAAGCCGAATTGCTTTCGCTGGCCCTGCGGCGGCTGTATACTATCTCATGACCTTCTTCCCATTTTGCTATGAACAGGGGCAGCAGTTCGGGAGGGTGCTGCAGGTCACCATCCATCGAGATGATACAATCGCCGCAGGCCATATCCAGTCCGGCCTTTAAAGCATTTTGATGTCCAAAGTTTTTGCTTAATTCAATATAATGGATGTTGCCGTTAAGTTCGTGCATGTCTTTAAGCAAATTAGCTGTGGCGTCAACACTTCCGTCATCAACAAAAATATATTCATGGCGATAGTTGAGGCGCATAAAAACCTTGTCTAACCGCTCTATGACCTTTAGGATATTGGTCGATTCGTTATATACAGGAATTACAACCGATATTTTTTTCGAGGAGTTTTCCATCGAATAAGTATAATCATTTACAGATACCATAACCTGCTAATAATAGCTTAATTTAATTGTGAATAAGGAGTTGGTTTATTTCGTTTAAACAGCATTTGATAGATTACCGTGAGCCAAACCAGCAAATAAGGCAAAACCTTTAGCCGGTAAGGTTTCATGATATGAACCCGCCATGATTTTGGAAAAAGATCGCTTGCGAAAAGGCTGCCAAAATAAATGGCGAACAACAACAGGCCAATTTCTACTTTGCTGCCTGGTTGCTCGAGCGATAGGTACCAGATACCCACGCCCGCAAACGCGATGATGTAGGTAACCAGTTCTGAGCCTGAACTGAACAATACGGTAAACAGTAATATAGAGGATAGCGCAAGTAAGCGGAAGGATTGTTCGCCGTAGCGGCTGATGCGTAAAAAGGGTAACGCTAAAAGTAGTATACCACCTGCAATAAAAGGCAACGACGGCAGGCTGTTACTATTAATTAGCCGTCGCACCATCCCTGCCACGGATACGTCCTGATACTCGCTCAATACATTTAATTGGTTTTTTTGCACCAATGAGTGATACCAGCCCAAATAGGAGTTTGTGATAAACTGCGGCGAAAAGAATATCATGGGCAATACAAAAAGTACAACTGCCCAAAACAACAGACTAAGTATGAATTTTAGCTTCTGTTCTGAAAACAGGAAAAACGCGATACCCACAATCCCGTATAGCTTTACATACAAACCAACTATAATGCAAAATGCGGCCCAAAAGTCGTTCCGATTTTGAACACATACCCAACTTAAAATAATAAGAGCTGCAATGGCACCATTGGTTTGGAACTCAATGAGTGAGGTATAAAGCTCCTGCGTGCATACAACGCAAATTATGTTTTTATTTATTGTGGATAGGGGTAATTGGTGTATGGCAAAAAACAACAGGCAAACATTAAAAATTTGCCAGGCATACATTTGCGGAGCATCGCCCATTATGGCGAAGGGAGCCATTATTAAGCTGAACAGCGGACCGTAATGGTTGGTATCTCCATAAAACGCCGACACGGCGTAGAGATCAATATGATTTACTGCGTTTATAAACGCGTATTTAAATATGAGATAATTATTGATAGCATGTGTATTGATCCTGCCTCGGGTTATAAATATTGCCATGATAACCCATATAATGAGTATTGGATATTTCAAGGCTAACAGTTTTTGCGCAGTGGTCCAATATTTTGAAAAAACACTGCGCTTATTAGGCAAATCAATAGTATTATTCATTAAATCAATGCCTTAGGGGCTTATTTCTTAGTATTAATCAGGATTGTAAAAATGCTATTACAAGATTACGTATAATGTATCATATTCGTTACAGTGGTAATGGATTTTATTTTTATTTCTGATGGTGCAGAAAATAGGAGCCTAACTAAACTGAAGCTGGCGAAATAATAGAGAAGGTGCTAAAAAATATAAAACTATAAGAGTATTTGATTTGCTTGAAAAGAAGGAACAACCTCAGGCTTACAAACCAGAGGGAACACGGTAGGGCTGCGAATTGATGCTAATATTTATCAAAGCAACTGCTCGGCTGTAATCTTGCCAATTTGCAGGTTCAAGGTTAAAAAGTCGAAATAGTTCCAGCCTTCCATCAATTTTCCGTCAACTATTCTCCCGATAGTAACGCCACTAAATTCAACAGGCTCTTTAGTTTTCCGATGTATGGCTTTTACGGTACACATGGCAGTCATATACTCACCGTCTGTCAGGGTTTTGTTTACACTTATTTTGATTTCATCAAGCATTTCTCTGAGCGCCCTGTAGTATGGTTTGAATTGTTCAGGCCCTATCAGAGGCTGCGCTCCGAGGCCGTGAGCCTTACCTTCCCGATGAAACAGTCTATCAATGGCCTTTTCATCACCCTGGTTCCAAACTTCGTTAAACCAACGAACCATGAAATTGTTGATCTGATCTGACATACTAATGGGTTAAATGTTAAATAAAAATAGACGTATACCCTATGCGGGTGCATACCGGTATGCATGGAATTGTAATTTAAACCTATTGATTTTTAATGAAATAAGCAAAAAATATACTGTCAAACATTCCCGAGCTGGCCAACGTGGTAACCCAACCTTGTTTCTACATCTCCGGCTTTGTGAAGTCCGCGGTCCAATAGCAATTTGATTCTCCGTTGTGCCTCCGGCCGGCCAATTGAGGCGTAGCATACAACCATCTCTGCTCCAATTTCGTAATCGGGCGGTAAACTGGCTACATCAACAAAACGTTTGGTTTCGCTGATGGCCTGCTTATCAAATGATGAAATCCGCTTGGCAAGTGAATCTACAAAACTGTCAAGTTCTGCATCCGGAAATGAACGATTAACATATCCATATTTTTCGGCTAACTCTCCCGGAATGTCATCTGCACTTAAAAGCACTTCCAGGGCGCGTCCCCTTCCCATTAGCCGAGGTAACCGGGCCATGGGGCCGCCGCCCGGAACTATCCCTGCTCCAACCTCAAAATGGCCAAGGATAGCTTTCTCGCGACTGGCAAAGCGCATATCGCAAGCCAGTGCCAGCTCGCTCCCAACACCGGTTGCCCGCCCCCGAATCTTGGCAATAGATACTACAGGAGCACGGCTCAATCGAACCAGTATATCGGGTAGGGGCAGCAACCCTGTTGGCCCGGGGGGCAAACTGGTTGTTTCTGCAGCATCTGCAAGGAAATCGTAGTGGGTCATGAAAAATCCGTCGATCGCGCTATCGAAAACAACAACCTTTACTTCTTTATCCGATTCTATCAGCGAGACGATCTCATTTAGTTGCGGGATAGTTTTAGGACCGAAAATATTCACTGGCGGGTTATTCAAGGTCACTCGCCAAAACGCAGGCGATTCTCGTGTAAGAAAAACTAATTTGTTGCTCATAGCTCGTTAATTATTGATTTTTACTGTGCAGGCTACGTGATCAATAACTACAGCTATTATCACCGGTTTCAGAAAGATTTTTGAAGCGGATATCAACCCTCGTGCCAGTATTAAATAGTTGTTAATCAATAATTTATGTGTTTTTGTCTGAATGCATGTCAGGAATAATCATAATTACACGAAAAGGGGGCTTGATATATCACGTTTTAGGGCCAAATAGTCATTTCTAATTAACTACTTTTGCGGCAAAATAGGTTCTTTACTTTATTCTTCATCAACCGGTATAGGTTTTACTTAATTGTAGATTAATAGGGAATCGTGTGCAAATCACGGACTGTCGCGCAACTGTAAGTAACACAATAAGTTTTTGCCAGAATTTATGTCCACTGTTCTTTTGCTGGAATGGGAAGGGCGGCAAAAATGTTACAAGTCAGGAGACCTGCCATACTTAATTGACAACAATGCTTTCGCGGAATGAGGCTGGGGTTGGCTCAATGCGTTTATGCGCATACGTCCTCTTCTTCATTCCTCCTTACATTGCGAAGTTTAGCTAAAGGATTTTAACAGACTTGTTCATTAAATCTTTAAAGGAAATGCTAACAAAAAAACTGGGCTGCCCGCGAATTGGCAGCCTGCGTGAGTTGAAAAAAGCCTGCGAAAACTATGCAGGCAAAAACGGACCTAAAAATGTCCAGTACGGAAGCATAGCTTCCCTCCAATCAAAAATATTGCTGATATTGCTGCTGCTATGCAGTGCCAACCTGCTTTTTGCACAGCAAAAAAGTCTGTCGGGTAAGATCATTGACAGCGCTACCCGTATCCCGGTTAATGGCGTAACTGTTACCTTATCACCAGGAAACCATGTGGATATTACCGATGGGAATGGTAATTTTTACTTTAAAAACATTGGCCTGGCCAAAACAATCATTATATCGGCGGTGGGCTATAAAAAACGGATTGTGGCAATTAGCGATTTTCCCAAAAGCAGGGTGTTTACAATTGTTTCGCAGCAAACCCAACTATCAGACGTGGTGATCTCCGGCAACTCGGCAAATCCGTATAAAGCGCTCAGCGAGATGGATGTTAAAATGCGCGGGGTTTCCAATTCGCAGGAGGTATTGCGGATGGTGCCCGGGCTATTTATTAGTCAGCATCAGGGCGGAGGTAAGGCAGAACAGATATTTTTGCGGGGATTTGATAATGACCACGGAACAGATATCGCTCTTTATGCCGATGGTATGCCCATTAACCTGGTATCGCATGCACATGGCCAGGGCTATGCCGACAGCCACTTCATTATTCCCGAAACCATTGAAAGCACCAGTTATAAAAAAGGTTCTTATGATGCTGAAAAAGGCGATTTGGATGTTACCGGGGCTGTTGATTTCCATACAGCCAACGCCATAAGCCAGAATACGGTTAAGGTAGAGGGGGGCGAGTTTAATACCTACCGGGTTTTGGCCATGGTAAATTTACTGGGCGAAAAGGCTAAAGCCAATAACCAGTCATGGTATGCCGCATCAGAATACCGTTACAGCGACAGCTATTTTGATAATGCACAACACTTTAAACGCTTTAACTTTTTTACCAAATATCACGGCAAAATATCCGATAACAATTGGCTAACGGTAAGTGCTTCTACGCTTTATAGCAGCTGGTTTGCATCAGGCCAGATACCGGAGAGCGCGGTGAATGAAGGTAAGGTTGCTTATTTCGGCGCGCTTGACCCTAATGAAGGCGGTGTAACTTCCCGTACCACTGTTAACGCGCAGCTGTTAACAACTCTGGGCGATCATGACCTGCTAAAAAACCAGCTGTACTACTCCAGGTATAAGTTTGATTTACACAGCAACTTTACGTTCTTTTTGGTAGATACCGTAAACGGCGATGAGATTAGGCAGCGGGAGGCGCGTAATTTGTACGGTTATAATGGTAGCTATTTTCATGAGGGATATATGGGCGATGTAAAAGTAACCACCGATTTTGGTATCAACGCCCGGTTGGATGCTACCGACAACTCCGAACTATCACATACTGTTAACCGCTACACTTTGCTTAACCCTATTAAATTAGGTGATATAACGGAGTTTAGCGCAGGCGCTTACATCAGCGAAACCTTTAAGTTCAGCCACAAATTTACCCTGAACGCGGGTTTACGGTTCGACCAGTTTTATTATAAATACAATAACAAGTTGGCGAGTGATACAACACTGAAAGGAATTGGTGTTTACAAAGCGAATAATAACATCATTAGTCCTAAACTGAACTTTTATTACCAGGCAACAGACAAAACACAGGTATACTTATCGCTGGGTAAGGGCTTCAATTCCAATGATACGCGTGTAGTGGTGGCCACCGGCGGTTTGCAAGGTTTAGCGGCAGCATATAATGCCGATTTAGGAACCGTATTTAAACCGGTTAAATCCCTGCTCATCAACACCGCCGTATGGTACGGGTATCTGTCAAAAGAGTTTGTTTATGGTGGCGATGGTGGTACGGTTGACTTTAGCGGGCGAACCCAGCGTATTGGCTTTGACTTTTCAGCACGTTACCAGCCGGTATCGTCCCTGTTTTTCGATGCCGACCTGAATTACGCGCACGGTCGTTCTTTAGATGACCCTGCCGGGCAAAACTATATTCCATTGGCGCCGGTATGGAGCAGCACAGGCGGTGTTACTTATTTAAGCAAGAGTGGCTTTAATGGTAGTTTACGTTATCGTTATTTGAGTGACCGACCGGCTAATGAGGATTATAGCTTAACTGCAGTGGGCTATTTTGTGAACGACCTCGTGTTGAACTATACCCAGCCCAAATATGAGGTAGGGGTAACCATCAATAACCTGTTTAATGTGAAATGGAAAGAGTCGCAATTTGAAACAGAAACCCGTTTAAGAGGGGAATCTCCGGTTGATGGAGTTGCGTTTACGCCCGGCACCAAGTTTGCCGCTGTAGCACACGTCAGTTACTTTTTTAAATAATTTACCACCCACATCCCCGGAATTTGAACGGGGATGTGGGTGAAATAAATCTAAAGCCATTTACTAAACCAGTCGAGCGTCATTTTTAAATGCGCTGGCGTGGTGGTGTGCGGCAGGTTTGGTGCAATGTCCATCGCTATTTTATCACTGGCATTTTTGGTAACATAAGCAGCCCTGGCCGATTCAAAAGCGATTTTTGCACCCGGCAGCGGGCAGTTCTGATCATGTTCGGTGCTTAATACCAACAGCGGCCGCGGGGCTATCAGCCTGATCATAGATGGACAATCAAACTCATCGGTTATTCCGGGCAGTAATTTATCCCATAGGGCTTTTACATTCTTTTTATTGAGGGAAGAATCGCCTAAATCTTTTGCGGCCTGTAAATGTGCACCCCGGATGGTACCCGCTCGGCCCTGCCACTTATCGTTTTCAAGCGACCATTTGAAACTTTGTGCCGCAATATCAAGTACTACCACTTTTATCCTTGTATCAACAGAGGCGGCCATCCAGGTTTCTATACCGCCCATAGATATGCCTCCCATACCGATACGGTCGGCCTGAACATCAGGACGGCTTACCAGGTAATCGGTTACCCGCCATAGGTCATAAGCCGTATCAAAAAAGAAGGGATGCGTTTGGCTGGTTGGGTCGGTGTTGTGCCAGGCTTTGGTAACGGCCTCCACATATTCCTTGGAGCCATGCGCTCCTCCGGTAATACGTGCACCATGGTAGCGGGCATCAATAGCTACACCCATGATACCTCTTTTGGTAAGCTGATAAAGTATATTTTTAATATCGTGGCCATCTTTTGTACCGCCGGTGCCATGCAAAAAGATAACCGCAGGGAATGATTTTTCCTGCGTAACCGGTTTGTAGATAAGGATGGGCACTTTTTCGTCCTTCTCGCTATATATAAAACCGGTTTCAATAATAACAGAGTCTGTTTTTTGAGATTGAAAGGAAGCCCTGAGCGAAACCTTTGGCCTGCTCAACAGCTTTTTAAAATCGGCAGCAACCCTATCTTCAGATAAATACTGTGTTTGCTGAGCAAATAAACCGGCAGAAGATAGCAATAACCACATGCATATGGAAAGTGTTTTGCGTTGTATTAACATAGGAGATTGAGGTTGCTTTAGATTACCGGATACAAGATATGTAATGTATGGCCCCATAGCCCAAAGCGATCAAAAATTTTACACAAGCGCCTACTTCTTTTTTTGACTAAACAGCCAGGCGGGTATTGCATCGCTGGTATATAATTTAGGGTAAACATCATGCTCCAGATTGTCAATTTCCCAAAATTTGATGTGTTGGTCATGCAGGGATAGCAGTTCTTTATATAGCAGCCTGTCGCTGGCTATGGGGTTTTCAGTGTCGGCATTACCGTGAATAAGCCATAGAGGTGTTTGGGCAAGTTTATCAATATGATTAAAATCGGGAATACCCGAAACAGATACCGCCGCCGCAAACATATCGGGCCTTAAACCTAATGAGTTAATGGTGGAAGACGCACCCATTGAAAAACCGATAACATATACCTGCTTTAAGTTTACAGGCAAAACCTGCCTTAACGAATCAATCAGTTGCAGAACAGATGCAAGGGAAGGATCGGGAACTGATGTAAGCACATTTCTGCTCTTATCCGTTTGGTAATTGGATGACCGTTGGGGAAACTGCGGTACAACAACATAGGCCGGATATTTGCCGCGGATAGCTGGCTGTGCCCATAGTTTAGCTAAAATGCCCAGTTGGCTGGTATTATCTGTGCCGATAGCACCGGAGCTATGTAAAACAAGCACCAACGGGTATTTACCTGTTTTGTTACTTGGTGCCGGGCGCAGCAAACGGTAGGGAATTGTTGTATGATTACTGCCGGTAAAAGTAAAAGGCTCAAACAGATCATTACTAACAGCCTGGGAAAGCTTGCTCTTTAACTTTACTGCCGAATCGGCACTAACGAGCTCTTGCGCTTTATAATATCCGCGTTCTTTTTTAGCCCCTGCACAGGCAGTTAGCAATAGTGATCCAATAATTATAAAGGAATAGGCATGTTTGGTCATATGGCAAAACTATGTGTTTAGCTATGATATGGCGAGGCATAAAGGAATATATTTTGGGGAGATATGCTTTCGGCTTAAATGAACGCAGCCAGGCTTTAATTGAAGCGAATTGCAACAAAGAAATAATAATGAGGGAGAAAATTGAATAGAGTAATTTGTTATTCACCGAATAGTGAACCCGAAAAAAGATGTTAAACGGCTTACATTCTGAACCTCAAGGAAACGGAGCGGCCAAGTGCCTGGGCAAGTTCGGGATCAATCAGCGGGCCTTCGCCCATTTGTATCCATGCGCCACGCGCATCCTTTTGGAGGACAATTTTCTCGCCATTTAGCAATATTTCAAGCTCTGTTGTGGCTTTGTTGATCGGTGTTGTATTGATCTGATAAACGTGGTCGGTATCGTTATATGTTATTCTTAGTGGCAGGCCCATCTTTTTCTCCTCGGGGTAAATATACAACTGTTGGCAATAAAAATTGCATTTTAAAGAAAATTGGACGATAATTTCTGGGCCAATACTTCAAAATAACAAGGTCTCAGCTATAAAATCAGTTAGTGGATATATGTAAACAAATAACGATTTTTTAGGCCGCAAGCTGGTATTCTACCTTTTCTATGAGGTTGGTCATGCTAAACGGCTTGAGCAAAACATCGTCGGGAGCGCCTTTTTGTATGAGGGGTTGGTCCGTGTCATCACCGTCGGTACAAATGATAACGGGAAGCGCTTTTGTTTCCTTATTTCGTTTTAACAGGCGGCATACATCTACGGCATCAATACCAGGCAAAAGCGAATCCAGAATAACCAGGTCGGGATGGTTTTGGCGGATATTGTTGAATATGTGGTCGGGACGGTCCAATGTTATTACATCATAACCCTTGCCGGTTAAGATGTATGACATCACCTCAATCATTAACTCGTTACGGTCAACTATTAATATCTTCTTTGCCATCATTTCTTGTTTTCCTCAGGTTAAGATATACAAAGCGCATGCCATTGATTAACTTGTGGTTATGTGCTTTGAAAAGAGCAAGAGTGTACTGAATGAAGGGCGATATAGATATAATTGGGCCTGCGGTGATGAGAAGGTGCAGGCCCAGTATAGAATAATTATACGTGCAGGAACAGTTCTTCTTTTGATCTGCGTACTTTGATCATTTTACTGTACTGATCATCTTCTGAACGGAAACCAACTGCAGCAATAACGGTTGTGGTTAAGCCTTTTTCTTTTAAGCCCAGTATTTCATCAAATTTTGCAGCATCAAAGCCTTCCATTGGTGCGGCGTCAATACCCAGGTCGGCAGCGGCGCTTAGTAATACACCTAAAGCAATGTAAGCTTGTTTGTGCGACCACTCTAATTTTTGCTCGGCAGTACGGCTGCTTAAGGTGCCCAAAACCATTTGCTCATAACCTTCAAGGCTTGCACGGTCAACATTGCGTACGGATGCCACAAGGTCAATAAAGCTTTTACCAAATTGTTCGTCAAGGTTAGTTACGGAAGCGAAAACAAATAAAGCGGCAGAATCTGTAATTTGTGCTTGGTTATAGCCAACAGCCCTTAATTTTTCGCGGGTTTCGGCATCCTGAACAACAATAACTTTGAAAGACTGCAGGCCCAGTGAGGTAGGAGCTAATTGTACAGCGCTCAATAAGTTATCTAATTGTTCGGTTGATATTTTTTTGCTTTGATCAAATTGTTTAACGGCAGCGCGCCATTGTAATTTTTCTATGAGTGACATAACTATGTTGTTTGTTGTTTAAACAAAATTACATGTTCAAACGCTCAATACAGTCACCCCGATGTAAATTAGGTGTTCAAACATCTAATTTACAGGTCTGAACTTCCGTTACAAATTTGCCTTCTCTTTCAGCTCGTCTTCCTTATCGTCCTGTTCCTTTCTAAGCCGTCGTTTTTCCTGTCGTATTTCCTTACGGGTTTTTCCGGTTGTGTCAATATTATTAATCTTCAGTTTATATTCCTGCTTCAGGGCTTCAATCTGATCTTTCAATTTTTCCTTGGCCGATTTTTCTTTCAGTTTTTCTTTTTCCTCTTCTCCCTTACCGGTAGTGTCTTTTTTGCCAAATAAGCGCTGGAAAAAGGTTGGTTTCTTTACCGGGTCTTCCAGTACAGGCATAATTTCGTTGTCGTCTCCACCTTGTTTCATCAGGCTGTCGGCTGTGGCGGTATCAACAGGGGCAATGGCACGGCGTAAGCTTTCTCTTAACCTTACCGAATAAAAGCCGTAGGCATTGGTATCACGCTGGGTATAGCCCTTTTGCGCCATTAGTTTTCCAATCAGGTTAAAATAGCCGTGCAAGCCGGGCCTCAGCGTACCATCAGGCTGAAAAGCATATAAGCCGCCTTTAGGGTAAGGAACAATACTGGCCAGATAAATACTCTCGCCGAGGCTAAGTTCAGATGGTGATTTGCCAAAATAGTAGTGTGATGCCTCAGAGATGCCATATATGTTACGGCCCCACTCAATAATATTGAAATAAACCTCCAGCATGCGGTTTTTGCTCATGAGGCGGTTGTTTTCAATAATCCACACAATCAGGATCTCTTCAATTTTGCGGGAAAGCGTTTTTTCTCTACTCAGGTATGCGTTTTTAACCAGCTGCATAGATATACCGCTGCCGCCGCGCTTAAATTTCTTGTCCTTAAAATCGGTAACTATTGATTTGCGGATGGCCTCTTCAACAAAGCCGTGATTGGTATAAAAGGAGGGGTCTTCGGCAGTCATTACCGCGTTGCGCAGCGTTGGGGCTATTTGTTCAAGCGGGGTAAACTCCGGGTTATCGGGGCCAATCAGGTGTGGGGCCATGGGTTTACCCTTTTCATAGGGAGTATACACAAAGGTTCCGTTTAGCTTGGTAAGATCGGTTCGGCCATACTTTATGATCTTGAAATTATCCTTACTTAACCGCGAATCAAACTGCAGATCGTCTGGTTTAGACGAGTCCATATAAAAATTAAGACCGTAATTAAGTTTACCGGCCACCTGTATACCATTAAGCGCATCGAACATGCCCGACGGGAACGCATCAAAAATATCGGCAGCATTAAGCCAGCCGGTATTGATCTTTAATTCATAAATTTTAACCGGGTTAAGGGTGTATTTGATGAATGGCCGGGCGGTAAGTTTTTTGATGTGGATAAGCGAAGAGCTATCAATAGATACATAGTTGCTGCCAACGAAAACATTGGCATCAATAGAGGCATCTGGAAACTCAATATTATCTGATGATAGGGCGGGGTGGTGGATAAGCAAATTGTGTACTGCCCAGGAGCCATAAATTTTTGTTTCGTCACCGCCATGCTCTACCTTGGTAAGCTTGGTACTAATGGTATCGAAATTTAGTTTAAGCCTGAATTTTTTTTCAATGATTGGCAGTTCAACCTTTTTACCATCGGCGTATAGTTTTACATCAATATCCTTATCTGAGGGGTGCATTTTACCGGCAACGTGCCATGTGGCGGAGCCGTTATCAACATCAATAGTTGAGGTTAGGTTGCCATCTTTGATCATGGCGCTTTTGGCAAGCAGTTTTAACTTGGTACTATCATCCCTGAAAGATATAGAGAAATTGCTGAGTGCCAGGTTATCCGGAATTTTGTAAAGCAGCTCATTGATCAAATGGTCTGAAAGATCGGCCAGATCAACCTTGGTATGGGTGGCTGTGGAATCCTTTTTCTTTTTAAACAGGAAATCGAAATTTTTAACGCCTTTAACGCTGGTCAGGTTAATAAAGCCGTCCTGTAGTATCACATCGGCCAGTTTAATGTCGCCAACGGCAAGCGGCAGCAGTTTAACGCTTACTACTAAAGTTTTAATGTTCAGCAAGCTATCGCGCTGTTCGGGCACTATGGTTACATCGGTAAAGGATACTGTACTGGCGCCCGAAAAGTGGGCCGAGCCTATTTTTACATCTAAATTATAATCCCTCTTGGCTTTTGCTTTAGCTTTGTCGATAGCTTTTTGAAGCAGCGACTCGCGTTTTGAATAGGTGGTGTACCCAACTATTAAAAAGATAAGGAACAAGGGTATCAGGATAAAGGCGGCTATGCGTATATATTTAGGATTAAGGCGCTTCATGTGTAAATTTTTCCAAAACTAAACTAAATCTTATCCCCTGCAAACGGTTGTTTCTGCAAATTGTTTCTTTAACAAACGCAAATCAACGGCCTGTTTTCATAAATTTGCCATAATATTATGATAATTACTAAAGAACAAGTTTTACAAGCCCTGGGTAATGTGGAAGAGCCGGATCTGAAAAAGGACCTGGTTACCCTGAACATGATACAGGATATTCATATAGATGGCAACAACGTGAGCTTTTCGGTGGTATTAACCACGCCGGCCTGCCCGTTAAAGGCCTTAATTGAAAATGCCTGCCGTAATGCCATCAGCCATTTTATCAGTAAAGAGGCCGTGGTGAGCATTAACATGACATCGAAGGTTACCACGCAAAAAAATACCGGGGTGCCTGGCGTTAAAAATATAATAGCGGTGGCATCAGGTAAAGGCGGCGTTGGTAAATCAACTGTGGCTGCAAACCTGGCGCTGGGGCTGGCAAAAGCCGGTGCTAAAGTGGGTTTAATTGATGCCGATATTTACGGCCCATCAGTACCTATTATGTTTGGTTTGGAGGGTGCACGCCCGCAAGCGAGTGTTGTTGACGGCAAAACGCGTATTGAACCGATTGAAAAATATGGTATCAAGCTGCTTTCAATTGGGTTTTTTACCGATCCAAATCAACCCGTGCCATGGCGTGGGCCAATGGTGTCAACCGCGGTAAAACAATTGTTTAATGATGCTGACTGGGGCGATCTCGATTACCTGGTAATTGACCTGCCGCCCGGAACCGGCGATATCCATATCACCGTTACACAAACTTTCCCGGTTACCGGGGCTGTTATTGTAACAACACCACAAAATGTGGCGCTGGCTGATGCTAAAAAAGGGATAGGTATGTTTTTAATGCCGGCCATTAATGTGCCGATACTGGGTGTGGTTGAAAACATGTCGTACTTTACACCTGCTGAGCTGCCCGAAAATAAATATTATATTTTTGGCAAAGGCGGGGGGCATAAATTGGCCGAACAGCTGGATGTACCATTTTTGGGTGAAATTCCGTTAGTAAAAGGTATAAGCGATTCTGGCGATGCCGGTAAGCCAACCATAATGGATGAGGATGGACCTATGACCAGCGCGTTTTTGGAAATGGCCAGCCGCGTAGCACAACAGGTAGCTATTTCAAATGCAAGGGCATTGAATAATACGGTTGTTGCTGAATAGATAACGGAGCGGGATTAAAGACATTAAGATAAAAGAGAGGAAGTGAGCTTGAATAAGCTTCACATTATCCATTGTGACAAAGTCCATTATCCTCAAGTCTTTTGTCCTTTATCTGATAAAAAATATTGTAAATAATTGAGTAACTTTACTCTTGTTATAAATTAGTAAAAATGAGTTTATTAAGTCAGGTAGAAACAGCTTTAGATACCATCCGTCCGTATTTGGAAGCTGATGGCGGGAATGTTTCGATCGAAGAAATTACCCCGGAAGGAGTAGTTAAATTAAAACTATTGGGTTCATGCGGATCATGCCCAATGAGCATCATGACGCTTAAGGCAGGCATTGAGCAGGCTATAAAAAAAGCAGTTCCTGAAGTTACAGGCATCGAGGCTATTAACTTAACAGATATTGACGATCCTAACGCGGTACTTCCCGAAAATTTGAGGTAATGTTAAGTATTGTTAAAATCCTGGCACATTTGGGGTATTAACGTACTTTTGAATTAGTTTTGAAACTTTTTCCGGCTGGGTCATGTAATATATACGGGAAAGGTGCTTGGTATATGAAATATTTAATAGCCATATTGTTTTTATTTGCAACGGCTGGCGTTTTTGCTCAAAGTCATGATGACCGGCCCGTTGTGCAGTTTACGGGTATTGTGCATAACGCCGATAGCGTAAATGTAATAGTACCTTATGTTACCATTACCAATACATCGGGGCATAATTCTATTAACCAGTCAAACTATAAAGGTTACTTTTCATTTGTTGCCCATGAGCAGGATACGCTGCGTTTTACCTGTGTGGGTTATGGTACATTGATGGTTGTAATACCGGCAAATGTGCCTAACAAGAGCTATACTATGCAGGTTTTGCTAAAGCCGAAAATTATAAACCTGCCAACTTTCCATGTGTTTCCATGGGCCACTACTGATGAGTTTAAAAAAGACTTTCTGGCTATAAAACTGGCAGACGATGATCTGGAGATAGCCCGCAAAAACATAAGCAGAACATCGCTGGTGGCTTTGGGAAATATATTACCGCGCGATGCGCAGGAAATTCAATCGGCAACAGCTCAGAGCATGCATACCAGTATCCTGAACTCGCATTCCTTAACGCCAAACCCACTGCTTAACCCGCTGGCCTGGGGTAGCCTGATAAAGCAAATAACAGATGCTGATAATAAGAGCAGCAATAATTAGAACTAAGAAGACTATTAATTCGGTTTTACAGGGCGTAAAAGATTTCTCTTTCGCGCCAACCACATTCCAGCTCTGCTCAATCGAAATGACAATTTGAAAAATATTATTATACCAATACAGCTGTCATTTCAAACGATAGTGAGAAATCTTATGCGCCTTTTTATTCCGACCGAAGTGATAAGAATGATAAGAAATGTTTAAAAACAGAAAAGCCGCGTTAAGCGGCTTTTCTGTTTTTGTATCTTTGAGGCTTATCGGCCTTTTTTAACAGCCGGGAATTTCATTTTATAATCTACATCAACCATCCCTTTTGATATATCATTCAGTTTTTTCTCAATAAGGCGCCTGCGCAGCGGGCTCAGCTTATCGGTAAATAGCTTGCCCTCAATGTGGTCATACTCATGCTGAATAACTCGGGCTGCCAAGCCTTTAAAGCTTTCCACATGATGTTTCCAGTTTTCATCATAGTATGATAGCTTTACGATAGGCTTGCGGTAAACATCTTCCCTAATATCAGGAATGCTTAAACAGCCTTCATTAAATCCCCACTCTTCGCCTTCTTCTTCTAAAATAGTAGCATTGATGAATGCCTTTTTAAAGTTTTTCAAATCGGGCTCGTCATCACTAAATACAGAGGCATCAACCACAAACAAACGCATAGACATGCCTACCTGAGGGGCAGCCAGGCCAACGCCGTGTGCGGCATACATGGTTTCAAACATGTTTTCAACCAACTCTTTAATGTGCGGGTATTCATCAGGTTCAATCGCTGTTGCTTTTTTCCTTAAAACAGGATCTCCGTAGGCTATGATAGGGTATTTCATTATGCAAAAATACAGGTTTATTATTATTTAGGTTCAAATTTCAATGTAATTAGCCTGTCAATATCAAAAATTTCGTTACTTATTTCCAATAATTGGTCGGCTGTAACGGCATTTATCTTGGCAAATACATCTTCAAGGGTATCAATATGATTAAAATCAAGCAAACTTTTGGCCATTGATATAATAAGACTCATCCTGTTTTCTTCGGCAAGGGCTATCTGGCCAATAAATTTTTCTTTGGCCTGATGCAGCTGCAAGGTGCCCAGTTTTTGATCACGCAGTTTCTTCAATTCTTTATGAACCAGGCGCGATGCCTTGTTGGCTTTTTCGGTATCGGTTCCGAAATAGATGGAAAAGATACCGGTATCGGTGAATGTTGTATAATTTGATTCGATGGTGTAGGCTATGCCATATTTTTCGCGGATCTCGAGGTTAAGACGGCTGCTCATACCCATACCGCCCAGCAAGTTGTTTAATAGTAACAAACCATTTTTGTGCCTGTGCGATGAAGAATAAGCCTGGTTGCCTATAATGCAATGCGTTTGCGAAATAGGTTTTTTAACGATATGGATCCCACTTGGATTGGTATGCGGGATTTTCCGTTTTTTTTCGGAGGTGTTTGCTGCAACCTGGCCAAAGTATTTTTCAGACAGTTTGATGATCCTCTTAAAATCATAATTGCCATGAACGGCAAATATCATTTCTGACGTGCTGTAGTTGGCTTTGATAAATGCGCGGATATCATCGCCCGTCATTTTACCAACCGATTCTGTTGTACCCAGGATATTTTTACCCATGGGATGATCGGCAAACAGGAGTTCTTCAAAATCATCCTGAATGGCTTCTTCGGGCTGGTCAAGGTAAGAGGCTATTTCGTCCAGTATCACCCCCTTTTCTTTTTCCTGCTCATCTTCAGGAAAGGTGGAATGGAAAAGAATATCCTCAAACAGGTCCATAGCGCGTTCCAGGTGCTGGTTAAGTAACGAGGCGTGTATGCAAGTGTATTCTTTGGTGGTGTAAGCGTTAAGGTCGGCGCCAACGAGTTCCAGCCGGTTTAATATTTGATTGGTGCTGCGCCTTTCGGTTTCTTTAAACAACAGGTGCTCAATAAAATGGGCGAGGCCCTCTTGTTGGGGGCTTTCATCGCGTGAGCCTGCGTTTACAATAAAGCAACAATGGGTTATGGCAAACGGAGCGTGTTTATACAATATCCTGATGCCATTGGGTAAGGTGTAAGCCTGATAGTCTATCATGAAGTGTAAATATAACGTTATATACGTTACAATTATTTTCATGCTATTGTAACCTATTTATACTATTTTAGGCGAAAAATCGTAAAGCAATTGCACACAATAACGGTTTTATAATAATTGTCCTAAACATCTAAATACCCCTACCCATGAAAATTAAAATTGCCGACCTTGAGTTTGAGCCCCTCATCAGTGAAAATGTATTAGCCGAACGAACCAAAGCCATTGGCCAGCAACTCAATGCCGACTATCAGAACCGTGTACCGGTATTTGTTGGTGTACTGAACGGCAGCTTTCTATTTATTGCCGACCTCATCAAACACATTGATATTCCCTGCGAAGTTGCCTTTACCAAGCTGGCTTCATACTATGGAGGTACCACCAGTAAACTCAAAATACGCGACGATATTGATTTGGTGATTGACATCAAAGATCGTGATGTTGTAATTATTGAAGATATTGTTGATACCGGAAACACACTCAAATACCTGGTTGATAAATTGAAACAGCGCGGCCCGGCATCCATCAGTGTATGCTCGCTGCTGCTAAAACCCGCAGCCCTGCAAAACCCTATTGAGGAGCTTAAATATGTAGGCTTTGAAATTGAAAACGAATTCGTAGTAGGCTATGGCCTGGATTACCAGGAACTGGGCAGAAACTTGAATAGTATTTATAAGAAGGTGTAAAGAGATTTCGGTTAACCAAAAAACTTTGTAATCGCGGTTTGTATGAATAATACAAACCGCTTTTTATTGTATATTGTACTTAAATGATTGTACGATTATTAATTGTCTGTATAATAATATGCTGTGTTTTTATTTCAAAAGCACAAATGCCACAATTTAAATCAAATACTACTGATCAAGAAAGATCGGATTCCTTCATTTACCAAAATATACGTGGGCAGTATGATCAGGGTTTAGCATATACGCAATCGGGATACTGGAATAGTAATATAAAAAGCTACACTTTGCTGCTTTTTAAAAATGGTGTATGGTATAAAGGGTATTTATACTCAAAAAGAATAAATAACAATGTGTGGTCAAAGCCCAAGCTCAAATTAAAAAAAGCAAGAAACAATAAAGTAATTGACATATTCAACGGCTTAAATTCAGCGGGGCTATGGACTATGAGCAGGGATTCATTAAATATTCATGAACGGAAAAATAAGGATGGGACTGTAACAAAGCTTTCTCTGTATGACGATAACAATTATCATTTTGAGATTTTCAATGGAGAGAACTTTGCTATAAGTGAATCATATGCACCAGAATATTTTTTAGAAGAACTTCCCGAAAATAAGATACTTGAACGTTTTATTAAGGCAAGGGATTGGTTCGTTATAAATTATAAAGCGCTTTAATCAACCCCGACCATACCGGCTATTTCATTTAAAAACAGTACAGCCTGATCAATGCTATTAACACCCTCGATGCTCAGTCGCAGGGTGTTTTTTACTTCTTTGAGGTTGGTACGGCGCATGTTTGACTGTACAAACGTAAGTACGTTGCGGAAAGCGTCTGACTCAAAATAAGCCGATTGTTGATTACTGATAAAGTACCCGCGCAGCACATTCTTTTTTAATGAAATTTTCTCGAAGCCGATAACCTTGCCCAACCATTGCAGGCGCATGGTGTTCAGCAAGTCATGAACTTGTGGCGGTATTTTGCCAAAGCGATCATGTAACTGTTGTTGGAAAGCGGCCAGCTCCACTTCGTTTTCCAGTTTGGATAGTTCGGTATAAAGGTTATATCGTTCAGCAATATTGGTTACATATTCGTCCGGTATCAGGATCTCGAGGTCGGTGTCTATCTGGGTAAAGGAAATGAACGGACGGGGTTTATCATCGGGGAAAACGCCTTTAAATTCATCTTCTTTCAGCTCTTGTATGGCCTCGTCCAATATCTTGTGATACATATCGAAGCCTATTTCGGCAATAAAGCCGCTTTGCTCGGCACCCAGCAAGTTACCGCTGCCGCGGATGTCCAAATCGCGCATAGCCACGTTGAAGCCGCTGCCCAGGTCGCTGAACTCCTCAATGGCGCTGAGACGCTTACGAGCCTCGCTGGTTAAGGTTGACAGCGGCGGACTTAGCAAATAACAGTAAGCCTTTTTATTACTTCGCCCCACGCGGCCGCGCATCTGGTGCAGATCGCTCAGGCCAAACATGTGGGCATAATTAATGATAATCGTATTCGCATTCGGGATATCCAGCCCGGCCTCTATAATGGTGGTAGCCACCAGCACATCGTACTCGTGGTTCACAAATTTGAGCATTACATCTTCCAGGGCGTCGCCTTCCAGTTGCCCATGGGCAATACCTATGCGTGCCTTAGGAACCAGTTTATGGATCATGCCGCCCAGCTGAGGTAAGTCGGCCACGCGGTTGTGGATAAAGAATATCTGGCCGCCGCGGTCTATCTCAAACTCAACAGCCTCTTTAATCAGTGTATCGTTAAACACGTGCAGTTCGGTAACTACAGGCTGCCTGTTTGGCGGTGGTGTTGATATGATAGATAAATCCCTTGCACCCATCAACGAAAAATGCAGTGTGCGGGGGATGGGGGTTGCGGTTAGCGTTAAGGTATCAACATTAGCACGCATTTGTTTCAGCTTCTCCTTAGTTGATACGCCAAATTTCTGCTCCTCGTCAATGATCATCAACCCCAGATCTTTAAACTTTACGTCTTTACTTACCAGGCGGTGTGTGCCAATGATAATATCAACCTTGCCGGTCTTCAGGTTTTCCAGCGTATCCTTGATCTGTTTGCTGGTTTTAAAGCGATTTACGTAATCAATATTGGCGGGGAATCCCTTGAGTCTGTCTGTAAAGGTTTTGTAATGCTGAGCCGCTAAAATAGTGGTAGGTACCAATATGGCTACCTGCTTGCTATCGGCCACAGCCTTAAATGCCGCACGTACGGCTATTTCAGTTTTACCAAAGCCCACATCACCACAGATCAGCCTGTCCATAGGGTGGGGCGATTCCATGTCTTTTTTGAAGTCGGTGGTGGCTTTTTCCTGGTCGGGTGTATCCTCGTACAGAAACGATGCTTCCAGTTCGGTTTGCAAATAGCTATCAGGAGAAAAGGCATTTCCGTGTTGGGCTTTACGTACCGCATAAAGCTTAATCAGATCACGGGCGATGTCCTTAACTTTTTTTTTTGTGGTTTTTTTGAGGCGTTCCCAGGTATCGGTACCCAGCTTGTTCATTTTTGGAACGGTGCCCTCTTTGCCGCTATATTTAGAAATACGGTTGAGCGAGTTGATATTGACGTACAGCAGGTCGTTATCGGCGTAAATCAAGCGGATCATTTCCTGCTGCTTGCCATTCACCTCTACCTTTTCGAGCCCGGCGTATTTGCCTATGCCGTGGTCAATGTGGGTTACGTAGTCGCCGGTTTTAAGGTCGCGCAGTTCCTTGAGGGTGATGGCCTGCGATCGCTGGTAGCCCTTTTTGAGCTTATATTTATAATAGCGGTCAAATATCTGGTGATCGGTATAACAGGCCAGCTTTTGTTCATGGTCCACAAAACCCTCTCGTATAGATACGCTTACCGGCGTGAATTTTACCGTTTTATCCAGATCGTCCAATATGGCGTATAAACGCTCTACCTGGCGGGCCGAATCGGTAAGGATAAAATTCTCGATGTGTTCAACCTCATTGTTTTTGAAGTTGTGGATCAGCAGCGTGAAGTCTTTGTTAAAAGAAGGCTGCGGCCGCATTTCAAAATTAATAGCGGCGGTTGGCTGATAAAAAAACTGTTTTCCAAACTCCACCACCGGAAAATCATGCAGCTGGTCGGCTATTAGTTTTTCGTCGGTAAAACCAAATTTGGGGTCTATCCAATCAGGGTTTTGCGCTTTTTCTTCTGCAGATAAAGCTTTCCAGAGAGTTACCGCTTTTTTGAAGCCGGTTTGGATAATATCCAGCGTAAACTGTACATCTTTTATCCATACCTGCGTGCCGGCATCTACATATTCCAGCAATGAAATATTGCTTTCGGTTAAATATTTTGATTGTACGTTTGGAACAATGGTAATGCTTTTTACCTGCTCAACAGACAACTGGCTCTCAATTTCAAACGTGCGGATAGATTCAATAAAATCGCCAAAGAACTCTATGCGGTAGGGTAGATTATGCGAAAAGGAAAAAATATCAACTATACCACCTCTGACCGAAAACTGACCCGGCTCATAAACAAAATCAACGCGGTCAAAATCGTACTCAATTAAAAACTCGTTGATAAAGTCGATACTTAATTTGCTGCTAACGGCAATCTCAAGCGTGTTTTTTTCGAGCGAGGCGCGGTCAATTACCTTTTCGGCCAGGGCCTCTGGGTAAGTTACTATCAGCTGTCCAAACTCTGATGAGTGATTAAGCTCATTTAATACCTCGGCGCGGGCCAGTACGTTGCTGCTGTCGGGCTGGGTAAATTCAAACGGTTTGCGGTATGAAGAGGGGAAAAGGAGTACCTCTTTGCCGGTAAGGTTTTCGAGGTCGGCCTGGAAATATCCGGCGTCTTCACGCTCGGGCAGCACAAATATCATGTGCTTGTGCTGCAAAAAATACAAAGCTACCGCCATGGCCGAGTCACTTGACCCAACTAAACCACGAAGCTGTATTCTTGGATTTTTAGAAGCATTGAGCGCGGTTGCCAACGCCTTGATCCTTTCATCAGCTTTATATCTATCTAAAATATCACGGATGTTCAAACTGATGCAAATGTAAGCAAAAAAGATTGGGGGAGAAAAGAGCAAAGATTTTGAGATTAAGGAGCAAGGGTTTTTTCTTGGCTCCCCCTGTCCTTGAATCCTTAATCTCAAAATTGTTACGCCTAAAATAATTGGTAATTACGCAAACAATATCTATGAATTGTTACTTTTTAATAGTAAATTCAATAAACTTATCATTATAGCCTACCTGTTGTTTTAAACCTAATTTTATAACCATGAAGAATGCAATTATTTGGGGTATTATCATTGGAGTATTAAGTGGAATATGGATGTTTGTGATGCACGGTTCGGGCATATCACCAACCGACGAAAAAGTAGCTACGCTGGAGTACTTTTCATTTCTGATTCCGGCTTTCGGATTACTAATAGGAATTTATAACTATCGTAAAAACGATTGCAAAGGCAAAATGGGCTTTTTAGAAGCGCTGATACAAAGTTTCAAGATATTAATTGTAGGCGGTATTGTAACCATTTTTGCCACCATATTATATTTTAGCTACGCAAAGGTGTCTATGAGCAATGTCATCGAGGCCTCGTCGGGACGCATATTTGGTGCTTTGCTGGTAGGTGTGTTAATGGCTTTTGCCGCATCTTTGCTGTTCCATAACAAAGCAAACAAGGTAGATTAAAAAGCTGTTTTCAAAATATTACTCGGAATAACATCTAAAATGAGGCTAAGGGTGTTGAGTATTGTAACCTTATTGGTGTGTATTGTTCTGTTATTGATAGCTGTTTTGAACATTTACTGGGCTTTTGGAGGCCACAAAGGAATAAACGGGGCTATACCCACGATTAAAGGTCATCGCTTACTTCACCCCGGTCCTTTGGGCACCTTGGCCGTTGCTTTATCATTGATACTGGCCAGCATTGTTATCGGTGTTCAAGGACAAATAATAAGGATACCTTTTCTTAAAAGAATAAGTTTTTGGAGTTCATGTGTAATCGCTTTAGTTTTTCTGATCCGCAGCATTGGGGATTTCAGATATGTGGGTTTTTTTAAAACAGTTCAGCGTTCTATATTTGCGCAAAGAGATAATATGTTTTATACTCCTTTATGTTTGTTACTGACGGTTATGGTAGCTTTTATTGCTGTAATTGGGGAAAGTAAAAACAGGTAATCGGTATTGTTCTCAAAGCATTTTTAATCTGTCTGTAAATTTGTTTTCCTTTATCTTTGGTTTACACGATAAGCCGGATCGATGAGAAAAATTTTTTCAAAATATTTTGAACTTGTTTTCTGGATAGCAGCTATGCTGTCACTGGCTTTTACTGCGCCGCAGGCCGAATCACATTTTACGCTTTGCCCATTAAAACTGATGGGGATTACCTGGTGCCCCGGCTGCGGCCTGGGCCATGCCATTATTTATTTGTTTCATGGCGATATCCACCAATCATTTCATGCCCATTGGCTGGGCATACCCGCTGTGCTTATTATTTTTCACCGGATTTACGTTTTGGGTAAAGACCGCCTGGGTTATGGACGCCGGTTTGAAAATCCGGGTAACCATGTTTCTTAAAAAAGAGCTATTGCTCGCCGTCACTGGTTTTACCGTTGTGTCATTGCGAGGAGGAACGACGAAGCAAGAGCCTCACCCAACCCTCTCCAAAGGAGAGGGCTTTAAAATGTTTTTTTAAAGTCTCCCCTTTTGGGGGAGATTTAGAGGGGGCCTATTTTCGCGCTACGCTCACAATGACATAGCTTTCTTCAACCGCGCTTCTGCCAAAATTATTTTACCGCCAAAACCCAACAACTCACCGACTTGTTAACCCCGCTAACCAGTTTTACGTTGGTGTTTTTTGCCCTGCGCTATACCTTTATATCATCAAACAAACAATAAACTTAAACACTACTAAAATGAACACTTACCAAAACCCATATATGATGTTTGACGGGATGACACCCGAAGAATTTGCTTTTTTACAACAGGCCTCAGCCTCATTAACAGAAAACCAACTGAGATACTTTATGAGCATTTATGGCGGTAAAAGAAAAAATCCGCAGGATATTATGCTGGCCACCTTATTAGGTTTCCTGGGTGTATCGGGCGTACAACGTTTTCTGACTGATCAGATAGGCATGGGCCTGTTATACTTTTTTACAGCCGGCTTTTGTTTTATAGGTACGGTTATTGACCTAATAAACTATAAAGACATAGCTAACGATTATAATAAGAAAATGGCTTTCGAAAGCTTTAACATAGCTAAAATGAGCAACTAAATGTTCCTTCGGGAACCATAGTTTCACTATATATCCAAAAAAAATCCACCTTCTGTTACGGGGTGGATTTTTTAGTTTTTATTAAAGATGCTTCCATCATGCCGAACTTGTTTCGGCACCTCACAGGACAATTTCACCAAGCAGGCGTATTCTTCTTATGGGGTGCCGAAACAAGTTCGGCATGACGACCGGGAGTGCTATTTCGCCAGCGCTTTATCCCTTACCGCCTTAAACTCTGAGCCGGTTTTCCAGCCGGGGAAGGTTGTTTCGTTGCTTAATTTAGTGCCTACGCGGAAAAGGATATCGGCTATCTGAGCCATGCCGGTGGCATCCATGTCTGCACTGTAATTATCGGCTGGCTGGTGATAGCGGTTATCGCCGTAATCTTTTTGCTGTTGCTCCCCGTAGTTTGCACCATGTGTTTTGCTGTCGCTGCCGTTGTTGATATCAAGCGCAGGTACACCTTGTTTGGCAAAGTTAAAATGGTCTGACCGGTAATAACTTCCCGAACCCGGATGGCGGTCGCCGATGAGCGTAAGCCCATCTTGTTTGGCTACTTCTGCTACATAATCTTCCAGATCATTTTGCCCTTTGCCGGTAATGGCTATATCCTTGGTTTCGCCATAATTGCCCAGCGCGTCCATGTTTAAATCGGCAATGGTTTTATTAAGCGGGTATATAGGATGGGTTGCATAATATTCTGACCCTAACAAGCCCTGCTCTTCGGCAGTAACTGCTAAAAATACAATTGAACGTTTAGGTTTATCTTTAGCCTGCTGAAAGGCTTTGGCTACACTGATGATGGCCGCAACACCGCTGGCATTATCAACGGCGCCGTTATATATACTATCGCCTTTGGCATCGGGTTTTCCTATACCCAGGTGGTCCCAATGGGCGCTGTACAGCACGTATTCACCGGGTTGGGTGCTGCCTTTCAGGGTACCTATTACGTTATGCGAGGTGGAGTATTTTAGTTTGTTTTTGATAGATAACGACACATTCATATTCAGCGGAATGGCTTTAAAGTCTTTTTTACGGGCAAGGGCGCGGATATCGCCGGTAATGCCTGCTGCAGCCAACAGTTTTTTGCCTGCACTTTCAGTTACCCAGCCTTCTACCTTACAGCGCGATAGGTGCTTGTCTTTTTGGGTAAGGTAAAGTTTTGCGCCTGTATTGCTGTTGGAAACAACCTCCCAACCATAGCTGGCGGGCTCTGTCTGGTGTATAATAAGTACACCTGCAGCGCCCTGGCGGGCAGCTTCTTCGTATTTGTAGGTCCAACGGCCATAATAGGTCATAGTGTCGCCTTTAAAAAAGGTAGGGTCGCCATTTTTAAACCCTGGGTCGTTAACTAATACCACCACCGTTTTGCCTTTTACATCAAGGCCGGCGTAATCATTCCAGTGATATTCGGGAGCAACAACACCGTAGCCAGCAAAAACAAGCGGAGAATTTTTAAGCTGAACCGAATCGATTTCCTGGCGGCTAAAAGTTACAAAATCAGTTAAGGGGGCTAAACTCATGGATGATTTACCGCTGATCTGCATAGTTGCAGATGGCGTACTGGTGATTTCCACCATTGGTACATCCTGAAAATAGCTGCCGTTGTTGCCCGGCTCTAATCCGGCTTTTTTAAACTCAGAGGCAATATAGGCTGTGGCTTTGGTTTCGCCGGTGGTAAATGGTTTACGGCCCATTAAAGAATCATCGGCCAGTACCGCAATGTGCGATTTTATTTCATCAGCCGTTATGGCTTTTGCAGCTCCTTGCTCAGTTTTTTTATCCTGGTTGCACCCGGCTAATAAAGCAACACTGGTTAATGCCAGTAAATAGTGGTATCTGTTTTTCATACATGATGGAATTAACCCAAATGTAATTAAAGCAGCGGCTTAGTGCAAGAGGGGGTAGGGTGATTTGAAGACTTACGAAGTTTTAAAAACTTCGTAAGTCTAAAGGGGCTCTCTGTATAGTATAGAGATTGCTTCGTACCTCGCAATGACGCGCGATGAGTATACTTTTTGGAATTACTTAATCAATCCACTCAAACTTGGTATATGGCACCAGTACCTCCGGTATTTTGATGCCTTTTTCTGTTTGGTTATTTTCGAGTAAGGTAGCAACTATCCGTGGCAGGGCCAGGGCGCTGCCGTTTAGGGTGTGCGCCAGCTGGGTTTTACCTTCGGCATTGCGGAACCGTAGTTTTAAGCGGTTGCTTTGAAAAGTTTCAAAGTTTGATACGGATGATACTTCCAGCCAGCGTTGTTGTGCCGCGCTCCAGGTTTCCATGTCATAAGTAAGGGCAGATCCAAAACCCATATCACCGCCGCATAAACGCAGTACACGGTAGGGCAGACCTAAGTTTTGCAACAGTCCCTGTACGTGGGCGCTCATTTGCTCTAATATCTCGTATGATTTATCGGGATGTGCTACCTGTACAATCTCCACCTTATCAAACTGGTGCAGGCGGTTAAGGCCGCGTACATGCGCACCGTATGAACCAGCCTCACGACGGAAGCATGGAGTATGCCCGCAATGTTTTACCGGCAACTCATCAGCCTTTAATATCACATCGCGGAACATGTTGGTGATAGGCACCTCGGCGGTTGGTATCAGGTATAAATTATCAAGACCAACAAAATACATCTGGCCTTCTTTATCGGGCAGTTGTGATGTGCCGAAGCCAGAAGCCTCGTTTACCATCAGTGGTACGCTTACTTCGCTGTAACCAGCTTTTTCGGCTTCGTCAATAAAGTAATTGATCAGGGCACGTTGAAGTTTAGCTCCTTTGTTTTTATAAACGGGGAAACCTGCTCCGGTTATTTTAACACCCAGTTCAAAATCAATCAGGTTATATTTTGCCGCAAGTTCCCAGTGGGCCAATGCGGTAGCAGGTAGTTCCGGTTTGTTGCCGTTCTCTAATACCACTTCGTTATCCTCTGGTGTTAAGCCTTTGGGTACAGAGCTATGTGGCAGGTTTGGCAATAAAACCAGTTTTTGGTAAAGCTCTTCTTCAATAAAAGTTAGCTGCTCGCCAAGCTTTTTGATCTCCTCTTTCCATGCACCGGTTTTTGATTTGATGGCTTCGGCTTCATCTTTTTTACCGTTACGCATCAGATCGCCAATTTGTTTGGCTGCGGCATTGGCCTCGGCCGAAACGTTATCCAGGCTGGTTTGAGTTTGACGGCGTTTATCGTCTAAACCTATAATTTCATCGACCAGTTGGGTCTGTTTAAAATTTTTTACAGCCAAACGTTCCAAAACCTGTTCCCGGTTATCACGGATATAACTAACTTGCAGCATTATTTATAATTTTTGACAAAGATATAAACTTGCATGTGATTGCGAACGTAGTAATAGCAATCTTCATCGTTACTAATATCCTTGCACGACAAAATCAGTCGCCAATTACTACTAAAGGCTGCTATAATTAATGCTGCAACATGCCGGGCAAGTTATATTTGGTACCCACCCCAATAGGTAATTTAGAAGATATTACCTTCAGAGCTATACGTATTTTAAAAGAGGCCGATCTTATTTTGGCCGAGGATACACGTACATCAGCGCCATTACTGAAACATTTTGACATCCATCAGAAAGTGTTTTCGCACCATCAGCATAATGAACACCAATCGTCAAACGAGATTGTGAAGTTTTTGCTGGAGGGTAAAAACATAGCCCTGATATCAGACGCGGGCACACCAGCCATATCTGATCCGGGATTTTACCTGGTGCGTGAGGCTTTAAAGTTTGATATTGCGGTAGAATGTTTGCCTGGTGCTACCGCCTTTGTGCCTGCGTTGGTAAACTCTGGCTTCCCGACAGACAGGTTTTGTTTTGAAGGTTTTTTGCCGCTAAAAAAAGGCCGCCAAACCCGCTACAAAGTTTTGGCCGAAGAGGAGCGTACACTGATACTATATGAATCGCCGCACCGTTTATTGAAAACGCTTGATGAAATGGCTACCTATTTTGGTGCCGACAGGCAACTTTCTGTATCGCGCGAGCTCACCAAAATGTTTGAGGAAACCGTTCGTGGAACGGTAACAGAGGTAAAGCAGTATTATGAAACGCACCCAGCAAAAGGGGAGTTTGTGATCTGTGTAGCAGGTGCCGAAGCAAAGAGCTCAAAAAATAAATATAAAGACGACGAGGAATAAAAAAATTGCAACACGTCATTGTGAGGGGGAAGCCTCACCCAACCCTCTCCAAAGGAGAGGGCTTTAAATTTTTTTAAAGTCTCCCCTCTCGGGGGAGATTTAGAGGGGGCTCTGTTCCTCAGCAATAATATTAGCATAGAAATAATTCAAATGAAAAAAAACCTTCCTTTAGCTATACTTTCCGGTTTATTACTTTGGATAGCGTGGCCGCCTACACCTTACACAACCGTTTTACTGTTTATTGGGTTTGTGCCCATGCTGCTGGCAATGGAAAACATTATCCAGTCTGCCACAGCAAAAAAAGGAAGACAGATATTTAATGTAACTTTTATTGGCTTTTTTATCTGGAACACGGCATCTATTTACTGGGTATACAACGCGCTGAAGCAGGTAGGCAACCTGGTAGCTATACCCATTACATTGATCCCCTATGCGCTGGGGCCGTTGCTTATGGCCTTTGCGTGCTGGTTTTACTATCGTTTAAGGTTGTTGACCAGCAGGGGCAGGAGCCTTGCCGGGCTGGTCTGCCTTTGGATTGGTTACGAATACCTGCATCAAAGCTGGGATCTAAATTTCCCGTGGATGACCCTTGGTAATGGTTTTGCCACGAGCCATCAATGGATACAATGGTATGAGTATACTGGGGTTTATGGCGGAACCATTTGGGTTTGGGCATTAAACATATTGGCTTTTTTAATATACGTGGGCTTGCGTGAGGCGCAGCCCAAAGTGTTACGTTTAAAACTTATCAGCGCTTTTGCGTTGGTTTTGGTGTTACCACTGGGCTTTTCTTTGTTTACATACTACAATTATACTGAACAAAAAAATCCATCAAACATTGTGGTTGTTCAGCCTAATATTGATCCGTATGAAAAGGAAGGAACTATACCCGCCTCACAGCAAATTGCTATCATGAGTCATCTTTCTGATAGCATAGGGCAGGCTAATACGGAGTTTTTCCTTTGGCCGGAAACTGCCATTCCTGATTATATGGATGAAGACCGCATACAATCAAGCAATTCATTTATACAAGCTAAACGCTTTTTGGCTAAATACAAAAATGGCAATCTGCTTACCGGTGCCGAAACTTACAAAATATACAATACACGGGAAACTCCAACAGCCAACCCTACCGAAGGAGGGCAATTTGCAGATAGTTTTAGTACAGCATTAAATATTGAAAACAGTGGGCAGGTGCAGTTTTACCATAAATCGCGGCTGGTACCGGGTGCCGAATCATTACCTTTTGGCAACGCGTTATCATTTTTAAAGCCTGTTTTTGAACACCTGGGCGGTGCAACGGGTGCATATGGTAGCCAGCCCGACGCGGAAGTATTTTATTCGCAAAGCGGCATAGGGGTTGATCCGGTAATTTGTTTTGAGTCGATATGGGGAGAGTATGTAGCCCGCTCTGTAAAAAAGGGAGCTCAGTTTATTGCTGTGATCACCAATGATGGCTGGTGGGAAAATACCTCAGGGAAAGATCAGCACCTTGATTATGCCAAGCTGCGGGCCATTGAAACTCGCCGCTGGGTAGCCCGGTCGGCAAACACT
>Ga0247742_10000456_pt1 | contig 33278 bp, 31 predicted proteins | sample UWRJL208509C2_FD_180944 | JGI IMG/M metagenome (GOLD analysis project Ga0247742, IMG submission 180944) | Plant litter microbial communities from Arlington Agricultural Research Station in Wisconsin, United States - UWRJ-L208-509C-2 | ecosystem: Environmental > Terrestrial > Plant litter >...
CCGACGTGCGCCAGAAGCTCTCGCCCACCGCGCTGACCGAACTGGTCGCCAACCTCGCCGACCCCACGGTGGGCGCGGTCGGCGGCGAACTGCACATGGAGAACGTACGCACGGGCTTTGCCCAGGGCGTCGATTTCTACTGGCGCTACGAGAAAGGGATCCGCCACGCGGAGAGCCGCTCCGGCTCCACCATCGGCGTGAGCGGTGCGCTTTACGCGATGCGTCGCAGTCTCTTCCAGCCGATTCCCCCGGGCACCGTCCTCGACGACGTCCTCGTACCCATGCGCGTCGCCGCGCAAGGCAAGCGCGTGGTCTTCGAACCGCGCGCCATGGCCTGGGACCAGCCCTCACAGGTGCCCGAAGACGAGCGCCGCCGCAAGATTCGTACGCTGGCGGGCAACTACCAGCTGATCCAGCTTGCCCCTTGGCTGTTGCTGCCGTGGCGCAACCCGCTGTGGCTGCGTTTCGTCAGCCATAAGCTCCTTCGCCTGTGTGCACCGTGGCTCATCCTCACCCTGACGTTGAGCACCGGCCTGCTGTTCATGCGACACCCGATGTACGCCGTCGCGTTCTGCTGTCTTGTCGCCGGCGCGTTCATGGTCGGCCTCGCACGCCTGCGACCGGCGCTCGGTCGTCTGTTGCCCCTACGTATCGCCCTCGCGTTTTTCTACCTCAACCTCTTCGCGGCCCAGGCCCTGCTCGCCTTCGCCCGCAATCGAAGGCTGCACCTATGGTGATCGACATGAACGATGGCGCTCCAGGCATCCGTGGCCGTCTCGGCGAGCTGTGTTACTCCAGCGGCCTGCTGCATTCGCTGCAGCGGGTGCGTGCGTGGTGGCAGCGCGACCTGCGCATCCTCGCCTACCACCGGATCATGCCGCTGCCCGATCCGGATACCTACGAGTTCGACCTCGAACTGATCAGCACACCGCCGGACCAGTTCCGCGAACAGATGCTGCGCATACGCAAGTACTTCAGGCCCATGCGCCTGACCGATGTCGTCGCGGCGCTGGACGCCGGTGAAGCGCTGCCGCCGGACACCGTGGCCGTGACCTTCGACGACGGCTACGACGACAACTACCGGATCGCCGCACCGATCCTCGACGAGCTCGGCGTGCCGGCGACGTTCTTCGTTTCCACCGGCCATATCGACAGCGGCAGGCCGTATGCGTACGACTGGCTCGTCCACATGATCCTGATGACGCGCGCGCCGCGTCTCGTGCTGCCCGAGTTGCAGATCGACGTGGCGCTACCTGCCGACCGCGCCTCGCGCCGGCGTATCGCCGGCAGCGTCCTGCTGAAGATGAAATGGCTGGACGCCCTGGGCCAGGCCGCCATGACCGAGCGTCTGGAAGCGGAATGGAACATGCCCTCGGCCAGCGCCCGGCCGGTCGACTGCCGCCCGATGACCTGGGACCAGGCGCGGGAGATGGAAGCCGCAGGCCTGGAGTTCGGCTCCCACGGCGTGCACCACCGCATGCTCGCGCGCCTGCCGCAGGACGAGATGGAACGGGAAATCCGCGAATCCAAGACCACGCTCGACCGCGAGCTCCGTCATCCCTCCATCCTCATGTCCTACCCCGTGGGCGGCGACCGCGCGTACAACGACGCCGTGATCGCGGCCACGCGAAATGCAGGCTTCAAACTGGGCTGCAGCTACGTCTGCGGGACCAATGCCGAGCCATCGGAGAACCGCTACGCCCTCAACCGCCTGCCGGTGGAAAGCAACATGGGTCCGGGCTGGTTCGCCGCGATGCTCGCCCTTCCGCAGCTGATGAGCTATCCCACGGCGGCGCATGAAGCGAACGGGCCGAAGGATCACGCATGTTCCCCCTGATCCTCTTCTATGTGGTGCTCACGATCATCCGGCCGCAGGATTACCTGCCGGGACTGGAGAACGTGCCCGTGCTTCCCGCCGTTTTGTTGCTCGCCTTCGGTGCCTGGCTGTTCTCGAACGCGAAGACCTTCGCCGCCCCGCAGTTCCTGATCCTGCCCGCCTTCCTGGTGATCCTGATGATCTCCCAGGTCACCAATGGATGGACGGGGGGCGCGGTCGACGAACTCGCGCGCTTCGGTCCGGTCGTGATCGCGTTCTTCGTCTTCGGTGCAGCCTGTAACACGCAGAGGCGCGTGCGCATTGCCATGGGCGTCTTCGTCGCCTGCGCCGCGGTGCTGGCCCTGCACGGCGTGGAACAGTCGCGGCTAGGTACCGGCTGGACCGGCATCCCCTTGAGCGAAGGCGGCCGCATCCAGTACGTCGGCATCTTCAACGACCCGAACGACCTGGGCCTGCTGTTCGCCGCCTGCCTGCCTATGGCGGTGTTCCTCGGCCGGCGCGGCGCCGGCATGACGCGTCCGCTCTGGCTCGGCTGCGCCATGCTGCTGCTCTACGGCATCGTGCTGACCAACTCGCGCGGCGCGCTGCTCGCCGTGCTGATCATCGCCGGCTGCTACGTGTGGTATCGCAAGGGCATGGTGGTGGCGGGCATCCTCGGCGTGCTTGGCCTGGCCGCGATGAAGCTGGTCTCCTCGCGCATGGACGAGCTGGACGCTGGCGAAGAATCCGCCGCGGGCCGTGTCGATGCCTGGTACGCGGGTCTGGAAATGTTCCGCGACAATCCCGCCTTCGGCGTCGGTGCCGGCAACTTCACCGAATACAACGAACTGACCGCGCACAACTCCTTCGTGCTGGTGTTGGCCGAGACGGGTTTCGTTGGCTTCGTGACGTGGCTGGCCTTCGTCGGTTACGGCTTCTGGATGATGCTGACCATCATCCGCCACGTGCGCGTGCCCGGAAACGATCCGGCCGTCGAAGCGGAATGGGCGATGGAGAAGCAGATGGCACTGACCCTGCTGCTGTCGCTGTGCGGCCTGTTCGCCGCCGCCTTCTTCCTCAGCCGCAGCTACATGGTGGTGCTGTACCTGATCGCCGCGATGGTCGCGGGCCATTACATCGGTGCACGCAAGCGCTGGCCGGAACTGCCCTTCTTCCGTCTTTCCGATGGCGGATGGCGCTGGGTTCCCGCGGCGGCAGGCAGTGTCGCCGCCCTCTTCGTTCTCGTCGCCGTCCTGCTGAGAACCGTATGAGCCTCTACGAGTCCGCGCTGCGCAACGTCATCTGGCCCGCTTACGAAGGCGGCCTCCGCCGGCGTGAGACGCCGAGGTACATGCGCCGGTACGAGAACGATCAATGGCTCAGCCGCGAGCGGATCGAGGCGCTGCAGTTCGAACGCCTGCAGCGCCTGCTCGCATGGTGTTATCGGGAGGTGCCGTTCTACCGCGAGCACTGGAGCGCGTTCGGCATCGCCCCGCAGGACATCCGCAGCATGGCCGACTTTGCGCGGTTGCCCGTGCTGACCAAGGCCGACATCCGCAACCACGCCGATGACCTGAAAGCCACCTCGTTGAAGGACGGCCTCGGCTACAAGGCCACGGGCGGTTCCACGGGCGAGCCACTGCGTTTCGGCTTCACGCGTGAGAGCAACGACCGGCGCGTCGCGGTGATGTGGCGCGGGTACGGCTGGGCCGGCTCACGCATGGGTCGCCGGACGCTGTTCCTCTGGGGAGGCCCGGTCGGCAACCCCAGCGCGGGCCACCAGCTGAAGGACCGCCTGTACAACGCCGTGTTCGCCCGCAAGCTGCTCAACAGTTTCGAGATGACCGAGACCAACCTCGCCAGCTATGCCGACGCCATCGATGCGTACCGGCCCGAAGTCATCGTGAGTTACGTCGGCCCCCTGGTGCGCCTGGCCGAATGGCTGCTGGCCAACAACCGCCGCGTCGCCGCACCGACGTCCATCATCGGCGCCGCCGAGGCCCTGCATCCGTTCCAGCGCGAGATCATCGAGCGCGCCTTCGGCGCACCGGCCTTCAACACCTATGGCTGCCGCGAATTCATGCTGATCGCCTCCGAATGCGAGCATCGCCATGGGCTGCACGTCAACGCCGATCACCTCGTGGTCGAGACGCTGGATGCCAGCGGCCATCCGACGCATGAGGGCAGCGGCGAGATCGCCATCACCGACCTCTTCAACTACGGCATGCCCTTCATCCGTTACGTCAACGGGGACATGGCTACGCACGCCAGTGGCGAGCCCTGCCCCTGTGGCCGCGGCCTGCCGAGGCTCGCTTCGGTGGATGGACGCAAGCTCGACGCCATTCGCACGCCCGCCGGCCACGTGCTGCCGGGCGAGTTCTTCCCGCACATGCTCAAGGATGTGCCGGGCCTGACCCGTTTCCAGCTGGTGCAGCGACGCCTCGACCGGCTCGACCTGTCGATCGTCCGCGGCGATCAATTCAACGATGCCTCCCTCGACTACATCCGCCGTGAGGTCGCCAAGGTGCTCGGTGAAAGCGCCGAGCTGCATTGCCACTTCGTCGACGACATTCCGCTGACGCGAAGCGGCAAGCTGCGCGTCACCGTCTCGGAGCTGACCTCGTGAACATCACGCATTTCGTCGAGAACCTCAATCGGGGCGGTCTCGAGCGCATGGTGCTCGACCTGGTCACCGAGCAGCACCGGCTCGGCCACAAGGTCCAGGTGATCTGCCTGTTCGAACGCGGCTCGCTGGCCGGCGAACTGGACGCACTCGGCATTCCCGTGCACGCCTGCCACAAGCGGCGCGGCTTCGATCTGCGCGCCATCGGCCGCGCACGCGGCTACATGACGGCACACCGGCCCGAAGTGCTGCACACGCATAACGCGGTCGCGCATTACCAGGCCGTGCTCGCCTCGGCCGGCATGGGTATCAGGCAGGTGGTGAATACACGCCACGGCATGGGTGGCCAGCAGAAGCCCGGCCGTCGCGAGTGGTTGTTCCGCCGTGCCATGAAGGCCACCGATGCGGTGGTCGCCGTCTGCGAGGCGGCACGGCGCGATGCGGTGCATCGGGGCATCGTGCCGGCGGCGAAGGCTTGCGTGGTACCGAACGGCATCGTCCTGCGCGACTTCGAGCTGGCCTCGGACACGATGCACGAGCGGCTCACCCGCATGCTCAACATCCCCACCGGCACCTGCATCATCGGCACCGTGGGCCGGCTGAACTGGGCCAAGGACCAGGCCAGCCTCATCCGCGCGTTCCGCCAGGTGCACCAGAGCCGCCCGGATACCGCCCTCGTCCTCGTCGGCGATGGCGAACTGCGTGAGACCTTACGCGCCTGCGCCTTCGACGAAGGCGTCGCGGGCAGCGTGCACTTCCTGGGCGATCGCAACGACGTACGCCAGCTGCTGCAAGGGTTCGACCTGTTCGTGCTTTCCTCGATCACCGAGGGCTACTCGATGGCCCTGCTCGAGGCCTGCGCCACGGGGCTGCCTATCGTCGCCACGGATGTCGGCGGCAACGCCGAGATCGTCCGTGACGAGGCCACCGGCCGCCTCGTTCCGCCCGCCGACGCGCCCGCCCTCGCCAGCGCTATCCTGGGTTTGCTCCACGAATCCCAGCGCGCCTCGTCGTTCGGCCGGGCAGCGCGCCAGTGGGTCGAGGCCCACGGCTCGCTCGAGGCCATGGCGACGCGGTATGGAAAGCTCTATTTCGGCGACATGGAGGCGGCGTCGTGAAGATCCTGATCCTGACCAACCTGTTCCCGACGCCGTGGGATCCGCGGCGCGGCACCTTCAATCGCCAGCAGTTCCAGCGTCTGGCCGAGCGCCACGAGGTCGACGTGCTCACCGCCGTCGACTTCCGCGAGCGGATGGCTGGCGTCCAGGGCGCCGTGCACATCCCCGGCCTGCGCCGCGACCACTTCACCTTCTACCATCCGCCGGGCATCGGCCGGTTCCTCAACGCCTTCTGCTTCTTCGCCAGCGTGATGTGGCAGCGCGGGCGCGAGCTGCGCGCCGCGCGCTACGACGTGCTGCTGGCCAGCTGGGCGTTTCCCGATGCGGTCGCCGGGGCCTGGGTCGCGCGGCTGCTGGGCATTCCCTACGTGGTCAAGGTGCACGGCAGCGATCTCAACGTGCAGGCCGAGGCGCGCCTGCGCCGGCCGCAGATCCGTGGCGCGCTGCGGGGTGCGGGCGCCGTGGTCGCGGTCAGCAAGGCACTCGCGCGCAAGGCCGTGGCGCTCGGTGCGGCAGCGGAACGCGTCGAGGCGATCTACAACGGCGTCGACACCCGCGTTTTCCACCGCGGCGACCGTGCCGCGGCGCGCGAACGGCTAGGCCTTCCGGCCGACGTGCCCATCGTGCTCTACGCCGGTAACCTCAAAGCCACCAAGGGCTGTCACGACCTTATCGAAGCTTTCCCCATGCTGGTAAATCGCCATCACGATGCACGGCTGATCTACGTTGGCGAAGGTCCGTCACGAGCGAACCTCGAGGACCGCGCCGCCTCGCTCTGCTGCGCGCCCGGCGTCCGATTCGAAGGCGCCGTCGACCACGCGGCGCTCGCCGACTGGTTCCGCGCGGCCGATGTGCTCTGCCTGCCAAGCCACAACGAAGGCGTGCCCAACGTCGTGCTCGAGGCCATGGCCTGCGGCACGCCGGTGGTGGCGACCGCCGTCGGCGGCATTCCCGAAGTGCTGCCTGAGACGGCAGGCATCCTGGTTCCCCCCCATCAGCCGCACGAACTGGGCACCGCCCTGGTCGAAGCGTTCGAGCGCCATTTCGATCCCATCGCGATCGCCGCGCATGCGGCCACTTTCCGTTGGGACGAGAACATCGACCGCCTGGAGCACACACTCCATCGCGTAGCCGCCGGCGAACCGGCCCATCTTGGCGCCAACGCATGAACTGGAAACTGAAAAAGCACGACCTGCTCGGCCTGCTGCCGGAAGCGCTGGTGCTCACGCGCACGCGCGACCACGACCTGCGCTACCTGAGTTTCGACGACGGCCCCGATCCCGAACACACACCGAGGCTGCTCGACACGCTGGCACGGCACAACGTAAAGGCGAGCTTTTTCCTGGTCGGCGAAAAGATCGAGCAGTACCCCGAGATCGTCCAGCGGATCGTCGCCGACGGGCACATGATCGGTAACCACTCGTATAGCCACTGGTCGTTCCGCAACATGAACCTGCGCAAGCAGCTCGACGAGGTCTACCGGACCGACGCGCTGCTGCGCCTGTTCGACAACCGTCCACACCATCGCATGCGGCCGCCGCACGGCTATGTCGGCGCGAAGCTGCTGCTGCATTTCGCCCGGCGCAAGCGCAGCTTCATCTACTGGTCGTACGACAGCCTCGACTACCAGGACCGCCCGATCGAGGCACTCATCTCGCGCCTGCGCGACGATCCGCCCTCCGCCGGCGACATCGTGCTGATGCACGACGACAGCGACAAGGCGGCCGAGGCCCTCGACGTGCTCCTGCCCGAGTGGCTCGACCAGGGCATCCGTTTCGGCGCTCTCCCGGGCAACGCCCCTTGAAGATCCTCTACCACCACCGGACGCGCGGACGCCATGTCGAAGGCGTGCACATCCGTGGGATCGTGCACGCGCTGCGCGACCTGGGCCACGACGTCTCGGTGATGTCGTTCCCCGGCGCGGATCCCGAGCGCGAAGTACCCGAAGCCGCCAGTGGCGGCGGTGGCCGCGGACGGCTGGCCAGCTTCGTCACGAAGCTGCCCGGCGTGGTCTTCGAGATGTTCGAACTGCTCTACAACCTCGTCACCCTGGTCCGGATGACCCGCGCGTGGCGCACGCAGCCACCAAGGCTGATCTACGAACGCTACTCGCTGTTCCTCTTCGCCACCGTCTGGCTGGCCCGTCGCCGCGGCATCCCCCTGGTCCTGGAGATCAACGACTCGGCGCTGGTCGACCGCGTCCGGCCGCTGACCATGAAGAGCCTGGCACGGCGCATCGAAGGCTGGTGCCTGCGCCATGCCACCGGCCTGGTCTTCATTTCCACGTACTTTCGCGACGAGGCCATCGCGGCCTATGGCGATATCGCGCCCTCGGTGATCTCGCCGAACGCCGTGGACCTGTCGCGTTTCGATCCCGCCCGCTTCGACCGGGATGCCCTGCGCCGCGAGCGCGGGCTTACCGGGCGCACGGTGTGCGGCCACATCGGCGCCTTTGCCCACTGGCACGGCGTCGACGACTTCGTCGAGGCCATCGCGAACCGGCTGCACGACGTGCCGGAACTGGCGCTGGTCTTCGTTGGTGACGGCAAGACCTTGCCAGCGGTGCGGGCCCTCGTCGCCGAGCGCGGCCTGAGCGACCGCGTCCTCCTACCGGGCCGCGTGCCCCACGAAGACGTCGCAAGCTGGATCGCCTGCATGGACTATGCCGTGTTGCCGAATTCCAATCATTACGGCTCTCCCATGAAACTGTTCGAGTTCATGGGCATGGGCGTTCCCATGGTCGCGCCGGATTACGCCCCGGTCGCCGAGGTGATCGCCGATGGCCACACGGGCTGGTTGTTCCCGCGTGGCGATGCCGCCGCCTGTGTCGAGCGCGTGCTCGAACTGGCCCGGCTGACCGATGAGCGCAGGCGCGTGGGTCATGCCGCGCGTGACTACATCGCCAGCGAGCGGCAATGGCGCAACAACGCCGAGCAACTGCTCACCCTGGTCCCCGCCGGAGCCGCCGCGTGATCGTCGTCGCCCTGATCGTCCTATTCCTTCTCGCCTTCGCCGCCGCGGTGACCGTGGCGATCCGTGCACGCAACATGCAGTACTGGCTGGTGGGCTACCTCACCCGGCCAAAGCCGCCCAAGGTGTCCGGCCCCGTCCACGTGATGTTCTGCTTCGTCGACCACTTCGAGCCCAACTGGGGCCGCGTGGACATGGACACGCAGCGTCATCGCGTGGACCGCTGGTGCACGGACTACCGCGCCCTCGCCTCGCGTCATCGCGATGCCGACGGCCGGGTGCCCCAGCACAGCTTCTTCTATCCGGAAGAGGAATACGTGGAGGAACATCTCGACAAGATCGAGTCGCTCTGCGCGGACGGTTATGGCGAGATCGAGATTCACCTCCACCACGACAACGACACGCCGGACAACTTCGTCGCCACCATCGACCGTTTCAACCGGCTCCTGCACGACAAGCACAATGCCCTGCCGCGTGACCCCGTGACTGGCCAGCTGCGCTTCGCCTTCATCCACGGCAACTGGTGCCTGGACAACTCACGTGCCGACGGCCGCTGGTGCGGCATCAACAACGAGTTGATCCTGCTGCGCGAACTCGGCTGCTACGCCGACTTCACCCTGCCCTCGGCACCCAGCGACACGCAGACGCGGATGTCGAACGCCATCTATTACGCCACCGACGACCCGCATAAATGCAAGTCGCACGACACCGGTGTGCGCATGCGCGTCGGCGGCAAGCCATCGGGCGACCTGCTGATCATCCAGGGCGTGCTCGGCCTGAACTGGAAGAACCGTCGTTTCGGCATCATCCCGCGTATCGAGAATTCGGACATCCGTCGTGGTTCACCGCCGACGCCCTCGCGCGTGGACCAATGGGTGCGTACCGGCATCCACGTCGAAGGCCGGCCGGAATGGATCTTCATCAAGATCCACACCCATGGTACGCAGGAAGGCGACATGGACACGCTCCTTGGCAAGCCCGTCGACGCCATGCACGACTACCTCGAGTCCGCCTACAACGACGGCCGCGACTACGTCCTCCATTACGTCAGCGCCCGTGAGATGTACAACATCGCCAAAGCCGCCGAAGCCGGCATGACCGGCGACCCCGGCCGCTACCGCGACTTCGAACTCCCCAAACCCGGCGCACATCTCGCAACGGCAAGCGCTCCTCTAGGAGCCGATTCATCGGCGAAACCAGCGACCCTCACGGCCTCCCACTAACGCACCGCCCCGCCGCCGCCAGAACAAAACACCCCGATCACATACGCCCGCGCATCATCCGGTCTCCCGACAGGAGGCACCCATGTCTTCATCCTTCGACTCCAAAGACGACGACAACGGCGACGGCGACCTCACCGACCTCCTCGGCGAAATACGCGTCCTGTTACCAGCCGCCCAGCTGCTCTCCGGTTTCCTCATCGCCGTCCCCTTCGCGCCGGGGTTTTCCCGACTGGTCGGCTCCGAGCAGCACATCTTCCTCGCCACCTTTATCTTCTCGCTGATCAGCCTGGTCATGCTCAGTGGGCCGGCGATCCAGCATCGTCTTATTCGTCCGCTACGCGACCGCGAGCAGTTCAAGGTGATCGCGGGGCGCCAGGTGCTGGCAGGCGCCGTTGCCCTCGCCGTTGCGCTCGTACTCGTCACCCAACTCGTCCTGTCCGCCGTCATGGGCGACACCCTGGGCAACATCGCGGCGGCGGCCCTCGGGACCCTGATTGCCGTGGTCTGGTGGTTCCTGCCCTGGTGGTTACGCGGCCGCGGTCACGTCTGACGCAACGCGCGGAGACACGCGCCGACCGCGATGCCCGCGCCGCTGCCCAGCACCACGATCCCCGGTAGCATCAGCGATCCGCTCCACTGCTCCGGCGCACTGAACGCCTCGAACAGGACAATCCCCAGCACGGCGACGGACAGGAAGGTCATGACCCATAGCCCGTACGCCAGCGCTTCGCCACGAGAGCCGTACTTCAGGAAGCCGATCAGGCTTGGCAGGAACGCCGCGGCCCCGATGAAGGGAGCACAGCGGACGCCTTCGTCACCGACGCACAGCAGCAACGAGCCACCGACCTGCGCCGAGCCAAAGCGCAGCAGCACCGGCAGCGCGGCGAATAGCAGGGCCGTCCAGGGCGCCGGGTAGCGCCTCGTCAGAGCGGCCGACACGGCGGCGAGTAACCAGTTCTTTCCGTTCATGGGCCGGGAGACTAGAGGTCCCCCGGCCCATGGGCTATCGGATTATTCTGAAAAACGCAGCGATTTCTCCTCGATGCCATCGGCGCCCGCCCCAGCCAGCCAGTCGTAAAGCACCGGCAGCAGGATCAAGGTCAGCAAGGTCGAGCTGATGAGCCCACCGACCACCACGGTCGCCAGCGGCCGCTGCGTTTCGGCACCCACACCGGACGAAAGCAACATGGGAAGCAGGCCGAGAATCGCCACGCTCGCCGTCATCAACACCGGCCGCAGCCGCTGTGCCGTACCCGACAGCACGGCGTCACGAACCGACAACCCCGCGGCCCGCCTTCCGTTGAGAAAGCTCACCAGGACGATCCCGTTCAACATCGCCACGCCGAAGACGGCGATGAAACCGATCGCCGATGGCACCGACAGGTATTGCCCGGTGACGAACAGGCCAACGACGCCGCCTATGATGGCGAAAGGCACATTGGCCAGGACCAGTAGCGCAAGCCTTACGGAATGGAATGCCGTGTACAGCAATACGAAGATGAAGAAGATCGTGACCGGAACGATCAGGGCCAGGCGCGTCAAGGCACGTTGCTGATTCTCGAACGCGCCACCCCATACCGTGTACGAGCCTGCCGGCAGCGTGACATTCGCCGCGATCTTCGCCTCCGCCTCGCGCACGAAGCCCTCGATATCGCGGCCACGCACGTCCATCTGGATCACCGCGTAGCGACGCAGCGCTTCACGCCGGATGAAAGAGTAACCCTCGGCGTCGCTCACCTTCGCCACCTGAGAAAGCTGTACCAAGGCACCGCCCGGCGTGCGCAGGGGAATGCGCTCGATCGCCGATAGCGATGCCTTGCTCGCGTCATCCAGGCGCACGCTGATGTCGAAACGGCGCACCCCGTCGAGCAAGGCGCCCACCGGTTCACCACCGATGCCGTTGCGAACGACCGTCAGCACGTCGTCCGCATTCAGGCCATAGCGAGCCAGTGCGTCGCGATCCACCTCGATCCGTATCTGCGGCTTGCCGATGTTTGCCTCGAGCGAAAGATCGGCTACACCCGGCACGGTGGCCAGCACGTCCTTCAGTTGCGCACTGACACGGTCGAGCTGGTCGAGATCGTCACCGTAGACCTTGAGCGCGAGGGTGGCACGGACGCCCGAAATCAGTTCCTCGATGCGCATCTGGATCGGTTGCGTATAGCTGACGACGGCCGTGGGCAAGGCATCGGTCAACGTCGCCTGCATCGCCGCTTCGATGGTCTCGAGCGTTTGCCCGTCGCGCCAGGCCGAGCGGGGCTTCAGCGGCGTGTAGACTTCCATATAGTTCACATCGGCCGTCTCGCCCTTCTCTGCCCGGCCGATCATTGCCAGCGTGGTTTCCACCTCGGGAAATGTCGCCTGGATGCGTTCGGCGACGTCTTTGGACAAGGCGATGGATTCGTCCAGCGAAGCGGAGGGAATCGACGTGATCCGCCACATGATCGCGCCCTCGCGCAAGTTGGGCATGAACTCCTTGCCCAGAAAAGGAAACAAGGCCACCGCGGCGACCAGCGCAGCCACGGCGATACCGACGACCACGCGACGTCTTGCCAGCGACCATGCCAGCGCCCGGCCGTAACCACGCTTGAGCACGGCGACGAGCCGCGTGTCCTTCTCTTCCTTCGGCTTCAGCAGAAGCGCTGCCAACACCGGGACGAGGGTCAACGACAGCAGGAGCGATCCGCCCATCGCAAAAGCAATGTTGAACGCCATCGGCTTGAACATCTTTCCTTCCAGCCCTTGAAGGCTGAACAGCGGCAGGAACACCACGACGATGATCAGGATGGCGAAGGTAATCGGCTGTGCCACCTCGCGCGCTGCCGCCAGTACGGCCGCCGTGCGGTCGACGGGCTCACCTTCGGCCCGGCGCTCGCCCATGATGCGAAAGGCGTTCTCGACCATGACGACGGCGCCGTCGACCATCATGCCGATGCCGATGGCCAGACCCGCCAGCGACATGAGGTTGGCCGACAGTCCCGCCCAACCCATGCCGATGAAAGCGATGAGCATCGCCAGCGGCAAAGTCACGATCACGATCAGGGCACTGCGAAGCTCACCAAGAAACAGGAACAGGACGATGGCCACCAGGAGCGAGCCCTCCACCAGCGCGCGCACGGCCGTACCCACCGCCGCGTCGACCAGATCGGTGCGTTCGTAAACAGACTTGACCACGACACCCGGCGGCAGCGCCTTCTTCACCGTGTCCAGCCTGGCCTTGACCGCCTCGACCACGCTGCGCGCGTTCTCGTCGATCCGGGCGAGCGCCTGACCCATGACGACTTCCTTGCCGTCACGGGTGACGGCGCCGGTGCGCGGCGCTCCCGCTTCCACCACGCTCGCCACGTCACGCACGTAGACCGGCGTACCATCCGAACTCTTCAGCACGATGTTGCCGATGTCCGCCGCGTTGCGAACCAGCCCGAGCCCTCGCACCAGGTATTGCTCGCGGCCTACGTCGATGACGTTGCCGCCGACTTGCGCATTGTTGGCGTCCAGTGCCTGTATCACCTCCCTGAAACCGAGCCCCTGCGCGATCAGACGCATGGGATCGATGCGCACCTGGAACTGCTTCTCCTGCCCGCCCCAGGAGCTCACGTCGTCCACCCCGGGCGCGGTGCGCAGGCTCAAACGCAGCGTCCAGTCCTGCAGCGCACGCAGGTCCATGTCGGAAGGTGCCGCCTTCGAGGTGTCGTCGGCGCGCTCCACGGTGTACCAGAACACCTGACCGAGGCCGGAGGTGTTCGGACCCATTTCCGGCTTGCCGTAACCCGCGGGCAAGCGCTCGCCCACCTGCTGCAAGCGCTCGTTGACCAGCTGGCGTGCGAACCAGAGATCCATGTCGTCATCGAAATAGACCGACACATAGGACAACCCGAACAGGCTCACCGAGCGGATTTCGGCGACCTTGGGCAACCCCGCGAGTGCCGACTCCACGGGCGTGGTGAGCAGCAACTCCACGTCTTCGGCGGCCAGGCCGGGCGCCTCCGTGTACACGTTCACCTGTACCGGGGTGACATCGGGGAAGGCGTCGATGGGCAACCGACGCAAGGCCTGTACGCCGAGGAAAGCGACACTGGCAAAAGCCAGGATCACCAGCCATTTGTACTTGAGCGAGAGTTCGACCAGACGTTCGAGCATCAGTCTTCTCCCAGTTCCGAGCGCAGGATCCGTGCCTTCAGTGCGAAGGCTCCCTTGCGGACGTAGGCGGCACCCTCGGTAACGCCTTGCCGGATCTCCGTCCAGCCGCCTCGCGTCTCGCCCACTTCCACCGGCACGGCGTCGAAACGACCGTCGCCCTTGCCCTGGACGAACAGCGTGGTCTGGTTGCGCAACAGCAACACGGCCTCGGCAGGCACGGCAAGTCGCGCGGTGGTCTCACCCACGGCGATCCGTGTCTCGACCAGCTCACCGGGATGCAGGAGGTCGTCGCGATTGGCGACCTGAACGCGCAGATCGGTACGCCGCGTCGTCTCGTCGGTCTGGTGCGAGCGTCCGACCATCTTGCCGGGCAACTCGCGGCCATGGGCAAGCACGGTAACGGCAGCGCCGTCGTGGACGCGCTCGGCATCGGAGGGCGACAGCCGAGCCTCTACCCAGACACTGTCTTCGGTCACCACGGTGAACAGCACGCGACCCGCCTCAACGCGCTCGCCGACCATGAAGGCATCCGTCACGATCCGGCCTGCGCTCGGCGCGATGAGCTCGAAATCTCCGTTCGCCGCCGCCGAGCCCCGCCGCAACACGCTGCCAATCTGGCCTTCGGTCAGGCCGTAGGCGCGAAGCTTCGCACGTGCCTGGTCGCGCTGGACGAGCGCCTCGCCGTAGCGTCGCGCCGATACGGCCTGAGGCCCGAGCGCCGACACGCGTTGCCAATCCTGGCTGGCGACGATGAGCTGACCCTGTGTCTCCGCCACCTCTACGCTGGACAGCACGACAAGGGGCTGGCCCTTGGTCACGGCATCGCCCAGGCGGGCCTTGCGGGTGACGACCTGCGATGCGACGCGCGGCGACACCAGCACCGTGGCATACGCATCCATCTTCACTTCACCCGGCGCTTTCAGTTCCTCGCCAATCCGCCGTTTGCCGACCGTATCGACAACGATCCCAGCCTCCCTAATCGCCGCCGCATCCAACACCAGAGCACCTGCCCTTGTAGGAGCCGCTTCAGCGGCGATGCTCTCCGTCAAAACAAGCAGCAACGCCGCAACATGAACATGCATCGTTTTCATTGGCCACCCTCCCCCAACGACCCATCGATCCAGTCTTCCAGACGACCCGCCGCCGCCAGATAGTCGAACCACGCCTGCCAGAGCTGCATCTGCAACGCGAGGCCGGACTGAGCGGTATCGAGGCTCTGGTTGAGTTGCACGAGGTAGTCGGCCGTACTCAATTCGCTCGCCTGCCACAGCCGGTCGAGTCCATCGGCACGTGCATCGAATCCATCCACGCCATCGGCGCGACTGTCGCGCAGCCCCTCGCTCGCCAGGCGCAGTGATTCGTACGTCACTCTCGCCTGCCCCAGCGCGGCATCCGCCTCCATCCGGGCCGTGCGTTGCGCCGCCGCGGCAGCGTCAGCATCGGCCATCGCCGCTGCGACATCGGCCCGCCCGTTATTCGCGAAGGGCAACGGCATGCTGACGGCGATCCCAATGACCTGATCGGTGCGCGTGCCGCTACGCACGCGCCCGCCGGTCAAACTCAACGTCGGATCGGGGCGGCGCGCGCGATCGGCGACGGCGACCGCCGCCTGCGCGCGCGCCTGCCCCGCCGCGGCCAGACGCATCTCGGGCCGTTCGTCGAGCGGGCGGGCAACGACGATCCCCGCCGGTGGCGGCATCCCGTCGATCGGCGTGGGCAACGAGGTCTCATGCCCCAGCGCGGCAAGCAGGCCCAGGGAACCGGCCTCCTGCGCCGCCAGGGCTGCCTGCCGTATGTGCGCGTCCGCCAGGGCGAGCGCGGCAAGATCGCGTTCGGACGTGGCGATATCGCCCACGGCGAGGCGCCGCGTGGCGAGGTCGTCGAAGCGCCGCATGAGGTCGACGCGTCGCCGGCCCAGGGCACTTTGCCGTGCCGTCCAGGTCGACGCCGTCCAGGCCTTCAACCAGCGCAAGGCGACATCGCGCCACTGGAGTTCACGCTGGACCTCCGCCGTGCGTACGGCCGCATCGCCTTCGACGATGCGGGAACGTCGCTTGCCCGAGAGGTCCAGTGGCAAGCTGACGCCGATCGTTCGCCGATCGACATCGGCGTTCTCACCCTCGATGGCGAGCGATGGGTTGTAGAGCGGAAGTGCCGCAGCACGGGCCCGAGCCCTGGCGGCTTCCACCGAAGCGGCGGCCGATTCGACTTGCGGGCTGCTGTCGCGCAGCCGAAGCAACGCATCGCGCACGTCGGGCGGTGCGGTCGTCGGGGAAACCTCGGCGGAGGCAGGCAACGAAACCGCGGCGGTGAACAGACAAAGGCACACGGCGCCCCAGGGCGCGTGATGGAGGTATGGCATGAGAATTTCCTGAAAACGATCACGAATCGACGCGACCGCTCAGGCGAGCGGGCGTCGGGACATCGAGAGGTTTTCAGGCGATCGGGGGGCGCTGGAGTGGTATGACGGGCGTCTCTGGTGCGTCGCTGCGTGCGTCCAGGGGACGGACATCACCCGGCGAGATGGCATGGAAGGTCAACGCATCGGGCAAGGTGCAGGGCGGCACGGCAACGTAGTGCGCATGCAGGCAAACGTGGGTATCCGCCTCGTCACCATCGCCATCGCGATGCGGTTCGTCGGCATCCCAGGCCACCGACTGCGCCGAGAGGGTCTCGTGCTGCGCATCGACCGCGTGCATGACCCAACGTGGAACGCCTCCGGCTACCACGAGAAGCACGACGAGCATCGCCAGCGCGCGGACGCGCACCGGATAGCGATGGAGCAAGCGGCGGATGGCGGTGAGTCGACCCATGGCGTCGAGAGAATGGCATCTCCGTCCGCCTTTGCAAAGTCACGGCTCGCGCACCAGGACGACGCGGGATCTCAGTGACTTGCGTCGCGCAGTGCCTATTCCTCCTAGCGATTCCTCCGCGACGCACTTGAAGCGCACTCTGCCGAAGGTGAGTATCGACGTACTGCCCGCAAAGGAGAATGCCATGGCACACCGCACGCCCGAGTGGATCTACGAATCCTTCAAGACCTTCCGTCCCGGCGTCATCCCGGAAACGGAGGTGCCAGGCACCTGGCTCAGCGTCCGCACGGACACACCCGGCAGACACCGGTTCACCGACGCGTACCCCGTCAATCCAAAGCCGCATCCTGACTACGGCGAAGGTATGTACGTGATGGTCGACGGTCCGGGGTTCGTGTCGTTCAAGCTGAACCATCTCGTGAAGAGCCTTTTCTTCGGTCTCTGGTCACCGAACGGGACCACAGGCACCGTGCACGCTCGTTATTTCGGCGACAACGGGAATACCTTCGAAGCATTCGACTATCCGGTCGTCCAGACCGGGCAGTTCGTGTATTTCATCGCACCAGCCAAAGGAATCGCCGGCGTGGAGATCTCGAGGAACGCGTCGTCGCCGCAACACGTCTGCGTCGACAATTTCAGCACCTTCGACGAGGAGCAGCTGGAACGCGTGAAAGCGCTGAAGAAAACAAGCCTGACGATCGACGACATCCTGAACATACGTCGATAGCAGCAAGGGTCGGCGCAACGCCCGCATCGTGGAGACGCTCGCAGGGTCCGGCTAAGGCGTCCGACCCGTCAGTTTCCTGCGAGCGCGATCCTGACGGACACGATGCAGGCCTTGATAGAGCCACCGAACGGGCCCGTAAGCACGGAATCCCGCGGTGGCTCGCGTCGAACGAACCACATAGAGCGAACCGCAGGCTTCGCTACGGCTGGCCAGTACACGCTTGTACTGGTTATCGCCGTAGCCGAAGCTGATCCGCACACCGGGGAAGCGGTCGATCAGCGCGCGAATCGCCTGGAACGTCGCAACCGAACCAATCCCAGCCTTGGCGACGTCCTCGTCGTAGCCGAGATCGTCGACCAGATACGTACCGCCGAGCAGGTAGCCGTGCACATAGGCCAGCGGCCTGCCCTCCTTCACCACCACGTGGCCGATCAGCTGCCCGGCGGCCGCCAGGCGAGTGAACAGCGCGACGCGTTCAGGCGCCTCCCAGTCCGTAGGCAGGTCCGCATGGTGCCAGGTGCGCGCGTAGACCTCGTTCATGAGACGGCAATAGGCCGGCATGTCTTCCGGACGATCGAACGTCTGCAGGGCGGCGTCACCGCCGAGCTTGCGATACGCACGACCGACGCGCTGGGTGAGGTCACCGCGCTTCTTCGCGTCGAAGCGGGCCAGCCAGGCGTCCGACGAGACCTGCGGCTCGATCGACAAATGCACCTGGTCGAGCAGGTGCGCGGCAACGATGCGGAATCCGCCGCCGCGAGACAGCGCCTCGGCGAACCGATTGGGCAGGTCCGCTTCCTGGATGCGCACGACGCTGACGTCGCTATCGCCCATCAGTTGGCGGGTCACCACCAGGCCGACCGTTTCGCGATCGGCCTCCGCCGCCACGATGCCTGAGCCGAGCAGACGTAACGCCGCGCCCCGATACAGGCGCAGCCGGCGTCCGGCCAGGTCGAGTCGCGCCGTGTGCACGATCGCCAGCAGGGGCGCGTAGCCGACGACGTGCCCGGCACTGTCGCGCACGACGATCACGTGTGGAATCGTGCCGTCGTGCCGGCTCTCGACTTCGTAAGCTATCCAGTCCGGATGCTGCACGATGCCACTGGCTGCACCGGGAAGCTCCGCGATGGCCGCCAGTTCGTCGCGCATGGCGCGCAGTTCGTCGACCGTATGCAGGATCACGCTCAGGTAGGTCATGGGCTGGCCTTCGCCGCGGGCGGCTGGACAACGTTGAGGGCGCGAATGAACAGACGGCCTGGTGGGCCGAGGCGACGGCTGATGCCGGCCATCAGCAGCAGGTCGTCACTGGTCCAGTAACGGACGACGACACTCATCGGGGCATAGATCGCCGTGAAGACGAACGCGCCGACGAGGAAGCCCAGCCGGGACGGCGTCGCCACGGTGACGGCCCACGCCGCGGCCGTCGCCACGAGACCGACCGCGAAGAGGCGGGCCATGGCTGCGACCGGGAGCGCTCCGCTGGTCGCCTTGCGCAGGTAGTGGATGGCCAGGGACATTTCGACGATGCGCGTGGCGGCATACGTCACCACCGCTCCCGCGAGGCCGAACGTCGGGATCAGCGCGATGCCGAACACCGCGTTGGCGACCACCGAGACACTGGCGATGCGAATGCGATCGTCCTGGCGGTCCACGACGGTCTGGAACGCCGCGATGCCGTTGCCGATCAACAACAGACCGCCGAGGACCAGGGTGGCTTCGATCGCGGGAATCGCGTCGATATAGCGGTTGCCGTACATGAGCCTGACGATCTCGGGTGTCGTCACCAGGCCCAGGCCGGCGATCGCGATGCCCACCGCCCAATAGAATCGCGTCGCTTCGGAAAGAAAACGCGCCGCGCGAGCCGTGCCGCTCTCGCCGAAGGTCTTGGCCATGTAAGGCAGCAAGGTCGAGGTGAGCCCGACCGAGAACAACTGCACCGCGCCACGGGTCAGCGTGCCGGCGATGGCGAAGTAGCCCACCGCTACCGATCCGGAAAAGGTATTCAGCAGGAAGACCTCGATCGTGCCGACGCGGAACGAACCCATCAGCACCAGCACCGCCGTGAGCTTGAGGTGTCGGTTGACGCGCGCATTCGTCGCCGGCGGAATCGGTCCGGACGCGAACGGCCGGCAGTAGTGCCGGAACGACAAGCGATTGATCAGGTTGAGCAACAGGCAGGCGACCGCGAACAGGGCCACGAAGGTGATCAGGTCCGCGTGCAACACCATGGCGGCAAGGACGAACAGCATGCCGACGATGCCGGCCGCCACCGTGGCGATCGCTTCCGGCTCGAAGCGTTCCTGGCCCTTGCCGATGGCGACGAGAACCGCGTAGTTCGACTTGGCCACGACAGCGATCACGACCAGACCGACGATCGGCAGCAACGACGTGCCCCATTCCGCGGGACTGACGATCAGGGCGATCAACGCGAACAGACTGATCACGAGCAGCGAGCTGAGGGTCTGGATGCGCGAAAAACGCGCGGCCAGGCTCGACGCGAGAGCGGGATCGCCCATGCCATCGGCCTCGGCGATGAACTTGGTCGACGAGGTGGTCAGCGCATGGTTGGAACACACGATCAGCCAGCCGCACAGCCACACGGTGAACGCGTAGCGACCGAAGTCCGCCGGGCCGAGAGAACGGGCGATCCACACGCTCATCAGAAGGCCGAGCGCATACTCGATATACGTCGATACCGTGACGATGCCAATGCTGCGCAGGACGGCGACGCGGCGATTCATGGTGCGCTACCGGAAGCGTTTGTCGCATGCGCCAGACCGGCACCCGCCGGCTGCTTCATCATCCACTGCGCCACGCCAGCGCCACGGTTGTTCCAGTTGAAGCGACGCAGGGTATCCGAGATGGATGCGCAGGAATCGCTGTACGACGAGGCGATCGCGGCGAAACGCTTCTTCAGTGCCGCCGCTTTCGCCGGATCCTTCTCGAAGTAGTACGCCGCGGCCACGGGAAGCCCGAGTTCGACGGTGTGCCCGTCGCTATACCAGCCTTCCGACTCCTGGATCTTCGTCAGGGCCTCGGTCTTTGCTTTCGACGACGACCAGTACCAGGCGATCTGGCCGCCCGCGCCGGAGCAACCGTTACGCCAGTCATGCGGGTTCACGAGTAGCGACGGATCGATCCAGCCATAGCGTTCGAGATACGCACCGAAAGCCGTCAGCATCGGCGGAATGCGCGCGTCCCCCGTCACCAGCCACGCGTGCCACAAGCCGTCGACGATGTTCTCGCTCATCCACGGCGAGGCACCGCGCACGTCGTCCTTGCCGCCACGATCGTTCTCGTGGATGTTCCAGCTGTTCCGCCAGGAGCCGTCGTCGCCGAGGCCGTCGGGGTTGGCGCGCTGGTGCTCGCTCAGCCAGCCGACACGCGCGTCGATCCGCTCGCGGTAGCGTGCGTCACCGGTCAGTTCGAAGGCGGCCACCGTTTCGATCAGGCCGAGGCCGGCGAGCCGCTCGGTGAAATAGTCATCGGCGTGTTTGTAGGGGCCGGGCGCGCCGTTCCAGCCGCCACTAGCCCACAGGTCGGCCATCTTCCCGACCGTGGCCGCATCGTGCATCGAATCGTCGCCGGTCAGCGCGACCGCAAGCAGGATCGGTTCGATGTAGACGTACTTGACGTCGCAGGGCTTCTCGTCCGGCAGCCAGCCGCCACCGCAGCTCGGGCTCTCCGGTGCGCCGTCGCGCTTGATGCCTGCCATGTACCAACGGTAGCTCGCTTCGGCCGCCTCGAGGTAATCGGCACGCCCCGTCCGAACATAGGCTTTGAACAAGGTCGACGGCCGGTCGAACAACCAGGCCGTGGTGTCCTTGACCGGCAACGCCGCCGCCCATTTGAACTGGGCGTCGACGTACCGGGCATAAGGCTCGTCGCGCGCGGCAACCGATTGGGGGCCGGCGATCAGGGACGCCGTGAGCCATTCGGGGGTCAGCGTGCCGATGGCAGCGAGGCGATCCTTGATAAGCCCCCGCGTGTACGGCCACGCCGGACGTTCCGCCGTACGCGCCTCGCCCAGCGCAAAGTAGTACGTCCCCGGTGCCGCCATGAACTCCGCGCGCACGGCACGCAGGCTGCCGTCCCGGTAGTGCCAGGTGAGCATGCGCGTCACCGACGCGGGCACCTCCTTCCCATGGCTGTCGAGAATACGCAGGTGGCCCGTGTCACGAAGAACACCCGGGGGTAACGGAATGCCCACCGACAGGGGGAGGTCGTCACCCTGCCCGGCGACGCGCTTCACCTCGATACGCTGCGCGGCGACCACGCTGACGTCGGCTGACCGCGCGCCTCCCGAGGCCAGCGATGCGGCCAGGGCGAGCAGACAGCCGATCACGAACAGCACATGGCGAGAATGCCCGGACACAGCGACCGGCATGACAGCCGGCATGACATCGCCGCCGCGCGATGCGCGCCTGCGCTGACGCAGCGACAGGTGCGAAGACATGCTCATGCCACGGACGCAGTGGGCAGGTTTGCGCCGGCCAGATGGTATTCCCAGGTCAGCGCGGTGCGCACGATGAAGTCGAGGTCGTCGTAGCGCGGCGTCCAGCCGAGTTCCTGCCGCAGACGGTCGCTGCAGGCGATCAGCTTGGGGATGTCGCCGGGGCGCCGCGGCAGTTCGATCACGTTGAGGGCATGGCCACCCACGCGGGCAACGGCGTCGACGACTTCGCGAACGCTGTAGCCGTGGCCGTAGCCGCAGTTGAGCGTCAACGAGGTACCGCCGTCGCGCAGATGATCCAGCGCGCGCAGGTGTGCGGCGGCGAGGTCTTCCACATGGATGTAGTCACGTACGCCGGTGCCGTCGGGCGTGTCGTAATCGGTACCGTAGATCGACACCGAACGGCGCTTGCCGACCGCGTGCTCGCAGGCCACCTTGATCAGCAGGGTCGCTTCCGGTGTCGAATGACCAATCCGCCCCAACGGATCGCAGCCGGCGACATTGAAATACCGCAGGATCACATGGCGTACCGCGCCGGTCGCCGACCAGTCCCGCAACATCGTCTCCGACATCAGCTTCGACGTGCCATACGGATTGATCGGCTGGGTCTGCGTGTTCTCGTCGGCGACGCCTGCCTCGGTCGTGCCGTAGACGGCCGCCGTCGAGGAGAAGATGAACTTGTCCACGCCGGCCTGCGCGCAGCACGCCAGCAGGTTGCGCGTGTTGCAGGTGTTGTTGCCGTAGTACTTGAGCGGATCGCTCATCGACTCGGGAACCACCGTATGCGCGGCGAAGTGCAGGACGGCGTCGACCTGGTACGCCTCCAGCGTGCGCGAGACGAGGTCGCAGTCGCCCACGTTGCCTTCGACGAGCGCCGCACCGCGCACCGCATCGCGAAAACCGGTGGAGAGATTGTCGATCACCACCACGCGATCGCCGCGGGCGACGAGCTGTTGCACCGTGTGGCTGCCGATATAGCCGGCGCCGCCGGTGACCAGGACCGTATTCATGGGTGCCTCCCGGCAACTGCCGGCGGGAAGTTCTGTGAGAGCCAGCCACCGATGCCGTCGAGCAGGCGCGCCCGGTCGCCGGTGAGGATGTAGGTATGGTCGGTCTCCGCGGCGTAGCGCGTGGTCACGGCCGGATGGTTCATCACTTTGCCGAAGCACTCGCGGAACTGCCGCGCGTGATTGAAGTAATTGCTGATGCCGCCGGAATAGACCAGGTAGAGCTTCATGCCGCGGTTCACCATGCCGGTGAAGTCGGCGATGACTTCCTCGCGCGGCGCCGGTGCCACGGCAAAGATCGGTTGGGCTTCTACCTTCGGTGTCGCGGGCTGGCCGTCGGCGCGATGCATCAGCCGGCGCACCCAGCGCGCCGGGTCGACCAGTCTCGGCAGGTAATGCCGGAGCTTGTACCCCAGCGTGCGATACGCGTAACCATCGAGGAACACGGCTCCCGAGACGCGCGGATCGGTCGCGGCGACGACGTGCGCGTTCTGCGCGCCGGAGCACAGGCCCACCAGGATGAAGCGTTCGCAACCCGCGCGTTCGGCCAGCAGCTTCATGGCATCGTCGACATCGCCACAGACGGCCTGTGTCCGCGTCTGCTGCCCGCCACTGGCGGCACTGTCGCCAAGCGTCGACAGATCGAAGCGGAGGGTTGGATAGCCTGCCGCGTTGAGTTGCCGGGTCAGCTCCACATGCAGCCGGAAGGGTCCGATACGGTGGACCAGTCCGGCGTTGAGCACGATCACGCCGGTCTCACCGGACGGACCCTGCGGGATGCCGGCAATACCGACCAGATGGCGAGCGCGGCCAAAGCGATGGGCTTCCTCGCGCATCATGCGACCTCCTTCAGGCGGCCCGTGACGGCCTGGATGAGCGGGTGCGAAAGAATCGCGCTCTCCAGCCGGTCCAGGTCCTCCCATGCGGTGGGCGGTGCGATGGTCGCCACCTTGCCGCGATGGGAGACGATTCGCTCCCAGGGCGAACCGGTCGACGCCGGCGTGGAATCGAGCACCAGGGTGGGCACGTCGGCCGGTCCCACGCGCAGCGCGGCGAGCTGGCGGCGAAGCGTGCCGCCGATATCGAAGCCGAGCCATTGCTCGGCCACGTCGCTATGGTTGCGCGGACGGAGGAAGCGACTGGTGTCCTCGCGCAACGCCGCCTGCATGGTGTCCAGCCTGGCCACGTACTGGTCGCCATCGAGCACGGGATCCCAGGCGATGACTTCACTGAAGCGTGCCTGCCTCGCTGCGGACAGCGCCACGCTGCCACCCAGCCGCGCGCCGAAGGCCACGATGCGGTCGACACCCGCACGCCGACGAAGCTCGGCCGCTGCCGCCGTGGCATCACTGATGCAACGTTCCCAGTCCACCTCCGCGCTATCGCCGGCGGAGTCGCCCGTGCCGTGATAATCGAAGCGAAGGACGGCCATGCCCTCCTCCGCCAGCGCCTGGGCGAGTTGACGGTAGAGCCGATGGCAGCGGATGAGGTCCTGCCCCAGCGGCGGGCACATCAGGATGGCTCGCCGCGCCGGCACCGCCGGTGCGTGATACATGCCGAACAGGCCGGCGTCCGGGCCAAAGAAGAACGGGATGTCAGCATCCAGGCGCATCGTCATCTCCGGTAAACCACGCCGATGAAGAACTCGGTTTCGCGATAGCTCTGGCCCACCGCGTCACTGGTCCGGCGCTCGCGCGCCACCGACGCATGCCAGGTCCAGTGCCGGTTCACCTGTTGACCCAGGTCCAGGCCCAGGCGAACCGTCTTGTCGGTACGGTCGAAGCTGTCGTACTTCGTGCGGTCGTACGTGCCGAAGCCGGTGAGCGTGACGGTCGGCTTCAGGCGGTAGCTCACCCCGGCGCTGACGCCCTTGCCGGTCTGGTTGAAGGTGTTGTCATCGAGGTAGCGAAGCTGGCTGTATGACGGCGATACCGTCACGCCGAGGCGGGGCTGTTGCCACACCCAGGTCGCCTCGAAGCGTTTCTCCTTGTACACGTCCGACCCGATCACGGCGCTCCCGACACCAATACCCGTCGACGAACCGCGACCGAGTCCGCCCGTGTTGGCGAAAGGATCGATCGCTTCGGTGCGGTTGGCCGAGGCGCCTCCGGTAGCGAACAGACCCGGGGTGGTGATGATGTCCTGTGCGGCGTCCGCGTATTGGTAGATACCCGCGACACTCAGCGAGTTCTCGGTCGAGGGCTGCCAGCCGATCTGTATGCGCGCCAGGGGTGCGGTCGCATTGCGACCCTGGTCGAAGCTCAGACGCGTGCCGCCGAGCAGGATGTCCGCATCGAAGTGCGCCAGGTTGCTCGTGTAGCGCAGGTAGGCTTCTTTGCGGTCGTAGTTCTCGCTGGAAGGCTGCTTGTCGAAGTCCACTCGCTGGAACTCGGCATTGCCCGACAGTGTGTCGGTCGGCGTGAGATCGCGAAACAGCCGAAACGCGGCAAGACCGCGAGTCGAATCGAACTCGTCCACCTTGGAGGCGTAGCTGTCGATGTAGCGCAGCTCCACCTGGGCGCGCGTGGCATCGCCGAAGCGCATGCGCAACGTCGGCCCGAACAGGACGACATTGGTCTGCTGCTCGTTATTCGGGGAGTTCGCCGACAGCTGATCCACCGGCTGCACACCCGCATAGTCCTCGAGGGAAAAGTCGAGGCGCTCGGGAATCGCGGTCCAGTTCGCCTGGGCCGCGAGCTGGGTCTGGGTCTGCGAATCGAAATCGTTTTCCAGGTACTTGCGGTACTCCAGGGTACCGGCCACGTTGGCCTGGAAGGTCGAGCCGAACTGGGTGTACTGGAACGTCGTCCCGGGCGTGAAAACGCTTTCGCTCATCGGCTGGTCGGACGACAACGCGATGTTGTTGCTGTGTTCCAGCCCTGCATAGAGTGTGTAGTCGAACGTACCCGCGAGCGCCATGGTGGGTGCCGACGCGAGCCCGATCACGATCGCACGGGCGAGCCTTGTCGATGCCGGCATATTCCCTCCCTTAGCCCCTGTGTGCACGGAACGCCTGCCGGTCGTCCGAGCGGGAACGTCGTCCTTACGGCGACTGATTGAAAACCACGCCCGCGAGCTTGGCGGGATCGAAGTTGGCCACGGCCTGGTTGATCGCAGCGGGCGTGTCACGCCCGTAACCGGCGACGATGACGACGAAGTCGGCGAGGTCCGCGAGGATGCGTGCATCCGGCGAGCCCTTGACCGGCGGGCCATCGAGGAAGAGGTAGCGGTCGGGATAACGGCAGCGCAGCGAGTCGAGCACCGCGCGCATCCGGAACGAGGAGAAATACTCGCCGCTGTTCTCGCGCGACTTGCCCGCAGGAATCAGGCGCAGGCGCGGCACGCCCGTGTGGTACATGATCGAGGCGATGCCGCGCGAGGGGTGTTCGAGGAAATCGATGAGCCCGCCAGTCCGCGGCTCGATCCCCAGTGCCTTGTGCTGGTTCGGATAGCGCAGGTTGCAGTCCATCAACAGGCTGGTCTTGGCCTCGTCGAAGGCGAAGGCGGCCGCCAGGTTGCGGGTGACGAAGCTACCGCCCGAGCGCGGACTCACGGCCACCACAAGCGTGATGAAGTTGCTCTCGCCGGCCATCTCGAGCAGGCGTGTACGGATGCCACGAAAGGCATCCGACTGCTGCCGTACGGACTCCTCGCGATGGATCAGGCGCTTGCGCTCGCAGTCGATCGGCGCCAGTGCGCCAGCCTCCTCACGCATCCGCGCGATCGAGTGGTTGGGCGTCGCATGCGCGTCACCGTGGTGGGCATCGCCATGATGGTCGGAGAGCATGTCGCTGAATTCGGTGTTGTTCGCGGCCATTTTGTTCATGTCAGCCCTTCATCCTCATCCAGAACAGCAGCAGGTACACCGCGGCGACACCGGCGACGATCAGGCCGAGCGCCATGTTTTGCAGGTGATCGCGCCGACGGTCACGTGGCGTCGGGTAGAACGGGATCGACGCGAGCACCGGGAAACCCGTCGCGCGTTCAAGCTGACCCACCGACCGCACGCGCGGATCGAAGCGAGCCACCGCGAAGAGCAGGCCGAAGGGGATAGCCAGGGAAAGCGCCAGCCCGGCCAGGCCGAAATGCATGAAGCGGAGGCCCGAGGGCACCAGCGGCATGACCGCCGGGTTCTGCACGAGGAAGGTCAGGCCGCGCTGCTCGGCGTCCAGGTTCATCGACACGCGAGCGTTCTCACGACGCTTCAGGAGGTCCTGGTAGACATCGCGATTCACGTTGTAGTCGCGGGTGAGTTCGGCAATGACGTTTTCCGAGCTGGCGATACGCTTGCTGCGCTCCAGCTCGGACTGCAGCATGGATTCGCTGGCGCCCACCCGGGCAGCGCTGGCGGCGGCATCGCCGCGAACGGCGGACAGCTGCAGACGCATCTGCTGGTACACCGGGTTCATCGTCGTCGAATGATCGATCGGCATCGAACCGCCCGCCGCGCGCTGCGCATCGGCCGTCTGTGCCTGCTTGCGGACGTCTTCGATCTGGTGACGCAGGCGAATGACGTCGGGGTAGTCGTCGGTGTAGTTGAGCAGCAGCTTGTCCAGCTGGCCCTGCAGATCGCCCAGCTGCGTCGTATAGATGCCACCCACCGTCTGCACCGCGTTGACCTCGGACTCGCCGTTGATCTGTGAGGCGAGCGCCGCGGCCTGCGACTGCTTCTGCATGTAATCCATGCGGTTGTTTTCGATCTGCGTGCGCAGTTGGCTGATTCGCGAGCTGGTTTCCACATCATTGCCCGGACGCGCATCGGCGTTGGCATCGCGGTAAGCCTTGAGCTTGCCCTCGGCATCGGTCAGCTTGCCACGGTACGCCTCGACCTGGCTGTTGATGAACTCGTAGGCCTCGCGACTTTCGCGCTGCTTGGACGCCAGACTTTCGCTGATGAACAGCTGGCCGAAGGCGCGCGTGACTTCGAAGGCCCGCTTCGGGTCCGAGTCGAAATAGGTGATCGTGATCAGGTTTTCGCGGTTGTTGATGATCTTGGTGCGGCCCTTGATCCCTTCGATGATCTTGTCGCGCTCCAGCGCCGTTGGGCTGTTGGCCAGCCAGCCACCACCGCGCAGCACTTCATCGAGCACGCGACGGCTGAAGATCACGTCGCGGGCGATGCCGGCACGGTTCTTGTTACCCGTGGCCGAGGCGGCGCCTTCCATCAGCGGCGTGATGATGCTGCTTTCCTCGGCGAGGATCGTGGTCGATGCCTCGTATTTCTTCGGCCAGACCATGCCGACGCCGAGTGCCAGCAAGGCGATCACCGCGAAGATCACGCCCATCGTCACACGACGCCTGCGCGCTTCGCCGATCAGTGCGGGCAGGATGCCCGTAAAAGGAACAAGTTCCCCGCTCATCACATACCCCTGTCAGAAAGCGCGCTGCGGTACCGTAATCACGTCGCCGGGCTGTACCGGGTAGTTGTTCTTCAGGTCGCCCTGCTGCAGGATTTTCTGCAGTTGCACGGCATAGGCCTGGGTCGAGCCACCCTCGTTGCGCCGATAGAGTTCGGTGCGGTCGGGTGCGGCGAATTCCGTCGTGCCGCCGGCGGCGAGCACGGCATCGAGCACGGTCATGCCCTGCCGGTACGGAATCGAGATGGGACTGCGTACGGCGCCGGTGACCCGGACGCGGGAGAGGTACTCGTGGCTGCGCAGCGCCGTGAGGATCACGGCGACCTGCGGGTCGCGGATGTACTGGGCGAGCTTCTGCTGGATTTCCGCACCGACCTGATCGGTCGTGCGTCCACCGGCGGCGATGTCGCCCACCAGGGGCACGGTGACCTTGCCATCGGGCCGCACTGGCACGCTGACGCTGAGGTCGGGGTTATGCCAGACCGTCACCTGCAACTGGTCGTCGACACCGATCAGATAGGCATCGACCACCGGGCTGGCGGCGTCCATCTTCGGCGGTGCCGAGGTTATTCCACCTGTCGCGCATGCCGTCAACATGACGGTGGCGACGAGTGTCGCGACGCGGTTCCAACGCTTGATCATGACACTTGCCCCTGTGACTTCGCTCGGTCGGTATCGTCGGGTCGATAGGGGTCCACGTCCATTCCAACAGCCCGCCTATGCCATTCGACCGACGCGCCTAAGCTTGCGAAGTGCGCCATGCTTTGCTCCCGCGCAAAACGAGGACGACAGGCTTTGGCGATAGCGACGGACATCGTCGGACGACTGACCCATCCCGCGGTCCAGGCACTCCTGCTGGCGATCCTCGCGACGGTCCTGGTGCTATGGCGGAGGCCGCGAGCGGCGGCGTTGTCCGCGACCCTCGCCCTGGTCTGGATCTGGATCGCCTCCACACCTGCGCTCGCCCTGTCCCTGCGCGAAGGTCTCGCAACGGCAAGCGCTGCCTCCCCGCCACACGCCGACGCGATCGTCGTCCTGGGCGGCGGCAAGTTGCCGGTGACCGACTGGTCGCGCACCACCACGCGCGCCGGCCGGGGACTCACCCTTTGGCGCGACGGATTCGCGCCGGTGTTACTCGTGTCCGGAAGCGATCAGGCCGACGACCTGGCGCGGGGTTTCGCCCTGGCGGGGGTTCCCGGCGGCGATCTGCGGATCGAAAGCAGCAGCGTCAACACCCATGAGAACGCGCGTAACTCGACGGTGATCCTCAAGGCCAGTGGCCTGTCCGACATACTGCTGGTGACGTCGGCGATTCACATGCGTCGCGCCGCCGCGTGTTTCCGGCACGAAGGCATCGCCGTCACGCCCGTACCGGCGGACGATGGTCACGCCAGGCTCGCCGAGGCCCCGGCGTGGCTGCCCAGGCGCGACGCCCTGACGCTCACCGCACGCTGCCTGCGCGAATACCTCGCCCTGCGGGTCTACCGCTGGCGTGGCTGGATCTAAATCGGTAAACGTAGGAGCCGATTCATCGGCGAATGGCAAACAAACCGCTGCGCAGCAGCGCTCCACCCAGGTTGCTTGCCTCAGCCCCCACCGAAGCAAAAGCATCGCCGATAAATCGGCTCCCACACCCGCGGTCAAAGCGCCGCCACGATCCCCAATTGCTTCAGCACCACCTGCTCCCAGACCCCGTCCAGATCCCCATCGGCCAGCATGTCGTACGCATTGCGCCCCGAAAACGCCCGTTGCGGCATGACGAGCCAGCGGGCGGCACGGTGACGGTCGCCCACGCACGACACCACAAGCTGGGCCAGCGGGGGGTGGTGGCTCTCCAACGCGTCCAGCGCCTGCTCGATCACCGCCTCGCGGGCGTCGTGCAGGCGCGTCAGCTCCGAGGCCAGCTCGGCATAGGTAGGTGCTTTCATCGACATGGCGCGGCTCCCCGAAGGCTATGGGGGAACGCTAGCGTTGCCGGCCGGCGACACGCTTGTACGCCTATGAGGCGACTTCTAGGGATCGCCGGTTTCGATCTGGAGCGAGGTCTTGCCGTCACGGCGGACCAGGCCGGGGCCAAACTGGACGACTTTGGCGTCCTTCAGCACGACGGTGTAGTCCTTATGGGAGAACGAGAAGCGCCCCGGACGCCGGTCGATCCAGCTCATGACCTCGAAACCGATCATGTTCCGGTCCGAATCCGGTGGACCGAGGTGATCGATCACCTCATCCCGCGGGGTGCCGACTTCCAGTCGGGCAATCTTCGAGGACATCCCCGCACAACCGGCCAGGCCGGCCGTCAGCAGGGCCACGGCGATCGCTCGTTTCATCCTCACTCCCGTCCAGGTGCGGCACCGCCGGATGGTAGCGCACTGGCGCAAAACCGTGCGACTCCCCAACCGGGAATGCCGTTTATCGGCTGCCGCTCAGCGGTGCACCGTCGAGGCGGCTGCCGGCACGACCGATGGTGACGCCGCCTGGCCAACCGGACGCCCATGCGGATCCAGCGTATGGCCCTGGGCATCGACATCGTGCGTATTGGCGTTCTGGACGCGCTGCGTGACCCCGGGGTGTCCCGGCTGGACGGGCGCCAGGCCGCGTTCGGTGGCACCGGCATCGGAAGCCGGTTGTATCGGCACGGCACCGGGATTGGACGGGATCGGCGTTGGGGCCGCGGCGGGATTGCCACCCGGCGTTGCGGCTGGCACGGACGTCGGTGCCGCTTGGCCGATGGCGGCTGATGACACGAAGAACATGGCCAAAAGACAGGAAGTTCGCAGGCACATCGAAGGCTCCGGGTGCATCGCGAGGGCGACGCTCATGGCAGCCACGCTAGTCCGGCGGATGTGAAGCCCTCGCGTCCCTGCTAGGCTGATCCGATCCCATTCCGGAGACATCCGATGCTGCTTGCCCTCGCTTTTGCCCTCGCCGCCGACAGCGGTTTCGACGCACGCGTCCAGGCCGCCAAGGCGCTGGAAAAGAACGCCGAGGGCAAGGCCTGGCAGGGCGCGTTGTGGGACAAGATCGGCAACCCGGCCACCGATGCGCTCAAGGACTGCATCGCCAGCAACAGCCCGGCGGACAGGACGCCCTTCACCATCGTCGCGACGATCGACGCGAAAGGCCGCTCCAGCGACGTGGCGGTCCAGCCGGAAACCCCGGTAGCGAAATGCTTTACCGGCCAGTTTGCCGTCTGGACCCTGCCACCGCCGCCGAAGAAGCCGGCGCCCTACCCGTTCGAGATCGATGTCTCGATGGGCAAGTAAGTCAGTTCAGCTGATCCGGATGCGGGCCCATGCGGTTGCCCGCATCCAACGCATCGATCGTCTTCATCTCGTCCGCCGACAGCTCGAAATCGAACACGTCGATGTTGGCCTTGATGCGTTCGGGCGTCACCGACTTCGGGATCACCATGTGCCCCAACTGCACATGCCAGCGAATCACGACCTGGGCCGGCGTCTTGCCGTGCTTCTTGCCGATCGCGACGAGCGCTTCGTTCTTCAGCAGATCGCCACCCTGCCCCAGCGGGCTCCACGACTCGGTGATGATCTTCAGCTTCGTGTTCGCCGCGACAACATCGTTCTGGGCGAAATCCGGATGCAGTTCGATCTGGTTGACCACCGGCACCACACCGGTTTCCTTCACCAGGCGCTCGAGATGCGCCGGCTGGAAATTGGACACACCGATCGAGCGGATGCGGCCTTCCTCGCGCAGACGGATGAACGCCTTCCAGGTATCGATGTAGAGCTCGCGCTTGGGCGTCGGCCAGTGGATCAGGTACATGTCGACGTAGTCGGTGCCGAGCTTCGCCAGGCTGGCGTCGAAGGCCTTCAGCGTGCTGTCGAAACCCTGTTCGGCATTCCACAGCTTGGTCGTGAGGAAGATGTCGCCACGCGCGACGCCCGAGCGCTCGATGCCTTGGCGCACACCGGCTTCGTTCTTGTAGATCGCCGCCGTATCCAGCGAGCGATAGCCCGCGGCCAGCGCGCTCGCCACGGCGTCGGCGGTTTCACCATCGGGAATCTGGAACACACCGAAGCCCAGTTGCGGGGCCTTGTTGCCATCGTTGAGGTCGAGGACCGGAACGGAAGAAGTCATGCCTTTGTCTCCTGCGGGGAACCGCCGGTAATGATGCCGGACGGCCCCGCATTCAAGGCGTGATGGGTCAGTCGCCGCGCGCGGCGTAGTGCGTTTCGACGTAGTGGTCGAGGATGCCGACGAATTCATCGGCGATGTTGTCGCCGCGCAGGGTCATCGCCTTTTCACCGTCGATGAACACCGGTGCCGACGGCGCCTCGCCGTTGCCGGGCAACGAAATGCCGATGTTCGCGTGCTTGGATTCACCCGGGCCGTTGACGATGCAGCCCATCACCGCGAGGGTGAGGTTTTCCACGCCGTCGTACTTCACCCGCCACACCGGCATCTGCTCACGCACATGTTCCTGCACGGTCTTGGCCAGCTCCTGGAAGAACTCGCTGGTGGTGCGACCGCAGCCCGGACACGCGGTGACGAGCGGCGTGAACGCGCGCAGCCCCATCGTCTGCAGCAGCTCCTGCGCGACGATCACTTCGGCCGTGCGCGACTGCCCCGGCTCCGGCGTCAGCGAGATGCGGATGGTGTCGCCGATGCCTTCCTGGAGCAGCACGCCGAGCGCCGCGCTGGACGCGGTGATGCCCTTGGAACCCATGCCGGCCTCGGTCAGGCCGAGGTGCAGCGCGTAGTCGGCGCGACGGGCCAGATCGCGATACACGGCGATCAGCTCCTGCACACCGGAGACCTTGCAGGAAAGGATGATGCGGTTGCGTGCAAGGCCGAGGTCTTCCGCGCGCGCCGCGGAATCCAGCGCCGATCGGATCAGGGCCTCGCGTGCCACGTGGCCGGCATCCCAGGGATCGGCGCGGGTCGCATTCTCGTCCATCAGGGCGGCGACCATGCTCTGGTCCAGCGAGCCCCAGTTCGCACCGATGCGCACCGGCTTGTCGTAGCGGATCGCCATCTCGATGATCGAGGCGAACTGCGCGTCCTTCTTCTTGC
>Ga0247742_10000459_pt1 | contig 33147 bp, 19 predicted proteins | sample UWRJL208509C2_FD_180944 | JGI IMG/M metagenome (GOLD analysis project Ga0247742, IMG submission 180944) | Plant litter microbial communities from Arlington Agricultural Research Station in Wisconsin, United States - UWRJ-L208-509C-2 | ecosystem: Environmental > Terrestrial > Plant litter >...
TGCAACTGGCGCGGCCCACGGTGAGAAGAGCCCATCGCGATTGGCGCAACGCAACGGTTATCGCGACCGTGACTGGGAGACGCGTGCAGGTACTGTAGAGCTGCGTATCCCAAAGCTGCGTAGGGGGTCTTACTTCCCAAGTTTCCTCGAGCCACGTCGCATGGCCGAGAAGGCGCTGACGGCGGTTATCCAGGAAGCTTACATTCAGGGCATCTCGACGCGTTATCAGAGAAGTGGACAGAGTTACTACAGCATTCGCGTGTTTATCCCGGAGACAGAATGGGGAAAGCTCGGAGAGCTGCTGGCGCTCGCTGGGATGCCGGTGGAGGCCTTCGTTCAAACTGGAGACCGCACCGCACTTGCCTATCTTGCAAAGCCATTCACCGATCAGGTTGCACGGGCATTTCGTGAGGAGTGAGAGCCTAAGGAAGGCAAAAAATGTAGCCGACTATTAATTACGATCCCAACGTATCGGCGGGCCGGCATTATGTAAATGACTGATAATGCAACATTATCGGACATAATGTGTTGCCGACGGGGCGTGCGGTTTAGATCGATATTGCTGGCTAAAACCGCGCACCTAATTTACACTCCGGGGCATGGATTCGTTCGCGCCCACCACTTCAACCGCCCCCGCTTGGTCGCCCCGCCTACCGGCGTGGACGCTCGCGCGCGGCCGCGACGTTACCGAATCCGACGCTGCCTTCGCCGCTGGTATAGCGCTGAAATCACTGGACGATCTGATCCGCGCCGACCCGCCATGGATTGGCTGCTGGCGCGATCGCCTCGCCCTCAAATCGGCCGCCGTCGCTGCCAAGATACTCGGCCGCAATGAGGAGGAAAGCGCTCTCCGCGATGCCGTTCTGCTGACCGTCGCCGGCGACGATCCCGGCCCGGCTGGAAAGCTGTTTCTGGCGACACGAATGCTGACGCGCCGATCCGGACCGATCACCACCTCCTTCGTCAAAGAGATCGCAGATCTTTTTGGCCTTCGGTGGGACGACGGTCTTGCCTCAACTCCCGAAACCGTCGATTCTGCAAATCAGTCCGGGCGAGCAGCACCTTTCGCGGTGGCGGACCTTATTACGGCGATCTCTGCCGTTCGCCCGGATGCCGAGGTGCTGGCGCTTGGGCTGGCCGAAGCCGTTCTGGCGCACAATCTGAACTGGCCGAAGTCCGTGCCGCTGCTGCTGCCCGAACGGTTCGGCCCCTCGTTCCGCACCATCGGCGGACGCGGCCGCGTTCGGCCGGGCGAGCCGGCTTATCCAAGAGCAATCTGTATGGCGCTGTTCAACGGCGTCGACGCCGCGTTGCGCTCCGCCGTCGAAATCGATCGCCGTGCGGCACGATTGCTGGCAGTGGCGCCGAAACTGCGCACCAAGGGCGCGGAGCCGGTCATACGCAAATTGCTGAACGAGGATGCCGTGACAGCCTCGGCGCCCGGCAGCAGTCTGTCGCGCTGGGCGGCCAATCGTCTGTTCGAACGGCTCGAAGGCTTTGAGGCGATGCGCGAACTGTCCGGCCGATCGTCCTTCCGGATCTTTGGGTTGTGAGCATGGCAGGATCCAGCACCGTTCGCAGCAAACGGCGGCCCGACAAAGGTGCGGGAGCCGAGGGCCTCTATGATCGGGAACTGGAAGACCTTCCACCCGATCTGCGCTGGCGGGAATGGATGCTGCGGGTCGAAGCAGTAATCTTTGCCTCAGCCGAGCCGGTTTCGCGCGAAACGTTGGCTCGTGTGGTTGGCAAGGACTGCAGCATTGATCTGCTCATCGCTGATCTGCGCGAGGAACTGAGTTCCCGGCCGTATGAACTGGTGTCGGTCGCTGGCGGGTGGCAGCATCGCACGCGACCGCGGTTCGCGGAGACCATCCGCGCTTCTGCGGCGCAGACGCGGGGAGGGGCCGCTGCGCTGTCGGAGTTCGAGGCGATGGTGCTGATGGCGGTGGGATATTTCCAGCCGGTTACGCGGAGCGAGTTATCAAAAATCTTCGGCAGGGAAGTTAGCCGCGATATCATCGCGGCGCTTCGTGGTGCCGGCTTCATCGGCTCAGGACCGCGTAGCCCCACACCAGGGGCACCTTACACCTACGTGACAACGAAATATTTTCTAGCAGCATTTGGATTCGACACTCTGCGAGATCTGCCTGATATCGAAATGCTCGAGGATGCCGGGCTGCTCAGCAAGCGGGTCCACGTGCAGGTTGACGGGTTAGAGGAAGGTTACACGGATAGCTCCGACTAAGATTAAACCAGATCCAATGGGGTTGAAGACGAATGCCAATTGCTAAAATTGAACGTATTGCAGGTGGGTCGGTAAAAGGATTGGTTGAACGGGATGCTGTCGGCAATTTCGTCTGTCATCATTTCGGATCTAATGTCGCGCCTGTCGCCTGCGTCAACTTAGACGAAGTCGCAACCTTTCTGAGGGCTCATCCTCGAAGCGGCGTACGTATGAATCCCGGCTGGGTAAAGATCTCGCGCAATATCTACGTCGACGGCGTTTTGCTTCGATGACAACATCAAAATTCAGGAATCATGCTCCCTCATTTGCCCGCCCGATTAGCAGCCCTGGCTCTGCGAGGAATGCCTTTCACTTTATTTCCGACTATTAGGTCGATGGGCGCGAAAGCCGCGCGATCCATTGTCGTGTCAGACGCTCGCGAGCCAACTTTTCCTCAAGAAGCGGATCTTTACGCTCAATACTCTCGTTGTAGATGTACTCGGAGTCCTCCCAGAAGACCGCGACAGCCTTTGCAAAGTCTTTTAGCCGATCAACCGGAACGTCTATCATTGCGACAGTTCGATATACCAACGGCGCTTCATCCTCAAAAAACTGCGCTGGAAGATGCTCCCAAAGATCAGGACACTGGTGGATAAGTTTTATGGCCGAGCCCCCGTCTCCGTGCCGAGCGGCGCTGCCCAGATTTTGTAGAATGTCCAGGACGCCAAAGCTCGGGAAAACACAAAGCTCAATTCCGCGCAAACGGAAAAAGAGTTTTTGAAGTTTTTCCCAGTCCGCCCGCTCGATCTTGCTTTGAAGGTCCTCGGTCGGACAAAGCTCTTTCGCGCAACCCAGCAGGTAGGCTCGCAACTGACGTTCCCAGATTGACTGGATCGCGAGGGAGAAAGCGAGTTTGGTTTCGCGGATTACGAACCGCATGTCAGGCTTTGCGAATGCTGCCCAGGCGCCGCCCCGCGCCTCCAACTCATCTGTCTTGCGATCAAGTGTCTCGAGTGCCGGGACAATCACGTCTTCCAGGTAAGTTTGGATTGTTCTGCCGTGGCGATAAGTTTGAACGTCGGCATAACAATTCTGCCATCGAAATACGTTCATCAATGAGTCTTTCTTTTTCCGCGTGAAGTTGCATTGAGGTTTCGCAGTGATGGCCTTCGTCATCCGCGTCGTACCGGAGATATGAGCCACTAACAGTGGATAGCGCTACAGCTTCTTCATTGCCGATATCGCCAGCGCCTCCAAATAGAATATACAAGAAGTTGAATCGCGTGAAAGAGGAGCACGAGCATTACATCTCTTCCGACTATTTCGGCTTCAGTCTTTTCTACCGCCTTGGCTTTGAGGCCCAACCTGGTGTCGTGGTTTCTTGGCGCCGGAGCCTCCGCAGCCTCGGGTATCCCCACAGGATATGCAATGATCCGCGATTTCAAAGCCCAGATCTTCTGTCGCGAGAACAACCTGTCTAAGAGAGAGATCGATATCGGCGACAAAGTGTGGATTGACAGGATTGACGAATTCTTCCGCCGGACATCGCTTTTGCCTCCGGATGGCGATCCGACCGAGTATGCGGCAGCTTTCGAGGCAGTCTATCCCCAGCCCCGTCATCGCCGACAATATATAGACGATGCCATATCCAAGGGAGCGCCATGCTTCGGACACAAGGTGCTGGGCAGTCTCATCGCCGCTGGCAAGGCTGATTGTATTTTCACCACGAATTTCGATCCGCTGATTGAGGAGGCGGCACTATCTGCGAATGCGCTCCTTCAATTGGCGGAGCAGCGCCGGCCTACCGTCGCAGCGATCGATTCCGCCGAACGCGCAATGCGGTGCTTGAACGAGTCGGATTGGCCACTCGTCGCAAAGCTGCATGGCGACTATCAGTCCATCGCCATCAAGAACACCGGGTCAGAACTGGAGAAGCAGGACGAGCGAATGCGGCATGTCCTGGTTGAGGCCAGCAAGCGCTTCGGCATGGCGTTTGTTGGCTATAGTGGGCGCGACGCTTCGATCATGGAGGCGCTTGGGTCTGTGCTCGACGAGAAGGCACCGTTCCCCAATGGCCTATACTGGGTTGCTTCATCGGCCTCTCGACTTCTTCCCGCCGTTCGCGATTTCCTAATCCGCGCGCACCAATCCGGCGTGGACGTCGCCGTAGTCGAGTGTGCAACGTTCGATGAGCTTGTTGCGGAAGTCATCAAGAACGTCAACTTGCCCAAGATTTTACATGACCAAGTCATGCAGGGCCGACCAAATTCGCGTCTCATCCCTGCCATTATCCCAACGAGCGAAGCTCGCGCTTTCCCGGTTCTCCGGTTTTCCGCACTGTTAATAGAAAAACTTCCACCTGTTGCGCGCAGAATTACACTTAATCAGGCGACAACCTCACCGGCCGCCAGAGACCTGTTGAAAGCTAACAAATCGAGGGCGATCGTCGCAGCAAATGGTCGCGAACTTGCCGCTTTCGGGAGCGATCAGGAAATCGTGTCAGCTCTCGCCCCGCTTGGTGCACGTGTCGCTGGAACGATCGAACTGAATGGCAGCAGAGACAGCTGGGCACTCGGCCTGCTGTACGATGGCTTGGCAAGGGCACTGTCTAGACGGCGCCCTCTCGTACCGCGCTTCCGAACAGCCGGCCATTCCCTCATTGTCGCGGCTCCACGCGAGGGCGAGGACGAAGCAAGAGCGCTACGTAGAACCGCTGGTCTTCGCGAACTTCGGGATGCCTATGGGATTCCAATGACAGGACGAGTTCCGAAACTTGGATTTCCATTCCAGGAAGGCGTTTCGCTGAAGCTTGAGGATATTGATGGGCGCTGTTGGTGTGCCTTCGAACCGTACACCTTCGTTGATATTCCGAGACCGGATCGACTAGGGGGAACCGAACCAAATGATGCCGTGCAAGAAGCGGATTCTTTCGAACCGGCGTTTGAGCGTCGCGGAGGAGACCCTGCCGGCGATTGGCGCAGGGAACGATGGGCCCAAAAGTACAATAAGCAATGGGCGGAAATCATCAGCGCGTGGGCCCGCCTGCTGACAAATGCTCCGGGCGGGGAGTTGAAGGCTTTCGGCCTCGATGAGGGCGCCGGTGTGGACGCCGTATTCGAGATCTCCCCGATTACGGGCTGGAGTAGAGCGAGTCACCATCATCGTTATTTCGACAGGAGCAAGTGATGGTCAAACCTGCTTCTGCCTCAAAACTCCCTCCGTTCACTCTCCTGGACGAGCCCCTGCTATCGTTTTCATCCTCTGACGAGAAACAGGTTGATGTCCACCCACTAAGGGGGCTGCTTAACTTTGGGCCCTATTCTAAGGGGTCGTTTGGCGGATACACCCCGACGCTTCGGATCGCGACGGTCGGACCCGAGAGCGCGTTTAGACGTCGGGGGGATCTCATGGTTTCACTGCGTAACTTGCACCAGCCAAGCGATCGCACAGAATACGTACCGCCATATCCCGGTTTCGAGGCCCTTTTTCAGGTCAAACTGGAAGCAGCACCTCGAGGCGCGCATATCAAATGGCCTGATTCTCTGGACCAACTTCCCGGCGAAGGTGACGCGCAGTTTCGACTGTTCTCGGCGATGGAGACGGCCCTACGACGCCTCGACGCCGTTCGGAATGATTTTGATGTCGTTCTCGTCCACTTCCCCGATAGTTGGTCTGCCTCTACACGAAGCAAGCACTTTGATGCCCACGACGTTCTTAAAGCGCTTGGCGCGAAATATAACATTCCCACCCAGGTTATAAACGATCGGGTATTTTCGTTCACCCACGCTGCCTCACGCTCTTGGCGCTTGGCGATAGCACTGTACGTGAAAGCGGCAGGCACACCTTGGAAGCTTGCTCCTTTGAAGGGTGTCCCCGCCCACACCGCCTATATTGGTCTTGCTTATGCACTGCGCGGCGATCAGCGCGACGCTCATTATGTGACGTGTTGCTCCCAAGTCTTCGACATGGACGGAGGTGGAATGCAGTTCGTTGCGTTTGAGGCGAACGATCCGGTGGCGGATGTTGCCGAGGCGCGTCGGAATCCGTTTTTAAGCCGCGACGATATGCGAGCGGTCCTTGCTAGAAGTCTTGAGCTTTACCAAGGCCGGAACAGCGGCACTCTTCCTAGGCGATTGGTGATCCACAAAACCACGGCGTTTAAACAGGCAGAAATCGATGGTGCCTTTGATGCGTTGGCCGGCGTACCCGAAATCGAGTGTCTTGAAGTTAGTCCGGCTTCCTGTTGGAGAGGGGTTTGGCTTATCCAATCCCGGCGATCAAACTCACCTACGCAGCCATCCGGCTATCCAGTGCCCAGGGGGACCGTTGTCGTCAGATCGGGGACTTCGGCGCTTGTCTGGGTGGCCGGCAACGCTCCCGAGGTGTCCAACAAGGGCGATTATTACCAGGGGAAGAAGAGTATTCCAAAGCCGCTCCAACTTATCAGACATGCGGGGAGTGGATCTTTGGAGCTTTCGGCCCACGAGGCGCTCGCCCTGACAAAGATGGATTGGAACAATGATGCGCTCTACGATCCTGTACCTGTGAGTATCCGATATTCGCAGCGACTTGCCCGCACCATAGCGAACGTTCCCGACTTGCCGAGGAACGTCTACCCGTACCGGCTCTTTATGTAACCCGCTTCCGGCCAAAAACATGGGTCACGAGTCATTTAGCCTGAACAGGCCACAAAAGTCCGACGTCAAATAGAGACATCGATATATGAACTAGAGTTTGATCGTTGAGGTCAACGGATCACTACGACGACGCGGTGCGATAAAACGCGCTGCAGCTCTTGGACGACGCTGGTGAACTCGAGACCGATTTCGTAAATGGCTTCCTGGAAGCGCGATCTCGAAGTGTTAGAATTTTTGGAAAACGCTCGCTTGTGATCGACCAGTTTTTGATTATCGCGGCGGTTTGCGTAGCCGCATTGACTCCAGTAGCCGCACGGAAATTGAGGCAGATCCGCAGATCCGGTCCAGTTCCACACTTGCGGCCTGCTCATTGAGTGCGCGCGCCAGTTCCTCCGGCGGTGGGGCGTCGGTGCGAGTTGGTACGAGCAGGATTACGTGATTTTCTCCAACAATTCCGCCATGGGTATGAACGAAATCCTCCGGAATCGCGGCTGCATTGAGACGTCGGTTTTGGCCACGTGACGACGTCCTCTGGACTGCAACACAAGCCTGATGAACGACGTAGGGCGCGTCAGGCGGAGCCGCCACCCAACCCCTATCTTTGAATGCCGCACCGCGTGCGAAATCGAACAATCCCTCAGTCGTGACCGCTTTTGCCCAAATCAATGGAAACCGCCCTTCGCCAGGCTCGACATGAAGCCGTTCCGCTTGCCGGTTGGCAACAAGGTAGCCAATGCTGCCTCGATATCCCCAATCGGTCAACGTCGCTTCACCTTTGCAACTCTCGCCTGGTAATCGCCACGGGGTTCCCGAGGCGCCAAGTTCCATAAGTCCGAACACTTCAAATCGGCCGTCTCGTTGGAGGATCCCACTACGCGCAAGCGTAGGAGGGGCGGCATCGATAGGGGCGCACCTTCGCCGCAAAATCAGAAAGCAGGCGTCTTGGATGGCGTCCAAGAAAACGTCACTGCGCTTCTCCACCATATCGATTGCGAGTACCTCGGCCAGCTGCAAGACACGACGGCGGAACATAGAAAACTCTGGTCCGCCGAGGAAGGAGGCGGGCAGAATATAACCCACAAGCCCTCCTACTGGGACGGCCTCGAGTGCTCTGCGCACGAACATGGCATAGAGGTTCAGTCGGCCGCTTGATATGTCGGCGAATCGTGAGCGGGCTTGAGCGTGATCCAATCGAGACAGTCTTAGGAACGGTGGATTGCCGATCTCGTGATCGACGTCGCCGTTCTTGCGTCCTTCTGCCAATGAATCGTCGGTTTGAACTATACCGATACTGGCCGCTTGATCAGCACCAATACCGAATTCTTTGACAAGCATACGTTGCAGCAGCGCGTTCGCAATGATCGCCAGCCCAGGCTCGATCTCGCTCCCGAGAAGACGAATAGGCAGTCGAGTCAAGATCTCGATGTCAGTGGCGCCCGCCGATCGCCATTCCGAAATCATGAGCCGCGCCAATGGGACGAGAAAGGCGGCGCCGCCCGCCGCCGGATCACGCAATCGGTCTCGGCCAAGATCCATTCCGCAAGACTGCAGGCGCCATACGAGATGATCAACCAAATGTGGTGGCGTGAAATAGGCGCCCAGCTGCTTGCGCCGGTCGCGCGGCATCAGGACTGCATAAATGCTGGCGATGGCATGATCTGACCACGCGTGTGGCAGGCTATCAACCAAGAGCTGAACGACGCTTGGCCCGCGACCTCCTATGAGCTCTAGGCAATGGGCCAAGGGCTCGACTGTGCCGCGCCGTCTGCGGTAACTCGTGAGCAAGCGGGTCAGGGTTTGCCCAATCATCGCCAATGGCATTTGTAAAGGTTGAGCAGCCGGTGCCTCGGTTCCCGCTTGAACACGCGAAAGAGCTAAGTCGGAGTATTGTTCCGTTACCACCGAAGGTGTGTCAGACGGCCTGGTTTCCGGCAACGGAACTGAAACAGAGAGGTCACCGTTGTGCATCAGCGAAGATCAACCGGTGTCGCGACTCGCTCCACGGCGCGAACAACGCTTGCAATCACTTTTGCGGCTCTATTTTCGGTCATCAGCCCCAGTTCCATTGAATACCGTGCATAGACGGTCATGTTAGCACTTCCAACATACGCAATATTCTGATCAGCCAGAACGACTTTGGCATGAAATGTCTCGAACCCCACTTCGGCAGGGAGCGTATAGTCCAATACGATAACGTCAGCAGCAATTAGGTCTTTGCGCCCGGCCAGCACCGTTGCATGTGCCGAACCGATACGCCGAATGATCAGGCGCCGGAGTGGCGCAGGCGTCCTTCGAAACAGCTCAAGAACCAAAGACAAACCGTCCCGGTTAAGAAATGGCGTCATCACCGTCAGGCTGGCGACTGCTGCGTCGGCGATCTGTTCAAGAGCTTGTTGAGTGGTCATAAGGGATGCGTGGGAGATACCGGTAGTCGGCAGCGCTCGCGCTATCGCGCTGGGGGCTACCGGCATTGTCACAACAGCCGACGCCCGCGCGTCATCAGGCATTGATCCACGCATGGCCGCCGCCCCTTCTAGGAACGCCGGTACGCCAGCAGGAATGTGATTTGCACCAACAGCCAGGCCGCTTTTCGATGAGATGAGCCAGCCGCGACCAGTGAAATCTGCTGCGGCACGCGCTAGGCTCGAAGGCTGGTATCCATCTATACGACTGAGATCAATCCATCCTACCCGGCTCAGAATTACAGCGCGCGCTAAATTGGCCGCAGCCGCGCAGTCGGCTCCGAGGCCGGCGATCAGCGATCGGGCCAAGGCGTCGCCAATTGGCGCTACCACACTCACGTTGAGTCCGCGGCCGTATGTTCGGCCGCCCTTACGTTGGCGTGTCGTGCAGCGATTTCGTAGTACCCGGTCAAGCTTGGACCAGACGCATCCCAGCGTGGCGCGCCGCGACCAATCAGGGTGGACCGGGACAACAATTCGTTTCTGGTAATGCATGCACTTTCTGGGATTAGGATGCAGTCTGGGCAGGCGCCGCCACGATGGTTGCATACGCTTTCGGAGCCGCATCGCAAACTGATTGGATTGACCATGCGGTCAAGAACCTCGTTTCCATAAAGTGGATCCCCTCGATCTCGCCACATGGAGGATAAATTTCCTAGGTCCATTGTCATTCCTCTGCGGTAAACAAGAAACGCCAAATCAGGGACAAATATGTGCTCGCCGAAGGACCCCAGATCTAGCCCCGACATCGAGGCAGAAACACCAATGAGATGATGCGCCATCGTGTGTAGAAGTGTGTAAATGTACGGATAGGCTAGTCGAGGGATTGCGTGCTCCCGCCGGTACTCGTCGAGAAAACGCGAGAATCTAACCGACGGATCGCTATCCATTGCAGCGAACTCTTCAATCAAACGCCCACCCAAACGTACATTTGCCAGGGCGGGAGTCGTCGGAATCCCGTTCGTGGCGAGCCAATCCAGAACCGCCGCTTCGTCCAGACGCAGGTAGAAACCCTCGTTTGACTGGAGGAGGCATAGCACGGGATGGCGGGCAGCATCACCAACTTGGACACGATCAAACAATCGGAGCCGAACTGGCATTTCAGCATTGCCTGCCTTGTCACGGGTTACCGTCGGCGAGGCTGAGGTGCGGGTATAGGCAAATGAGTATTCGCAGACTTTGATATCTCGAATGAGGCGCATCTCGGCAAGTCCGAGCAGGCCACAGCGCCTGCGAACCTCGTTTCGCATCCTGTCGATTTCAGGCTGCGTCAGGCCGTCTGGAATGAGGAAATCATCAAGGATTGTGACATCGACCGAGACTTCCTTGCCGTCGCTCATCTGCCCACCCCGCAACTTCTCGTCAACGAGGGTTGCGTGTTCGGCCGCCATGCGGACAGGATCGAAACGGCGAACATAACCCTGGCGCTCGCGGCAGGCTCTCGCAATTCCTGGCGTGGCTTGCTGGTGGCCCGCAAACACGCTTGCGTTCCATTCTTCTTCGCGTCGCGACAGCTCTTCGCGCTGCGCGTTGAGATATTCTTGCGGAATGTTCGGCGTGGCCTCGAGCATTGGGATCATGTCGCGAATTCGCACGTGATTGTCCCAATGATCGCCCCTACCGGCTGCGCGAAGTAGGCGCCCCTTTTCAGCGTCATCAAGTCGCGTTGGCGGGTACCCGTAAGTCGTCGCAAGGAAGCCCTCGAGCTGGGCAGTTTGTGCCGTCCCCAGAAGGGACAGGTACCGATCCTCGTCGAAAACAAGTAGCCGATCGCCATGCGAGTAGTACGCTGCCGACGCCCTATAGGAGACCGGCTCCATGTTTATTTCGGCAATGAGTGCCTGGTTCTGAGCAATCAGTGGACCCAGAAATTCCAGCGTTCGCGTATCGCGCTGCAGGACTGGTCGGACAGTGTGGCATTGCACACACTCGAAGTGCCACCCAGCAAGCGCACCTGGAGGGCGCCTCAGATAGAAGCGGTCCATCTCGCATGACGCGCATCGGCCAATTTCTCGAATCTCCCCTGAAGCGGCTACCCAGTGGCGATAATTTGGCGTCAGGCCTTCGATTTCGCCAGACCAATGGGTCAAAACCACATCGATTTGTTGCCAATCATCAGCACAGCTCTTTGCCCCAGTTGGGCAAGCTTGCCGAAATCGGGCCGCTTCGCCAGGAAGACGATCAAGGTGCCTGCACTCGCGATGGAGGTCGCATCGTGTGCACGCGAACGCCAAAGGAAAGGGGACGTATCCAACATTCTCCGGGACTTGGAATGCTAGGTCGCCGACCCGTACACGCACGACGTCGTCACTCAACACTCGCCCGTCCACGGCAAGAGCTAGCGGCACAGGGTGTCTGAGGTTTAGGCCCCGGCCAGCACGCGTTGCCCAAGCCTCAAAATACTCTTGAATTTGCTCTCCGATGATCCTCTTGGTGAGAGTGCTGAGGTCGGCGGTGCGATTTCCGGGCGCTGAAAGCGCCATGCATGCACCAGAGCCGCCTTCGAAGGTGAAAAGGCTGTGAGGCGCATATGCGGTGGCGAGCTGGCCACGCGAGCGCTGCATGGTAGGTGGCTTCATTGTGCTCATAACTTAACCCTCTCCATCCAACTCGCTCGCCGCAGAGCGACGTCCCCGAGAAACGCCTCTATTGCGAACCGTTGCCATAGCTTCGCCGACGTCTTCCCACGATATCGACTGATTTCGCTGTGTTCTGGCTGACGCCTTGATCCATCCTGCGTCATCAACGTCGCGCAGGCTTGTCATAGGCCGCTGCAGGCCGCTTAAGGGATTTGACCAAAAATCGCTTAACTTGCCCGTAAAGTCACCACTTCCGATGGTCGACTGAATGCGCAACGCGGCGGCTCTGACGAGGTCAGAATAGTAGTCGGGGTTGGCTGGAGCACCGGTTGGAGCATTCACACCGACAGCTGTAATGACAAACCGAACGCAATCATCGAAACCTCTGGGGTCGCGAAGGAGTCGATCAACTTGCTCAACAGTTGCCGGAAGTCCAATCAGAGCCTTTTCGTTGTCCTTGGCTCGGACGAAGCGTTCCTGGTGCTGAACGCCGGCAAGCCAGGTTTGAACGAGAGATGGGATGGTGCGTTCTATCGCGCGATCGGCCCATCGCTCAACAGCCGGCGCTGCGATCATGCGCTCCAAAAGGCGGTGGAAGGACTCGTGGACTTCGACCACGAAGCGGTCACGGCGCGTTTGCGGCGTTGGAATTAGGAGCGAAAAACCGACGTGCATGCGGCCAACTCGAGATGAAGCCTGGATGTATTCCGCGATATCAGAGGGCATTCCAGCGAACGCCATGGCGTTAAACGCCTCGACATCGACGCCATGCGAGATCGCGGAAGTGGCGACAATCCCTCTCAGCGTCGACGATATATCTTCAGTTGTTGGATCGAAGGGGCGTTCTGCCGCGCGGATCACCTTCTGTATCCCCCCGATGTCAACACCACCGGAGATAAGTTCCATATTGTACGCTGCTATCTCGTAGTCGGAGCCCATCGCGGCGTGTGCTTCACGTACTTCGGTATTGAGAGCAGAGAGAATCTGATCGCCACCCTTTTTGTTCGTGACATATGTCAGTTGAATCCTGTGAAGATCGACAAGCGCTGCAAGCTGGTCGTAGCGGCCCAAAGCGGCGACATCTCGAATAGCTGCCCTGCGACCTGCAGCCCATCTCGCGTCTGATACAGATTCTTCTATCTCGACGGCGGCACGCGCCTTTCTTGCCGGGTCAAGGGAGGCAAGGTCGCGTTGCCAGCGTGTGATGGTGGCCGCGTGCGCTGCTAGAACGGAAAGTGTGGTGACCGTATGAAGCCTGCCATTGGTCATTAGGCTCGCGTAGACCCGTCCCCAGGGTGCCGCAGCTTCCCTACCGCGGGGGGTAGGAGCAGCATCTGCTCGTTCCGCAGTCGCTGGGCCACCGGGAGTGAAGGCCGCCATGCGCGTATAGAACCCACCGTGGAGGGACGGACCAGGGTGGGGGAATTGCACGACGCGGCGTTGGTAAAGCGCACGGGTATGCTTTGCAACGTCAGCGGCGGTCGCGGTCGCTCCGATGACGTGCGGAAGTCTCGGGCGATCGGGGGCGTTAGGCACCCGACAAGCCCTACTTCCGAGAAGCGGGGCTAAGCGCGATAGCCACGCGAAGAGCCCTGTCTCGAATATACCACCAAAGGTGCCGAGGCTTTCCTCAAGCAGGTGCATCTCATCCTGGACGATGATGCTTGGAAAGGGATCATGAAACACCTCGATGCCATCGCCATAGGCTGGGGCAACGCGTTGCCACCCGTTGGGTGGGGCAGCACCAGCCGGTGTGCCGCTTGGCATGTGAAGGAGGTTGCCGGATGCCGGGTCGGCCCACCGAGCCATGCCAAACATGCCTGCGATACGGTCTATTGTATGTGTGCTTTGACCCAACAGTGCGAGCTTGTCGATTGTTCCAAGTAGGACCGCCGGCGCGCGCCGATAAATGTCGGTATCCACTAGATAAAACGGCAGCGGCTCGGGCGCATGACCGGGATTCGTGCGGTGAGCGCGATTCCACTCGCAAGTCGAATCGAAGCACACGATCCCGAGTTGGTGATGACGCTCAGGGAAGAGCCGAAGCCCCGTCCCATGTTCGGAGCGACAGAAGGGGCAACTTGGGAGCTTATTCCATGCTTCGTTGGCGACAGCGTATTCGCGATCGACTCTCTCTTGGCTATTTAGGAGCGCAGTTTCATGGCGAGCGCGAGGACTACTCCATGTCGGTATGCACCGTAGGGTATCAGCGATCTCACCTGGCTTCTTCTCGGTTTGGTTCGGTGTGTTGGTGCCACCCACCCAAAAGCCGATCTCGAAAGGATTACCGGTGATTTTCTCTCTGCGGCGGACAAGCTCCGCCTGCGCCAACAAGCGGGCAAGGCGTTGAGCCTGTTGCACTGTGAGCAATCGCAAGGGATAGTGCATCATGGCGGTAATCCCGAGAAACTTGCCCCGCAAGCGATCGAGAAAAAGCGCGTAGACCAATGTGCCGAAGAAGGCTTCTGTTTTGCCGCCACCGGTTGACATGTATAGGAGGCTAGCGGCGTCCTCATCGAACGCCGCATCGAAACTATGCGCATACTCGGGCAGCCGCGAGGCGAGAGTTGTTACGTGCGCTAACACGAATGCCAGCTGAAATAGCCTCCAGCTCGACGGCGGCTCATTGTCTCGCTGAGGATTTGCCGCAGCAAACGATTGATTCAAGAGCACCCAGGCTCTGTATGGGACTGCGCCGGCAGCGGTGGGCGAGAGACGCGATGCCGCCTGCGAAGCGACTAAAAGTTCCGCTCCTTTTCGGATTCGGTTTGCCTCGTCGGTCCACACCCGCAGATCTTCTTCGAAGCGCGCTCGCTGGCTCGCTTCATCTTCCAAACTTCCCTCCTCTCCAGCTGCAAACAAACGCGTATTTGCAGCAACATCATCGATCCACCGATCCATGGTATCTGGTAGGGTCAGGAGTGCTGTAAGGTCTGTCGCCTCCGAAGCGAGTTCTGCGTATGTGGTTGGCACGTCATCGATCTCGGTAGCCCGTGCGCGCGGCAGGACATAACGTGGCATCCAAGTCGTGCGTAGGGTGCGATTTTCGCCAGTTTTGCCAAGGTCGATCACCCCCCCGTTCACACCGATGGCAGGCATCGTCATGAAACCAGCAAGATGATAACTGCGGCGAACCCTCTCGAGGCGCATGGGCGCAAGCGCGCTGTCCGGCAATTCTACAGCCATCGACAACGTGAATAGTCCGCACTCTTTTTTGGCATCATCCTCTCGCCAATTCTCGACCGCTATGCGAACCGAGAAGCAACCTGGTTCAAGCGGATCAGGAAGGGCTTGTACGAGGGTGTTGACGTCGAACGCCGGAATCAGATCGGCAAGATTTGGTGGCGTTGCTCTGGCCGCGGTAAGAAAGGCGTCCCACGCTTCCGGCGTCCAGAACGCTTCAGATGGCGGGCGAAGCTTTCGCCAGGCATTAAACTGTCCCTCGGGGGATGCTATCCATGTCTCGTAGGCATTTCGGATCGCCTGCAATAGACTTGTTTTGTAACCTGCTGCGAGATTTGTCCACACGGCTGGATCGCAGGGAAGCGTCATCTCCAAGGACGGCGCGTCGACAGAAAGACGGATCCATTTCTGTGGGATGTCATATCGCCTCGATAAGTTGTCAGGGATGCGCAGGCGTCCCCCAACTACTGGTGAAGGGGGAATATCTCCACCGTCAGCTCCAGGCTCACGATCATCACCGCCCGGCAACTGTGTATCGACTGGGACGGCAATTCCCATGGCTAGGTAGACCTCCCGTGATATCGTCGCACGTCGCGTCGCACGGTCACGCGGTTGAAGACCCGCTGGAATCTCAGCGGCCGCTCGCCGGCTCATCTCCGCTCTCGCATGCGCCCGCGCTACATCATTGAAATCGGCGCGTGGGATGAGCCGGCCGTTGCGCGCGAACAATTCGGTGGCCAGGGGGAGCGCCCGAACGTAAACGGATAGGGATGGGCAAAGGTGCAAGGAGCCTGCGGAAGGCCTCAAGCGCAAGTCGAGCCCGTGCGACGCAATTCTTATATCGCTGGCCTCGTCATCGCCGTCCTCGTCGAGACGCGGCAGAACAAAAGCGCTTGAGAGAGATCTTGACGGCTTCTCGCCGAGAATGATTGCGCCATGAGGCCCTTCGCCGGAGACGACCCCTCGGGTCCGCTCAAGAACGGCATCACATACGGCTTCCTTAAGAAGCTGTCGCTCGTCGGCGTTCAACCCGTCAAGTGCGCGTAGTTCGGCCATCGCTAGTCCCCTCCGGATGTCACAATTTTGGCGTCGACAATTTCGTCCACCGCTTCGAGCACTAGCTGCCAAAGGCCTTGCAGCGACTTCCACCCAGCAGCGCCAATCGCGACACCTTCTGGATCGAGCACGAACTGCACGACACGCTGATTAAAGAGATGGCCTTCCTGTGCTCGATAGGATCTGGTTGGTACCACAGCTGTACGCCAGTAGATTTCCGCCAGCGATGGCTCGACGTTGACCGCCTGCATGAACACTCGAAACCGAGGCCAGTCGCGAGCCGCTCGGGGTTGTTTGGTGCCATCAGAGAATCCGAGCGCTTGATCAGCTGTGAGCCACCTTAAAAGGTTTGGCAGCTCGCTTGGCCCGAAATTTGGATCAAGTTCGTGCATCCGCGATAATACGGCTCTTGCTTTTTCTGACAGGCTTGAGCCCGGGATAGAATTGCGAATCTGGGCGATGTGATCGTGGTAACTGGTCAGTTGCTTCAGACTTTGACGAGATCCGGCAAGCGCGCGTCGCACGGGCTCGCGGACCGAAGCGTCAAGTACAAGGATTCTGTCGCCTGTGCGAACCTCTCGTGCGTTCATTCGCTCAAACGGACGGATCTCTCCCGCAGAGAAGACGAGGACATCACTTGTCGGCCGATAGGCAATCTTATGATTTCGCGCGGTTAGAAGCCTGACAACATCTCCCTTGTATGCCTCACCAGCGCGAGTAAAATCGATCTCGGCTTCGGGCGTAACCGCAGCTAGCCGGAATTCCGCTTCGGCAACATCCAGCGCTTCGTCAGCGCCGCCGCGATGAAGCGCCGCGGCGAGTGCTTGCGCCCGGCCCCCGACTGTCGCGAATGCTGCAAGACGCGTCAGTGGCGCAAGCTCCGCCGCAAGCAGTGCGCTTCCCGCTGCATCACCTAGCAAAAGGACGCGTTCGGGCGTGATCGAGGTAATCAATAGGCTCCTGACTGCGTCAGGTGTGGGGCCGACAACAACGATCCGCAATGGCTGCTGAAGCGTCATGGCGTCGGCCATACCCCGGTGATCGACCACTTGGCAGTTGCAACCTACTGCACGATCAGAGGCGAGGAAGAGATCGGCGATCCGGCGGTCCGGCATTGCCAGCAGGGTTGTTGATCGGTTCCAATCTGGTTGGGTGGTGAAAAGATCAGAAAGCTTTGAGGAAACCGGTGTTTCATCGGTCCAGCCCTCGACCTTCCCCGTGAGTGTCGCGAGGAGGCGGCTAATCTCTTCGGCGTATGCCGGCGCCAGATCCGCGGACGCCGCAAGACGAGCCAATGCCATCCGTGGACGAAACATTGCCCGGATTGATGCATCGACTTCGTCATCGCCGTCATGAAGAATGTCGGCTGCTGTACGGGCTTCGTGAATTCCAATCGGCAGTGAAGCCGCTCTTCGAAGAAACGCCAGAGCCTCCGACGCACCTTTTGCGGCAACCGCATCGCCAACCTTCCGCAGCTTTCGCCCCAATTCTATGAGGTCGCGACGCAGGCCGGCGAGCGACGCATCCTTGATGTCGGCATCAAACCGGATCGCTGGCAGCGTTTTGATGTCTAAAGGCTGAGCACTTCCCAGCATCCCCATACGGGGCAGATAGACCCCGATCTCGGTGGGACGCCTGGTTGGCCGCAGCGTGGCGCCAACCGACCTAAGCGTACGCGTAACCTTGCGCATTGCAAACGCGTCTTCGGTGAGTGCCACAATCGGTGGGCGCCGACCGTTGCCATCCGTCAGAGCTTGAGCCAAAAGGGTGAGGCGGGTCTCCCAATCGTCAGGAAGCTCTGAACGTCCAGTTCTTGTTACATCCACGATGATGGCATCGAGGCCAGTCTGCGTAAAACGACGATAAGCCATCAAACGGCTTAAAGGCTCGAGCTTTGAGAGAGGTGGAATTCCAAATACCGCAAAGGGCGCGCGCAAAGGATCTCCAACCGCTGCGACGTGTATCTCCAGGCCGGCATTTTTGTCCCCCATGTGCGTGTGATCCCGGACCCGGCGCAAGACTTGTCGTGCATCGGCAGGAAATGGCGCGGTTCTCAGATCATTCCCAGGCGCGAAGACCGATGTAGTCTCTAGTAGAGTTGGACTCCTAACCACGATGTCACTTGCAGATGCATGCCCTTCGTGGTGGCTTTGTGTACTCGATGGCAGCAAATCGCGGAGACGCATTTCCAGCAGGCATAGTGCCTCGTGGGCGAGGTGAGGCAAGACCCAGGTCGCTCCGCGCTGCATTTCTGTTGCTGCCCGCGCCGCGGTTTGGGCGATATCTGCTGGATGCACAAGAATTGAGCGCGCCGGCCAAGTCGCACCAGATCGCCAAGGCCATAACCCAACAGTCGCATGAGCAAGTCGACCCGAGGCACGCATCTCGCGCAGGGCTAGCGCAGCTGCGGTAAAGCCGCCTCCCGGTCGGTTTGGCCATGCGAGAATGACTCGGTCCGTACCATCTTCGATGGCTTCACCTATAGCGTCTACTATGGTCCGTCCGGCGTCAGCCGTCATCCACTCGGTCGGCGCAGCAGTCGTTGCGTAGTGCATTTCCGTGGCGACGGTGAGCCCTGGCCGATCAAGACGTATAGGCTGAGTCCGTGTTTTAGCTGCCAGTAGCGCTTGCACACGCTCGGCGTGTTGACGCGTGGAATCTGCCAAACGCTCGACACCGTCGCGCCCGTCCCACTCTCGCCCCCTTTTCCCCCGTACCACGTAACTTAAGCCCTCGAATCTAGACCGCCCAATGTGCACGATACGGTTGAAAAAGTGAATGCAAGTTATAGGAAGCAGAAAGATTTGTATTCGAGGTCAGCAATTGGCAAGTATCCGAGTTAAGCCATACTTTCTGATGGTTAAGCCGCGGGCATTTTATTTCGCTGTGCAATAGTGCACTTCAGACTTGTAAATAGTGAGATCGACGACACAATGACGAAAAATGCGCCGAAAGATGCTGACCGTCTAATCCAGGAGGTCATGGCCGAGATTGGCTGGGACGCTGATCCAGCAGACATTGCCGAACAGGTTCGACGCTTGGATATTGGCCTTCCGGTGGAGGACGAGTTTGCAGTCGTCTGCGCATGGCTTGGGAAGTGTCTCCTCCTGCACAAGCTCGACCAAGTACAGTCGCCGGTGGCTTCGCGTGAGATGTTTCAGGTGCCCGATTTTCTTGGTCAGTTTTCGACCGCAGTCACTCCTGTGCTGATCGAGGTGAAGTCCAGCACGTCGCGAACCCTTTCATTTCGACCGGACTATCTTGAAAAGCTGCAGAACTATGCTCGGTTGCTCAAGCTTCCCCTTCTAATCGCGTGGAAGCATCACAGCGCATGGACATTGTTCGATGCTCAGCAGCTTGTGAAGGCTAAGAAGAATTTCAATATCGGCTTTGGAAAAGCGTTCCAGCACAACCTGCTTTGTTCCCTTGTAGGGGATGTAGCCTATCGAATTGGTGCCGGCGCGGGCCTGCACTTGACATTCCGCAAGGAAAAGCTCGTTGAAACCGTCAATAATGACGATGGCTTCACCGAGACGTGGATGATGAGATTTGAGCAGTTTCGTTGCACGGATTACAATGGCAATTTGATTGTCGATCCCGAAAACGAGATACAATCGCTCTTCCAAACGTGGGATTTGAACGAGACACAAGAACATTCACTCACGCATATAGTAAACAGCTTCGTTGCGCATGAGGATGACGGTATACAATTTGCTCACACCGCTCTCGTTAAACTCCTGGCATGGGAAACGCCGGATGGCGAGACCACAAACTGGCGGCACCTTGCTCGGAAAGAACGAGTCATTCGCAGCATTGACAACTTCAGGGACGCGCTGAAATTGGGGCTCAAACGAAAAGTAGTATTTCACATCTTGGATATCCAACCACCAGAAATGCCAGATTTTCTATCCGCAAAGGAGTAAGCATTTCGCAATCGAAATGCTGTCGATCGGCGCCTCTCACGGACCGATGTTCGTGCCGGCGCGGTGGATGCCTATCCTGTTGGAAGTCGAAGCTCGACTTTGTAAGGTCCAACATACCGTGCCGCATGAGTGCTTTACTGGAGAACTCGCCGCAGGACGTGCCAGCCACCTCGATGATGGACAGGCAATTTCGGAAGACGGTTTTGTTCGATGAAATTCTTCTCCGCTATCTCAGGGCCGAAATCTACTGCTATCCAGACGCCGATCCACCAACCAAACGCCTTACCGCTTTCGACCGATTCCGGGCTTGAAAGCTCCCTTCAGCCCATCTTTTTATACTTTTGCGAATGGCTGACCTCGGACCTCATGCCGGACTAACAGGCAGGCAAGGGCCTGTAAATGTGTCAGACCTCGTCGGACCGTTCCGCTGTAAGCTTGACCCGTGAAATCGCAGAAAGATCAATGGCAAGACTGCGGGCGTCCTCTGCCTCCGCTCCAATACGGCTTAGCATCCCCAGAAAAGCGTCCGGGTCCGGTTGGCCGAGTGCCAGCCGGTAATAAAGCAGATCCTTGAGCATCTGCTCCCTACGGATTGACCGAAGGCTGAACCGCCAGTCAAAGCTTACACTGACAGGCCGCCCCTTTTCTGGCAGCCACCACCGTTCGAGCCCGGTCGGGCCTGAGGGCTGGCGCCTTGCAATATCGAGCAGCCTGGCGAAAGGACTGCCGGCTGCCGAGGTGGCAAGTGCCTCCCTGGAATGCGCCTCCGCCAGCGACTGACGAACCGCGAGACTCGCATAGCGGGCGATTCGCCCCTCGCGTTGCTCGAAGTCCACCGGATCGCTCGGCAGGTCCCAATGCACGATACGTCGGCACCATTGGTGAAAATCCAGGCCCTCCTGACCCACCGAAGTCGTGCAGAGGACATGGGGCCAAAATGGAGAATTGAAAGCCTGGCGCAGTGTATCGCTGCGTAGCCGTCCACCCTTCTTCTTTTTCGTCTTCCGCTGCTCGCCGCCGGAGAAGGGCGTTATTGCCTGTGCAGGTACTCGAAGCTTTCGACTTTTTCCGCGCCTGAATTGTATGAGACCCGGACGGTCAAGCAAGCAGTTCGCCAACTGCTCGATGATCTCGAACCCGCTTGCGTCACCCAGCTGACCGAGCAGCACCATTTGCTCGTCAAGGACAGCTTCAAATCCTCCCTTCAGCATCGCCTCGCAGAGTGCTTCGGGATAGCGGGTGCGCTTTGAAGAACTAAGGATGAGGCGAGCAAAGGTGCGGTTCCCCAAATATCCACGGAGACGATTCCAACCAAAGTCGAAAACACGGAGCAAGTGGCGTTTCTCTGACAGCGGCATACCATGTCGCCTCGCGCATCGGGCAGTGATGGCGCCGGGTGAAGATAGCAGGTGGGTTACCAAAGCCTCGAGTTCAGGTCGCGAGATCGTGGATATCGGCTCGATGGTTCTCCAATCCCGGGCTTTTGCGCTTCCGCGAGCAGGTAGTGCGATACTCGCGATGCGATTGAACCCGCTTCTTGAAACGTGGCGCTCAATCCCGCATGCAACGATCCAAGTCGGCCTCTTATCCTTTCCACTGATGGAGATTCGATGACGCAGGAGGAGATCCTCGAGTTGTTTCTCGGCATCATGCTTCATGGCGGCGATCGATCGGCTGGCCTGCTTGATCGGCTCGATTGCGTGAGACAGAGTTGGCCAGGGCATAAAAAGGGCGACCAGCGCGCCGTTTTCCGTACCGCCGGATCGAAGCAACGGTGGTTTTGGTTTTGATCCCGGTAACTTCATTCCTCCCATCAGGTCGATCGAAAGCAGCGCGGAGATGGACGTGGGGGCTCCCCTCCATTTGCTAAAGAGAAGCGATTTGCCCTGTCGCGGCTTACCGGCCGACCAGGGTCCTTCGAGCCGCCACCAGTTGATGGTCGGGGGTTGCCATGGCAGGCTGAGCTCTGCCGCGCCACCAGTCATCTCGGCAAATGATCGCAGTTGTGGATGAGCAAACCGACCACGTCCGGATCCGGCCTCGAACGGCGGCGCCTTCGCCGCACAGATCGGTTTCCACATCGCGTAGTTGTGCAGCGTTTGGGCAGGGTAGGGAATCGAGCTCCACATCTGCGGCGCAAAGCCGGCGAATTGGCTGCCGCAACTCTCGGCCAGATGCCGGAACAGCTTAAGATCCTGGGCCTCGATCTCGACTTTCGGCATCGCCCGTTCGAATAAATCCTCCTTGTGCACCAGCGCGCGCTCGGTGCGGGCCATCAGCGGAGAAAGCAAATCCTCGAGCCGAACCTTTGCGGCTCGTACAGCGTCTCTCACCGACTGCGCCGTGCCTGCAGTCAACAGCGCGTCATGATAGTTGCGCATGGCGACTTTCACGACGTCTCGGCATGAGGGATCTGCGGCCAGGAACCCCGCAAGATCCACCAACGCTTTGTAGTGCTCGACCGGATGCATTTCCTCGCCGCTGAGACGTCTCAGTCGATACGGGGTGGCGGAGAGAAGGAGTACGGCGGGAGGGTTCTCGCCGCCGAGGAGCCCATCCACCAACAGTCGATGCACTCGGGCCCGTTCGATTTTCAGCGGCTCACGCGCCCCGTCATGCTTCGGCAAAATAAGATCGGCATAGCGATGGAATTCGTCGAGAATGACCAGGTCGGGTCGGATTTCTCGCGACCGCAGAGCCGCAAGTGCCAGCACAGAGCGGAACCGCCCAATGAATTCGCCGATATCGACGTCACCACGCTGTACCCACGCGACGATCGACTTTTCGACGTTTCCAATCGGGCAGTCGAAGACGTCGCGCAGGGCTCTTTCGATACCGGCAAACGTGTAGCCTTCCAAATTTGTCGCACGCTCGTCGAGGAGACGGCGTGCGTCCTTCGCATGCCTTTGGTCCATGCGAAGGACAATGGGTCGGAGCCGATCGTAGCGATCAAGCAGCGAACGGATGAGCGCCCGCTCCGCTTTGCGGCCCGTTCTGGGCCCAGACTTCCATCCAGGCAGGCTGGTTTCCGGGGTAAAGGTGAAGATGCGATAGCCATTGCCCTCGTCGGGCGGCGACCCCGGCACGAGGGCCAGTCGGTCTTCGCCGGCGCCGTAATCCTTTTCGGCGATGCCGGTGAGCGAGACGAATTTCATGCGGTTCTGTCCGACGATCTCAAGGCTCGGGCAGAGATAGACGACGTTTAGCCGTCGACGTTTAATGCGCAGGCCCTCGGCCACCGAGCGGGCGACAATCGTCTTGCCGAGGCCAACCTCGTCCGCGACGAGAAACCGCCGGGGACCGGACGCCTCAAGCCGTTCGAGCGCCGCCTCGACAGTCCGCCTCTGGAACTCCGCCAACTCGGTCATGTCGGCTTTCCAATAGCTTCGTTGATCGCTGTGAGAAACGGTCTGACTTCTTCGAGATCGTTCAGTGCAGCCTCGCGCTCCCGCTCGTCTGGGATGGTCTGGAAAACCTCGGCGAACGACGTCAACATTGACATCATTCCTACCACACGGGCTTCAAAGGCACTTGGGTCGCGCGCCCAACTTGCGAGCACCGTCTCAAGCGTGAAGATTTGACCGAAATGATTGATCGGATCGCGACTGCCTGGTTCACGCTGGGTATCGGTCCATCGCCGGCCGCCCGTTGCGTCGATGCCATCGAGAAGCGACTTCAGCCAGTCGCGGAAGCGGTTCGCGCCGACATAGCGTGCAAGCAGTGCCCGGTCGCGCCGTTCAACATCGAGCCCATCGATCTCCAGGGCCTGGATCCAAGTGCGTGACACCCGGGGTTCACCATTGCTGGTGGCTCGGAAGGTCACCAGGCTCGTCTGCTCGCTGAGAACGGGAGGTCTCGCGAGCAAACGCAATGACCTTGCACCGGCACCAATTGATACCCACGCCTCGTCCTCCTGGAATGCCGAAGCCTCGAAACGTGCCAACGTCATTATGTGGTTGACTGAGTCGCCCAGGTCCAGGTGTAGTCCGTCCTTGTCTGAACGGAGAGAAAGACGAGCTTCAAGGAACCTGCTGATAAGTCCGTCCAGTTCCCGCTTGGCACGCTCCTGCTCCGCGGCGCTTGCGTCCGGCTCGGCCGCGACGAGATCAAGCCCCGCATCGACGAAGGCGTACAACGATGCCACCAGCGCCTCATCGGCGATGTCAAGAAGAGCGACTGCTTCTGCATTGGGTCCGACCAACCCGCGTCTCGTCAGGTTAGCGCTTCCAAGCAAGGCCGCAGTCCGATCACCCTTTGAGACGACCAGAAGCTTGGCATGAATACCAGTCGATGCGGGTTCCCCGAATTCGCCCGTCGCGCCCGCTTGCTGTTGCTCAACGGAGACTGCGGCGGTCGGGTCTGGAGGTGTGTCAACCAGAAATTTCACCTTGTCATGGGGCGCATAATCCATGCCGGCCAGTTCTGTCGTCAGCAAGGTAACACGGCTAGAACCAGCCTTTAGCACTTCGTCAAGACCGCCACGATCAATGAAGGGACTGACGGCGCATGCTCGCTCGGCACGGGGTATCATCGCCTTGGGCAGGAACGATTGCATCTGCCCGTGCCGACGCCACAAAATGTTACGGACGGAAATACCCGGCGGCGTCAGCCATCGCGCCGCTTTGAGCTCCTCGAGTTCCGATTGCGTTACCTGTGCCTCCTTAAGAAGGTCCTCGGCCAGAGAAACGATATCCGGAATCGGCCTGGCGGCCCTCTCCCTGGTCGAAACCAGGAGGAGGCCGGCGTCCAGATCTGTCGAGCCGGTAAGGTTGCGGCTGCCGATCCAGAAGCGCCACTCGACCGACCGCGGCGCTTCGTAGCGAACCAGCGCGAGCTTGGGGTGCCAGCTCGCGCTCTGCTCGTTTGATTCTATGGCCCGCACCATCGTATCGAGCAGCGGCAAAATCGATCGATGCTTGCTGGGGGCTACAATACGCCCGAGTTGGTGGAGGACGACGAGGCGGCCCCGCATTCGCTCGAAGGCTTTTACCAAACCGAGCGGCGAGTTCTCAAACTCCGCTTCCGGATCGCCCCCCATGGAAAGGACAAGGCCCAGCATGGCGACGAGATCGAGCGAATAGGTTGCAATGATGGCTCGTGATACGGTTTGGTCGCCGGTCGGCTTGAGCGCGCCCAGAATTGATTTGCGGTCCTCGTCGCGCCCGAATGTCAAGAGGCATTCCTCACGCCGTCAATCATATTGCGAACGACCGGCCACCGGTAGTCAAGCGGTGTAGCCAGTGACTTTCGCCAGTCCTTGCGCCGCTTTTCGCTGACGAGGTACGCGCGATCGTCCTTCAGATCCCTTTCGCGAAACGTCAGCACCTTGGAAATCGCTCCGAGTGAGCCCTTATCGCGCAGCCACACCAAAAGCGCCTCTATGAATTTTACGAGGTTCCTGTCGATGCCGGTCTCCAGCCGTAGCGCCTCGACGTCCAGCGCGAGCGCAGTTTCCCTATGCACGGAAATCAAGCTTGGAAAAGCGTCCGCATGTCGAGTATCGCTGAGGCCGCGCTCCTCATTGCGGATTGTTTCAACAAGCGCGGAGTGGGCGGCCCGAGCTATGCAGGCGAGCGATGCTGCGCGCTCGGCCAAAAGCAGCGCCAACCGCTCTTCTGGAACGGCAACGCCACGGACTTCTGCTGACCAGAGGGATGTTGTGGTGACACCTGCCTCTGTCAGTCGACTTAGGAGTGGTTGCGTTCCACCTTGACCGGCCACCTGCCATTTTTGTCGGAGGTATTGTGCCTCGCCCCGCTGCAATGTGAAGTCCAACTTACCTGTTTTGTTCTTCCATCCTGGCGGCGGGTTCGGGAGGCCCTCGAACAACGTTTCTATCAAGAACTTACCGTCATCTCCGTCACTCCGCGTCGTCAGTTGTGGCCACATGCTTCGAAGGTGGACCTCTGTCGGAGACGACTTCAATCCTCCAACTGGGCTTGCCATCCGCCAGGACCGCAGCGCAGTCCAATAGATCGTGCTCGCGCGGACGAGGGGCCGATCGCCGACTATGTATTTTGTCCATCCTGAAATACCTGAATTTTCGAGTGCTTTCACACTCTTCATCAACCGATTCGAAAAACGCCGTTCGATATCGAACAACTCATCGACCGAAAATCGTTGCCCAGCGTCGCGGTCCAACAGCTCTTGGTATGCCCAGGCCACGAAGAAAACATACCGAACTTGGGCGTGCTGGACCGACGTGCCGGGAAAAAACCGATCAGCAAACGCGAAGTGGATTGGAGCGAACCCGAGTTCGTCTCGTGTCCCGTCCGATGCAAGTTGGGCCAGATATCGGTTTGCCACAGCACGATCTGCTTCCGATAGCATAAACCACCCGATCGAGGGCTTGCCGTAGGTGCTCATAAGGCCGCGACTAATTGGTATTGAGAGCTTTCGCTACCCAACGATGTCTCAAGTCGAGAACATCGGAGTCTTTTTGTCCAGAAGCCTGCCATCAGATCTCGCGACAATTGTATTCGTTGTGCGAGCTTATGCCCGGCGGTTGTATCAGGTCAAGCATCTCAGTGGTCCGTGGCATGCAAAGGAGCCACACCAACGACGCGGTGCATCACCAGGTGGAAACGGCCATCGGCCAGTTTCTCCGATATGGTGGTTCAACAGCATGCAGGTTCACGGAAAAATTAGACAGGATGGGTCGAGTGACCGGAATTTTCGGTTGCAAGTTCGTTGGCAAGTCGTAACTATTCCGCGAATTGAAATTCACATAACTTGGAATTATGGATGTCTCCAGGAGCACGGTTCAAGCAGCGCCAGGTAGATAGATTCCGGGCGCTAATAGCCGCGGTTAAGGCGCAAGCAGCCGATATCGCAGTGACGATTGTCGCGGATGACCCTGCCGATGCGGATGACAAACCTGCGTTGAAGCAGGTTCATTTCCTCGAACGCCTTGATGCCGAGACGGAGTTGAACAGGGTCACCCGGATCTTCCTCGACGCCGGGATCGCCTGTCGAGTGGTTTTTGGCTTCCGCAAATTCATGGAGCTCGCGCTCGGGGGAAGTCTCTTTCCGGCTGCGGCGACGATCAAAGTGGTGGTCGATCGGACAGAGGGTGGCGGACATAGGGACGGTTTTGGGCCGGCCCGACGATCAACGGGAGCCCTGCTGTGTCGGCAGTTCGGATTTCACTACGCGCATAGCGATGCCTATTCAGCCGCAATTACACGTCACAAGCATCATCAAGCTATTATTCTGCGATCGAGCGGATTTCCGGTTCCGGATACCTGGTCGTTCGACAGTCACCGCGGTTGGACTGCCGGCGAGCCGCCAGCCGGATTCAAGATTATCTGTAAATCGACATTCGAGGCTTGGAGCATCGGTGTAAGCGAGGAAACCGTTGGCGAATACGACGGCAGGATGCGCGGAGCAATCAGCGATCTGGCGGAGGAGATTGGTCAACCGGTCTGCGTGCAACAGTATATCGAGGGCCGCGAGATCTACTCACTGATTTTCGATGACGAAGCGCCCTCGGTGGTGGGGCTTGCCGAGGCGCGATCGTCGGCCGGGCCGAAAAGCAACGGCTCCTATCTCGCCTTTGATGATCACCACCGCCCCGGTGGCATCATCTACGATCACGTCGCCCACCTGCCGTCCGCCACAGCACTGGAGATTGAGCGCGCTGCAATCGGGACGTTCGTTCTTCTCTCGATGTCCGTCGTCGGGCGCATCGACTTTCGTGTAGATAAGACTGGTCGCCCCTTCATTATCGATATCGCCGACAATCCGGGAACTTCGAGAGCGAGTTCGCTTGTCTTCATCCTCTCGGCGGCAGGATTCAGTCTGGAAGAGATCCCGGTCCTTTTGCTGGGGTTGAGCCTGGCCCGTACCGGCTTGATTGAATCAGTGGATCAGGTCCCTGCTCATTAGCCAATCCGGTTTGTTTCAATACATCGACCAGAATTGAACATCGGGCATCCTAAATCCTCGACCGATCTCCGCCCATACAGGATGGAGCGGACGCCTTTCCATCACTATCGGAAAGCTGTCCCATTCCGCGGGGGACATCGATGTTGGTTGCCTGAGGAAGTCGGCGATGATCTGGTGTCGCCGCTGCAGCAATGCGGAGGTTTCGTATGGATTCTGCTGGACGAGATCCGTGAGCGCGTCCCACTCCGTCTGGATCTGCCCGGGATCTTCGCCGGACAGAAAGCGGGCGCTGCAAAGGTTTGCCGATACGAAATAGAGCGGGTTGGGCTCTGGATCTCCGATAGCAAGAAGCTCGTCCTTCAGCTCCTGAAAAACCGTCGTCGCCTCCTCAAGTCGATCGCCAAGGCAAAGATAGACCCCCAGATGATTGCAGGGGTAATAGCGATCAGATCGGACTCCATATCCCTCGATGATATCACGCTGCTCCTCGATTGCTGATGAGGCAGTCAGCTTACCAGCGCGGAAGCGAGCCATGACATCCATGGTGTGGATCATGTCTCTTCGCGGAAACACGGCGCCGTCAAAGCGATCGGCCAACTCGATGCCTTGTTGTGCCAATGCTGCGGCACGCTCGTAGTCGCCGTTCGATATCGACAATGCGGTGAGGTTGGAGAGACACCGGAAATACTCAGCAGGCTCGGCCGGCGGAGAACCAGCCGAAGGCCGATGATAGCGCTCCGCCCGTTCCACCCTTCGGATTGCGATATCAGGAAGGAAAAGGCTCTCCGCGCTCCTGCCTATCGCGTGGATCTTCGCCTCGGCCGTCTTATCGAAATAGATGCGCTCGCTCAGGCGCCGGACCAGTTCGGCATCGAGATCTCGTGCCTCACTTTTGTCGGCCTCGAGAACAAGAGCGGACCTCAAAACAAGCATCAGTCGCAGGCCCTGTTCGAACTCATGCTGAATGTGCTCTTTCCAGCTGCGCAGCCGGCCTATGAGAGCTCTTCGACGGCGATTGCTCCTGCTGTGCAATTCGGACAGTGATCGCAGGAACTCCATCTCTGCCAGGATGATTGTCGGATAAGCCGGCCCCATGCTTTCGACGATCGACGCTACTTTTTCATTTTCACCTGCAGCGAGCGCACGATATGCGGCCTCGAAGTCGTCCAGGAGTTCCTCGTGGCCACTGGTGCGGATGAGGCCCAAAGCTTCCCCATCCAGCATGCCCTTTTTCGGAAGCCCTGCTCGAAGGTTCGCTAGCGCAGCCGCAACAAATATGTCCGCGGCACGCTTTGCATCGCGCCCGCGAAGCAAATTCCCGGCACGCCGTGCATAGTCCCATGGCGTCAGAACGCGAAGGCACTCCGAGAACACCGAACGCAGTTGCCCTTCCTGCGATCCCAGACGATTTGAGAAGAAGCGCCGGATGAATTCGTGCCTGAACTCGATGCGATCATCTTTCTCCTCGACGAAACCGAGTTTCCGGCACGCGTCGATCGCCGAGGGAATGTCATCTCGCTCGTCCTTGAGCAAACATTGAAGCTCATCGCGGAATGCAATGTTGCCAACGATGGCGGCTGCGCCCAGTAATCGTTCCGCCAATCCATTTTGCGGCCCGATTTTCCTCAGCCGTTCGAGGAAAAGATCCTCGATGAAACGGTCTTTGTCGTCAGCCGGCAGCGACTCCAGTTGGCCACCGTGATCGGATAGATATCTGGAGGCCTCCGCAACAATTGTCAGATGGCCGCCACTTACGTCAAAAATCAGGCTTCGATCCGCTACATTAAGCTGAGGCGGAAGGCCAATAGCAGAAGACACGGTCCCCAGCTCTATGTCGGTCAGATAGCGGGTCTGCACCTTATACTGCATCAGAGGCAGGAGGCGTTCTTCGTATGCTTCCCGCCAGATCGGCTTCTGATAGGTTTCGTCGGTAGAGATTGCCAAGAGGCGGATGTCGCGAACAAACGGATAGGCCTTGGAGAGGTCGCTCGCCAACATGGTTCGCAAGAGTCCCAGAGACGATTCGTCCCACCAATGCAGGTTGTCCGCGACGATCAACAACGGCTTGTCGGCGGCCTGCTCCGCCAATTCGGAAAGGATGGACTGTTCGGCCTCCGACAGAAAAAGGGTCCGGCGTTGCAAAGTAACCGCCGCACTCAGAGCCTCGAGCGCTTCCTGGCTCCGGAGGATCCCGCTCGAGACCTTTGAAGCCTCGATGGCGAAGGATCGTTGCGGCGCCGAGATCGGCTGGAAACTTCCATCGGTTTCGGCACGGGCTCGCTGAAAAGCGTAGAGGCGTCGGGTTGCTTCACCTTCGTCGCCCACGCCTCGGAACGCCATTCCACCGCCTTGGACGAACGTGGCAGCTATGCTTCTGGCGAGCCATGTCTTCCCGCTTCCGGGAGGACCGGAAATCAGAGCTGTCCTAATTTCCCCGGAAGCAAGGCCCGTGACCACTTCCTGGATCCGATCTGCGATGCCCATAACATCCCAAACACGTTCGGACGGCTGATGATCGGGCATCCATAATTCCAAGTTATGTGAACTCGGAACGCAATTTGCTCAGCGGATCCGCGCTGCACACGGCTCGAAGCAGGGCTGTGTCCGACACCCTTGTATAGATCTCGGTCGTTGCGATGCTGGCATGGCCTAAAAGGCGTTGGACGAAGCGAATATCCACGCCTTCTTCGATCAAGAATGTTGCCGCGGAGTGCCTGAACCGGTGCGGAGTTATACGTGTGTCGAGATTGCATTCACTTCCGAGTATCCGCAGGCGCCGTCTCAAGGCCTGCTCGGTCAGGCGATGCCGGTGCGTGTTAAGCAGGAGAAAATCGCCATTGTGTGGCCGGTCCATAGCCAGAAGCTTGATGTGCTGTAGTTCGGCCCGTAGATCAGCATTGCCAATAAAGACATTGCGTTCCTTGTTCCCCTTCCCGTTGATCCGAATGCGGTAGCCGTCATTAGAAATGTTTGAGAGGCGGATTTTCGTCAGCTCGCCGACACGTACTCCGGTTGCAACCATCAGTCTGATAGCAAGATCGGTTATTCTTGCGATCGTTCGATTCACAATCGACATCGACCGTCTTCCCGCTTTGGCATCGTGCACAGATTGCGGGTGAGCGGATAGCATACTGCGAACATCCACCCATTCGACGGGCCGGGGAAGTCGCTTCGGTGCTCGAAGGTCCAATTCAATCCCTTGGAACGGGTCCTGCTCTAGCTCGCCTGCTCGACGGAGCCAGGTCACCAAAGCGCGCAACGTGACCAGACGACGCCGGACTGTCGCCTGCTTGTATTTCCGGTATATCCGAAGATGTTCCACATACCGGAAGATGAGCGGGGATTCAAAATCGGCGCATAGGTCTTCTCGATTGAGAAATCTTCGAAACTCCTCTAGGTCCTGTCGGTATGCATCGACAGTGTTTTTCGTAAGCCCCCTCGCAAGCTCACAATGTTGGATGAACGCCTGTATCGTCGTTGCGGTGATGTTTTCAATCATTGAGATCCCCTTCAAAATAAAGGGTTTGGTAGCTCCCATGCATTAACGTCCCATTTTCCTGCCGCAGCGAACGTTGCCGCGGATGGGCACGTTGATTGATGATTCATGGTGCGTGCCAACTGGAAACTGCTATCAATAGATGCATGAGCAAGCGCCCCACATTCTTTCTGTCATCGACTATTTATGATTTTCGCGATCTCCGCAGCGCGATCAAGTTCTCGCTAGAATCCCGTGGTTGCCGGGTTCTAGCATCAGAGTTCAACGACTTCGCCGTCGATCCGGCCGCCCATAGCTATGAAGCTTGTCTGAAGAATATCGAGGCGGCTGACTACTTTGTGCTATTGGTCGGATCGCGAGTGGGCGGTTTGTATAACAAGGCAGATCGCATCAGCATAACCCAGCAGGAATACCGGGAAGCCTATCGCAGGCACCAGGAAGCCGGTCTCCGGATTGTTTCATTCGTCCGCGCTGAGGTTTGGCAGGTACGGGAGGACAGGAAAGAGCTCGAGAGATTCCTTAAGGAGCAGGAGCTACCAGACGACTTGAAGAAGTTGATTGCCAAGTATCCCAGCAAGTTTGCTGAGGATGCGGAGTTCGTTTCAAAGTTTCTAACCGAAGTCGGCCGCAATACCGAGACGGCGTCAGCCATTGTTAGCGGCACACCGAAGCCGACCGGCAATTGGATCTACCCATTTTCTACGTTCAAAGACATCGATGACGTCCTGCAGCCACTGACCTTCACCGGGCTAACAGCCGATGAGGCAGCATATCGAAAGGCGCTGCAGTATGAGCTTGTCGAGGTGCTGCGGAGGCTCTTGCTGAAGTGGGATGGAAAGGCTTTAGATCCTCGGCCATCCATTCACAGCTTTTGGAAGAACACACCGATCAATCGCGAAGCCCTACAAAACGGGGTTATGGTCGATGCAGCCGAATGGGACGGCTTCAGCACGATCATGATGAAGACGATGGGGGTTCATATCGATCCGGTCGTTATTAGCGACGCTCTGACGTCCTCTATTTTTCTTGAGTACGCCTCCGACCGGAGCACTTATCAGACGAGCGCTGCATACGATTTGATCGTGCAACTCGCGTCAGAGATCAAAGCCTTCAATCAGTCCGCACATGCTGAAACACTGGAGCTGGTTTATGCTTATTCGCCGGCACGTGTCGGCCGGGATCACAAGAGCCATCATATGCCAGGCGACAAACTGGCCTTTCTTGTAGGTCTGAGTATGCGCTGGTTCAACATTATTACGATATGCGAGATCTTGGCAAAATTCCTCGAAGGCAGGCCTCTTGAGACCCCGCAGTTGATGCCATTCTCCCCCATCCACGGTCTGCAGGCGCAAATCGATCAGGAAAACGTGACGCGCCCCGAGACGATGGCCTTCTTGGGGCTTTGAGATGTTGTCGAACGCTTTCGCGAGAATGAAGACGGTGCCGGTGGTCTTTCCGGTTGTGGGGCTGAAACGGCATTGTTTCCTGCCGGGATGCGCGCGAAATACCGTATTGATTTTCTGCAGGCGAAATGCGCAATTTTCACTACCTACGGTTCAAGCCCCGAGCGTCGAACGTTCGAATCCGTTGTCTAATCGCCTGCATCCGGTCAAGCGGATTTTAAACAAGGCACTTCGTTGCCGTGTTGCTAACGCGACATCTTTTTAGATTTCCTTTCGACATCTTTCAGTCCTGCAAAT
>Ga0247742_10000461_pt1 | contig 33072 bp, 25 predicted proteins | sample UWRJL208509C2_FD_180944 | JGI IMG/M metagenome (GOLD analysis project Ga0247742, IMG submission 180944) | Plant litter microbial communities from Arlington Agricultural Research Station in Wisconsin, United States - UWRJ-L208-509C-2 | ecosystem: Environmental > Terrestrial > Plant litter >...
ACCGACACCACGCCGCCGCCCGTCGGTGGCCAGACCCAGCCGCTGAACGACCATCAGGGAGGCCAGTGATGAAGCGCACGACTATCCTCCTTTCCGCCCTGGTCCTTGCCGTCTTTTCGGCAGGGTCGGCCATGGCCGCCACGGACGACCTCGACATCCGCCGGCTGAACTCCAGCCTGGACCAGCTTTCCGCGGACCCTGTCCTCGGTGGCTATGCCCAGGCCGAGCAGGCGCGGGCCCGTGAGGCGATCAACCAGATGGGCCAGTTCAAGCCCAAGGACAAGGAACACGCCCACTATCTGTACATCGCCGAGCGCCGCGTGGACATCGCCAAGGCGATGGCCCAGTTCCAGGACGCGCAGAGCAAGTCGGCCCAGCTGGACCGGGAGCACGATTCCATCCTGCTCGAGGCGAGCCGCCTCGACGCCGAGATGGCCCGCCGCCAGCTGGAGCAGCAGCGCGCCCAGAACCAGATGATCCAGGAAGAGGCCGCCCGCCTGCAGCAGCAGGGCGTCGAGTACTCGCAGGCCCTGGATCAGGCCAAGGCCGAGGGCGACAAGGCCCGTCAGGTCGCGGCTGCCCAGGCCAAGGTCGCCAACGCCGCCAAGAAGCAGGCCGCCCTGGCCGAGGCCGCGGCACGCGCCATGCGTGACGCGAGCTCGTCCGATGGCGCAGCCGACCCGGCGCCGACACCGAAGAAAAAGAAAAGCAGCAACGGCAACTAAGCCGACTGCCCTTGTAGGAGCCGATTTATCGGCGATGCTCGTCCATGTCGCGAGCACCCATCGCCGATAAATCGGCTCCTACCGAAGGCACCCCGGCCCCGCCAGACGGCGGGGCCGCGGCTTGGCTGACGCCTAAACTGTTGCGCCCGCAACCATTTTTTCATGCGTGAATTGAGAAAGATCGGTCTTGCGGCACCCTATCGAGCGGAGTAGCTTCGAACTCCCGCCACGCGAAAACCACGTGACGGCCCTCCCCAACGCGAGGAGTTCGCTATGTTCGAAAACCAGCAGCGCGACGACGTCGAAAAGTTCATCCACGCCGATGCCGACACCCGTCGTCTCTTCTACCGTCACCAGGAACTCGACACCAAGCTGCATGACGCCAATATCGGCTGTCTGCCCATGGATGACCAAAGCCTGGCGGGACTCAAGAAAGAAAAGCTGCAGGCGAAGGAGAAGCTCCAGCGAATGTGGGACAGCTGGCAGCAATCACGACACTGACCCAAGTATCGGGTTCACTAATTCAGGAAACGGGCACGGAAACGTGCCCGTTTTTTTTGGTCTTCCCTACACCCTTTCGGATCGGCCGAGAAGCCGGGCATCGGTTCAGCGCGCCACCCTTTATCATGTGCGCCCAAAGGGGCGAGGTCGCAGGGACCACGCCCGAACCATGATGGAGTTCCAATGAGTGTTCATGACAGCGTCCTCGATCTGATCGGCCACACCCCCATGGTGCGTGCCCAGCGTCTGGATACTGGCCGTTGCGAGCTCTTCCTGAAGTTGGAAAGCGCCAACCCGGGCGGCTCGGTGAAAGACCGTATCGGCATGTCCATGATCGAGGGCGCCGAGCGCGCCGGGAAGATCAAGCCGGGCGACACCCTCGTGGAAGGTACGGCCGGCAATACTGGCCTGGGCCTCGCTCTCGTCGCGCAGCAGAAGGGTTACCGCCTCGTGCTGGTCGTACCCGACAAGATGAGCCGAGAGAAGATCTTCAACCTCAAGGCCATGGGTGCCGAAGTGGTGCTTACCCGCTCCGACGTGGCCAAGGGTCACCCCGAGTACTACCAGGACATGGCCGAGCGCATCGCGCGCGAGACGCCGGGAGCCTACTTCATCAACCAGTTCGGCAATCCGGACAATCCGCTGGCGCATCAGCAGACCACTGGCCCGGAAATCCTCGAGCAGATGGACGGCAAGGTCGACGCCATCGTCGTCGGCTGCGGTTCGTCGGGCACGATGAGCGGCCTGACGGCCTACCTGCGTGAGCACTCGCCGCACACCCGCATCATCCTGGCCGATCCGGTCGGCTCCATCCTCGCCGAGTACATCAACGACGGCGTCCTGTCGGAGAAGTCGGGCAGCTGGATGGTTGAAGGCATCGGCGAGGACTTCCTGCCCTCGATCAGCGATTTCTCCATGGTCGAGAAGGCATTCGCGATCAGCGACAAGGAAAGCTTCCTCGCCGCGCGCGAGCTGCTGGCGAAGGAGGGCGTCCTCGGTGGTTCGTCCACCGGCACCCTGCTGGCTGCCGCCCTGAAGTACTGCCGTGAACAGACCGAGCCCAAGCGGGTCGTCACGCTGGTCTGCGACACGGGCAACAAGTACCTGTCGAAGATGTACAACGACTACTGGATGCTCGACAACGGTTTCCTGGAGCGCGAACGCTACGGCGACCTGCGCGACCTGATCCTGCGTCCCTATGCCCAGCGCGACACGGTGGTCATCAAGCCGGACGACATGCTGGTCACTGCCTATAACCGCATGAAGCTGTACGACGTCTCGCAGCTGCCGGTGATGGAGGGCGAGCGCATCGTCGGCATCCTCGACGAATCCGACGTGCTGATGCACGTGCATGCGGACGAAAGGCGGTTCCGCGACCCGGTCGCCACGGCCATGATCGCCTCGCCGGAAATGCTCCAGGTCCGTGAGCCGATCGATGCACTATTGCCGGTGTTCGAGAAGGGCCACGTCGCCATCGTGGTCGACGGTGAGCAGTTCCTCGGACTGATCACCCGGATCGACCTGCTCAATTACCTGCGTCGCAAAGTCAATTAATAAGGATCACGACCCATGTGTGGAATTGTTGCTGCGGTTGCCCAGCGTGATATCGCGCCGATCCTCATCGCCGGCCTGAAGGCCCTTGAATACCGCGGCTACGATTCCGCGGGCATGGCTATCGCCGATGGCGGCGAGATCCGCCGCGTTCGCGCGAAGGGCAAGGTTCGTGAGATGGAAGCCCTTTACGACGCCGACCCGGTGCCGGGCGGCACGGGTATCGCGCACACGCGCTGGGCCACGCACGGCGTGCCCAGCGAAGCCAACGCGCACCCGCACGTGCAGGGCCGCATCGCCATCGTGCACAACGGCATCATCGAGAACTACGCGTCCCTGCGCGATGGGCTCCGGGCCAAGGGCCGCACTTTCCATTCGGAAACCGACACCGAGGTGATGGGTGCGGTGATCGATGAGCACGTGCAGGCTGGTAAGTCGTTGCGCGAGGCCGTCACCGCCGCCGTACGCGAGCTCGAAGGTGCCTACGCCATCGCCGTGATGAGCCTGGACGAACCCGAGCGCATCGTCGGTGCGCGCCGTGGCTGCCCGCTGCTGGTCGGTATCGGTATCGGCGAGCACTTCCTCGGGTCGGACGCGCAGGCGCTTATCAAGGTCACCAACCGGATGATGTACCTCGAAGAAGACGACGTCGTCGAGATCACCCGCGACACGGTCGAGGTTTACGGTCTCGACGGACAGCGCGTCGACCGCACGGCGCACGAGAGCGAGATCAGTGCCGACTCCGTGGAGCGTGGCGAATACCGCCACTACATGCAGAAGGAAATCTTCGAGCAGCCGCGTGCCGTCGCCGACACGCTCGAAGGCCGTATCGGCCCGCATGGCATCCTGCCGAACATCTTCGGTATCGACGCCGACCCGATTCTCGAAAAGACCCGCGCCATCCACATTGTCGCCTGCGGTACGAGTTACCACGCCGGCATGGTCGCAAAGTATTGGATCGAGCAGTTCGCCCGGATCCCGGTTGTCGTCGAAGTGGCCAGCGAATATCGCTACCGCGATGTCGTCGTGCCGGAGAACACCCTCTTCGTCGCTGTGTCGCAGTCGGGTGAAACCGCCGATACGCTGGCCGCGATGCGCGAATCGCGGCGTCGTGGCTACCTGGCCACGTTCGCCATCTGCAACGTGCCGGAGTCGTCGGTGGTCCGCGAATCCGACCTGCGCCTGATGACGCGCGCGGGCCCGGAAATCGGCGTCGCCTCGACCAAGGCCTTCACCACCCAGCTCACGGCGTTTGCCCTGCTGGCGCTGGACCTTGGCCGCCGACGCGGTCTCGATGGCGCGAAGTACCTCGAGCACTGCAAGGAGCTGCAGTCGCTGCCGCGCTACATCGAGAACGCGCTGAAGATCGAGCCGGAGATCCTCCGGATTGCCGACCACTTCATCAACAAGCAGCACGCCCTGTTCCTGGGTCGTGGCGCGCAGTTCCCGGTGGCGCTGGAAGGCTCGCTTAAGCTCAAGGAAATCTCGTACATCCACGCCGAAGCCTATCCGGCCGGCGAGCTCAAGCACGGTCCGCTGGCACTGGTCGACGAGAACATGCCGATCGTGGCTGTTGCCCCGAACGGGCCGTTGCTCGACAAGCTGAAGTCGAATCTGCAGGAAGTGCGGGCGCGCGGTGGCGAGTTGATCGTTTTCGCGGATGAGCGCGCGGAAATGGATGACGGCACCGAGCACGTCGCCATGGTGCGTGTGGACGGTGGCGGCGACCTGATCGCGCCGGCTGTGTTTACCATTCCGTTGCAGTTGCTGGCTTATCACGTGGCCGTGCAGCGGGGGACGGATGTGGATCAGCCGCGGAACCTGGCCAAGTCGGTGACCGTGGAATAAGGGCGTTCCGGACGTGACTGATCAGCCCACCATCCATAGCCTGTCGGACGTTCAGTCGACGACTATCGGCGCGCGGACGCGGGTGTGGCAGTTCGTGGTGATCCTGCCCAAGGCGGTGATTGGCGACGACTGCAACATCTGCTCACACTGCTTCATCGAGAACGACGTGGTCGTTGGCGACCGCGTCACGGTGAAGAGCGGCGTGCAATTGTGGGACGGTGTTCGGCTGGAGGACGATGTCTTCGTCGGTCCGAACGTGACGTTTACGAACGATCGGTTGCCGCGCTCGCGTGTTTACCCGGATGCCTACCCTCGGACACTCGTGCGGCGGGGCGCATCGATTGGTGGTGGGGCAACGATCCTGCCGGGCCTGCAGATCGGCGAGCGGGCGATGGTCGGCGCTGGCTCCGTGGTGACGAAGGATGTGCCGGCTCGGGCTATCGTCGTGGGATCGCCCGCGAGGGTGATGGGTTACGTCGACGCCTGATCACACGCGCCCCCTGGGGCCGGGATCCCGAGATAGAAGAGGCGCTTCATCTCCCGACGTCCCCGTGTGACGGCATCCATGACGACGCCGCAGACGAGAGACAGGGCGGAAATGAGCGCAAGTCCCGTAGAAAGGATTGCCGTGGGCAGTCGCGGAACCTCATGCGTTTCCAGATAGGTCACCAGCAGGGGTAGGGCGATGGCGACGCCTGCGGTGAACGCGACCAGCGCTATCGTCCCGAAGAAGGGCAGGGGCCGCTCGGCGACAAAGAGGCGAAGGATCATTCGGAGGATCCGGTAGCCATCCTTATACGTGGATAACTTACTCTCCGAGCCTTCGGGCCGCGATACATATGGCGTGTCTACTTCGCTCCAGGGCATGCGCAATTCAAGCGCATGCACGGTCAATTCGGTTTCCGTCTCGAATCCGACCGATAGTGCCGGGAACGATTTAACATAGCGCCGCGTGAAAATGCGGTACCCCGAGAGCATGTCGGTGAACTGTCCGCCGAAGATCAGGGCGACGCATCCGGTGAGCATCCGGTTGCCAAGCCGGTGGCCATGACGATACGCACCGGCGACGTGGTTGTCCTTGCGAACGCCAACCACCATGTCGGCGCCGTCCCGGCGGAGCCGGTCGATCATCAGGGGCGCGCTGGACGCGTCATACGTCGCATCGCCGTCGACAAGCACATAGATGTCGGCATCGACATCCGCGAACATCCGTCTGACGACGTTGCCCTTGCCTCGAAGGCCCACCGTACGCACGACGGCACCCGCCGTCCGGGCGACCTCGACGGTCCGGTCCGTGGACGCATTGTCGAAGACGTAGATGCGGGCGCCGGGGAGGGCGGCACGAAAGCCCTCGATGACGTGGGCAATGGCAAGGGCCTCGTTGAAACATGGAATGAGCACGGCGACCTGCTGGTCGTGTGACGCGTCATCGTTCGGCATGTGTCGCAGGTCCTTCCGTAGTGAGCTGCCGTGAGCGGAGCGTCCGGCCGGCGATAGTATAATCTTGCGCGAAAGGCTGCCGCTGGGCAGGGGAAGGGGAGATCGGTTTGCTTCACTGGAATGAGGGATGGCGTGCGCGCGTTTGCTGGCTGTTGCCGGTGCTCGCGTTCGTTGGATTGGTCCTGTTGCACTCGGACCTGCCCGGGATCTACATGGATGGGGCGAATCCCGATTTCATGGCGGCCCAGTGGCTACACCATGGTCACAACCCCGGCGCGGGAATTCCTTCCAAGGTGTTCCCCATCCTGGGCAGTCTCTACCACGGCTTGCAGAACGCGTACCTGGGCCTGCCGTTCTTCGCGTTGGGCGGATTCAGCGTGACGTCGCTGCGCCTGGAGCAGGCGCTATTCGGCGTCATCCTGCTCGTAGCCCTGTACCACCTGAGTCGACGACTGACCGGTTCGGGGGGGCTGGCGCTGCTTGCCAGCCTCGGCCTGGCTACGGAGCTGGCCTTCACCGCTTCATTCCGGACCCAGTTCTACATCGTCCTGGGTGGGGCCGCCTGGCTGTTCGTGGCGATGCTCCTTGCGCTCCCCGCCGATGGCGGTTCCCGCATTGTCAGGCGGCGTGTCTTCTGGTCCGGCTTCTTCTTTGGGCTGGCAAGTTACGGCTACTTCGTGCTGGCGTTTTTCGCGCCTGCCATGGCGGCGATCGTGATGGTATCCACGCCTCGTCGCCAATGGGGTGTCTGGGTGCTGGGCGCCGCAGCCGGTGTATCGCCGTTCCTCCTCGGTTATCTGTCTCTCCTCGCCAAGAAACACGGGATCGAGCCGACGCTCGAATTCGTGCAGGGCATGCTGGGTCAACTGAAGCCCTTCGATGCGGGTGACATCGCTGGCACTCACGCGCAGTACGCATGGGAGATCATCCGGCTTGCCACCAGCGACGTGGCGAACGAAGCCATGATCTTCGGTGAACCGACGTCCGGTATGTGGGGACAAGCGAAGGCCTGCGTGCTGGTATCGAGTGGGCTGTTTCTTCTTGCCTGCGCGGGCGCGAGTGCGGCGAAGAAGGACGGACACCTCATCGAGACGTTGCCTGCGCTGATGCCCCTGTCTTTCATTATCGTTGCATCGTTCTTCGGGCATCGTCTCTGGGCGCACCACTTCAGTGTGCTGGTGCCGTTCGTCTATCTGCTGCTGGCCTTGAGTCTGCACAGGATCGTTTCGGCCCTCGCATTGCCAGAGCGCCCTGCGCGGATCGTCATCGGGCTCACGGTCATGGCCGTCGTTGCCGGTAACCTCGTTCAGCAGGTCGGATTCCACGAAAAGCTCGTCGCCACGGGCGGCCGAGGTCGCAGTACCGATATGCTTACGCAGCTTGCCGTCGAGGCACGCCAAGCGCCGGCAAATGTGGCTTACATCTTCCCCGAATGGGGCTTCTTCACTTCGTTCTGCTTCTTGACTGGCAATCGCGTGCGTTACGTCATCGACATGGAGCCCGAGACGATGGCTCGTCTCAGGCGCGATGGGATTACGGAAATTCGACTGGTCTATTGGGATGCCGCCAGCGAGCCGTCCTACGATCGCGTGCTGCGGAACGCGGGCGCCACGCCAATGGATCGGAGGGACTTTGTGTCGCGCGAGCGCACGGATGTCTTCCATTGGATTCGTGCAGCGATGTCCCCGTTACCACCGACCCCTTGAGCCGAATGCCCAGGTGATCGAAACTATTTCTTTTGTAAGGAACGTCGCCATGAAGTGTTTTAAGGCCTATGACATCCGCGGCCGCGTTCCCGATGAGCTGAATGAAGATATCGCTTATCGACTGGGCCGCGCTTTCGCGCGGGCTGTCGGGAGTGGCGACGTGGTCGTGGGCTATGACATCCGTCGGGACAGTCCGGCGTTCGCCGAGGCCATTGTGCGCGGGTTGAACGACGAAGGCCGGAACGCCATCGATATCGGTCTCTGCGGCACGGAAGAAGTCTATTTTCAGACGTTCCATCGCCAGGTCGCTGGCGGCATCATGGTGACGGCCAGCCATAATCCCATCGACTACAACGGCATGAAGCTGGTTCGCGAAGGCTCACGTCCGATCAGTGGCGATACGGGACTGCGGGACATCGAGCGCATGGTGGAAGACAATGCGTTTGGTGAGGCCGTCGCGACGCCGGGCAAGGTCATTCACGATCACGACAAATCGGCCTATGTTTCCCATCTGCTTGGCTACATCGACGTCAACGGGCTACGCCCGCTCAAGATCGTCGTGAATGCCGGCAATGGTGGCGCCGGCGGTGTGGTCGACCTGCTCGATGCGCACCTCCCATTCGAGTTCATTCGCGTGAACCACGAGCCGGATGGCAGTTTCCCCAACGGCATTCCCAACCCCCTGCTGCCGGAGAATCGCGAGGCGACTTCCCGCGCCGTCGTTGCTCATGGTGCCGACTTCGGTATCGCCTGGGACGGCGACTTCGACCGCTGTTTCCTGTTCGATGCGCAGGGGCAGTTCATCGAGGGGTATTACATCGTCGGCTTGCTCGCGGCGCAGCTGCTCGAGAAACACCCCGGCGCCAAGATCATCCACGATCCGCGCCTGACCTGGAACACCATCGACATGGTCAAGGCTGCCGGCGGCGTGCCGATCGAGAGCAAGACCGGGCACGCGTTCATCAAGGAGCGCATGCGGACCGAAGACGCCGTGTACGGCGGGGAAATGAGCGCGCACCATTACTTTCGTGAGTTCGCGTACTGCGACTCGGGCATGATCCCGTGGTTGCTCGTCGCCGAGCGGTTGTCGAAGACGGGCAGCAGCCTCACGGCGATGCTGGCCGAACGCATGGCCGCTTACCCGTGCAGTGGCGAAATCAATTTCGTGGTGGACGATGCGAAAGCAGCCGTTGCCCGCGTCATGGCGTTCTACGCCGCGGAAGCGCCGCGCATCGATCACGTGGATGGCGTCAGCGCGGAGTTTGCGAGCTGGCGTTTCAATCTCCGGTCGTCGAATACCGAGCCCTTGCTGCGTCTGAATGTCGAGTCGCGAGCCGACGAGGACCTGATGAAAGCAAAAACCGACGAACTTTCGGCCCTGATCGCGGGTTGACAGGAAGTTCCTGCGCCACTCGCAAAAAAGCATTTGCCTGCCGCCTGCCGGGCCTGCCGACCTTCATGTCGGCAGGCCTTTGTTTTGCAGGGCAATTTCTTCGATATTCCCGTTCTGACACGCACCCGCCTGCACAATCTTGCCGTGGTCGTTTCTTGAATTCGTAAGGAAACGGAAATGAAACTTACGCATCCTAGCGAGCCGCTCCCGTAGCGGCCCGCCGTGATCGTGCCTGGATCCCGTCGATTGCTCGATTCCCCACGACACCACGGACCCCCAGGCGGGTCGGATGCCAGTTCCAGATGACCGATCTCCAGCGTCGCAGGTTCATGAAGATTGCCGGCGGCGCGGCTGCCGCGGTCGCCCTCCCGACGAGCCTGGTACGAGCGCTCTCGATCAAGGGGAACAGCGCGACGGGATCGATCCGGGATATCGAGCACGTCGTCATCCTGATGCAGGAGAACCGGTCGTTCGACCACTACTTCGGCACCTTGCGTGGCGTGCGCGGCTTCGGCGATCGGTTTCCCATTCCGCTGGAAAGTGGGGGGCGCGTCTGGGACCAATCGAACGGCGTCCAGATCGTGAAGCCATTCCGCTTCGACAAGAACACGATGAACGCCGCACTCATCACGGACATGCCGCACCAGTTCTCCGACGCGCAGGCGGCGTGGAACCAGGGGAAGTTCGGGCATTGGCCGCAGTACAAGACGGATCGCTCCATGGGCTATTACACCCGGAACGAAGCGCCCTTCCAGTACGCGCTCGCCGACGCGTTCACCCTGTGCGATGCGTACCATTGTTCGGTGCAAGGCTGCACTGATCCCAACCGCATCATGTTCTGGTCGGGGTCGAACCACAATCCCGACCTGCGTGACGCGGGCATCAACTGTGACGACGAGACGTCCGAACCGAAGAACATACGTTGCTACGTCAGCGGGATATCGCCCTCACCGGGATACGCCTACGGCGGCAGCTCGTTCACGTGGGATACGATTCCCGACATCCTGGAGCGGACCGGGATCAGTTGGAAGATCTACCAGGACCCGAACGACAATTGGTCCGGTCTGATGCACGGTGGCCTTGCGTTTGCGAGCTTCCGTGAAGCCGTCCCGGGCTCGGCGCATCATGCCAAGGGCATGAGTCACCATACGCTTGACGACCTCGCCAGGGATGTCATGACCGGCGACCTCCCGGCGGTCACCTGGATCCTGCCCACCCCGCTGGAATCCGAGCACCCCGGGGCGCCTTCGAGCACGGCGCGTGGCGGTCACTTCGTCGAGCGCATTCTCCAGGCGTTGACTGCTAATCCGGAGTCGTGGAGCAAGACCGCGTTTTTTATCACGTACGACGAAAATGACGGACTTTTCGATCATGTTCCGCCGCCGGCCGTGCCGTCCTATGACGCACAGGGCAACCTCGCCGGCAAATCGTCCGTTCCGGTGGAGGGCATGTACTTCGCCGTGAACAAGCCGGAGTACATCGATCCTGCCGACACCGCGACTGGCAACCTGCGTGTCTGGGGCATGGGGCCGCGCGTTCCCATGATCGTCGTTTCGCCCTGGAGCAAGGGCGGCTGGGTCAATTCGCAGGTGTTCGATCACACCTCGATGGGCATGTTCCTGGAAAAGCGCTTCGGCATCACCGTTCCCGCCATCAGTCGCTGGCATCGGACGGTGAGTGGCGACCTCACCTCCGCGTTCGACTTCGCCAGTCCGCGCAGGTCACGGGTCCCGGAATTGCCGAGCATGGCCGGCTACGAGGCCGTGGAGGCGGCATCGTCACGGCTTCCCGTGGCCGGCCCGCCCTCGCTCGACCAGCCTGTCGAGACGGAGCCCGGCGTCCGCTACTCACGTGCGTTGCCTTATGACCTCGGCGTGTACGCGACACCTCAAGCAGACGGTCGCCTGCGCCTCGACTTTATCAACGACGGATCGCAGGGCGCCGTCCTGCACGTATACGACAAGAAGCACCTGGACCGGATTCCGCGCCGATATACCGTCGCCGCGCATGCGCGCCTGGACGACGATATCTGGCATCCGGCAGCGGTCGACGGCGGACGCTACGATCTCGAAGTGTTCGGTCCCAACGGGTTTTTCCGCTCATTCCAGGGCAATGTGTCGAACGAGCACGACGCGGGCGTTGAGATGACCGTGGGCTACCACCGAGACACGCGGGAACTGGTTCTCACGTTGACCAACCGGGGGGGGCGCGCCGCCCGTCTCGACCTCCGGTTCAATGCCTACCGGGACTTCGACCGTGGCGCCTCGCTGTCCCTGGTCGAGGGCGGCAGCACCGCACACGCATGGAAGATCGACTCGGTCGGCAACTGGTACGACTTTTCGGTAACCGGCGACGCCCTGACCTACCGGTTTGCAGGAAGGATCGAAACCGGTAGGCCGAGTATCAGCGATCCCGCCCAGTAATTACGCCCGTCCGTACACGTCGTCGAAGCGGACGATGTCATCCTCGCCCAGGTAACTGCCGGACTGCACTTCGATCAGCTCGACGGGGACCTTGCCCGGATTGCGCAACCGGTGGCGGGAGCCCAGCGGGAGGTAGGTGCTTTCGTTTTCGGCGAGCAGGAAGACCTTGTCGTCGCACGTCACCTCGGCAACGCCCTTCACCACGATCCAGTGCTCGGCGCGGTGATGGTGCATCTGCAGGCTGAGCGCTGCGCCCGGCTTCACGACGATGCGTTTCACCTGGAAGCGATCGCCGGATTCGAGCGAGTCGTAGCTGCCCCAGGGGCGGCGAACGACGCGGTGCAGATCGTGCTCGGTCCTGCCGGCCGCCTTGAGCTCGTCGACCACTTTCTTGACCTCTTGCGAGGCGTCACGCCGAGCGACCAGGGTGGCGTCGGGAGTGGTCACGACGATCACATCGTCGAGGCCGATCGTCGCTACCAGGTGGCGTGCGTGCGAGCGGATGAGTGAGCCCTGCGTGCCCAAGGCGATGACGTCACCCTCGGTGCTGTTGCCATTCGCATCTTTCTCGGCAGACAGCCAGAGGGCATCCCATGAGCCGATATCGCTCCAGCCGCAGCTCACGGGAACGACGGCGGCGCGCTCGGTGCGCTCCATCACGGCGTAGTCGATGGAATCGCTCGGTGCCGCGGCGAACGCCTCGGCATCGAGACGGATGAAATCGAGATCCGTATTGGCCTTGGTATAAGCGGCGCGCGCGGCCTCGACCATGTCCGGTGCGTACTTGCCGAGCTCCTCGATGTAGCGCGAGGCGCGAAACATGAACATGCCCGAGTTCCAGTCGTAATCGCCGGAAGCGACATACCGTGTCGCGAGGTCGCTCGCCGGCTTCTCCACGAACTGGTTGACCTTGAACGTGGCACTGCCGATCGCGTCACCGCGCTGGATGTAGCCGAAACCGGTTTCAGCACGATCCGGGCGGATGCCGAAGGTGACCAGCCAGCCGTCGTCGGCAAGGGGGCGCGCCCGGCTCACGGCTTCGGCGAACAGGTCGTCGTTGCCGATCAGGTGGTCGGCAGGCAGAACGAGCAGGATGGCGTCCGGATCCTTTCCCAGGGCATGGAACGCGCCGACCGCGATGGCCGGCGCCGTGTTCCGGGCGGCGGGTTCGAGCAGGATGCTCGCGCCGGTCACCTTCAACTCCTGCAATTGCTCCGCAGCCAGGAATCGATGATCGTCGGCGGCGACCACGATGGGAGCCGCGGCATCCGGAAGGCGCGCGGCACGGATCACGGTTTGCTGGAACAGGGTTTCGGGGGCCGTCAGCGCAAGGAACTGCTTGGGCAGGTTCTTGCGCGAGATGGGCCACAACCGCGTCCCGCTGCCGCCGCTGAGAATCAGGGGGATGATCATGGGATCGTTAGTCCGTTGATTGGGCGAGGGTCGCCAGGGTCGTGTCGACACCGGCGGTCCAGTGAGGAAACGCATAGGCAAAGGTTCGTGCAAAACGACCGTTGTCCAGCACTGAGTAAGACGGGCGACGCGCCGGCGTTGGAAACTCCGATGTCGTGATCGGCTTGATGACTGGCGCACGGGCCAGCAGCCCGCGCGTGGTCGCGCCCTGGAAAATCGCCTCCGCAAACCCGTGCCAGGTCGTCGTGCCGGTCGCCGTCAGGTGATAGGTCCCCTGGACGGCGTCGCGTGAGCTTTTGTCGGCGAGCCAGTGATCAAGCGCCGCAAGCGTCGCGTCGACGATCAGCACGGTGTCGGTAGGCGTGCCCTGCTGATCGGCCACGACCGAGAGCTGGTCGCGGTCCGCACCGAGGCGAAGCATCGTCCGCAGGAAGTTATGTCCGACCGGCGAGTAGACCCACGCTGTCCGGAAGATGAAGTGCGCGGCACCGCTATCGCGAAGCGCTGTTTCACCAGCGAGCTTGGAGCGGCCGTAGGCGCCGGCGGGCGCCACGGCCGCATCTTCCGGATAGGGCCGGCTGGCCTCACCGTCAAACACGTAGTCCGTCGAGTAGTGGATGACCAACGCATCGTTCCGTGCGGCCCACCGGCCGACGACACCGACCGCCTGTCCGTTCACGAGCGAGGCGGCGTCTTCGTCCGTCTCTGCCTTGTCTACCGCCGTGTACGCCGCGGCATTGACGATGACATCGGGTCGCTGTTCGTCGAGCAGGGCGGTGAGGCCGTCGACGTCGGCGAGATCTCCCACTGCGCCGCGCTTCCCGTTCACCAGCGAACCATCACGGCTCGCCGCAACCAATTCGCCACGTGCGGAAAGGCCACCGTGGCTGAGGAAGGTCTGGCCGAGCTGGCCGTTGGCGCCGAGGAGCAGAATCTTCACGCCAGGTACTCCGGGAGACGATCCGGGGACACGTCGGCGAGAAGCAGGGCCTTCCGGTCTTTTTCCGAAAGCAGGGGCTCGGAGACCGGCCAGTCCACCCCGATAGCGGGATCGTCCCAGCGAATGCTCCCGTCCGCCTTGGCGTCGTACAGGTCAGTGCACTGGTAGGAGAACGTCGCATGTTCGGAAACCACGCAGAACCCGTGTGCGAAGCCTTCCGGAATCCAGAAGTGGCGATGATTTTCCGCCGTCAACATCACCCCGGCCCATTGCCCGAACGTGGGCGAGTTGCGACGGATATCCACGGCCACGTCGTAGACCTCGCCTTCGAGCACGCTGACAAGCTTGCCCTGGGGGTGCGGCCACTGATAGTGCAGGCCACGCAGTACGCCGCGGGCCGAGCGGGACACGTTCGACTGCACGAAACGGCGGTCGATGCCCGCCTCCCTGTACTTGGCTTCGTTGTAGCTTTCGTAGAAGAACCCTCGTGAATCGCCGAACACTTGCGGTTCGATGACGACGCAGCCGGGCAGAGACGTTTCGATGAACTTCATCCGACGTATCCCTGCTTGATCAGGTTCTGCAGGTACTGGCCGTATCCCGTTTTCGCCAGCGGTTCCGCCAGGCGAAGCAGCTGTTCCGCATCGATCCACTGGTTCACGTAGGCGATCTCTTCGGGGCAGCAAACCTTGAGGCCCTGCCGGTTCTCGATCGTCTGGATGTATTCACCCGCTTCCATGAGCGACTCGTGCGTACCGGTGTCAAGCCAGGCGTAGCCGCGGCCGAGCTGTTCCAGATGCAACGACTCGTTATCCAGGTAGCAGCGGTTGAGATCCGTGATTTCGAGTTCGCCGCGGGGCGACGGTTTCAGGTCCCTGGCGTAGTCGACAACGCGGTTGTCGTAGAAGTAGAGGCCGGTCACGGCGTAGTTGGACTTCGGCGTCTTCGGCTTCTCTTCGAGGCCGATGACCTTTCCGCTGGCATCGAACTCGGCCACGCCATAGCGTTCCGGATCGCGCACCCAGTAGCCGAACACCGTGGCGCCGCTTTCCCGCGTCGCAGCGCGCTTCATGCGCTCGGTGAGGCCCACGCCATAGAAGATGTTGTCGCCCAGGACCAGGCAACTCGGATCGCTGCCAATGAAATCCTTGCCGATGAGGAACGCCTGCGCCAGGCCGTCCGGCGACGGCTGTACGGCGTACTCGATGTTGATGCCCCACTGGCTGCCATCACCGAGCAGCCGCTGGAAAAGCGCTTGCTCGTGCGGCGTGTTGATGATCAGGATGTCCCGGATACCCGCCAGCATCAGCGTGGCCAACGGGTAGTAGATCATCGGCTTGTCGTAGACGGGCAGGAGCTGTTTGCTCACGGCGTGCGTGATGGGGTAGAGGCGTGTCCCCGATCCGCCCGCAAGAATGATTCCCTTGGTTTTGCTCATGCGCCGAGTCGCTCCATTCGATAGCTGCCGTCGAGGACGCGAGCGACCCACGGCTGGTTGTCCAGGTACCAGCGCACGGTGTCCGCGATGCCGGTCTCGAAGGTATGGGCCGGCGTCCAGCCGAGTTCGCGCTTGAGCTTGCCGGCGTCGATCGCATACCGGCGATCGTGGCCCGGCCGGTCGCGCACGTAGGTGATGAGGGAGCGGCGGTCGGCGCCTGACGAGAGGCGTCCTTCGCGGTCGAGCAGGTCGCAGATGGTGCCGACGACGTCGATGTTCTGCCGTTCGGCATTGCCGCCCACGTTATACGTCTCACCGACGCGGCCGTCGTCGAGCACGCGGCGAATCGCGCTGCAGTGATCGCCGACGAACAGCCAGTCGCGGATGTTCTTGCCATCGCCGTAAACGGGCAGCGACTCGCCCGCGAGCGCCTTCTGGATCACCAGCGGGATCAACTTTTCGGGAAACTGGAACGGACCGTAGTTGTTCGAACAGTTCGTCGTCAGCGTCGGCAGTCCATAGGTGTGGTGAAACGCACGCACCAGGTGATCGGACGACGCCTTGGAGGCGGAGTAGGGCGAGTTGGGCGCGTACGCCGTCGTTTCCGTGAACAGGCCTTCGGCGCCGAGCGAACCGTACACTTCGTCGGTCGAGACATGCAGGAAACGAAAATCGGCTTGCTGCTCCGGGGCCAGGGCGCGCCAGTAGTCGCGGACGCACTCCAGGAGGCCCAGCGTGCCCACGACATTCGTCTGGATGAAGTCGGCGGGGGAATCGATGGAGCGGTCGACGTGCGATTCGGCAGCGAAGTTGACGACGGCTGTCGGGCGATGCTCTGCCAGGAGCTGTGCCACGAGGGCACGGTCGCCGATGTCGCCCTTGGCGAAGACGTGAAGGTCGTTGCCCCTCAGCTGTGCCAGGGTGTCCGGGTTGCCGGCGTAGGTCAGCTTGTCCAGATTGATGACCTTCAGACCATCGGCAACGGCCTGAAGAACGAAGTTCGCGCCAATAAAACCGGCGCCGCCGGTCACTAGCAGGGTTGTGTGCCGCTGGCTCGAAGATGTCATCGGTGGGTCGCACTCGTGTGAGGGGATGGGGCCGAAGCCTTTCTAGGTAGGGAATAATGCCTCGTCTGGGGCCCCCACTCCAAACGAATCCTGAACGACGATGGCCTTACCACCCGTAGGCCGGCAGCGGCGGCGGGGCAAGGGCAGGGGGTCAAACGGAGTAAGATGGCCGCTTTTGACACGCCACGTCGGCGCCACCCGACCGTACGGAAGCCAGATGACCAAGCCACACGACAGCAACTCTCGACCGCTGGGACTGGGAACGCGGGCCATTCACGCTGGCCAGGCGCCGGATCCCTCGACGGGCGCGATCATGCCCCCGATCTACGCGACATCGACCTACGTCCAGTCGAGCCCCGGCGTGCATCAGGGCTACGAGTACTCGCGCTCGCAGAATCCCACGCGCATGGCTTACGAGCGGTGCATCGCCGATCTCGAGGGGGGCGTGGCGGGCTTCGCCTATGCGTCGGGCCTGGCAGCGGCGGCGTGTGCGCTGGACCTTCTGGACAGCGGCAGTCACGTCATTGCGATGGACGACCTCTACGGCGGTACGTATCGCTTGTTCGAGCGCGTCCGTCGCCGCTCGGCCGGCCTGGATTTCACCTTCCTCGATTTGAACGACGATGTGGCGCTCAAGGCCGCGCTTCGGCCTGAAACCCGGATGGTCTGGGTCGAGACGCCGACCAACCCGCTGCTGAAGCTGGTCGATCTGGAACGCGTCGGCGCCTTCTGTAAGGCCAATGGCCTGCTGATGGTCGTCGACAACACGTTTTGTTCGCCCATGGTCCAGCGTCCGATCGAATACGGCGCGGATCTTGTCCTCCATTCAGCGACCAAGTACCTCAATGGGCATTCCGACATCGTCGGTGGGGTGCTCGTCGCAGCCAACGAGGAATTGGCCGGCCGGGTCGGGTTCCTGCAGAACTCCACGGGCGCTGTCCAGGGACCCTTCGACAGCTTCCTGGCGCTGCGCGGCCTGAAGACGCTCCACCTGCGCATGCGCGCCCACTGCGAGAGCGCCGCGGCGCTGGCGGATTGGCTGGCGGGTCATCCGGCCATTGAAAAGGTCATCTACCCCGGCTTGGCGAGCCACCCGCAACATGCGCTCGCACGCCGCCAGATGGATGGGTTCGGCGGCATGATTTCCATCTATCTCAAGGGTGGCCCCGCCGCGGCGACGCGTTTCTGCGAGCGCACCTCGCTCTTCGCGCTGGCTGAATCGCTGGGTGGTGTCGAGAGCCTGGTCAACCATCCGGCGATCATGACGCATGCCTCGGTTCCGCCCGAGGTGCGCGCGCGCCTTGGCATCACGGACAACCTGGTTCGCCTGAGCGTCGGCGTGGAAAACGTCGAGGATCTCCGTGCGGAGCTCGACGAGGTGCTTTCCGGTGTCTGATAGCCCGACCCGCCGCCTGCTGGTCACCGGCGCGGGCGGCTTCGTCGGTTCCACGATCCGCGCTGCCGCGGCGGAAGGTGGCTTCGCCGGCTGGTCGATCACGGCCGCGCCGGCGGGCCTGGATCTGCGTCATGCAGCCGACGTCGATGCCTGGGTGTCCTCCGAGCCCGCCGACGGGGTGCTCCATCTCGCGGCGCAGGGCTTCGTGCCGCGTTCGTTCGAGGCTCCCCAGGAAACCTTCGATATCAATCTGGGCGGCACGCTCAACCTTCTTCGCGCGTTATCCGCAGCGAAGTTCGGGGGGCGTTTCGTCTACGTCAGCTCCGGCGACGTCTACGGGCTGGTTCCCGACGACGCGCTACCCGTGGATGAGACTCGCCCTCCCGAGCCACGGAATCCTTACGCGGTCTCCAAGGTCGCGGCCGAACAGTTGGTCCTCATGTGGCAGCGTACCTTCGGCCTCGACGCGGTCGTCGCCCGGCCGTTCAATCACATCGGTCCCGGCCAGGCCTCCAATTTTGCCGTCGCCTCCTTCGCCGCGCAGATCGTCGCGATCGAACGCGGAGCCCCGGCGGTCCTGGAGACCGGCGACATCGACACCACACGCGACTTCACCGACGTGCGCGACGTTGTCCGCGCCTACGAGGCGATTCTCCGGGAAGGCGTTGCCGGGTCGACCTACGTCATCGCCAGCGGTCACGAGTACCGCATGCGCGCCCTCATCGAAATGATGTGCGAACTGGTGGGCGTGGCGGTCGAGCTGAGGCAGGACGCTTCCCGTATGCGCCCCGCCGAGCAGCGACGCATGGTGGCGAACGCCGCACTGCTTAAAAAACATACCGGATGGGAACCCAGGGTTCCTATCCGACAGACATTGAACGATGTACTTGATGATGCGAGAGGCCGAGCATGAGCAATTCCACTAAGTCCGCGCTGATTACCGGGATTACCGGTCAGGATGGCGCCTACCTTGCAAAGTTCCTGCTCGATAAAGGGTACGAAGTCCACGGTCTTGCGCCGCGTCGCAGTACGGATACGTCGTGGCGTCTTCGCGAACTGGGCGTTGCTGGCGACGTGCACCTGATCGATGGTGACCTGGCCGACCTTTCCTCGCTCATCCGTGCGATGGAAACGTCGCGTGCCAGTGAGGTGTACAACCTCGGTGCGCAGAGCTTTGTCGGTACGTCGTGGCAGCAGCCGCTGCTCACGGCCGATATCGACGGAACGGGCGCGGTCCGCATGCTCGAGGCCGTCCGTATCGTCAATCGCGACGCCCATTTCTACCAGGCATCCACCAGCGAGATGTTCGGCCTGATCCAGGCCGACCACCAGGACGAACGCACGCCGTTCTATCCGCGCAGCCCTTATGGCGTCGCGAAGCTCATGGGTCACTGGGCCACGGTGAACTATCGCGAGAGCTACAACATGCACGCGTCGAGCGGCATCCTGTTCAACCACGAATCGCCGCTGCGCGGCATCGAGTTCGTGACCCGCAAGGTGGCTCACGCTGTGGCGTCCATCAAGCTCGGGATGCAGAAAGAACTTCGTCTCGGCAATATCGACAGCAAGCGCGACTGGGGCTTTGCCGGTGACTACGTCGAAGCCATGTGGCTGATGACGCAGCAGGCGGAGCCGGACGACTACGTGGTGGCCACTGGCGTCACCAACACCGTGCGCGACATGTGCAAGTTCGCCTTCGAACACGTCGGGCTGAACTACGAGGACTACCTGGCGATCGACCCGAAGTTCATGCGTCCGGCCGAAGTCGACGTCTTGCTCGGTAATCCGGCCAAGGCAAAGGCCAAGCTCGGCTGGTCGCCGCGTACGTCGATGGAAGAACTGATCGCGATGATGGTGGACGCGGATCTGCGTCGCCTCAAGGGCTGATGCGCGCATGGTGCTGCCGGCGAATGCCCCGAGGCACAACCTTGCATGGCTTCAGGCGCTAAGGGGCATTGCGGCGGTCCTGGTCGTGGTCACCCACGCCAGGACCTTCCTTCTCGGCACCTCGTTGCAGCCCTTCGTCGAGCAGTACCTGCGACCGGGGGCACAGGGTGTCGACCTGTTCTTCATGGTGAGTGGTTTCATCATGGTGTACACGACCCGTAACGCGGATGGTTCGGGGTCTTACACTATCGACTTCATGATCAAGCGGATCGCGCGCATCTGGCCGGTTTATGCCGTGGCGGTTTTTGCGTGGCTCGCGCTCCTGGTCGCCTTTTCGAAGCCAGTGGCACCCTTGTCGGCCATCCTGCGCAGCTTACTGTTCCTTCCGGTGTCGACTGCGCAGCCGCCCTATCTGGGCTTGCCTTTTGGCCTGGGCTGGACGCTGAACTACGAGTTCTACTTCTATCTCGTGTTCGGCGCGTCCATGCTGATGGGCAGGTGGCGGTGGATCGCCTTCGCGTCATATCTCGCGGTCACCCTCATTGCGGTGCCATTGTTGGCGACGGGATATGTGTCGTTGCTGGTGGATAACAACTACGGATTCGTGTCGCGAGTCCTCACCGAGATAACCAATCCGATCGTGTGGGAATTCGCCTTGGGCGTGGCAGCCGGCCGACTCTTCCTGGCGCCGTTCCGTGTGCCGCAGACGCCGTTGTGGACGCCCCTGGTGGCGGCCTGTGCGCTGCTTGTGGTCCACGCGTCGCTCACCCGTGAGGTGACCAATCACGGACCCATCCAGTGGGGTGCACCCATGGCGCTTTTCTTCTTCGCCGTCACCCTCGCTTGCAAACAACGCGAGCCGCACATCCCGCGCATCCTCGTCTGGCTTGGCGATATCTCGTATTCGCTTTACCTGATGCACTTCATCGCGTTCACGTTCGCTGCTTACGCGCTCACTGCCATTGGCTACGGACGCGCGACGCATACCGTGGCTTTTGCGGTATGCGTGTTTCCGCTGCCTTTCCTCGTGTCTGCGCTTTCGCGGCGGTACATCGAAAACGGCATATCACTGCACGTCCGGCGCTGGCTGACGGCACTCCATGCGAGAGTGTCCGTCCGGTTTGCCTGGCTGGCGGCGTAAAGTCAGGCGTCCTTACGGATCTGCTCGATTTCAGCGAAGCGATGGCGATACGTCATACCCACGTGCCGGTAACCGACACGGTCGCGGACCATCCGGCCCGCGCGTTTGCCAATCTCGCGTCCGAGCGCCGGCTGGTCGATCAGGCGAATCATATGGGCACTGGCCTGCTCGATATCGGCGTCGGCCCAGACCTGGCCATCATGCTTCGGGTACTCGCCTTCCTGGACGGGAATCAACGTGTAATCGACCAGCAAGGCCGAATGCTCGTCCATGAAGTCCATGTTTCCCGAATAGGCGGTTGCGATGAGCGGCTTCTCGAGGTACATCGCCTCGGCCAGGCCGCGTCCGAAACCTTCCGAACGATGCAGGGAAACAAAGCAGTCGCAGCAGCGAATGAGGTTCTTCACTTCGTTGTCGGTGACGGTGCGGTCGATCAGGACGATGCGGTCGTGATACTGCGCTACTTCGTCCTTGAGGCGGGCGAGCGCCTCGGGATCGCGGTCGCTTCCGTTGACCTTGATGACCAGCGCGCAATCGCTCGTCGGCCGCGCGGCGACCAGTTGCCGGAAGGCTTCGACCACGGCCTGCGGATTCTTTCGCGTGGCGAACGAGCGGAAGTCGAAGAAGAAGATGAAGGCATACGCGCTTTCAGGGATCCCGAAGTACCGGCGCCCCAGCAGCGACGAGAGATCGACCTCGCAGCTCACCGGAAGGTGACGGAGCGGCTTGGTGATATGGCCCTGGATCGAGTCGGCGATGAACTTCGACGGCGCCCATACCTCGTCGAAACGCTCGAGCAGGGGAAACCACTCGGACGGAAAGCGCGACAGCTCCCAGTTTGGATAGAGGATGTTGTACGACCGCGCGAGATCGCTTGCCGGTAGTGTGGCGAGCGACGCGTCCACCTCGTCGGCATTGAGGTGGAACACGTTGATGCGGCCGAGCTTCTTCGTCATGGCGCCGCCGAACTCACGGGCCGCGTCGGCTTCGGGCGTGTTCATGCCGTAGACGTCGAGCAGGCCAGGACGCATCGCGGCCGAGCGCAACGCGCGGTAGGAGCAGCGCAGGCTCTCGCCGCAGCCGATCGGGGCGTAAGGGTGTCCTACAAGGACAATGTCGTGGTTATCCATGGTCATCAGCCCAGCGAGTACTTGTCTTTGCGCGCGAGATAGTCGGCGTCCAACGCATTGCGGTGCGCCTCCAGGAATGTGTGTCCAAAGCGGCGGTCGGGCTCGAGATAGGTGCCCTCCGCCCATTCGTTCCACGCATTGATGAATACCAGGCGCTCGTCACCACTGAACTGTTGTTTGGTGCGAGCCACGGTGGTCTCCATCCAGGCCTGGAAGCTGCCCGGCGTTGCTTCGGTGAAGCTGTAGCTGTTGTCCTGGCGCCGGGCGGTATTGTCCCAGCCAGGCATGACGCTCATGAAGCGCTTGTACGCCGGGATGTCCCGCGTGGCGTAGCGCACGGCGATATCACGGTAGTCGGCGACGCTGCCCTGGAACTGCGGATTGAGCAGCGGCGCGGTCAGGTCGATCGGCTGCGCCATGCCCTGGGGCGGGAATTCCACAGCGGCGTCACAGCCCATGTCCTCAGGGTGGGTCCCGGCGGCCGCGAGCTCGAACGATTCCACCTGGGCGATATAGATCTCGCCCATACCCGCGCGCCGGCACTCCTCGCGCCAGATGGATGCGGTGCGCTTGAAGTCCGGGAAAAGCGTGATGCGATAGACCAGGATCAGCGGCTTGCCGTCGATACGGATGTAGTTCGGGCTGCGGAAATAGCGCATGAGATCGTGGATGACAGCAAGGTCATCCTCGTCCGAGTGGTTCTGCGCCATCAGAATCTCGTTCTCCTGGCCGTCCCAGCGACGGGTCCAGTTCTCGTTTGCCCAGCACAGGCAGAACGGAAAGTCGGGTTTTCCGGTTTCGAGCATCTGCTCGATGGGCCGCTCGAGCAGGCGCTTGCCCGCGAACCAGTAGTAGTAGAAGCAGAAGCCTCCCACGCCATAGCGGCGCGCGAGTTCGGCCTGCTTCTCCATGACCTCGGTAAGGCGAAGGTCGTAGTAGCCCAGGTCCGCAGGCAGGCGTGGCTGGTAGTGCCCGACGTAGTTGGGGCGGGCTTTGGTGACGTTGGTCCACTCCGTAAACCCAGGACCCCACCACACGTCGTTTTCGGCGATCGGGTGGAACTGCGGCAGGTAAAACGCAATCGTGCGCACCTCGTTCATGCGATCGAGATCTTCGCGCCACTTGGTCGCGAAGCGATCCAGATTGCGGGCGATGCAGCTGAGCTTGTACTCGCTCGGCATGGCATCCGATGTCGTGCTCAGCTGATGCACTACTTCCGTATCGGCGCAGTAGACGATACGACGGCCCTCGGCGCGCAGGCGCATGCAAAGATCGGAGTCCTCGCAATAGGCCGGGGCGTAGCCGGTGTCGAAGCCGCCGAGACGATCGAAGTCGGCACGGCGCAGGGCGAGACAGGCGCCGCTGCAGTAGTCGACGTCCCGGGTGTATTGGTAGCGGGGCAGGTCGGCCTGGTCGTTGAGACCGAGCATTTCCGCGCTGCCGTCGCGATGAAGGCGCGTACCAGCCTCCTGCAACCAGCCGTTCGGGTAACGAATCCGCGGGCCGACGGCGCCGATCCGTTCGTCGGATTCAAGGCAGGCCACCAACTTACCCAGCCAACCAGGCGTGACCTGCACGTCGTTGTTGAGCAAGATCAGGATGTCGCCACGTGCCTGCGTCGCCGCCGTGTTGCAGTTGAGCAGGAAACCGAGATTCGATGGCTGGTTGACCAACCGGAGGTTCCGCACGCCGGCCAGAACCTGCGCGGTGGCATCCGTCGAGGCGTCATTGGCGACCAGGACTTCAAATGACGGATCCTCGGGCGTGGTGGACATGGCGATGGATGCCAGGCATTCCAGCGTGGTCGAGAGGTGGTTGTAGACAGGAACAAGAATCGTGACGCGCGGCTTGTCGGTCACTGGCAGGGCGATATGGCCTGCGACATCGTTCGGATCGACCAGCGCGTAGCTGAGCTGTGGCACAGGCTCGGCCGTCCGGGAGGCCCGGGCCGCCTGCGTCTCCGCATCGATTCGGTCACGAACTTCGGCGTAGTCGCTCCACTCCCGCACGCCATCGGCCTGCCAGAGGACGTTGCCGATCGAATGATCGACGACGCCGGCGGACGCGTCCCGGGCCACGCTGGCGCGCGGCCGGAGCGGCTGCGACACGCGCTCGTGCGCTTCCCAGCGCTGGTAGGCCGCGGTGCCGCGAAGGAACGGCTTGCCCATGCGGAAAATCGAGCCTTTCACCGCACGCTTGTGCTGCGGTGCCAGCGGCGCCGCCGAGTAGATGCGTTTGGCGCCCGAAGCGAGGCGACGACGCACGCCACCGCGAATGCGGGTGGCCAGGCGATTTGCCCGGCGCAGGGGGGCGGTGAGCTTCCAGCTGAGCGAGTGCTTGACGAGACCGAGCTCGTTCTCCTGAGCGTCGACGACGCGCTGCAGCCGTTGGTTGTCGCGGCGCGCGACTTCCAGTCGGCTCACGGCGTCCGAGCGAGTGATGGTGGCGTCGTCGAGGGCCTTCTTGATCTCGTCCGAGAGCTGGACGTCGGTATGCAGGGCGTTCAACCGCGTGTTGCTGAGTTCGTCTTCCACGGCGGCCAGCGAGGTCTGCAGTCGCTCGATCTCGCTGTGAAGCGCCCCCGTATTGCGCAATGCATCCGCTGTTGCCGACGAATGGTGGGTGAGCAGCGCCGCCACGTCCGGCAGGACAGCCAGGGATTCGGTCTTGTATGGGCCAAGCGGAATGTCGCGGGTCAACTCGCCGAGCACCTCGGCAACGAACGCGGCTTCGGTATCGAGGTATTGCTGCACGTGGCTGGTGGTCAGGATGAAGCCGCAACGGCGCATGACGACGCGCAGCAGGGTATCCGTATGCAGGAGCTGCGAATCCGCAGGCATGGCTACCGCGGTCAGCTGTCCCAACGAGAGCTTGAGGGCGCGGAAGGCGAGGTAGCCCAGCGTGGTGGGTGACAGCAGCGACCATTCAAGATCGAAGAAGCGAGCGTTGCCTTCGTCGTCGACGATGAGGTTGCCGGGCATGGCATCCATCAGCGTGCCCGGGATCTCTTGCTCCAGGGTCACCGGGCCTTTGATGTTCGCGTCGCGCTGTATAGCGCTTAGCCATACGTCGAACCAGGCAGCGACCTCGTCGAGCGTCCAGCCGCGTCGGCTCAGGATGGCATCGAGTCGATCGGGCCAGCGCTTGCCCGTGAGATATGTTTCATCTTCGACGTGGTGTGCGATGACGCGCGAGCTGGAGGATATCTCCGGCGCCAGGCGGAATCGCTCTACGGTGATCGTGTCATTCCTCGCACGGAAGCGCGCCGCCTTGTTGTAGGCCGGCTGGCGCTCCGTCGAATACTGCTCTGCGAGGACATCTGGCGCTGCCGTCGCGAACGACGGTGACGCCGGTGACTTCCCGGCGAGAATCAGGAACGAGTTCGCCATATCGGCGAGGAGGCCGTTACGGCCGATGACGTCGAAGGTGCGACCGATCGAGAACAGCGGCGTGAAGCGCACCTGACGATCGGCCTTCGTGCCCTGCGCGCCGAGCGTCGCCGCATCGAAATCGGGACGATTGATGCCCAGCGGGAGCACGATGTTCAGGGGAAGCTTGTAATCGGGGAAGGGGAGGGCAAACGCGCTTTGCGCGAAGCCGGCGCTGGCCAGACGACGTTCGAGTTCAGCCTTGCCGAACGTCACCACCGTACGATCGGTGTAGTCGTCCTGGATGCCCGCCATCGAGCGCCCGATGTGGTCTTCGGGAACACCGGCGAAGTACTTCAGTCCGAGCTGGTTCTCGATGGCGATGATGAGCACGCCATCGTCGGTCAGGAGATCGCGCGCGCGGCGCAGCGTCTCCTGGATCGGATCGTCGCCCGCTGTGTACATGCGAGCGTACTCGAGCACGCCGATCAGGGTAACAACGTCGAATCGTTGCGTCGGTGCAAAGGCATCGAAGCGTTCATTGACCACGGCGACATCGGGAAGATCGCGGCAGCGCGAGGCGGCGATCGAGGCGCGCCGGGGGCTGCCTTCGAGAGCAACGACCTGTGCGCCTGCCTCGCCGAGGAAGCGGGTGATGGCACCGCAACCGGAGCCGATCTCCAACACGCTGGCGCCTTTGAATACATCACCGATCGAGCGCAGCAGGTTCGCTCGCGTGGCGCTGAGGTGGTAGATCGACGGCCAGTCGACCTGGAACCGGCGCAACTCCTCCGATTGCAGGGAGACGTCGTTGCTGCTCTTGATGGCCGCGGCAATGCGCTCTTCCACCTCGTCGCCGTCCGAATAGGCGAAGGCCGGTGCGTCGCGCTCGTGACGAACCCAGACGTTGTGCGCGGCGTCGGCCGCATAACCGGCATCGGCGAGGATACGGCGGGGGAGCGAAAGAGGTGCGGTCACTGCGGAAGCTCCTGGGCGTCGATGCGCACATCCAGATTGGTCAGGCCGAAGAAGCCCTTTCCGTGGACGTTGAGATGGATGGCGTCGTAACGGCGGTCGTGGGGAACCACGTCTTCGCCGTTATGGCTGGCTACGCCGACGGAAATGAAGTAATCGCCCGGCCCCAGGCGACTTTCGAGTTCAAATGAGATCTGGGTGCGCGTGCCCTGGCCGCCCAGTGTGTCGGGAAGGGGCGTGTCGGCGAGCTCGGTGTTCGTTCCGTAGACGGTGATGCCGTCCTTCGTCTTGATCGTGAGACCGAAAATGGGACGGCGTATCGTCTGGTGGAACACCACGCTCAAGGCCAGACGCAGCGGCGTGCCGCTCGCGATACTGCCTGGTTCGGCGTCGTCGGGGGTAGTCAGACGGAAATCGCTGATCTCGGCCGCCCGGTCACCCCAGCGATATTCGTACGGGTTGTAGTTCGTGCGCTGCTCGAAGGCGCCGTCGGGCAGTTCGACGAGCGCGTCATCGGCGGTGGCCGGTACCACCGGATCGTCGGATTCGAGTGAGCCGCCCTTGGCCTTGCGGCCCTTGCCGAAGAGCAGGTCGAGATACGTATGGACGACGTCCTTCGGCTGGCCATCCTGCCGAAGTTCGCCGTCGTCGAGCAGGATCGCGCGATCGCAGTGCGTAACGATCTGCTCGGTCGAATGCGAGACGAAGAGAATCGACGTGCCGTTCTGCTTCAGCGTATCCAGGCGCGCGAAGCATTTCGACTGGAACTTGGCGTCGCCGACGGAAAGGGCCTCGTCCACGATGAGGACGTCCGGCTCGACCTGTGCCTGCACCGCGAAAGCGAGGCGCACGACCATGCCGCTGGAATATGTCTTCACCGGACGCTTCACGAACTCGCCGATGTCGGCAAAAGCGAGGATGGCGTCCATCCGGCTGTCGATTTCTTCCGTCGACAGGCCCAGCACGGCGGCGTTGAGGCGGATATTCTCCAGTCCGGTGAAATCGGGATTGAAGCCCGAGCCGAGTTCCAGCAGGGCGGCAACGCGCCCGGAGACCACGATTTCGCCCGATGTCGGTGCCAGGGTGCCGGCGATCATCTGCAGCAGGGTCGACTTGCCCGACCCGTTTCGGCCGACAATACCCACCGTTTCGCCGCGGCGAAGCTCGAAGCTGACATCGTCGAGCGCATGAAATTCCCGGAAGCCCCTGCGTTCGCGCAGTGAACCGGCAAGTCGCCGTGCCCCTACGCGATGGACGACGGCTGCCGCTCGCGGATAGAGCGACTGCGCCAGGCGATGCATGGGGCTGTCGTAGATGTTGTAGATCTTGCTGACGTTACGGACGCTGATGGCGATTTCAGAGGACATCGGCGAACCCCTTGCGCGTACGCTGGAACCACCAGAAGCCGAGGCTCGCGAACGCGAATGCGAAAAGCGTGAACCACGCCAGGGTGTCCCAGTCGGGCCACTCGCCCAGGATAAGGACCTTGCGCGACTGCGCGATGAGGATCGCCAGGGGATTGATGTCGATGAAGGTACGGAAGCGCGCGGGAACCGCGGTTTCGGGATAGAACAGCGGCGACAGGAACATGGTCATCATGATGACGTGGCCAACCAGCTGCCCGATGTCACGAAGGTAGACGCCCAGCGCGGAAAGCAGCCAGACGAAGCCCAGGCACATCAGGCTCAGCGGGACGAAGATCACCGGGATCAGCAGGGCGGTCGCGGGCGGCACGCCCTTCATCAGCAGATGCGCGCCCAGCAGGACAACCAGGCTGACCAGGCTCTGGAACAGGGCCGACCCGATGACGACGTATGCCTGCACTTCCAGCGGGAAGACGATTTTCTTCACCAGGTTGGGGGTGCCGGTGATCAGCCCCGGCGCCCGGCTGACGGTTTCCGAGAAAAAGTTGAACACCAGCATGCCGGCAAACAGCATGAGGGCAAATTCAGAAGGGGCCGAGGCCGCGCCCCAGCGCATCTTGAACACCTGGCTGAAGACGAAGGTGTAGATCGCCAGCATGAGCAGCGGATTGAGCACCGACCACACCATGCCGAGAGCGGACCCCCGATAGCGGCTGGCGATGTCCCGCCTGATCAGGGACATGATCAACGCGCGATTGTGCCGGCCGTGGCCCAGCATGGCCCGGGGACTGGCCCGGTGGCGCGCGAGTGAGGTAAAAGTCGAGGCTTTGGTCACGTGGTCTACCCGGATGCCGGCACCGCGTAACCAGGGACGGAGGCGGGGCGTAAGGCGACCGCATATCTTAACCGTGACGGGTGTGGAAAGCACGGCAACACGGGTAGGGGCTAAGTGGCTGTTAAGCAAGGCTAAAGCCGCCCGCGTGTTGTCGCGCGGTGGCGGATGGGGGGTAGCGTCCCGGATAATCGATCGCAAGAGTTTCCGAGAGCCGGGGACCGCTCAATGTTCAAGGACGCTATTCGATGGTGCTCAATGGTTTGCCGTGGTCTTCATGGCGACGTGATTTCTTTCCTACTTCCCTCGTCCTGGGCGTGTTTGTCGTTTTTGCGCTCCTCGCCGTTCGCGTTGTGGCGATCGACTCGCCCGTCATGGGCAGCGACGAATACGCCTATTTCCAGTCGGCGCATTTTGATGAGGCGCGTGACCAGTTGTTCGAACTTGATCCGAACATTCAAAGGGTAGATAACAAGGTCTATCCATGGATTTATAAGTTGTGGTCTGCCGCCTCCGCACAGCGGGTCGCCGATGTGGGCCGACTCTTCAACGCGTTTCTCTACGTGACCTGTGCGCTTTTGCTGTTCGCCATCTTCCAGAGGATGTTCGACCGCAGTATTGCCCTGATCGCGGCGCTGCTCTACCTCGCTTTTCCGTTTTCTATTTATGCCACGATGTTGTTACCCGAGGTGGAGTTCCAGTGCTCGGTTTATGCCCTGGTGGCTGTCTGGGTGTTCGGCGCCCCGTTGCCATCGTGGAAACGCATCCTGCTGGCAGCTGCTGTCGGGGCGCTTGGCTACCTGATCAAGCCGCACGCGGCCGCTGCCGTCCTGGCTAGCGCAGTGTGGCTCGGCCTGGCCGGTCTGCGGCTGCCCTACGACGCTCCGCTCGGTCGCCGGATACGGGGCGCCGCGTGGCGAGTGGTTCTGTTCGTCGTGGCCACCTTCTTCTTCATGAAGGTATTCGGCCGGCTATTCGATCCGAGGGCGTCAGGGTCGGTGGTGTCCAGCTTCTACGCCAGCTATCTGGATAGCCTGACGCGTCCCGGCTACCTGTTGGCACATCTGGGTAAGACGGCAATGTATGCCGCGGGCCACCTGTGGCTCTTTTGTGTGTTTTTCCTTCCTGCGTTTCCCGTTCTGCTGTCTGACAGTTGGGCCTGGATGCGCGGCCGCGACGTTCCTGTAACGATCGCGGGCAGGGAATATTCACGTGGCGCCGCGGCACTCTTCGTTCTTCTGTTAGTGCTGGCATTCGTCGCCATGGTGGCCGTGTTTACCGAAGCCGCAGCTGCCGGAGCCGACATCGAGAAGGGACGCCTGCACGGTCGCTACCTGGCCCTTTTGTTCCCTTTGCTTCTTGCCTACGCCGTCGCTGGCATCTACCGAACGCGCGCCTCCTCCCTGGCGGTACTGGGGTTGCTGGCCATGTGGAGTTTTGCTCTGGTCGGCACCCGGATCTTTCAGCTATATCCATGGGATTACCCGGATGCCTTCGGCTTTTTCGAGCCGGTTAGCGGGCGCTGGTCGTTCGATGGCGCTCTGTCATGGACATGCACTGGGACCTTGGTCGCGGGAACGTTGGCGTGGCTTGCATTTGCCCTGTCGCCTTACCGCCGCGCGGTGTACGGAGTGTTCGTCCTCGTTACGATGATCCTGGCCCACCTGCAGACCGGTGCCTGGCTCGCGGCACAGTCGCGCTACGCGCAGTCGAGCATCGATTCCGGCAATGCCCTGGTTGCCTATCTCGGTGACCGACCGGTGGGCAGCGGCATGATTGTCACGACGGACCGATGGGGGCAGGTGACTTACCTGCTTGCGGCTATCGATTCACTCCAGCACGTACGCACGGTGCGTCCCAGCGACGTCCTGCGCGAGAGCAATCTGCCTCCCGGCGTGGAATGGGTCGTGGCGGCCTCGGACATTCAGGTGGACCTCCCTTCAGCCGCTCAGCTGTCGTTCGGCCCGTATCGACTCTACCTTCTCGGCAATGGTGTCGAGTGGCCGAAAATCCCAATGCGTAAGCCGTGGGACGGTAAGCCGCTTTCCATCTCGTTCGCCAATGTGGGCGGCTTGACGACGTTCGAGCACTTCGGTGCCGCTGAAGCCTGGGGGCGATGGTCATCCGAATCCGACGCAGGCGTTATTTTGCCCGTTCGAATAAGCGAGACGGTGGACCTCACGTTTTTCGCCTGGTCGTCGGCACCGGAGGGCGATGACGTGACATTCGAACTAGGTGATAGCAAGGCGACCGTGCACATCACCGGCAAAGGCGCCGACTATGCAGTCACCCTCTCGCCACGCAGTGGCTCCGAGCGGCTGCTCATCCACGGCCATCATGTCGAAGCATCGGGTCCCAGGCAGATTGGCATTGCCATGGCCCGGCTTCAATTCCGGCGTCCCTGACCTGTCAGCGACGTGTGTGCCGCGCCGTCCGGCGGTGGATGGCGCGGTTCGGGACGTTGGCGATGTCGTAGGCCAGGAACGCGAGGAGCAGTTGCAATGCACAGAGGATCGATAGCGCCGCGATGATCACCGTGCCCAAAGGGGCGCCGACGCCTGAGCTGAGCGAATGGGCCCAATGGACGATGCCGAAGATGGCGCCGAAGATCATGAGCGCGAGACCGGCGACCAGTTCGATCGACGCGATGGACATGTCGCGGAGAAAATAGTTGTAGAAGATGCGCTTGATCGTGTTCTTGATATGTTTACCGAGGAACTCGCCGAAGATCTTTGAGATTTTCAGGTTGCTTACCTCGTCACCGTATTTGGCATCCATGGGGATATCCACCACGCGAGCGCGATACGTGCCAAGCCTGAAGAGCATGTCTGTTTCAAAGAAGTAGCGTTGGCTTATCTTCGTAAAGGGGAGTCGACGTGCGACGTCGCCATGGATGGCAGTGAAGCCGTTAGTCGGGTCGAACAGGTCCCAGTATCCGGTAGAGAGCTTTGCAAGGAGCGATAGCGCCGCGTTTCCAAATACACGCATTTTTGGCATGCCGGTAAGGCTCTCCAGGTCGTAGAACCGATTGCCTTTGGTGTAGTCGGCCTCGCCGCGAATGATGGGGGCGACGAACTCATCGATCAGCGCGGGATCCATCTGGCCGTCCCCATCGACTTTGACGATCACATCGGCACCGTCCTCGGCGGCTCGTCGATAGCCATGCATGACGGCTCCACCGACGCCGCTGTTCACTTCGTTGCGGAGGACAACGACGCGTTCGTCGGTCGTCGTGGCCTCGATGAAGGCGCCAGAACCTTCCGGACAGCAATCGTCGACGACATAGATGCGCCAGACGTTCGCGGGCATCGAAGCGATAACACCCGAGAGGAACTGTTTGACCTTGTAGCTGGGTATGACGACAGCAATACGCTGGCCCGTCGATTCGGCGATCATGGTCATCGGTAGATCCAGTATTTCGAAACGAAGAAACTGCAGCCGGCCAGCCCGGCATCGATAAACGGCTTTGCCGCCCATGCTGCCGGCAGATTGACAAAATGCGCGATGGCTGTGACCGCTGCCGTGCTCAAGAGCGTCGTGGTGACCCACCAGATCGCGAATCGACCGAAGTGATTCCTGCCCACACGTGCTTTCGCCTCGCCCTTGAAAGTCCATGCGCCATTGAGCCAGAACCCCAGTAGCGCGCCCGATATGCGCCCGGCGACATTAGCCGGCGCAGCCACGATACCGAGCCTGGTAAGCCCTACGAACATCAGCCAGTCGATGCCGAGCTGAATCAGTCCGGCTACGCCAAAGCTGGCGCCTTCCTTGATAATTTTCATGTTGGAACACGTTGCTGGAGTAAAAAACCGCGGCGACCTGCTCATGCGTCGTGCCCGTTTCGCCGCATCGCCGCGTGTGTCACCGGGGTAGGCGTGCGGGAAGTCTACCTCGTATGCCAGGGCGGGTCATCGGTCATCGCCTCAGGGCCGCTCCGGGCGCGACCATATGGTGTAGCCGGGGACTCGCGACACCGGGAGCCACCCCATCTCGGCAAAGACACCTTCGGACACCTGCGAATCAGGCGTCCCGGTATTCGTGACGACGACGCGCACGTCGAGTTCCCGGAGGTCATTCCTGATCTGATCGACCGGCGCCCCCTGGCCAGCGGTCACGAGTAAGAATAGTCGTGTTCGGCGGGCGTAATCGTCCGCAGGTATCATGTCGCGCAGCATGTAGAGGTACATGCCCCTCGCCGAGACAAGGGTGGGATGATTTTCACGCATAGCCACGATGCTCGAAACGGCATCGGGTGCCAACAATCGCCCTGCCGATCCCATGGCATGAGAGGCGACGTCCGCCGCCCGGTCCGCCCGTGGCTCCGTCTTCAGGGTGGCGAAGGACCAGCGCATGCCGTCCGTGCTGGTTAGCGTGGTCGCAGGTAATGCGAGCGCGCCGCAGGCCATGACGACGCCGAGGATGCAGATGCGCGTTCGAGGCGTGACATTCCGTCCGGCAGGGTGCGTGAGTGCAAAAGTAAGTGCGGCGGCGGCGTAAATCAGGATCGGCGTCTGCCAGGTGACACGCCAGTAAA
>Ga0247742_10000462_pt1 | contig 33071 bp, 36 predicted proteins | sample UWRJL208509C2_FD_180944 | JGI IMG/M metagenome (GOLD analysis project Ga0247742, IMG submission 180944) | Plant litter microbial communities from Arlington Agricultural Research Station in Wisconsin, United States - UWRJ-L208-509C-2 | ecosystem: Environmental > Terrestrial > Plant litter >...
CGAGTGAGAAGACTGTAAAGAAGAATGACCGCATAGCACAGAAAGTCGAGGCGCGCAACGCAGCTGGTCTCCCGACAACAGCAGAAGAGTTGATGAGAAAGGAAAAGGATGCAGAAGGAAAGAAGAGCAAGAAGGTTTACACTCCTTTCCCTCCTGCTCAGATACCGAGAAAGGTCGATCTGCAGCTGGAGAGTGGAGAATATTTCTTGAAGGCGAGCGACAAAGAGAGGAAGGAAGAGGAGAAGAGGAAGCAAAAGGTGGGTGTTTCCATATCTATAATGATCCACTATCTGAATCACTTCTATCTGCAGCAAGCAGAGACAACAGAGAAACGTCGTCAGGAGAGAGCGGAGGTATATATTGCCCCTTCAGAAGCTGCTGCGCCAACGGTCCAAGAAAAGAGAAAAAAGAAGAGAGATGTGGATGCGATGGACATTGATGATGCTGAGCCAGACTCAGAAAAAAGGAGGAAGAAGAGGAGAGATGTGGATGCGATGGACGTTGATGATACCGAGCTGGAGTCAGAAAAAAGAAGAAAGAAGAAGAAAAAGAAGGAGAAGGAATTAGTGGGGGATGATCAATGAGAGCATTCTGTAGCTAATATCTCTGTCGGCTTCATTCAGAGTAACGGCGCCTAGCAGTTCTGTGTGCTATCTCTGGGCCTGTGGGAAGCCTTGAAATCTGTTAAGCCATACCACAGACTGTCTTAAAACACTCACCGCGTTCAATGAATATAATTAACCTTTTATGGGCGCCCTCCGCTTAGCATCGTGGACAGCTGACACTTACACGAAATGCTCGAAGACCAACTCTTTAAGGGCGAGTAGATATTTTTAGCAGCAATCGTGACCAGGATTATACCTCTAGATCGTATGGCAAGACCCTTAAATCGTTTGGAAGACTAGCAGATGCGGCGCCATGTAACTCAGGAAAGGAAATGGCTGCGCTTAGCCTCTATTAACAGATTTCCAAGCCCTGTCGTCTACCTATTTCATTGGCAGTGAACGATGTGGCGTTGGGCATGCTGGCCTAAATTTGATTGCAGTTATATTATATGTTCAAAGTCGAGGTAGAACCTTTTAGCCTCTATTCACAACCCAAGAAAGCACATCAACCCGCGTTAAAGGTCGCAATTCTACAAGCAGATTCATAAGATAAGATATTGTGCATCTTATGCAAGCGTCGACCATACTCGGCGTACATTGTTCAATCACAACTTCGACCCGGAATGTGGTCCGATCAACTCGATCCTGACTTTCAGGTACGATTTAAATGCCTCGGCATTCGTCGGCAGCGACCCGCAAACATGAATGGCAGAAGTCTGGGCAAACTTGCGGCTTGTTTAACGGGCGGTGGCCCTGCGACATTACGAGCGGCAAGGGGGGTTTGCAGCAACCTATTCATCCCATTCTGCCCTTCCTCCCCCCCCTCCCCCTCACCTGTTGGCGAGCGACTTTTCTTGACCTAGGCAAGTGGTCTCCAGCTTACCTACTTTCTAAGGTAGCATTCAAGTCGATCTCCGGCAGAAAGTTTCATCGACTCTCAGGCTGTCTCGACACCAGGCAGCCTCACGACATCCACACGTTCTGAAAAGTTTGCCGCCTGTATCCTCTTTTCAACCCACGAGCACCACATAGAGCTCCCCATTGACCAGAAGACCCTTTTTTACCTGGTCCTTCTCCAGCCATCTTGACGAATGGCCGAAGGCCGGAGTGGCAAGCGCCGCCCACCACCCGGCTTGTCATCATTATCCAGAGAAACCTTCACTCCGGAGCGATTGTATGAGGAAGCTTTGTTCAGCACTCCATCCCCACCGAGAACTAGGAATACTAGTGACCCTTTGGCATCCTCAGATATACCCAACTCGCGACCGAAATACGGTCACAGTTCGTCTCCTTCGTTTGACTGGACACCAGTGGCCCCCACAGCCTCCAGCTCAAGACAGGTACCCGAGGACGAGGACGGAGTACATCTACCTCTTCTACCCTTAACATCCACCACTTCGCGAGAGAGCATCGGCAAATCTAAACCTCTCCCGCTTCAGTCGTCGACGAGTGGGTTCGAAGCCTATACCTATTCAGATCCATTCGTCCCTCCAAGTCCAGGAGCTCAAGGTTCAGCCTTCGAGATAGTCTTTGACGTCGACGAACAGGGTTTGTCCCCGGGCTACCTGAAAGCGAAAGGCTCTCATTCCAATGCAGCACAATGTTCTCCAGAAACACCATCTCCCGATTCTTCCACCTCATTTCTCCGCAAACCTCCCACCCCATACTCACCCGACTATCGAGGAAAAACCGATACACGATTTCCTCGAACGTCTGCATATTCAACAGCCAGTCGTCACCCTTTTGGAGAACGGTTCAAATTGTTCGAGGTTCCTCAGTGGCGGAAACTGGCAATGCACATTGGCCTGTGTGGGCTTGCGTATCCGTTCCTGCTGATTTTTGTTCTCGCTGCAAGGGGCAAGAATCTGTTCTGGGCTCGACTCTTCACTGGAGCTGGATGTGGCATGTTGGGTCTTCTGCTAGGGATTAGCTTGTTGAAATTGGCAAGGGGTATCATCGAAGCGGCCAGTGAGTTGGATCCAAGCACTCTCGTGAGTATTTGCTGATAAAATACATAGCGTGGGCGACGGTAATCCACCAGTCTCGAGTTTCACAAGGCGCTGGTGTGCGACTAAAAGACCTTGCAGCGCACAGTGATGATCATGAAAGTGCCATGACCGCTCTTAGACTTGTTTGGGACCGACACCAATACCCTGGGGCAGACAGAAAACAACGCGAGTACTATGAGTGAGTGCTTCCACTCTCTGGAACTTCAGTCTTTCTAATATGAGAGTGCAGTTCACGGCCATGGTCCATCTGGATCGTGGTCTTTCTAGCTAACGTGGCTCTCTCTGGAATGTTACCCTTCGTTCTAGCGCGGTTAGTGGACATTAATGTCTACGTTGTGGTTCGTGATTCTCTGTATCGTCCTTGCGTTTTTGCTTATAAAATGCAAACGTAGCATCAATTTGGACAGTATGATGAAATTGCAGTCAAGGGTGACCTCTCAGCGGCCGATCTCGCACGTGCTGATGACCTTCTACCTGCCTTCGAAGTAAGTGCATCAAATCAATGGTTTATGTTCACCCATGTAATTTGATACCATATGGAGAGAGACGCATTCCTAACCTGGACACTAGCGCCCTTCTCTGTCCACGGTGGCCTTCCTCCCGTTGTCTCGTTTCCCTGGCAGAACAATTCAATGATCTACTTCTCTGAGGTTGTTCTCTCACAACTGGTAACGAATGGCAGCGGATTCGGGACATTCGAAACTGCTGCCACTACACCCACCACCAATCTTACAGGAGCTGTTGGAACGCAAGTTAGCATGTCCCAGTTGGTGCAAGGGGAGCTCGGGTTGGAGCGGGGTTCTTTGCTCAGGTGAGAATAATTCTAATTATAGGAATTGATAAGCGCTGAATCACGCCTCTCAGATTTCCCCGATGGGGATTAAGAATCAAATGCGCGAAAATTCCGGATCTCCGAAATAACATGTAGGTTGACTAGACTGGTGCATTTAATATTATCTGACGGTTCCTCATAGTGAGACCATGTCTCAAAGCAACATCACTTATCTTTTTACCCCACGTGAAACCCTAAGGCCGCTATTCTCCTACTTTGATATGCCTTTCCCCGACCTGTTAGAGAAACCTCTAAACATGACACGGGTACTTCAGAACAACGATACTGTGTCTGGAAATATAAATATCTCAAGAACGGCTATGGGTGGTACGTTATTCTCGCCTTCGATTCATACTACACCAGCTCAAATCACACCTTCAGGACCGTTCTGGAACAACGGCGTGGCACACAGCATCAGGAGCTCGCCGCTAAGTATGGGCAAAGATGGAAAGGGCTTCGTTACTATAGAGAACATCCTTGTGCGCCTTAACACATCTTACGCGCCTCACGGTGCCTTCCCCGTCCTCTCAAAAGAGACTTTGCCGGACGAGAACGGCACAGCTACCTTCATCGGCTACGACGCCGTCGTGTGCCTGGAGCTTTACGAACCGTGGGTTCTGGACGTCTACAACAGTTCTGTTGGTTTACCGGCATCATTTCGGATCGTAGGGAAGGGCCCGTCAGTGACTGATATGAACACCCAGCTGGTGAAGGAGAGGAGGAAGGGTAAGCCGTTGAACAGACAGGATTTCGATGGTCCTGTCAGCATGGGGTTGAACTCAACGGCGATGAGGAATGTGTGAGTGTCTTTGTTCTCGGGTGCTGTTATCCATGCTCAATCTTGACCAGGTACATCGTAGGCCACCAGAATAGTGTGAACCATATTCTGAAAGACAATGGGCGAGACGCGTTCTACGTTCCTTCGCCTACCGTAAGTTTAGAATTATTATTCCACCTATATTCTGTGCCCCTGAATCTTATGTTTGCAGCTCATATCCTTCACGGACGGCCAGGGCCCTTTCGGTTACACTGAACTGTCGGAAGCATACTACGCCAATTCCCGCGCTCTTGCAGACGCAGGTAACCTTCTGCCTTATTTTGCAGGATCAGGATGGAGTTTTGCGCGCAGATACTACGACAAGGAGGTCTCATCTGTGACCATCAGCCTCGTGAACTTTGCTGCGCTCATCATCGTCGTCATCCTATTTGGTTCGTTCTCGGCATTCTTCGTCCCTCGGCTACCCTTAGATATGCCGAGACGAGGTTTCGATTTATACTCCTGGATGACGGCGTTCGCAGCACAAGAGCTCGTTCCAGACAGGGCGAGTCAGATGGGGAAGCAGATGGAGTTGGATGAAATTATGGAACATTCTGGCGATCTGAAGTTTAGATACGTAGGCTAATTTATATGGACACTAATTGGTTATGTTTCTGTATCTTCAGGGTTAGTCGATGGATGCTTTGTGCCCCTGGAAATTTCCAGTTTCTCACTGTCTATGATCCATTGCATAATGGAAGCGCGCTGCTAGGCGTCGTGCTCGGGAGTAGCATACTGAGGAAGATTACGAGTGATCACAACCCCTTCATTCAATTAGGGTCACTATTGGGCCTGACAGTCTTTATCTTGTGGATAACGATGTCTACCGAGTTCATGACACGGGCTATTTTGAGCTACAGCCTGCAGGCTGATGCCCGTCGTTACAGTACAAGGCAAGATGTTATTTGCACCAGTCCAAAGGTAAACATGCTTTTCCAGAGCCAATCGAGATTAAAACTGTTGTGTTAGTATCTTTGGCATTCGGCGACGTCTAACACCCGTTACTTTGACAGTCTGCAGACCCGGTGACCATCTCAATTCTACAGGTATAGCAGTCAAAGCTTCGATGCTCACGTCAATCACAGTGGAATGAGCACACTCATTCCTGACTTCTATCACAAATTGGCATACTTGCCATGATGACCCTCTAAACCAACTTTACCAGGTCACCGGTGAAGTTGGTCTCCCGAAGACGTCCAGAACGGCCGCGGCACTCGCAAGCGACCAGTTCCACAATTTCCTGTGAGCTTGCATGGTACGAAACCTTATATAAACTGCTCGTCCTGCATCAGAAAGCAGCAAGTCCTCAAGCTCAAGGCCTCAGTCGGGAGTTCATTCCACTACTCGTCATATTTCCCCGCTCATCTCCATTACAAACAATCTTACAACATGTCTCATGACGCTGCGACACAGACGCCGGACTGGTCGCAGAATAATGACGCGTACTTTGCGGGGTCTAATCATGTGATCATTAGTTCTGAGCCTTATAGGACCACGCAGGGAAATAGACCACCTCCCAAGGCGATCGCATGCCAGACCGAGTTAAATTTGCCTCGTATCCAGTTCAGAGAGAATGACCTTGAAACCGCTTTAAATACCCTCGGTGGGTTTGGTGAGTCCGAGTCCTTCACACCGTGCATCCGGCCAAGAAAACTGATACCATTCAATTGATAGGCACTGAATTAATTGACACGACTGGAAACAGCAACTTTTCATACATTTGGCTCACTCATACTACTGCCGTCAATCCTAACACCAATACGCCTGTCTGGTCTGCTGGCTTTTCTCACATTACCCTCGTTCGAGACGCACCAAGGACCACCACCGCAGCTGCTCACCTCATCGAGGGCGATAAAGGCACTCACTTGACCCTTCGTGCCACCATGAACGACCCGAATAATTCTTTCGGGATGCACATGTCCCTACCGGCTAGTAGTGCTGGCATGGCGGGGCACTTCCTCGCTATAGCTCCTACCAATGCTGCGGACATTTCTGCCGCCAATCAGTTCTGGGCGAACGTAACCAACAGCTTCAAGCACCGTTACGGTGCAGAGTACGTCATCTCACTTTCGAGGTTGTTCCCGACTTGACAATTTGTAGTTTCACTAAGGCACCTTGGAAGACATTTCTGGAGAAACTGAAGAGTGATGTTTCCAAACTCTTGATCGAGTATGAAAAGCTCCTGAAGGGGCTAGAAGAGAGAGGCCAGAAGTTGAATTAAGGGCAAGTCCCTGGTGAACACAAGACTGAGTCCCGAATAATTACGATAGCAACAATTCCAAGCCTCAATAAATAGTAACTGCAGAAGAAAAATTTGTGCCTCTTCCAAAGTCCATTGTTGGCACTCTCCGATGTGTGCCAATAACTACGAATCAAGTCGCTCTAATTATAGACTAAGGGCGCTTAATTGTGTTCCTTTAAACCCGCCTCAATAGGATCAAGTAAAAGGGTAAGGTACGATTTAACATGTATGTCAACCATATTGGAGTGCAATTATTATTTTGGGCATGGTTCCTTGGAGATACATTATGCTCGGTCGAATGACGATTTATTCATCCCGAAACTTTCTTGTGATTTCTCACCTTTCCTCGGCTTTTATAGTGCTCAATAGCTTGGGTAGCCACCTGTTACACCGTGTATGAAAAATTATTGGAGTTGGTGACTATCTAATACTTACATGTACAGACATCATACTGCTGGTAGTGAAACTGAAGCTTGGCCACTGGCCAGTAGGCGCACTACGCGCTTCACGTGTACGTGATGTCATACAAGGCGCGACGCGCACAAGCGCCCGGTACAGATCACGCGTTGCAAATAGAGTGATATACTGTGATATAGTTTGTACATGTAATAGATAATCAACCAAAAAAAACCTTAGATTTCTCAAGGCAAAAAAAGTAAAGGTAAAATATTACAAGAAAGTTTCGGGACGAATAAATCGACATTCGGTCGAGCATAGTACGTAACTTCACTATTTTACAGCATGCAAAGTCTTACTGCTCTATTTAATTGATCTCCCACGATATATTCCTTCAGCCAAGCTACTTGAAAGGCTCATCAATATTCCAGCAATAATTTGAGCTTGAAACGCAATCAAAGTATTGCCGCCCGTCTGAACAGTTTGTAAGCACCTCAATGGTGTCCTTTAGGTCCTATAAAATTGGACGGTATGCCCTTGTTTTATGCTTTCCTTTTGAATATCCAGGGGTCTGATGAACCAGTCGGTATGAGAAGGATCGCAGAGAAAATTCGTCACATATGTGTACTCTTCTTGTAAACATAAGTAGTTAATATATTACTGGTCGGCGATGTGTCCAAGTAGGACCGAGCATGACTAGTTTTATTTTGAATCGATGTGATAGCACACGTCGCGAAGTTAGGAACTCTAGCTATGTTCACTTATGCACACATGTTTACTGGTCATATCCTTCACAGATGATGCATGGTGTGCGGAATCATCACCCGGCGATCTTCAATTTCGCTACAATCGTTATCATCGCTGCTCTCTAATCTTCTCAACAATTTCTGTACAATAATTACCTTTGGAGGTCCGAAGACGAGGTTTCGACGTTTACTCCTAAATAGCGTCGCTTGCAGGTCGAGAACTTATTCCACAGAGAAAAGGAACTGTGTAAACGGATAGAACTGGATGAGGTTATGGAAGTTAGAATGTTTGGACGATCTGGAATTCAGATGTAGGCTGGAACCATTACTAGGTCATTCTTCACGAATCTGGTGAATCCTGAGTTCTAACACCCCAATTTAGGATTTGATTCCGCTTCAGCCACGAGGGCTATTCTACAACCAGGCACCCTGATCGACTTGGCAGCGCTACGGCCAAATCGGGCCCCATCGCCCGATGTCTGTAATGTATGAGTTTATAAGGCGGTAATACATAGCCAATAGATTTTGAAACCGTTCTAAACACAAGAGCGATGGGTTGTACTCAGCTCTAAAGGACGAGATGATGCAGACAATTTGGGGACAATTAGAAGTGCCACACGCTAACCGGATTTGGGGCTTAGTCAGCACTAGATGGAGATTTGTGGTCAGGTGTGCTCACAGCAGCTCTTGTCCTCAACCTCCATCATGGCCTCGACATCGTGGATGCCGTCCGAAGGACGCCATCCAGTCAACATTGGGTCGTCGCTTGGTCGCGCGATCAAAGCCAGGAAGCTCAAGGACTCACCCGCACCCGCCGCTAAACGGTCCAACCTCCCAGAGCGGGACTTCTTCGCATTCAGGTGTACGTCTCATAGTCCTTGAACTCCGGCAGTGACTAAATGTGGCCCCAATTTGTTTCCAGTTAACTTCAAAGCATCGTCTATTGATAGCAATAAACCTGCCTCGATAGAGACCAAGAAGGGCCCAGAGAACACCCAGGTTCTCGCGGAGTATCCTAGCAAGGAGGTGCGTTCTTGAGACTTGACAGGTGGTGCGACTTGCTGACCGTTCGTAGGCCAACGAAGTGCATGTCTTCTCTGGAAATGAACACCCAGCGAAGGAAGTTGACTGTGTGCTAATTTACGATGAGGAGACTGGGGTGCGTTGCCATATCATTCCGCACGTTTCGCCGTTTTGCTCACGGTCAACTTTAGCAATATGTTTTAGAGAAACTTGACTCTTTTGTGCACTTCAAATACGAACGCAAAAAAGCCATTTCACCAGCTGCCGCCTCTCGTATGGCCCTCTTTTATTTATTCCCTGAATGATTTCATTAAACACTTCGCTTCTAGCTGCTCCCGTCCCTTCCTCGTCCTCCGCCTCATCAAGCAAAGCAAGGGCAAGGCGAGAAGACGATGATGATCTTGAGCGTCTTCTACTTAACGAAAGTGGTCTCGCCGCTGACGACATGATGGATGTCCTTCCCAGCTTAAATCGCCAGACAGAAGAGGAAGAAGAGGAGGGCGAAGAGATCGAGGTAGCTTTGGCTCGACAGATTGCACCTGCATTTGCTCCTCCAAAGCCACAACCCTCACAACCTCAGACCAAGGTTGCCCCTGCTGCTGCTAATACACGCCCAATGAAATCCTTGCCTAAATCCAAAGCCGAGTCGAAACCTCCACCCAAGCCGCCAGCACCTGCACCTGCACCAACACCCGCTTCTGCTATAGCTACTCCTACGAATGCAGCTCGGGCTGGTCTCCCAGCCAAACCTACGATTGCTCCCGCTCCAGCGGCTAAACCTGCGCCCACACCAGTGCCTGCACCCACACCAATATCTGCTGCCGTTCCTGCACCCAAAGCCAAAGTCCCGCGACCTGGCAAGAAGGCCAAACCTGCCGCACAGGCTCCTGCCGTTTCATCCACCCACGTCGATGAGGAAACAGATCGCACCGCCAAACCTCCCAAGCGACCTCGTCCGTCCACTTCGACTGTCCAGTCTAAACCACCACCACCTCCACCACCAGAACCGAAAGCCCCAGCCGAACTATTCTTACCCGGTATGGGCGGATCAGGGTTCGTCGCACCTCCCCCTCCTCCAGGCTCCGCTGCGTCCTCCAAACGTCCTCCTGCCGTTGCTGCACCTATAGTTCCACCAACAACATCTATATCTGTGCCCCCCGGTGTCTCGGCCACGATCACGATGGTAGAAGAAGGATCCGACGAAGACGAAGACTGGGAAGCAGTGCCCACCTCCGCGGGTGCCGTGGCACCTCAATCATATGACCTTGAATTGGAAGATGAAATCTTTGGCGACGGGTTTGGAATGGACGATGGTGATGCTGAACCAATAGCCGAAGTCGACCACGAGGGAGAGGAGATCGACGTGAACGCGTTTGAGGCAGAGCTGAATGAGCAGATGGAAGATTGGGGCGGGGAGGAAGATCCTATTTTTGGTACCCTTGGTGAGGATGCGGACGACGACGACGACATGGAGGATGCCATGGAGGATGCGGTTGCTGGTTCTGGACAGCCTATTTCGTTGAATAGGCTGGCTGGAGGCGAGAGCGAGGACGATTACTCAAGTAGCGACAGCGACAGTGATTGATGAAGGTGGATGACGTTTTGGTTGAACCGTTGGGGGGATGGATGTAAACTAGATGGGTTTCATTATTTCTTGGGTTTTATTTATGGACTCGGGAATTCTATGTGTTTCGATCTCGCAACAATATCTGATTTTTCACAATGAATAATTGGCTCGCATAGCTATTACTATAACGCAGTGTCTTCTTTGATGGCAGGGATTACAGCGCTCAGACAATTTCGAGGTGTTTAGCAACTAGCATTCAGACAACCTGAATTGCTGAAGAATCGCCCAGAGGACAAGAAGCAATAAAAACCAGTAATCATCATATTCCTTGTTCCAATTCTACCCTAGCTCAGGAAACCACTAGCCTACTGAAGCAAGTTGTTAAGAGGGTATGTGAACTATCGATACAGTGACTATCGCGGATAGAGGATACATCAAGAATGGAAACTCGGAGGAATGACGAAGGAACTGGTCCGAGACAACCCCCCCAGGAAGACTCGATTGGTTAGGTACACTAAAAGAGATTATCGCCAATAACCGTTTAATCATGGTTGGGTGAAGAAAAGAAGAAAGGTACATTCAAAAAAGCAGGCAACGGCAAGAAATAAAATGTTCAAAAATGCAAATGCAACTAGGCAAGCTTCATCAATGAAAAAGGGAGTGGGTGTACAAGTCCAAAGGGAAAGACTCCCAGTCCGAGAAGGGGGAAGACGCTCGCTATGCTACCGTTAATCAGAAGAAAGATTACCACCTGCCGCAATGACTCCAATAAACCTCCAACAACTCTACTGCATAACTGCACCTGATTTAAACTATGAAAAACCCAAAATCCAATAAACGGGGTATCCTTGCGTGCAGACAATCTATACTTGATGGGTGATGATGCATATGGATTGGAATGAAAAAGTCGTTTAAGAGTGGGTCATCAAGAAAATCAGGCAGGGACGTTCGTCCAGCCGACGACGGTGATTGCGCCGTCAACAGAGGCACCGGTCGCCGTGTTGGCAGAGGACGGCGGCGGGCTGTTAAGCGAGGGCGTTTCTACCGTAGAGGCACCAGAGATGATGGACGTGGCCTCGCCAGGGGAGATGGTGCGTGTAGAGGTGGAGGTGGCGCCGGCGACGTTGAGGTTGACACGCGCGAGCTGGTTGAGCATCTGGGGTTGGGTGTCGATGAAGGCGAAGGTAGGGCCGGCGACGAGTTGGGTTGAGGCACGGTCACGGACGTTGTTGACTAGGGGCTGGCCATCGGATGTGACGAAGATGGCGACGGGGCCGTTGATACCTTCGGGAACAACACAGTTATCGAAGGGCAGGGGGATCGAAGCTGCTTCGCCGCCGAGCAGCATTTGGCAGAAGAATTTCTGTGAGAACGGGGTTGTTAGGATAACTAATTTATTTTTGGAGCAGGTTTAGATACTCACGGATGTGTCAGAGGTGCTGTTGATTGCGACCGACGAGAAGGAAAGCTTGGTTCCGGGGCCAACGTTACCAGTGTTGGTAACAGAGAGAGTGGGGTTGGCTGAGATTTTGGGTTAGCAGTGGAAAACGACGGAAACAAAGTGTAATACGCACGAGGAATACCCAAGTCACAAGGGCCATCGAAGAAGGGTGCGGCAATAGCAAGGACTTCCTGTGGTTTAAGAGCAATGTCGAAAGCAGCTGGGACAGAGGATCCGGTTGGCGACAAGACGTTGAGAAGCGTTTGGTGGCGAGCCTCAATGGTCAAGATTGAGGCCGCAGAGGTCAAGAGGACGGGGTCTGTTAGGAGAGTAGCTCCACCGATGTAGGCACCGACACCAACAAGCTCCACTACTCGAGCGACAGCAGCCATGGTGGTCACATCGGTAAGCACCGAATCAAAGTTGAACTTGCAACTTGTGATTGGCACCTCGCCGAAAGCCTTCAGGGCAGCCTAGAAGGAAAAGTTAGACGGTGGTCCAAGTGAAATAGAGTAAATAATCACCTGAAGAACGGTCGAGTGAGTAGCCTCGTCGATTTGAATGGTCGTGAACTGTTCCACAGCAACCTGGCTTGATGCAAAACCAGCGGCGGTAAAATCTGCTTCCTTGAATTTCGACAGAGCCTGCTGATAGAAGGCCGACTCGAGTTGCTCCAGAACATCAGCAAATTCTGCTAGGAGTTTAGTATATGATATTGTTAGGGGAAAGATAGGAGACTCACTGAAAACCAAGACGTCTGAGGCGGCCCGCTTTCCGTAAAACCTGGCAGGGGCTGAAGACACCAAGAGAGGTGCGGTAGCAGCGACGAGAGCGATCAGAGATGAAGTAAAATGCATTTTTGAAGGAATTCAAAGGGTTACTGCCGAAGAAAGTGGGAAAAGCCTGCTTAAATGAATGTGTGGATTGAAGTAAAGATCGAAAGGCGGAGCAAAGCCAAAAGAAACCAGGGGATGCAGCCGGGCAAGCCCACAAAAAGAACGGCTAGAAAGCAGAGTATTAGCTGCAGAAGACGGAAGGGCAGTAGGAAAAAACATACAAAGGCGAGGGGGGGAGTGAAAGAAGGACGAAGGGGTGGCAAAACATGATGGCGACGGGATCAGAGTATTTGTAGGAAAGTGATCCACGGTGCGACCCAGTGTTCCGGGCCTGTTCTTGTGTTGCGATTGGCTCTCGGTCAATCCGGTTGGCTCATTCCTATGGTGATAAGATCTTACACTAAACTATTCATCGTACAAAGCAAGTCAGCAACGCGGTCGCTTTTGATTGGAACCCTCCCAGTCCACTGGGACCATCCTCCAGCCAGTTATTTCTCTCGTTGAGTACAGCGACCGTAACCTGCATAACTGGCAAATCAGTTTGCTACTTGCATCTTCAGGTTGACTTCTATGCAAGGCTTTTATGTCTGCTCACTTATTGTATGTCCGAGAGAAGAATAAGGAATTGCGTTGTATAATAGCACACGATATTTTAATTCTTGGGCCGAAGAGCAGATACACGGATGCCTCACAAATGAAATTCTTCATCAACTTGCCGACAGTGGCCCAGAAGTCCCACTCACACTCACACTATCTTCGTACTTGTAACCCCCTGAAAATTAACCGCCCAGAACATCAGCCAAGGCATCCGTCACGAAGACCGTGTCCCAATGTCCGGAGACGCCCAATGCAACCTTGCTCGCCTATGTTGTCATGGACATGGTGAGGCTAAAAATGCCAGCTCCGTTAGTCTGGTTTCGGTATGTCCGACTCGTAGGGCCTTCGACTCTTGCATTCGCCGTCATTGGCCAATGCAGATCTCCATGAGGGCGAGAGAACCAAAATACGGTGGCTATAACAGAAGTCTGGACGACTTGAGAGTCGACGAGTGATGCTAGGTGATTATCGTCTTCCAAGAGCTCGAGGCTGGTGTCAGCTCTCTCAAAATTCCTGATCGCTGTAGCATCAGAACGGGCATAGATACTTCGTGGCTTCACGTATCTTGATCGGACTTTGATTCACAGAGCCTAGAGGTTGACATACAGTATTCAGTTATGATCCAACGACAGTCCATTCGATTTTCTGAATTATCTAAGATGGATGAGCGCTCGAAAGACATCAATGCATCACCACCGTGGTGTCAGGTCAGCGCTTTCTCACAGCTCCTGTCCTGCCAGCCATCTCGATACCATAGCCAACGCCTCAGCAGGCTTATCATGTGGGACGTAGAAACGATCAAAAAAATTGTCAGTACGCAAATATAATTGAACCTCAAAATAAACCACTCATCATATGCCCAGCACCTAGAATAGTAGCAAACGTCAAACCATCCCTCTCCTTAACTTCGCCCACGGTCTTCCCATCCACCTCCCATCCCCTCCAACTTTGATTCCCCGAGTGCGAACCACCAAACCCAGTTTGGCCAGCCCATTGGAGTTTCTCTACCCAAAGCCGGTTCGCAACCCAGTTACATTGCCAATCATACGTCCCTGCGTAAATAAGTACGCGAATACCCCTGTCAAGCAGGTTGGACACGTAGTGTTGGGTCGGATGGGCCCATTTATCGAGGTGCGATTGGAAAGCATAGCCGACGGTTGAAGAGCAACTGGAGAAGTTCCCTATAGATGGGTCGACTCCGAGAAGGGCACGGGTGGAAGGTAGGTCTAGGTACGCTTGAATTTGGGTCGTTTCAGTGTAACAGAGAGGGCCTTCGCAAGGCTGCAGCATAATACAATGGGACGTGCACAGAAGGACAACATAGTTTACAAAGATATCAGCAGGGAGCTCAAATCAATTTGGCACTCAAGGACGGTGCGCACCTTCGATATATCATAGACGTTCCTTCCTAGGCGCCGCAAGCGAAGTTCGAAATGTCAATAGATGCTGATGTAAATAAGCCACCAGCCACGTACCCGTAGCCCACATCCCTTTAGAAAGTTGGTTATCGCAAAAGTCGACAGCCGCTTGGCAATTCATGGCATCGAACACGTCAATGCAGGAATCCTTCATGAGTTTCTGGCACCGTGGCAGCTAGGTCGCGGAAAAATATCTCGGAGGTTTTTCAAAGCCAAAGAAGGAGAAGCGCTTACTGCCATCTTCATTCCTACACAGGTAGAAATCGACTGGAAAGGGATGGGCAACGACGCAGGGGTGCATTCGACAGCGAAGCGTCCTTCGTATAGCCTGTACGGTGATATCAGAGGATAGTCCATGCCATCAGTATTGGTACATTTCCGAAATGAAAAAAACGAACGTGGAGATATCGGTAATCCCGTTCCCAATGAGTACGCTCTGCAGATTGATTGTCGGCCTTCCTTCTCGAAGAGCAACCTGATTCTGGTCGTATATCTCGCTGGCAAATACAGGAAGATATCGGCCCTAGATGTAGAAATCAAAATCAAACAGATGATGTGATGAGCTCAACGAGAAGCAAGATTACGCGAAAGTACGTACACCATATGATTCTCCAGCGAGATGTAGGGGTCGTCCAGCGAACTGCGTGAAGGTCTCGAAGAAGATCGTGATGAATGCCTGGACATTCTTTGCAGCCTCCTCGGTGTTCTCGACGGTTTCGCCATATTCTGCATAAGAGAAGCCTACCCCCACTCTACAAAGAGGATGATCTTCAGCTCCCCTGTTACTCCATACGAGAATCAAGGGCCACTTACGGTTGATCGAGAAAGAAGACATTCGCCTCCTCGTTCCATCCATACGGGTTCCATACCGTGCCATTCGACGAGGTATTGTGGGTATCAATACTGCACGGTCCTGAGGGGTCAAAGTGATGCAAGGCAGCACCAAATCGCTCATTAATGGAGACCGTTCCGCAGTCTGCAACAGCTTCGCGTACCTAGCTCCATTAACAGCCCCATAGACGAAGAGCACCCCGGACCTGGTGAGGTTAATGTTGCGTAAGCACCCGTTGCCGTTGTCCTCCGCGCAACCTCCGCGCGAGGTCGCAATTGCTTTACAACCGAGGGCCAGAAAAACGCCACGGTGGGTTCGCAAGACAAGAAAGACCAAGAGCCAAGAGTTTAATAACCTTCGAGGCAACACGTACCTCCGTTTATCCACATCATCACATCGTCTATGGGAGTGGTGCATTGAGCAATGACCAGGGATGTATCCGGTCTCCATGATTACTATTGCAAGGGGAGTAGGGGCGTACCTCTGTCTGGATTGCGACGGCTTTCGAAAAAGTAGAAAAATAGGTGCTTAGCACCTGAATCAACGTCCAGGTAGCCTGTGTATACACTGAAAGCAGTCAGATGAGAGATCGTGAACGTTGGTGTATTGACTGGATTTCAGAATCCATGAACCACGGTAAGATAGAAGGCAAGAAGAGCCTTGGGGTTATGTCTAGAAGACTCACTTGACTGTTGGGTCACAGAAATGGCTCTTCTTAACCCGTACCTGGTGGTTGGTGTATCGTGGATGTGAAAGCACTGTGAAGTCACTGGGCCCGAGCGACGACAAGTGAAGCGAAGGTCGTTCGTGAACGTCACGCAGACTTTCAGCCGAGGTTGACTCGAAGGCTGACTGTGTGCCAGCGCTGCAAGTTATCGCGCAGAAGATGGTAGTCGCAGCTATGAGCCACGTTAAAGCTCTGTAATTGGCCATGATCCACGTCGGCGACTATTGGGATGGTCAATTTTCAATCTTCAAGCAGTAATTTGTCCAAGTCGCGTAAGCTTCCCCCAGAGTAAGACTCAAAAAGACTTGTTGGATCCTTGTTCGACGCCAAACTCGATGACACAGGTCGCGCATCAACTTTGCAAATACTAGCACGACCCCGGAACCGGCCGACTGTGAACTCGCCTGAGCAACTCGTAAATACTCTCATTTAATGCCATTGAAGCGGAAAATAGAATTCATATCGTTCCAAAAAATAGATATACATCCCGTCAAAGTAAGATGGTATCGAAGAAGGATTGTCGACGGAGGAATATGCAAAACTGGCTCACAGTCCTGAAGAGGCTGCTGGATTGGCTGCTTCAAAATCGCGAACCCGAGGCTGTCTTCCTTTGGCTGTACCGCGACGCAGGCGCTGGGAAGCCGTCTATTATCCAGACTTTCACCACCCAATGTGTTCAGAGTTCAGAGCGACATCTGCTCGCGAGCTTCTTCTTTTGGAGAGACGACCCGCGTCGCTCGTCCCATGTCGCCTTGATGGCGACCTTGATTCACGAGGCCGTCACCGTTGTTGCAGCCCTCAGGCCCTTTGTCGCTGCCGCCATGGAGCAGGACTCGTCAATTCTCGAGAAGCACCTCAAGCATCAAATCATGTCCCTTCTCGTCGAGCCTATCAACAGCCTCGTATCTGACTCTGATTTCAAACGCTCCTCTATTCCAAGCCTCATCCTCATCGACGGTCTCGATGAATGCTCTGGAACCAATAACCAGTGCTCCATTTTGAAGGCTTTCGCCGAAACGCTACCTCATTGTCATCACACCCTCAGGATCCTCATCACCAGTCGCGGAAATCGCAATCAAGGCGGCGTTCAACTCGGACCCTCTTCTCCGCCTCTCTGCGTGAGTTGCCCTCGACACCTCATTCAGACCAGATGAAGACATCCACAAATTCCTCGTCGACACATTTAAAGCGATCAAGGCCAACCACCCCTTTGGTGCCTTTATCCCCGCTCCGTGGCCACAGCCTGGTGTCATTCCTGTCCTTGTAAGACGGTCCTCGGGTCAATTCATCTTCGCGTCGACGATTGCCAAATACATTTCTGATCCAGACAGAAGACCTCCGGAGCAGCTCGATATTATTATGGCCATGCGCCCAACGCCCACTGACACCAATATGCCTTACACAGAGCTGAATGCTCTCTATACACTTGTCGTTCCTGGAGTACCTCTTCACAAGATTGAGAAGGCTCTCGACATTCTTTCCTTCGTGCTCACCATCGATCCCATTCTCAGTGCAATAGCAATTGAAGATACTAGTATCCCAGAATGGAAGAGAACATCTTATATGGTGTTGCTACTCTCACTTCAGATGGGCGATATTGAAGACTACCTCGCGAACCTCTCGTCACTCGTCCAAGTAGAGTGTCTGTCATCTACTCATCGTTATCAAATACGTTTTCTTCACGTTTCACTTGGTGATTTCCTGCTCGATCCCACACGATCCCACAAATTCTATTGTAATCCCGAAAGGATCATCACCAAGCTGGTGGAAGTTTGTATCCAACATCTTAACGCAGGCGGTATGTTGTGCTAATCTCACCAATGTAAAGCAGGCTCATTCTTCTTCTTTCCCTCAGGACCACTTAAATTTCCTTACGAGTGTAAGATCGGTCATGGTGGTCCTCCATGTTGGCTTTGGATGCTTCTCCAGCTTTTGAAGCACGTAATATTGACTCCTGAGATCACTACTCAGCTCCTGACAATCTCGCTTCCGGACTTGTATGGGCGCCATTCTCAATATTGCTACGAACCGAATTCAAATTATGCCTATTTTCTTGCCCATTACATGGATTTATTCTCCTTGGCTCAGCACAAGGTAATTAGAGCCACATTATATCATGATATATTTCTGATGCCCTTTTATCCTCCACCTGTGAACCAGTTCCAGAGCGCGCAGATTATGAACCACTTTCAACGGGCATTTGATATGTGCATGCATCTTGAATACCCCGGAGACATGCGCAAGGATCTCTTTTCAGCTACAGCTATGTTGAATTGCTCTCCACCTCCATTTGCATATGTATCTGGAGGGACCGGTCTTGATCTCTGGAAAGGGCTTTTCGTTGAACGTAAGGTCAAGCACAGCTGTTCACACACTAGTGGGTGGTATCTTTCCTTTCAATTTCTTCTTCAACATTGCATACCGTCACACGGATCGCGCGAAACACATCTAAGGGATATATTGCGACTTCTTCAACGACCCGGGTCGGGCCCAGTGGTTGTTGATGACCAAGGAGACTTACACAGCAGCGGCTCATGTCTGGTTCAAATCCCTCAGGATCATCGACCAGTAAGTCTGAAACCCAGCTCAGATGCCACATCTCATTGTATCGAGTAGTGCATCCAAGGAGAGCGAAGTCGACAAGAGGGTAGCTTTCAACGCAATGTTCTATATTCCCCAGCTGCTAGATCGATCTGGCTTTTCACCCGAGCTCATGCTGACCATACTCAGTGACGATTGGATGCAGATTTGCCTGATCTCAAGGAGATGTCCAGAGCGTCTGATGATTCTACACGACGTTTACGGTTCATCTAACGCCCCTCAAGTTGAGAAGATGCTTCACAAGATCAGGCAAGCAAGCCAGGAATACTTAAAAGTCAGTTCAATCTCAGCAGCATTTCCAAGACTGATTCTTATTTATCACCCCTATTCAGCGATTCAAAAAGGAATATAAGGCAGAACTCACCCGGCTGAGTATAGCGTGGCTTGGGGATGACTCCCTATTTTTGCTTCCAGATGAGCAGGAAGACGAGGTAAATAAGACTGATTTTCTCAGCGTAATTTCACCTTATAATAGCTGATCTGAATTGCACGACCAGAAGATGGGCCGAGGCGGATGGAGTTTCTCGAAGCACCACATCGGTTTGTTCGTTGCCCTCGTACCTGTATTATTTCTCATTTTCTGGGATCGATTTGGACACCAATTCGCACTATCGACTCCAATGGGAACAGTAAGATAACTTCGAAGGCCAGCGAATATACTACTTACTTCAATTCGTAATCCTATAGATGTCTTCATCTCATTGAACCTCTGCACTCTATGGTGGGCACTTATGGCGGGGGATCTGCACAAAAAATAAAAATGTTACGGTAATAGTTAGAATTTCCCAGAAATAAATTACCTGTAGCAGCTGTAAGGCGATGAGTATGCTACAGCGATGCTAACTTGACCCATAAATGGTACGGGGATCGAAGAATATATCGCGGAGAGAAGTGTGTGTGTCAAGGAAAGAAGTAAATGTATCGCAGAGAGGAATAAATCTACCGCAGAAAAAAATGTAGGTGTCGCAGAGAAATATTATACAGCGCTGCGACGCAAACAATACCGCGGGGAGAAGGTTCTGCATAGAGTGAATTTTAGCGTGCGGGAACACAAGATATCGGCATGGCCGGCACCAGCGGAGTTGCGAGTCGTGGGAAAGGACCTTTAATGGACCTGGACCGTGACTTAAGGTGCCCCTGATCGTATTACAGATGGCCATACCATATTCTCCTCCATAGTGTGCTATCCATTTATATTTTTGAAGTATATTTAGCGAGAAATGCTCCCCATCTGGAAGTGAATCTGGCAACTGAGTGAGCTCTGATAATCTGAGGGCCACCTGAGTGTACAAAATATGTTCCCACGGCTTTAAACTCAGCTGATGCCGGCTATGCCGAGATTTTGCATCTTTGTATCCTCAACTTCATGATATGCAGCACCTTGTCTCTGCAATATTATGTTGCCTTGCAGCACCGTATAATATATCTCTATGAAATATATCTACTGGTTTGTGGCACATTTAATTCTCTCCGTGATATATTTCTTCTCTCTGCGATACATTTGCTTCTCTCCGCGACATATATCTCAATCCCCGTGCCATTTCCTGACTCATTGAGTATCCCTACAAAGCACTATACTCATTGAAACTACGGTGAATTATAGTCCAGTTATATGACTGGTCAAATTATACTAATTACCGTGGTATTTTTCATTTTTGTGCACACCCCCCGCCATAGGGCACTCGCCAGATTCGAGGCTTCGCGCCAAAAGAGTAGTTTTGATGAAGGTCCTACACGATTGAATACCTGCGTTGTCAGTAGATTAACTACGGTGAACCGACGAAAAAAAGCCGCAAGTCCATAACAGAAAAGAGAGACATGTTGACGCACTCCGAGATCAGCCTTATTTCACACATATTCACAAATTCTCTATGGTCATAACCTAACGAGACGTAACATTCGGGGCACGATGTACCTACACACCTGCTCACTGATGGCGACATTCAGCCCAGCCACAGTGCCTACACAGCATGAAGTAAATGTTCGTCAAATGCAGAAGTGTAAATAGTACCCGCGGCAGGAACCCTTCACCAATCTGACTATGTACCTAGTCTCGAACCCATCCGTATTAGGCATTTCACTGTGTGAAATGCCTAATACGGATGGGTTCGAGACTACTATGTACCAAGTTTGAGGAAACTGAGCGTCCAAAAGTCTGTCAGCACTATGGTGAAGCCAGACTACAAAGGGCTGACCTGCAACAAGGAAAATCGATGAAATGAGACGGAACAATGTTGTAATTATTCTTCTTTGGCACATAGCTATATATTTAGTTTCCTTACATGTGCAGCCAGCTACCTGTGTAATCACTGAGACAAAATTTGATTCACGATGAATGATATAGTTGGCAGTCCAGTGATGCTTCATCGGTTCTACTAGACGCCGCAGCACAGCCACTATCTAGGCGCCCAATTGGAACTCGTGGAATATTTGAGATTAACAGACCTTGTTGCCTATGGGATGCTTTATATTTCAGGATTAGAGAGAAGTGCTCAAACGCTTTCGACTCAGATATTGTCCTGGACATCAAGCGTGGCGGACATGACTTGGTCTGGTTATTCTTAGAAACCCGCGTTGAGAGGTTTCACCACGGGAGGATTGTGAGGTTTGACGTCGATTAATGGGAGCAACTTTAACGGCCTATAAATAAAATTAATTCGTCGTGTTATAATACGTTTGACGAGCTGCGTGTATGTCAACACGATGTTCGCAAGCCAATGGAAAAGAATCAGCTAGATACTTACCAGCCTTGCTGTCAGTTGAAACACATCTTTGACTCGGAACGCATAGGGTTCGATGCTCAAATAAATGGCGCTCACGCACTTGAATGCCCTTGTCGAATGACTTACTATGATCTGCCACGCCAGGCGTCTTTGATATAGCGACATATCGCCAAATGCCGAGAATTTGAGGGTATTCGTTTCAGGAACTCCCCTCAGGTTTTTAGCGCTGTTCGTTTCACCGAGTAATTAGACTGCCATCAAGTTGCAATGGCCTGTAGGGCGGTGTCCAATTGATATTATATTAGCTTCATTGCGGATCTTCACATGTGTGAAGGCGCTGCGAACAAGCATGTAAGTATCAGTGTGTCCGACAGGTCCGGACAACAAGTTATGCGACTCGGACTGCGCGGTAAACTCGTGGAAGTGTAGTTGAATTGCACAATTTGAAGTGTCAATTATGCCATGCCCAACAGCTGAGCAATGACTGCCACACTTGCCAGGTTCTTCTCCACGGCTGCATATGACCCGCAGGAAATTAATGGACACAGCAAGCCACAATCAGCACATAAGCCTATCAGCGAATATCAACATCCAGCTCCACCCACGGAGATAAAGAACACACCCTTATGGCGAACTTCTTTAGAGGGACTTGACATACGATGCCGGGAAAAGTCCTTTCTTCCCGTTGACTTCTCCGGTCCACCTGTCCGATAGGAAACAAAGTGGTAGTTAGCTCGATGCACCATGTATACAATGCCGTACACAGAAGGACACGATGGGAAGATAAGTCGACGTCTTGATAACGTGGCCGTGGCCGGTGTCATGAAGGGCTGCGGGTAATTCTAGGTTTTTGAATGGAAACGCAAAGTTTCACGTCGCCTATGCAATCGATGCCGATCGCTGGGGTATATAAAAGCACAGGTGCAATAAAAGGAGACCCACCAATCGTCAGACGTCCTCTCCATCAGCAGTATCCGTTCGCCCTCACTTATCTTGAGATCACCAGCTTCCTGGAGAACATGCGGATGAATATGACAGAACTTTGAGTCATAAAGCCACTTACCCCGGAGTTATAGTCATATAGGGCCTCTACCCATTCGCCCTCCTCTTCCTCGTCTTCTTCTTGATAGCGCTGAGGAGGCGCGGGCGCACGAGGGGGAGGTGCGGGTTCCGGCGTCGGCTCTCGTGCGCTAACGTTTGACGGTGCACGCCTCGCAGGTGGGGGAGCAAAGTTGTTCTGTTTTGACGCAAACGCAGCAGGGATAGCAGGAGGAGGTGAGGGTCCTTTGCTATTCGAATTCCTCAACGAGCCCAAGAACCCTTTCGCAGACGAGGTGTCGACATCGCCGAATTTCTGCATGCAAAAGATAAGTCATGGTCAGGGGCTGATCGTCAAGGTTTTACATCATCGTGCTCGAGCATACGTATTCCGAGTCGTTTCACAACGGCTCCCAAGGCGAAACCGAAAGCTTGGGGTCGTCGTGACTCATGGGAGCCAAATTCCGAATGCCACGCACGTGAACGAGAAAGAGGCTTACCTTTACAGAGGTGAGATTGGAAACCGAGGAGGGCTTTTGCGCAACTGGAGGCGGACTGGCAGAAGCGCTGCTATTTCTGGATCCAGAGAATGCCAATGAGGCCGCGGCGACTCTACCTGCCACGCTTGTGACCTCGTTCTCGGGCGCAGCCTGCACAATTGAGATCAGTAAGTCAAATCCCACATGCAAACGCATAGGTTCGGAGGTAAATCAGGAAGAAGTACTCAGATTGTGATGCGGAGAGTGTGGGGACAGATCAGAAACAGACTTGGGGGCGATAACATATAGAGTCATCAATCAGGCGATGGGCCTCATATATAGTGTGTATGAAGAGATGTGGGTAAGCCACTCACCCCAGTTCCTGTCCCTGCACCACCACTCGCAGCTGTTCGAGAGTTTGCGACGTGCCTCAGCCCGGCGGACATGACTTTCGAAGTCGCTTCTGGGTTGGCGACCATTGCGCGGTGCACCGCAGAGACAGCCTGTCTCTCCGGAGTAGCATCTGACTGTCCGGCGTTCGCAAAGATGTCAGGTCGCGACGAGAAGTATCTAAACCAAAGTGATGAGTGCCCGGTGGCGATGGCAATCAAGAGCAAGGAAACAGGTGAGATTATTACTTCTGATTCTTTGCGTATATAGCCATACTCACTCATCGAGCAGCGAGAAGAACGCGTCCTTTTCTTGCTGCTGAAGATTTGCGAAGACCATGAGCTTGGGCTTACCTGATGACGATGGTCAAGGTGAGAGTTCTCTACTAATCTGAATCACGCAGATCACAATCAGTACTTACTGCTGCCGCTCGCGGCGCTTTGGCGGCCTTACAGAAGTTGGAAGTCATTTGCTCTACGCGACCATACAGTATGGTTTACAGAATTCCGAAAAGCTCTCATAAAAGGAATAGGATGGGCACACGAGTATCATGGTGGTTACTGCACCAGAGCAGCCGATAACAGTGAGTAACAGTTCGAAAAACTACATTTACGTGAGAGGTGATTGCGTCAGATCAAGAAAAAAGAAATCGGAGCAGAAGGGAAAGAAGAGCGGAGGACGACAAAGTCAAGGCGGTCATCTTCAATAAAAACAAGCAAATAAACAGCAAAAAAGGAATATAAATGGAGACATAGGGGGTAAAGGGGATAGACCGATGGGCGAGTAGATCTCGAGTCCATGCGGTAAAAGCAGTCCTACCGTACAGTGCGAGAAAAGGTCGGATAATGGTAGGGGGTAAGTGGGCGTGCAGTCGACCTCCTTTTGGTTTCGACACTCCGTTGAAGGCCACTTTTCATCCGTTCCAGTTGAACAAATCGAAGTCGCCCGAGAGCATCGGGTCGGCTGGGGGGCTACTCTGAGGCGTCATTTGTGTCTGTTGTTGGGATACAGGCGTTGCAGACATGTGCCTCGAATGGTCGCTTCCAGCAGGTGATGGCGCGAACGGATATCCACCTTGTGCTGGTGTACCCCAGTTCTGACCACCACCGCTTGTCGGCGAAGGCGCGCTGATACCACCACCACCACCAAAGGGTGTTCCAGAGGTACTTGAAGGAGGCGACATCCCATACCCTTGCATCTGTGCCATTTGCTGGCCCATACCCGACATCTGCTGATTGAATGGCGGACCCTGTGACGACATGGCGCGTACGGCTTGCTGTTGCTGCTGCTGCTGCATCATCCGCTGGTATTCATCTTGACCCAACGAACCGACTCTTGCGAGCCCACCTTGGGGCGTTTGAGGAGAAGGAGCGCCGTCCGAGGGTGATCGCATACTGCGTGCTATGCCCGGTATCGCTGATGCACTCCTTATGCCCTGAGCGTTCGGTGGACCTCCATGGAATCCGAGACCACCATCGGACCCCATCGGGGAGTTAGCATGAGTAGGCGATGAAGCTCCACCTCCCATCTGCGGCATTCGAGGATGGCCCATCCCAATATTTCCCATCCCGTTTATGTTGTTAAACTGCGGGCCACCAGCACCTGGCATCCCACTTCCACCTGGCATCCCCCCGGCGCCAATGCCAATACCACCGATACCGCCCTGCATCCCTCCCGAAGCCCGTTGCTGTTGTTGCAGAAGCATAAGTTGCCGTTGATGGGGAGTCATGCCTCCAGGCCCCCCAATTCCACCTGCACCACCGCCTGGTATATTACCGCTCATCATTCTCGGGTCCATGCTTCCCATACCACCCATACCACCGCTGCCACCACCACCACCACCACCACTCATCTGCGCCATCGACGGATGAGTGGGTGACACTGTGTTGCCCCCGCTGCCAGGGAAACCTCCTCCTCCCATACCGGTCATAGCGCCGACGTTCCCTTGTTGGGGCATCATGCTACCACCCATACCACCGCCTACATTGCCCATCTGCGCGAGTTGAGCCTGTTGCTGTGGTGTCATCATCCCGCGATTGATACCACCACTCATCATTTGGGGTGAGTGGAGTTGACTTCCTTGTTGGGCTTGCTGTTGAGCTTGTTGTTGCATTTCTTGCCGTTGCATTGAAGCATTCTATGTAGAGATAAAAATCAGTATCGCAAGTCCTAATCGACACAGAGATCCAAGATGCCAAAGAAAGCGAGATCGGCGACCTGAAGCCTCCATCACAACAACCAAGATCAAGAGATTCACATACCCGAGCACCAATCATCTTCTGGATTTGCATCTGCGCTGGCATGGTCTCGAACCCCGGCACATTTTGCAGCATAAACTTGACGAAGGGATGGTTCGGCGTACGGAGGTACTGGATCATCTGATGCATAAGCGCCTGGTTCGCATTCACGCTTTGCCCTGGTTGTGAACCTTGCCCTGGTTGACCTTGCATACCGCCGCCACTGCCTTGCACACCACCACCCATACTCATATTACCCTGCCCACCGCTCATTCCACCACCCATGCCGTTTATTCCCATAAGATTAGCTTGAGGCTGCATAAGGCGAGGCGTCGCAGGTGGCATCATGTCCCCCATTCCTCCTCCTCCAATATTACCCATGCTCATAGCTGCTCCACCCATGCCGCCAGCCATATTTGTGCCCATGCCTCCCGCCTGACCTCCACCCATACCAGGGTTCACACCACTCATGCCTTGCGACTGCTGTTGCTGCGCCCTCATCTGCGCCTGCTGAGCTTGTGCCATCCGGATTTGTGTCTGCCTTGCACGTTCCCGGTTGGCGGCTGCAAGTTGAGCTTCGGCAGAGTTGATAGAGCCGCCCCCCGGTAGACTTAGAAGATCGTTGGAGGGGTGGTGATTCGACTGAGATGGGTTTGGATTTTGTGAGAGGTTGGATAAATTGGGTTGGGAATGTTGTGATGAGGAAGGATTTTGTGACTGTGTCGAGCCAGGTAGCTGACCGGTCCCAATTTTCGGTGTTTGTGGTGCAGGAGTCGGTGTTGAATGACGTGGTAATGTCGGTGTCGCAGGTACTGATCCTGAGGGTGAAGGTCCAGCCGAAGGTTGTCTCTGATGTCCAGGCTGCTGCCCCTGCTGTTGTTGTGACTGTGATGAGATTCCACCAGACATCGGCACTGAAAAAGTCGTAGGCCCATTCATCACAGTCGGTGGGCTCCTTGCGCCAGCGGAAGCAGGTAACGAAGGCGGCGGCATTGATCCTGACCTTCCACTTGTGCTTCCAGCAGAGATAGGAGACCGACTTTTGCCTTCACCCGTATCCCTCCTCTTTGCGCTATTACCTTCAGCAGCAGCACTGCCATCATCCTGCCTTTCCCGTTTAAGATGATTTGGCGGTGACGCAGGTGTTGATGGATGGCTTTGGGTCTGGGTCTGGCTTGGTGTTGAGGCTCCGACATTTCCCCCCTGCCCTGACGTATTGGATGCGCTCGAGGTGCTATTTGAAGCAGAAAGCGTGGCCTGTTTCCTGGCCAAATCTTTCGCAAAGACGATGGGTAAATCAGAATATAGTTTTCGTATATGATCAACCATTGCCGCCAGTGGTGGTACGGCCGCAAGGGATGCATCAGTAGCTGGGAGAGGTTCGAGGTTTGGGAGGTGGCTGATGCTCTGTTAAGAGGATACGAAGTGATGAAGAGGGGATTAGGGTCCAAGATGATCACGAGCGTTGGAAGTAGATCGGACTCACGCCTTGTCGGTTTTCAGCCGCTGAGGCCAAGTATCCGATGTTGGACTGGATGCGAGCTGCAAACCTAGAATTGTTGTTAGTCGGGTTGAACAGAGGTCAACCAGTTATGTTGACAAGATTTGTGCCTTACAGTTGGAAGCGGGGGTCGGCCGTCTGGACACCTTTATTTTGAAGAAACATGCAAATCCTACAATAAGTCAGAAAATGATGGTCAGTCCTGGGTTCTGGTAGAGAAAGGAGATCGGACGATGGGAACGTCCAGAACACCTGAAAGACGGCGATAGAAGGAAGTCGACGTACTTGAATAGCTCAACATTTAACTCCAGTATTGAAACGACCCTAGGGTCCTGTGTCGTCGATGTCGCAGCGGGTGGTGTCTTCAAGTTCATTGCTGTAGTCGACGGTGTACCAGGTGTGATCCCATCCAAAGACGACGAGGTCGAGTTGGCAAGTGTAGCGCTAGGGGATGTCGTCGAGAAGTGATTCTGCGTTGGTGAGGTAGATGGCGCTGTCGAAGAGAAGGAATCATGGGGGGTATGTGATTGACTGGATGGTTTCCCATTGGTGGCCATCATCATCATCGAGGATGAAGACGATGACTGAGGCTGGTCTAATTCCCGAGGAATGCCACCCAATGCGTCTACACCACCATTACCGGTTCCCACTGTGCTCCTCTCGTCGTCTGTTGACTTGGACCTGGTGTCGGCCGGCATATCCGCGTCTCGGTCCTCGTGGTGCGCGCCGTTCCCGTTGATATTGGCCGAGGACGGCGGTTGTGGGTCGTCGTCTGGCGGGGGTGATAGATCACTTAGAGGTGTTGACTGGCGCGAGGCTGTGGCATCCGCTTTGTCCGTGGTTGTGGATGGGGGTGGTTGGTGTGTCGCACTCGGAGAAGTAGCGCTCTCCTCTTCCTCTTCCTCCTCGCGTTGCGGAATCTCGAGTGGAGCTTCCTTTTCCTCTGCAAGTGCCATGTGAGGGTTCATGTGCTGCGGTAGGGTGCTGGTGTCTGTGTCGGGGACAGGGGACAGGGAGGAGCTGCGGTCGTCGCGGGTAGGTGAGTTGGAGGTCCTGTTTCCGTCTGGCGGCGATGAAGGTGATGAATTCGGTTGGTCGCTGTTGTCTATGAGGAGCTTGTCGTCGTCGTTGTCGTGCTCGTCAAGGAAGGTGGCATCGTCCTGCTGCCAGTCGATGATTTTGTTGGACGAGAGGATCATAGAGAGCGCTTGACTGCAAGTCGAAAAACAATCCAGCACGCACGACAACAGTCTCAGCGGAGTTAGAATTTCCAACGGTGGGACGGGCTCATACTCTTCTGCTCAACAAAATATTCTACCAGCCCACTACCAATTGTTATCTGCTAAATGCTGCAGTCCAAGCGTTGGGAATGGTATAGGTCTCTCTATTTATCATCAGCATCATAGCACTGGCTCTTTCTGTCAATCTGCATTCAATCTCGTATCAATGAGCCTGAGGCGAGACCGCCGGCAGATCGCCCATCCATTCCGGGTGTTCCTTGGCTTGTGCTCTCCGTGATGCGACAGAGCGACGGAAACATAGATGAGCGCCGAGCTAAGACAGCCTTGAGAGAATAAGCGATAGCTTTATGTGCCAGGCCTAAATCCAGCTGGATTCAGCCTTCTTGCCAAAAACTAATTACAGTTTAGGTGGTATTTAACCCCTTCTGAGGTTGACAATATTTTGAAGCTATATATACGGCCAAGGCTTCGCACCAGTGACCACTGGTCTCAGCTCTGCGAACCAAGGATGGAGGACCGGCGTTGCAACGGCGGCAACGAATGGCCACGAGGCACAAAATCTTACATAATTAGTTGTACTTGTTTGTTCGCCTCAACAGCTCACATCTCCAGGTGTGCACACCGTACCAACGTTCAAGACATTCCTAGGATGTGAGTACGCCCATCTACGTTTTGAAATTGTGTATACGCTCTCTTTGGAACGTCTCTGCACCCGTTCTGCAGAAAACTGGATTGAAATCGGCGGCGTTTCGGATGGATGGCGATTCGTCCGGTTGGATGCATGTGTACACCTGAAATTTGGTCTTTCATACCTTGTTATCTTGGAAGTACGATACCTCGAGCAAAGTTCTCACTATTTTGAATCACAGAAAACGCAATGGGTCGGGTTATCAGGACACAGAGGCGCTCGCACGCCATCGTACGTTTACTATCTATTCAACCTCCAATCTTCCTCGAGTTTCTTATACATCTACCCACCAGTTCAAATCGCATACCCACCACAATAAAAATCCCGCACGCCTGCGTAATCTCGACTTCGCTGAGCGCAATGGCTACATTCGCGGAATCGTCAAGGAGATCATCCACGACGCTGGTCGCGGTGCACCTCTTGCCCGTGTCGTCTTCCGAGACCCCTACCGCTACAAGCTCCGCAAGGAAACTTTCATCGCCACTGAAGGTCTGCACACTGGCGCCTTTGTCTACTGTGGCAAGAAGGCCACTCTGTCCGTGGGCAACGTCCTCCCCGTCTCTCAGTGCCCTGAAGGAACGATCGTCTGCAACGTCGAGGAGAAAGTTGGTGACCGTGGCGCCCTTGCTCGCACCTCAGGCAACTACGCTACCGTCATTGGCCACTCGCCAGATGACAACAAGACGAGGATCAGGCTGCCTAGTGGTTCGAAGAAGACGGTATCCGGCTCGGCACGTGCGACGATTGGTATCGTTGCTGGTGGTGGAAGGATCGATAAGCCTTTGTTGAAGGCTGGACGGGCTTTCCACAAGTTCAGGGCCAAGCGTTACAAGTGGGTAATTTTTTCCCTTCTCCATCAGCGTATATTAAATATCTATGCAGCTGGCCCCGTACTCGTGGTGTTGCTATGAACCCCGTCGACCATCCTCACGGAGGAGGAAACCATCAACATATCGGAAAAGCGTCCACCATCGCCCGCTCGGCCGTCCCTGGACAGAAAGTCGGTCTCATCGCCGCTCGCCGGGTACGTACATTACTTTTTACGTTGATATCTCCAGTCACTTATCAACGGTTACTTGATAGACTGGTCTGCTGCGTGGTACAGTCAAGGTCAAGGAGGTTTAAGCGGCCTCTTTTGTCTACTTTTGTTCCCTTTACCATCCACGCACTTAGCTACACATTTATCAGTATGCAACGAGCTGCTTCCTGCATCGCCATATACAAAATTATGCAAACGCAAAATGTCTATGCTGTACATGTTCATGAATAGGGCTATCTATTTCGAAATGAACTGGGTAGTTGGTAAAGACACGTCAAGTGTAAGTAACGCTAACAGCGAAAGTCGTTGGCGTCATTGGATGGCAGAGGTGTTACGCTTGACATAAGAAATATCTATACAGCAGCTTCTTCCATCTCCTTCCTCCACCTCTGCTGAATATCAATCATTTCCAGGAAAATCTTATACTTCGCATCGAGCAGTCTTCTCTCCTTGGTCCCTGCTTGTGGCTTGACAATCCTTCCGGGTGGCGTCATCTCCACCATAATACCCCAGAGCCTCTCGGCCTGCGCTTCTCTTGATATACCCCCATCTCGCACCACCTCGCCCGCTAGCCTTCCCAGCATCGCAGAGCCCAGTACGACAGCCATCCCGCCTCCCTCGTCTACATCACCAGGTAGGATCACACTTACCTCGCAGACATCGGCAAAAAGCTGCATTAGACCTTTGTTCTTGGCTTGTCCGCCGGAGATGTAGATCGAGGTGATAGAGTGACCGGAGCTGTTGAGCGTGGAGATGATGTGCCGTGTTTGCAGGGCGATGGCCAGGAGAGTTGCATAGTATGTCAAAGCAAGTGTCGGGATCGATGTCGACTAGGTAGAGGAAAACATGGCTCATAAGAAGACAAGTAACGCAAGGATATGGAAACCGCTCACCAGCTCCAGACCCATAATGCAGCCTCTCATTCGCGGGTCTGCAATGGGTGATCGGTTTCCTAAGGTAGTAGCAAATGGTGAGTTCGCTTTCAGCTCAAGAGGAAGCCGCATACCGTGGAAATCAGGGTATATGTGCAGATCCTTCGTCAACTCTGTCAGAGTCTCGACTTGTCTCTCTATGCGCAGTTTCTCGAGCGTCTCGTCCAGAACTTTGGAGATGTAAACATCAGCCAGTCATCAGCCGTGGAAAAGAGAGGAGAGTAACGAACTAAGGAAAATGTTTTTGTCTTCCTTCTTTCCCCTTTCCAGGAGTTCGGGATAGGCAGGATTGTTGGTTAGAACGAAGTCTATAAGCTAGACGGCATAACTCTTTCTTAACGGCCAACGAGATAGAGGATGGCTAAGAAACTCACCTGCCCGGTCGATGATTGTCCACCTTCATTCATCCACCATCCACTGATAATAGGGTCCTGTATGTCGGAATCAGTAAAAAGATATCACAGCAGTTTGAAAGTAACCTGACCTTGTATGGTCCCCATACTCCGTTGACAAAGATACCTTCGGGACTTTGAACAATATGACAGGTGCTCGTACCAGCCACTGCTGCAAGCCTGTAGCGTGACTCGTCCAGAGATGGCACGACATCCGAGAGGACACCATTTTCCTTGTATCGGGCCGCAATTGTGCCGAGCCAGCCAGCATAGCTGTAGAAGACGCACATGCGCCACATTGGCCATCAAAGGGAGGTCTTTACCCAAGAGAAGATGCGTTACTCACGCATCGATAATGGCACTACCCACAGGCGTACCCTCCACAAGCCCCAGTTCCTCAGCAGCCTTATTGGAGAGACCATTACCAACAGGCATACCCGCACACTTTACTGCCTCTGTGTTTCGTCCCCCGATCGGCGCATAATCTCGGTCCACGAGCTCGCCCAAGCCAATCCGACGAAAGAAATCTTGTTGCCATCCAGAATTGGGCACGTATGAGCATTTGCAGGTGAGAGAGCAGGTGGATCGCGCGGGGTCGTGTGTGGCTTTGTAGGTGAGGAAGTCGGGCAGGTCAAAGAACTGACAGGACGAGAAGAGAGAAGGTGGCATGTGGTTCTTGAGCCAGAGGATTTTAGGGATTTCCATCTCTAACTGAAGGAGATTCATAATCAGTTAGTGGCCTTTTATGGGTCGCCGATATCGCTAGAAACTTACACTCATGGTCCCGCCAACATAATCCAACACCACGCTTCCCGTTGCATTGATCATCTCAGCCTCCTTCTCTGCACGGTGATCAGCCCAAAGAACAACATTCCTGTCTCCTTTTGTGCCAAGCTCCTCGCCTTTCGATACCAGCACCGGTTCGCCCTGCAAGTCAGTCACTGCAAGGCTGCAGGTTGCATCGAAGCCCAAGCCCTTAACCCGCTCTTTGGGAACACCCGACGATGTTAGACATTCGCGCACGGCTACCCCAATGCACGACCAAATGTCGGTGGTAGATTGTTCGAAGATGCGATGATCGTGAGGATCTCGCCAGGTTTTAGTCGGTTGGGTAGAGGAGGCGACCACTTTCCCAAGTTTAGTCACCAAGGCTGCACGTGCGGACCCAGTGCCGACGTCGACGCCGATGTAGTACTCTTGCTTAGCCTGTGTCATTTTCACAAGATATGGGTGATGGAAGTAAGGAAAGGGTAATGGAGGATCGCGGTCCGGTGAAATACACCTCCGCCACCTGCCTAGAATTCCATTTGACATTCCGGATTGCATATCGTGCCCAATCAGTCTTGGATCATCCGAAAGGTTGGAAAAGTAACGTCAAACCCTTACTCAGGCTGACAGGAGAGTGGGTTGCAATGTCTTCTCTCAGCAGAAATAAATCGAGATTGGAATGCATGTTTTTATGTGATGGTGCATTGGATTACATATAGCCTAGCAAACATAGACAGCAAGGGATGGTGGTGAAGCGTCTACTCTGATGCAGTTGCTCGTGCTGAGGATAGAAGCCTTGAGCGACCCGGAACTGTACCAAACGACGAATTGACTCACTATAGATGAGCTGCGAAGAGTGGTGCACAATCCGCTTGATGAGCTTCTCCTTCTCGAGATGGCGGATGGCAACGCGAGCCAAGCTGCCGTTGATTTTGAGACGTTCGATGAGGATGC
>Ga0247742_10000463_pt1 | contig 33060 bp, 25 predicted proteins | sample UWRJL208509C2_FD_180944 | JGI IMG/M metagenome (GOLD analysis project Ga0247742, IMG submission 180944) | Plant litter microbial communities from Arlington Agricultural Research Station in Wisconsin, United States - UWRJ-L208-509C-2 | ecosystem: Environmental > Terrestrial > Plant litter >...
CGCTGGCATCGCCGGGTCTCTCCGGCGACAGCGCGGCGAACCTCGTCGCTATCGCGCGGTTGGCGCCGGGTGTGTCGGGTGACGCCGTGGCGGGATGGATGCGGGAAAAGCTCCGGATCAGTGGCATGCCGTTACGACCTGGATGCGACTGCATTCCCGTGTACGGGACGACGCCGCTGGACCTCGTGCTGACCAGCAAGGCGAGGCCTGTGGTGTTGCTCTTTTTCTTCTGTTCGCTGCTGGTGCTTGTCGTGGCCGGCGTCAATCTTTCGAACCTCATGCTGACACGCGCCTTGCAGCGCACACAGGAAACCTGCCTTGCGATCGCCTTCGGAGGGAGGGGGTGGCAGCCAAGACTTCCACTGATCGTCGATGTCGCCGCGATCAGCGTGGGTGCGCTCGCGATCGGATTACCCCTGGCACATCTGCTCGTCGTCGCCGTCCGGCCGTTCGTTCCGGGACAGTGGCTTCTCTCCGCGTTGCCTGTCGAACTCGACTGGCGCACGTGCGGCGCCGCGGTCATCGCCTCCGTCACCACCACGGTCGTCGCCACCACGCTCGGCTCCGTACACACGAGCCCGGACAGGCTGCTACGCATGCAACTGGCCTGCGGAGGCACGCCACCCGCCGGGCTGGCACAGCGCGCGCGACGCCTGATGCTGCTGGTGCAGACGACGTTGGCCACACTGTTACTGGTCCTCGGCATGGCCATGGCCGCGCACCTCTGGCGAGTCATGCGGGTTCCCCTCGGGTTCCAGGCCACGAACGCGAGCTTTGTGGAGATCAGCCCGGATACCGTGCAGTTCCCGACGCGCGATGACGTGCTCCGGGCCAACGAAGCCATCCGCAACGCGGCACTGCGGCTGCCGGGCATCGATGCGGCGGGCGTGTCCAGCCTGCTTCCGGTGGGTGCCGGGCTGTTCATGCCCTTCCTCCTGGCCTCCGGCTCGACCGCTTACCTGCAATACGCGATGGTCTCGCCCGGCGCGATGGAGGCCATGGGCACCACTCTGCTAGCGGGACGCGGCATTGACGGCCGCGACACTGCCTCGGCACCGCCTGTGGCGTTGGTCACCGGGCATACCTAGAGAAAATCGACAGCCAGGGCGTTGGCGGCTGGGTGAGGCCAGCCTCGCAGCGGGCTGCGAACCGGCCCATGCGTATCGTTGGGGTGGTGGCCGATACGCGGTCCGCCGGCGCGGACCATGCGGCGAAACCCACGGTCTACCTGCCGTTCGCCCAGGTAGACCCGTCCACCTACGCCTTCATCCGGCGCTTCGTGCCGACCTTCGTCGTCACGCGTGGCCCCGGCAATGCCGCCGCCGACGGTCTGATGTTGCAAGAGCTCATTCGCGGCGCCGCTCCCGGCCTCGCGACGGGCAGCCGGCAGTCGTTCCGGCAACTGGCCGGGCAGGCGACGGCACAGGCGCGTCGTAACGCGTCGCTGGCCGCACTCTTCGCCGGCATGGCGCTGTCGCTCGCGATGATCGGTCTTTATGCCGTGCAGTCGCTGGAGATGACCCGCGGCCGGCGTGACATCGCCCTCCGCGACGCTCTCGGCGCCACGCCGCTGGACTTGCTAGGCCACCTGATGTCGCGTGGCATCGGGATGGCGATGCCCGGCATCGCGTTGGGCCTGCTCGTCGCCGCCATCCTGGGCCGTGTCGTCGCCCATCCGGCGCTCGAAGCGAGCGTCGTCGACGTCAGCGTGGCAAGTGCCGTCGCCCTGTCGATGATCTTCGCGGCGTTGATCGCCGTGGCCCTGCCGTCGGTGCGCGCCGCCGCGGTGCGCCCGGCAAGCATCCTGCGCGGTGAACCGATGATGTCGTCGTGGTGGCAGCGCCACGGCGAGGATACCCGTCCATGATCTCGCGCCCCGCCCTTCCCGTGCTGATCGTCGACGACCAGGCAGACGTCCTCGTTTCACTGCGCCTCCTCCTTCGTTCGGCGGACATCACTTCGGTGCAGGTCACCTCGCCCGAGGCGGCGCTCGATGCCGTCTCGCGCACGGAGTTCGCCTGCGCATTGCTCGATCTCAACTACAGTGTCGACACGACATCCGGCCATGAAGGGCTCGAACTCATCGGCCGCTTGCGCACCGACGTTCCCGACCTCCCGCTGGTGGCGATGACGGCCTGGGGCAGCGTCGACCTCGCCGTCCAGGCCATGCGTCGAGGCGCCGCCGATTTCATCGAAAAGCCGTGGAACAACGAGCGAATCCTGCACACCGTGCGCAGTCAGATCGCCATGCGCGAGCTCCTCGATGAAAACAGGCGTCTTCGCGCCGAGAACGCCCTCGGCAGGGAGACGCTCGACCTGCTTCGGGTATGGGAATCGTCAGCGATGCGCGAAGTGACGAAGCTAGCGTCGCGCATCGCCGCCAGCGACGCGAACGTACTCATCCTGGGGGAGAACGGTACGGGCAAGTCCCTGTTGGCTCGCGAGATCCATGCGATGTCCGCCCGCTCCGAGGGCCCGGTGATCCGCGTCGACATGGGCAGCCTTCCCGAATCGCGTTTCGTCGACGAGATGTTCGGCGACGACGACGGGCGCTCGCGGCCGGGTCGCTTCGAACTGGCACAGGGCGGGAGCCTGATCCTCGAGGAGATCGGCAACATACCGATCGCGCAACAGGTGAAGCTGTTGCGCGTTCTCGAGGAAGGTGAGCTGGAACGATCGGGCTCGACGCGTACGCATAGGGTCGACGTACGCGTCATCTCCGTGACCAACGCGGACCTGGATGCCTCGGTCAGGGCCGACCGGTTCCGCCGGGACCTGCTCTACCGCCTGAACGCCATGCAGATGCGCCTTCCCGCCCTGCGTGACAGGCCGGACGACATCGTCCCGCTCGCGCGCCATTTCATCCTGCGCGAGTGCTGCCGTCGCGGCCGCGGGAGCATGTTCCTCGCCCCCTCCGCCGAACGCGCCATGCGCACCTACGGATGGCCGGGAAACATTCGTGAGCTGCAGCACGCCGTCGAACGCGCGGTCCTGCTGGCCGACAGGGACGAGATCGATGTGGAGGGCCTGAACCTGTGCAGGACGATAGCGTCGCCCCTTCTGCTGGATCGCATGACACTGCCGGAAGCGGAAGAAGTGATCATCAGGAATGCCCTGGAACGCAACGATCATAATCTCCAGCGAGCGTCGGACGCCCTGGGGATTTCCCGTCAGTCGCTGTACCGTCGGCTCGACAAGCATCGCTCCCGCTTCGGGTTCGAACCTGTCGAGTGAGGGTGAAGGCATGACCCCTCCGCGCCGCTCGCACGACGTGACCGGGGTCCACGATCGCTCCGTGGCACTCCGGCTCGACGCACTGCTCTGGATGGCCGCGCTTATCGCGCCGCTCGTCGTCGGTGGCGCGCTGCTGGTGTTCGTGGATGGCCTTTCGATGGCCGTACGCGGCGCCGTTTTCGCTGTCGGCCTCGCGCTCAGCCTCGCCCTCGGCTGGATCGGTGGCGGCCGCCTCGTCGCCACGCTGGGGACGGTCTTCGATCTTCTCTTCGCGATCCGCGAGGGCGACTACAGCATGCGAGGGCGAGTGCGCCCCGGCCGGGATCCGCTTCAGGGCCTGATCGGCGACATCAACCTGTTGACCGACGACTTGCGCAGCGGCCGACGGAAGCGCACCGAAACCTCCCGCTTCCTCAGCAAGACCCTCGTTGCCCTGCACAGTGCCGTCTTCGTCATCGACGACCGTGAGCGGCTGGTTTTCATCAATCCCGCCGCGCGGCGCCTGATCGGCGCGGAGCGTGCGGCCGTGATCGGAAGTGACGTGACCTCCCTGGGCCTGCGCGAGCCGCTACGCGCAGCGGACGGCGCCATCCTGAGCCATCGCTTCGCGTCGACGAGCGGTCGCTGGGCCGTACGCCGCGCCGTGTGGTACAGCGAAGGACGCGAGCACACGATGGTGATGCTTCACGACCTCAGCGCCGCCTTGAGCGAAGAAGAGCGGCGCGCGTGGCAGCGACTGATCCGCGTGCTCAGCCACGAGCTGAACAATTCGCTCGCGCCTATCGGCTCGCTGGCCGGCAGTCTCGCGACCTTGCTGGACGCTGGGGGTGCCGCGGCGATCGACGACGAACTGCGCCTTGGCCTGGAAGTGATCGGCCGGCGCGCGCATTCGTTGACGCGCTTCCTTTCCGGCTACGGCCGCTTGGCACGACTGCCGCCCCTGCAGCCCCGCGCGTTTCGACTGGATGTCGCACTGCGCCGCTACGCACGGCTGGAGCAGCGCAAGCCGGTCGAGGTGACCGGCCGCGCGGCGATCGTGGTCGATGGCGACGAAGACCAGCTGGGACAGGCGTTCATCAATCTCATGCGCAATGCGGTCGAAGCGACGCTGGAGACTGGCGGCGGCGTCCGCGTCGATTGGCGTGCCGAGCCCGGGTACGTGCGCGTGACGATCGAAGACGAGGGCATCGGGTTGCCGCCGAGCGACGGCATGTTCGTACCCTTCTTCACCACCAAGCCCGAGGGCTCGGGCATCGGACTCAGTCTCACGCGCCTCATCGTGGAAGCGCATGCGGGCACGGTGGACCTGGCTGCGCGCTCCGACGGGCGCGGCGCCGTTGCCACGGTACGCCTGCCCATGCGTCCGGGAGCGGACAACGATGTCCGGTTCCGGACAGATCGGATGACCGAAACCGGTCAGGCCGGACAAGAAGCCGCATCTTGCGACGTCAAAGTCCGCGACGGCACCGCCCGGCCACTGTCCGGCGATTCGACCGCGTCCTAGATTCGGCTCGCGCTCCGCACTTACGCGACGCGCGTCTCATCGCTCAACCAAGGGAGGGCTTATGCCGAACGTACTCGATCTTCAGAGCCTGGCCACCGACATGGCCTGGGATCGCAACGATGGCGGCGAGTGGGGAACGACGTGCAGCACGGGTAGCTGCTCGATCTACCACATGGACGGTTTCGTGGAATAGCCGCAACGACGATGGTGCACGAGGCGGCGTCCGGGTCGCCTCGTGCACCGGGTCATACCCGGACATGGAGAGCGGGACATCATGGAGCGACGCGCGCAGTTGTTGCAGTACACCTCGGTCGACCGCGAATTCTTCGAGCCTTACGCCAGTCGCAAGATACGGGAGGATGATTTCGTGGTGCCCGCGAAGCGGGTGCTGCCTCCGGACTGGTCGGTACATCGGTCGGGCATCTGGATGCATTGCCGTCCCCCGGGCATCACGCTGCCAATGCAGGGCTGGAAGATCCACGTGTCCTCGGTCGCCGTCACCGCGCATATCGTGCTGTCGATCGCGGCGGCGACCCTCGTCGCGTCCGGCACGGCGTTCAAGTTCGCCGCCGATCGAGGCATGCATTCCGCCATCAATGGCAAGCGCTGGCCGCGGGGTGGCTCCGGCAAGTTCATCACGGCGTATCCGCGCAGTGTCGAGGACTTCCGGCAGGTCATCGCCGATCTGCACGCGGCGTTATCCGGTTACGCCGGGCCGTCGGTGCTGACGGACCGCCGCTACCGGGACTCCCGCGTCTTGCACTACCGCTATGGCGGCATCGCTTCGGACTTCCGCATTTCCCCGGGTGGCCGCCACGAATGGTTGCTGCGACGCCCTGACGACAGTGTCGAGGTGGACGACCGTTCGCCACGGTTCCGCCTTCCGGACTGGCTGCGCGATCCCTTCGGGACCGATGCACCCGCCCCGGCGGCATCGCCTGTCCTGCTCGGTGGCGGCCGCTACCGCGTCTACCAGGCCCTCGCATTCTCCGCCGCCGGCGGGGTCTATCTGGCGGACGACCTCTGCGAGGGACGCCGCGTCGTCATCAAGGAAGCGCGGCCCTTCGTCGGTTCGGCCGAAACGGCGAAGCAGAACCTCCGCAAGGAGTTCCGGCTGCTTCGACGCCTGGCGAACCTTGATGTCGCCCCGCGGCCGTTCGCGCACTTCGAAGAGGGGGAACACGGTTTCCTGGTCGAGGAATACCTGCGCGGGGAAACCCTGCGCCTCTGGCTTGGACGCCGCTACCCCTGGTTGAAGACGCAGACCACGCGGGACGACGTCTCGCGTTTCCTTGCCGACGTCGTCACCGTATACACCCGTATCGCCGACGCCGTCGAACGCGTGCACGAGGCGGGCGTGTCGCTGGGCGACCTCTCGTTCCACAACATCATCGTCAATGCCGACGACGAGGTGCGCCTGATCGATCTGGAAGCGGCGGTCGAGCAGGGCATGGACGAACCGCTGGCACTTCGCACGCCAGGCTTCGCTTCCGGTAATCCGCCGCCGCGCGATCACGCGGAAGCGCGGAAGGAAGACAGCTACGCGTTCGGCGCGAATCTTCTGGCGGCCATGATCCCGATCAACGCGATGGTTCCCCTCGACAGGGCAGCGGCGATGCGCTTTGCCCGCCGGATGAGCGAGGACATGGGTTATCCCTCGGCAGCGGCGGAAGTCATCGGCCGGTTGTTGGCCGTGAACCCCTCGGAGCGGCCGTCACCGACGGCGGCGATGGCGAGCTTGCGCGCCTGCCTGACGGACGTGGAAGCCGGAAGTGCGCCGGTGCCGTACCGCCTTGGCGCAGTTCTCGGACCACCCGACCATGCGGATGCCCTGTTCGGCTACGTGACGGCGCAGGCCGCGCGTGCGCGGCCGGATCGCTTCGTACCGGCCGCGCCGGAGGTTTTCGAAAGCCATCCCTGGGGTGTGGCCCATGGTGCCGCGGGTGTGCTGCACGCGTACCTGCGCAGTGGACGCGAGCCGCCGGAAGGCCTGCGCGATTATTTATTTGCCGGCGTCGATGCTCCCCGCCAGCGCGGCGCCAGCCTGATGTCCGGCGACGCCGGCATTGCATGGGTGCTGTTCGACGCGGGCGAGTCCGATCGTGCGGCTGCCCTGGTCCGTGCCGGATCGATGGACGAAGGTATCCGGCGTAGTCCGGGCCTGCACGAGGGTCTTGCCGGATGGGGCCTGGCGCGGATCAAGGCGTGGCACGAAACGGCCGACGCCGATTTCCTGGCCGCCGCGGTGCAGGCGGGGGACGCCTTGCTGGACGCGGCGACGCCGAGGGACGATGACACCTTGCGCTGGTCCGACGGTGACCAGCAGCCGGTCGGCCTGGCGTACGGTGCGGCGGGTATCGCCCTCTTTCTGCTGCACCTGCATGTCGCCACCGGCGATCCGCGATTCCTCAGTGCCGCGACGGCGGGACTGGCGTTCGACCTTGCACAACGCCGCAGCAACGCGGATGGCGAGGCGACCTGGCCGATGTCCGTGGGTCCGTTTCCCTCGGTACCCTATCTGCGCCAGGGGACGGCGGGCATCGTCGCCGTCGTCGCTCGCTTCCTCGCCTGCACCGGTGCAGAGCGTTACCGCGACGTGCTGCTTGCAAGCGACGCCGACCTGATGCGCGGCCACGCGATCAGCCCCGGACTGTTCGACGGGCTTGCGGGCATCGGCGAGACGCTGCTCGACCTGGCGCAGGTACTGCCCGAACGCGCCGGGCGGTACCGCGATGCGGCGCTTCGCGTGGCGCGCGGCATCGAGCCCTTCCTCATTCCGCGCGAGGAAGGGCTGGCCGTGCCCGGTACCGAGTTGCTGAGGATCAGTTGCGACCTGGCCACCGGCGGCGTCGGCATCGGGGGCTTCTTCGACCGGCTCGAGCGTGACGCGCCGGCCGCGTTCATGCTCGACGAGCACCTGCCGACGCCGATACGTCAAAGTCGGAACTTGGCCTCCACCAGGTAGCTACGCGACGGGTAGGGGTAATACACGTAGTAGCGGCGGTTGGTCAGATTGTCGATACCTGCGCCGAGTTCCACGTGGTCGCTCACCTTCCATGTCAGCTTGGCATCGAAGGTGAGAAACGCGCTTGCGCCACCGAACGTGTCCGGATGGATATCGCTGTGATCGAGGGTGTTGTACTGCCGCCCGGAATAGCGTCCGGCCAGCGTCATGGCGACGCGCTCGCTGGCGTGATAGGTGCCGATAAGGTTCGCACGCCAGCGCGGTATCCGATAAAACTGCTTCCCTTCGGAGGCAGGGTTACGCGCGTTGCTCACCGTCGTCGCCTGCGTGTACGCCGCGTTGGCGCTGAGATCGAACATGGGCCACCAGACGCCGGTGCCGTCATAGCTCGCCTCGGCACCCCGGGTGCGAACCAGGCCGACGTTCTGCACGCTCGTCACGTTCGGGAACACCGTCGTATCGGTCTGACTGAAGAGGGTATTGCGCGTATCGCTGCGGTAGATGGTGAAGCGCGCGACACCGTTGGGGCGATACCACTCCGTGGAGAATTCACGTGAGAGGTCGTTCTCAGGTTTCAGGTTGGGATCGTTGTTGATCAGCGCGATGCCGTTGAACGTTCCCTGGAACAGCTCGTTTACCGTGGGGAATCGATAGGCGCGAGCACCGGACAGGCGCAAGGTCACGGTGTCGCTGGCGTCGTAAGCCAACGATGCCTTGGGTGAGGTATGCGACTCCTTCCGCTCGGGGTAGGCCACCGTGGCCGTCGAGGTGGAACGCGAGCCGCCGAAGGCACGCCACTGCTCGTAGCGCGCACCCACGGTGAGTCGCCAGCGTTCGATCAGCTGCCAAGCATCCTGCAGATACACGGCCTGGGTCTGCGTGCTACCGCCGTTTGCGGTCGTGAGCGCGCCGGCATCGCCGTTGCGCCAGTTCGCCAGGTTGTACGTCGCGTTGTCCAGCGCGTAACCGTCGAAGTGATAGCCGAAGCTCACCGCGTGCGTGTTGGGACCGAGGGTATCGGGCGTGTGGCTGGCACGCAGGTCGAACGTGCGCCAGCGGCTGCCGTCGCCGGCGGTGAGCAGGCCCGCGCCGTTGTCGGTCACCGCGTTGGCGACACGGTCGCGATTGCGATCCATGTCGAAATACGAGGCATCGCCCTCGATGTTCCAGCCGCTATCGCGGTGCGTGCCCAGCGAGACGCCGTAGAGATAGTTGCGGCTTTGTCGGGTGCTCGGTGCGAAAAAATTCGCCGGCACGGTGTATTGGCGTCCGTCGATCGTCACCGGTCCGGACCACACGGGCTGGCCGTTGGCATCGCGCAGGAACGTCTCCGTACGGTGTGACAGGTCCTGCTTCCAGTAGCCGGCGGTGATCGCCGCCGTGAGCTCGGGCGTCACGTCGTAGGTGAGCCGTGCGTGCGCCTCGTCCTGGCTGCTCGCCTCCTGGCCTTCGCTGTTGATGCCGAGCACCTCGCGCGGCACACCGTTCGCTCCGGTGTCGCCGATGGCGCCGGTGACCGGATTGCGGGCGCTTACCACGGTCGGCCGGTTCTGCGTGCCATAGACCAGGGGCTGGCCGTTGGCTTGCAGATGCGACACGCCGATCAGGAAAGCGAACCGGCCGTCACGGTCGCCGATGGTCGCGGTCTGCTTGCTTCCGCCGTAGTCGCGGTCGACCCCGTAGGTGTGCACATGCTGGGTGAATGCCTGCACGTCGCCCGTGACCTCGAGCTTCTCGGGCATCCGGGTGGTCATCAATACGGTCGCGCCGATCGCGTTACCGGGATAGAGCGCCGAGTAGGCCCCGTAGATCACATCGACGCGCGACAGGTTCTCCGGGAAGGCCATCGACCAGCGGGGCGGATTGGCCCAGTTGTTACCCAACAGGTTGGAGAGAAGGAGACCGTCGAGATAGACCAGGCCGCGGGCACTCTGCTGGTTGCTGGTCCCCCGCACGGAAAACGTGGCGTTCTCATCGCCGGTGAAGCGTTTGCGTATGCCGAAGGACGGCAGGTACTTGAGGGCGTCCTCGGCGTTGATCACGTTGAGCCGGTCGAGCTGCTCGGCCGTGATCGTTTCGACCGCGGCCGGCAGGTCGGGATCGACGGGCGTGCCATGGCTGGCCGCGGAAACGCGCACCTCGCGCAAAGTGGTCGCGCGTTGGGGTTCGTCGGGGCCATCGGCCGCGTGCAGCGGCAGGCAGGTGGCGCCGAGGGCACAGGCGACGGCACGCGCAAGCGCGCGTCCATTCGTGGGGAACAGGGTCATGGCGATAAGTCCGTGGGTCGGTGGCGTACGGCGGGATCGGAATCGATCAGGCGTGCGCGTCGGCCGGCGGACCTCGTGGTGGGGCGTACAGGATGGCCACCGGCACATGCGCGCGGGTGGGTGGAAGCGCGGCGGGGATACGCGCCGGCGATGGCAAGGCATGGCCGACGTGGAAGGCACTCCCCAGGGCCGGCATCTGCGCGAACAGCGTGCAATACCCGCAGGCCGACCCGTCGCCAGGGGCATCCGCGTCATGGCCGGTCGCGCCGGCATGGTGATCGCCCGGCGAGGCCTCGCACCAGGCACCGAGATCCGGGAACACGAAGGCGGCCGACACGGTCCGCGAGACCGACGGCGCCAGCACGGTGAGCCAGACGGCGACCAGCGCCATCCATCCCAACCAGCGGTTTCGTGCCAGACCACGACGCACGTCGGCGTCCCCTATGTTTGCAACCCTGGACGTGGGTCCAGGGATGATGTCACGAAGTGGAGGGTGCGGGATGCGGCGCGGTGTCACGGTCGTCGGGTGGCAGCGCCGGAACGGCGGGCGGATTGACGAGCACCGGCGGTTCTCGCAGGCACAGCACGAGGGCGACCGCCAGCGTGCCGACCACGGCGGCGAGCAGGAAGCCGTCGAGGATCGACAGGGTATAGGCCTGCTCGCGCACGGCGGCGGACAGCAAGCCGGTTCCCCGCGCGGCGGGCCCACCGGTGCCCTGCGTCGACGCCCCGATGAGTTGCGTGTAGGCGAGGATGCGTTCGTCCGTCATCGGGTCGCCGGCGACGATGTGCTGGCCGATCCAGTAGGAATGCACCTGTTCCGCCTTGCGCGTGAACATGACCAGGACCGAGGTTCCCAGTTCGCCGCCGAAGAGACGGGCGGTCTGGATGATCGCCCCGAAGGTGATGCCATCGGCCGGTCCCACGTGGTGACCGAAGAAATAGATCACCGCCGTCAGCTCCAGGGTTTCGCCCACGGCCTGGAGCAACAGGGCGAGACTGAAATTCGGCTCCGCCCACTCGGACGTGATGCCGGTGGCCAGCAGGAAACCGGCGGTCGCCATGGCGAAACCCGTGCCGATCGCAAAGCGTGCATCGGCGCGATTGAGCAGCCAGGCGACGATCGGCGCGATGACCAGTTGGGGAAGCGCTACCCACAGCGCGGCGTTTCCGACCTCCTCGGGGCGCAGGCCGCGCACCTGGATCAGGTAGTTGGCCACCAGGGTGTTGCTGGCCGTCACCAGGAAGCGCGTCGCCGTCACCAGCAGGATCAGCAGAAAGACGTTGCGCCGGAGGAGCAGGGTGAAGTCGACGCTCGGCGCGTCGAGTGTCGACTCGTGGAGCAGAAACAGGCCCAGGCAGATGACGCCCAGCGCGAACAAGGTGACGATCAGCGTGGACGAGAACCAGTCGAGCCGGTCGCCCTGGTCGAGCGCGATGAAGATGAAGGTGAAGGCGGCGCCACCGGTGAACATGCCGCGGAAGTCGCCGTTGCGCAGGTAATCCCGGTCGACGGGAAGGCGGCGCAGGCCGAACCAGTACAGCACGAACAACGGCACGGCCACGACCGTGTTCTGCCAGAAGATCCAGTCCAGGTTGACGTGGTTCGCGTACCAGCCTTCCAGCGTGGACGCGATGTTGAGGCCAAGGACGATATTCATCGCGTACGCCGCGAGACCCCAGGGCCAGAGGCTTTTTGGCAGCGCGGTAAGGATGAACGCCGCGGTCAGCGGGATGAAGGTGCCCGAACCGAGGCCTGCCAGGCATTGCAGCATGAGCAGGATGCGCAGGTCGGGCGAGAAAGGAATCAGGAATTCCGCCACGCCGTAAACGACGCAACCGACCAGCAGCACGCGACGTGGCGTGAAGGCACGACCGAGGAAGACCGACAACGGCCCGATCATCATCTGCGACGCGGAGAAGGCGGTGGGAATCCACGCGCCCTCGTCGAACCCGGCGCCAACGGCCCCGCGAACATCGGCCAGACCGATCGAGGTCAGTCGCGATGTCAGCGTGGTCGCCAGCGCACCGATGAGGACCGCGACGATACCGAGCCAGGGCAGGTTGGCCGGCGGTGCGGGGGCTGCGGTCGCCACGGGAGCCGTGGCATTCATGGCGAGGCTGCCGTCGTGGCGTCCGGCTGGCGTGGTACGGCATCGCCTTCCTTCCACCCACCGCCGAGCGCCTTGATCAGTGAGACCGCGGCAAGGAGCCGTTGCTGGTCGTTCTCGATGGCAGCGCGCTGGGTGTTCAACGCCTGACGCTCGGAGTCCACCACCTCGAAGTAGCCGGCCAATCCACGGTCATAGCGTGAGCGCGACAATTTCGCCGCCGCCGTGGAGGCGTCGACCGTGGCATCGAGCGCGGTGCCGCGCTCGCGCAACCACGTCGTATCGGTGAGCGCGTCCTGCACCTCCTGAAAGGCGGTGATGCCAGTCTGCCGCCATTTGGCCTCGGCGCCGCGATACGCGGCCTCCGCACCTTCGAGCCGCGCGCGATTGCGCCCGCCCTCGAAGATCGGCAGGTTCACCACCGGACCGAAGGACCAGATCTCGCTCTGGCTATTGGTGAGATCGCCCAGGCGAGGACTGACGAAGCCGCCCGAGGCGGTCAGGCTAACCGAAGGAAAGAAAGCGGTCTTCGCCACGCCGATGCGCGCGCTTGCGGCCGCGAGCGCGCGCTCGTCGCTGGCGACATCCGGGCGGCGTTCGAGCAGGGTCGACGGCAGGCCGGCCGGTACATCCGGCACGTGGGGTGTCCAGGCAACGGTTGCCACGCTGAATTCCGCGGCGTTACGTGCTTCGAGGACGGCCAGCGCGTGTTCGAGGTTGTCGCGACGGCGACGCGCGTCGGCAAGATCGGCACGTGTCTGGCTCAGGTCGGCACGGGCGCGCAGCACATCGAGATCGCCCACCACGCCAGCGCGGGCACGGCGATCGGCAAGCTTGAGCTCGTCCTCGCGTACACCCACCGTGCGCGCCAGCACATCGATCTCGCGATCGCTGCTGCGCAAGGACAGGTAGGTCGACACCGTGGACGCGGCGAGGCTCAGGCGCACGGCGGCGATCGCGTCGGCGCTGCCCTGGAGATCGGCACCCGCGGCTTCGACGCTTCGGCGCACGCGCCCCCAGAGGTCCACCTCGTAGGCGAGTTGGACCGGCGCTTGCCACACCGTGGTCTCGAGGACCGGGAAGCGATTGTCGAGGGTTCCGGAGGTGCGGGCCCGCGAGTAGGCCGGCGCAAAGTTCACGTCCGGGTACCGGTCCGCCCGCGCGACGCCGAGCAGGGCCCGGCTCTGGTCGAAACGGGCGAGGGCGCCGGCAAGGTCCTGGTTGGCGGCCAGGGTCGCGGCGACGTGGCGATCCAGTTCGTCATCTCCGAACAGCTGCCACCAGGCATCCGGGATGGGCGCCGTCGAGGCGGGGGACTGTTTCCAGGCGCCGGGCGCCGGCGTGTCCGGGCGCTGGTAGTCAGGCCCTAGCACGCAGCCGCCCAGGCCGGCGACGCACAGTGCCAGCACGATCGTCCGCGCTCTCATGGGCCGCCGTCCTTCGCGTGGATCTTCACGATCGTCGACAGACCGGGTGCCAAACGTTCGCGGTAGCGCCGCAGGTCCTCGTCGCTGAAGAGGATCTTCACTGGCACGCGCTGCACCACCTTGGTGAAGTTACCGGTGGCGTTGTCGGGCGGCAGAAGGGCGAACTGCGAACCCGACGCCGGCGACAGGCTGTCCACGTGGCCGATAAAGGTGACGTCCGGCAGCGCATCGATGGTCATCCTGGCCTCCGTGCCTCGTTTCATGCCGTGCAACTGGGTCTCTTTGAAGTTGGCCACCACCCAGACCTGGTCGGACACGATCGAAAGCAGGGTCTGCCCGGCGTTGACCCGCGCGCCCACCTCGACCGAGCGCCGGCCGACATAGCCGCTGACCGGGGCAAGGACCTTGGTGTAGCCGTAGGCCAGGTTGGCATCGTGCAGCGACGCCTCGGCCGTAGCGACCTGCGCCCGGGCCGATTCAGCGGCGGCGGTCGCAGCCACCTTGCGTGCGTCGGCGCTGGCCTTGTTGGCGCGTGCCGAGTCGGACGCCGCCTTGGCCGCGTCGTATTCCTGCTGGGACACGCCCCGCGGCGTTTCGTGGACCAGTTCGCTGTTGCGCTTCAGGTCGAGGGCGGTCTTTTCCACGCTGGCCTGGGCGGCGACGATCGACGCATTGGCTTCGACGATCTGCGCCTCGGCGCTGGCCACTTGTCCCTTGGCGCGGTCGATATCGGCCCGGGCCTGCTCCACCCGGACATCGAAGTCGCGGGTATCCAGTTCCAGCAATACTTCGCCCGCCTTCACATGCTGGTTGTCGTCCACGTGCAGGGCGACCACGGTGCCGGTGACGCGCGGGGCGATGGGGTGGAGGCGACCGGTAACATAGGCATCCGTCGTGGTTTCGGTGCGATCCAGCCAGAAGAACAGCACGATGACGAGGGTGCCGATCACCAGCAGGCCTCCAATGATGCGTAACGCGTGTTTCATCCCCGCCAACCTCCATGAATACGGCGCCACGCTGCCACCGCCCCCGCCAACTTGCTTGGCGAATCCTGCGGGGCATGCGGGCGCGGGCCAGCCCTCACGTTTTCCTGTCGTCGGGCTGGCCATCCTGCAGGACCGCCTCCGAGAACACCGCCATGCCTGATGCCCGTTACGATGCCGCCTCGCCCGTGCGCGAAGGCTCACCCTTTCCGCGCGGCGCCACCTGGGACGGCAAGGGCACCAACTTCGCGCTGTTCACCGCGCACGGTACGCGGGTGGAAGTGTGCTTTTACGACGAATCCGGCAACGAGACCGGGCGGATCGACCTGCCCGAGTACACCGACGAGGTCTGGCACGGCTACGTTCCGGGGGTCGGCCCGGGCCAGCTCTACGGCTATCGCGTCCACGGGCCTTACGAGCCGGAGAACGGCCACCGCTTCAACCCGAACAAGCTCCTGCTCGATCCCTACGCGAAGCAGATCGTCGGCGACCTGATCTGGGCCGACGAACTTTACGGTTACACGGTCGGACACGCCGATGGCGACCTCAGCTTCGACGAGCGCGACAGCGCGCCCTTCATGCCCAAGGCGATGGTGATCGATCCCTCATACAAGTGGGTCGAACACGGCAAACCATCGGTGCCGTGGACGCGCACGGCGATCTACGAGGCGCACGTCCGCGGCTTCACGATGTTGCATCCCGGTGTACCCGAGCACCTGCGTGGCACGTTTGCCGGCATGGCCACGCCGGAGGTCATCGACTATGTCCGTGACCTCGGCGTGACCTCGGTCGAGCTGCTTCCGGTGCACGCCTATCTCGACGACCACTACCTGCAGGAAAAAGAGCTTCGCAATTACTGGGGCTACAACACCATCGGCTTCTTCGCCCTGAAGACGCGATACATGTCCGGCGGCGATCCCCGTGAGTTCAAGGACATGGTCGCGGCGTACCATCGCGCCGGCCTCGAAATCATCCTCGATGTGGTCTACAACCACACGGCCGAAGGCAACGAGATGGGGCCGACGCTCTCGTTCAAGGGCATCGACAACGCCAGCTATTACCGACTTGCCGAGGACAAGCGTTACTACATCAACGACACCGGCACCGGTAACACGGTGAACCTCAGCAATGCGCGCGTGCTGCAGATGGTGAACGATTCGCTGCGCTATTGGGCAACCGAGATGAACGTCGATGGCTTCCGCTTCGACCTGGCCACGATTCTTGGTCGCGAGCCCTACGGCTTCGACGAAAACGGCGGCTTCCTCGATTCCTGCACGCAGGATCCCGTGCTCAACCAGGTGAAGCTGATCGCCGAGCCATGGGACTGTGGCCCGGGTGGCTATCAGGTCGGTGAGTTTCCGCCGGGCTGGGTCGAGTGGAACGACAAATTCCGCGATACCGTGCGTGCGTTCTGGAAGGGTGAGGGCGGCACGCTCGCCGAGTTCGCGCGTCGCTTCACCGGCTCCGCGGACCTGTTCGACAAGCGCGGCCGCCGCCCGTACGCATCGCTCAACTTCATCACCGCGCACGACGGCTTCACGCTTCGCGATCTGGTCAGCTACAACGACAAGCACAACGAGGCCAACGGCGAGGACAACCAAGACGGTTCGAGCAACAACCACTCGTTCAACCACGGCGCCGAAGGCAATACGAAGGACGCGGGCATCCGCGCCATGCGCCAGCGGCAGTCGCGCAACCTGCTGGCCACGCTGTTCCTCGCCCAGGGCACGCCGATGCTGCTGGCCGGTGACGAACGCGGGAACACACAGAACGGCAACAACAACGCCTACTGCCAGGACAACGAGATCAGCTGGATCGACTGGAACGACGATCCGACCCAGGGCGGTCTGGCCACCGCGGTGCGCGAGCTGGTCGCCATCCGCGATCGTTTCCCGATTCTTCGGCGCGGACGTTTCCTCGACGGTCGTTACGACGATGTGGCCGAGGTACGCGACATCGTCTGGCTGAACCCGGGCGGTGGCGAGATGCAGCAGGAGCACTGGGAGGATCCGCGTGCCCGTTCCATCGGCATCCTGCTCGACGGTCGCAGCCAGGCCTCGGGCGTGCGCGAGCGCGGGAACGACCAGACCGTGTTGATCCTCATCAATGCGTTCGACGGTGGCGTCGAGTTCAGCCTGCCCGAAGGCAGCTGGACCGTGGCTTTCTCGACCGATCTCGAGCTGGCCGTCGATACGCCGGCCGAGGATGGCAAGCTGATCGCACCGCCGCGCAGCTTCGTGGTGCTCGCCGCGGGCTGACGCAGCGTTGACCCTGCGGCGCGGGCGTACCTATATTGCGAGACCTTCCGCCGGGACCGACTCCATGCGCCTCCGCCCGCTTGTCGCGCTCATCCTGATCATCGGTTCCGGCGGCGCTGCGGCCGCCGACCTCGTCGTCTCGGCCGCCTCCAGTCTGACCGACGCTTTTCAGGCCGTGGGCAAGGCCTACGAGGGCAAGCATCCGGGTACCCACGTGGTACTCAATTTCGCCGCCTCCGACGTCCTCCTGCGGCAGATCGCCAGCGGCGCGCCGGCCGATGTCTTCGCCTCGGCGGACCAGACCGCCATGGACAAGGCGGTGGAGGCGAAGGCCATCGTGCCAGCCACCCGCCGCGATTTCGCCAGCAATCGCCTGGTCCTGATCGTTCCCAAAGGCAGCAAGGCACGGGTGACGTCGCCGGCCGACCTCAAGGCCGACACCATCAAGCGCGTCGCCTACGGCGACCCCGCGTCGGTGCCCGTGGGCCGGTACACCAAAGCCGCTCTCGAGCAGCAAGGCCTGTGGGACGTCGTATCGGCCAAGGGCGTCCTGGCACAGAATGTTCGCCAGAGCCTCGATTACGTGGCCCGTGGCGAAGTGGACGCAGGCTTTGTCTTCGCCACGGACGCGAGCATCGTGAAGGACAAGGTCGACGTGGCCGCCACGGTCCCGACCCCGAAGCCGATCACCTACCCGATCGCCGTGGTTGCCGGCTCGAAGCAGTCCGGGGAGGCGGCCTCGTTCGAGGCCTTCGTGCAGTCGCCCGAGGGGCGCGGCATCCTCGCCGGGTTCGGCTTCCAGGCACCCTGAGTGCTGGTGGGCGCCATCTGGGTACCGCTCGCGCTCACGCTCAAGGTCGCGCTGTGGGCGACGGCCATCAACCTGGTGCTGGGTGTCGCGGTGGCGTTTGGTCTGTCGCGGTGGCGCTCGCCTGCGCGCGAGGTCGTCGATTCCATCCTCACCCTGCCGCTCGTGCTGCCGCCGACGGTGCTCGGCTACTACCTCCTCGTCCTGCTGGGTCGACGTGGCGTCTTCGGTGCCTGGCTGGACCGGCTCGGCATCGAACTGGTGTTCACCTGGCAGGGGGCGGTCATCGCTTCCACCCTGGTCGCTTTTCCGTTGGTACAGAAGGCCGCTCGTGCGGCGTTCGAGGCGGTGGATCCCCAGCTGGAGAGTGCCGCGCGCGTCCTCGGCCTGCGCGAGGCGGCCGTGTTCTTCCGGGTCTCCCTGCCGTTGGCGGCACGTGGCATCACGGCCGGCGCGCTGCTGGCGTTCGCGCGGGCGTTGGGCGAGTTCGGTGCCACGCTGATGATCGCCGGCAACCTGCCGGGCCGGACGCAGACCTTGTCCGTCGCGATCTACGCCGCGGTGCAGGCCGGTGACGACGGGACGGCGGGCCTGATGGTCGCCGTGACGTCGGTGACCTGCGTGATCGCCTTGCTACTCGCCGGCTGGCTGGCGCCCGATCACCTGCGGCGGTCGCGGCCATGAGTGTGGATATCGCCATCCGCAAGACGCTGCGTTCGGACGAACGCCATTTCGAACTCGATGTCACGATCGCTTCGCAACAACGGCGCATCGTCCTGTTCGGGCCGTCAGGTTCGGGCAAGAGCCTGACGCTTCGCGCCGTGGCAGGCCTGCTCACGCCGGACGCGGGCCACGTGCTCATCGATGACCGCGTCCTGTACGACTCGACGTCGCGCGTGGACCTGCCCACCCGTGTGCGCGACGTGGCCTATGTTTACCAGGATTACGCCCTGTTCCCTCATCTCACCGTGGCACAGAACATCGGCTTCGGCCTCGACCGTGGCTGGCTGAATCCGGGACGGCGCCGAAGGGATGCTCGCGTACAGCGCTGGATCGATAGCCTCGAGCTCGGAAACATCGCCGACAGCTACCCGTCGCGCATCTCCGGTGGCCAGCGCCAACGCGTCGCCCTGGCACGGGCCCTGGCGACCGAGCCCCGGATCGTCGTCCTCGACGAGCCCTTTGCCGCCCTCGATCCCGCGCTGCGCGGGCGTATGCGTGCCGAACTGCTGGCGTTGCAGGCGCGCCACGATCTCCAGCTCATGGTGATCACCCATGACCCCGCCGATGTCGATGCGCTGGATGGCCACACCTTCGAAATCCGCGATGGCCGGGTCGTCGGGGCCCCGGGCGGCCCCGGCTCGTGGGATGATGCCCGCCTTTCGTGAACCACCACCCGGCGAACCAGGCAACGCAGTGACGGCAGGGCATGACAATCAGGGCGGCAGGGTCATCGCGACCCATGCCATCAAGTACCTGCTTACCGCGGCCATCGTGGGTGGCGCGATCTTCCTGCTGCACCGCTATATCGCGAGGATGGCGTGGCACGACGTGCTGGCCGCGATCGAGCGGATTCCCCGGTGGCATGTCGTCGGCTCGATTCTGGCGACCCTGGTCAGCTGGGCCTGCCTCACCGCCTATGACGTCTTCGCCGTGGAAACCGTCGTGCCCGGCAAGGTCTCGATGCGGATGAAGATCTTCTCCGGGGTGACCACGCACGCGGTCTGTAACGCGCTCGGCTTTCATGCGATCACCGGGACCGCCTTGCGCTACCGCATGCTTTCCACGCAAGGCGTCAGCGCGCCGGATGTCGCCCGCGTCGTCGGTCTGGTCGGCTTTGCGGTGGGCATGGGTTTCGCGGGTGTCACCGCGATCGCGTTGATGCTCGAGCCGGCCATCGCCCACGGCTGGGGTCGATGGCTCGGCATGGGCCTGATCATTCTCTTCGTCCTGCTGCTGCGCTGGCTGGCGGGCAAGCACGACGAACTGAAACTGTGGAAGTTCACCACGCCGGTGCCATCGGCCCGGTCGGCCGGTGCGCAGATCGTGATCGGCGTCGTGGAGATGATCGGTGCGATCACCGCGATGTACCTGTTGTTGCCGACGGACATCGCTGGAAGCTTCCTCGACTTCGCACCGATCTACGTGGGCGCGATCCTCGCCGGTATCGTCAGCAACACACCCGGTGGCATCGGTGCGTTCGAGGCGATCACGCTCGCCGCCTTCCCGCAGGAACAGCGCGCACAGGTACTCGCCGCCTTGCTGGCGTATCGCGCGATTTATGGCTTGGGTCCCTTCGTGTTGGCCTCGCTTGCGCTGGGTGCTTATGAAGTGCGTCGCCGTGCGAGGAAGACGGCATGACGGCGGTACGCGGGTTCCTTCTCGCCGCCACCCTCGTCCTGGCCGCGTGCGCCACGCCGCACGCCCGGCGTACCGATGTGTTGTTCTGGAACCAGCCGCAGCGCGACGCCGCGTTCCGCGCGATGGAAACGCACTACGCCAGTAACGTCGTCCACCACGGCGTCGCTCATCCGCTGCCGGCGGGCGACGCGCTGCAGCCTCGCTTCGCCGATGGCGGCACACTCGACACCTACATGACGGCACATCATGTCGCCGGGGTGATGGTCGTGCAGAACGGTCGCGTGCGCCTCGAGCGCTATGGCCTGGGCGCGACACCGGAGACACGCTGGACATCGTTCTCCGTCGCCAAGTCGTTCACCTCGACCCTGGTCGGTGCGGCACTGCGCGATGGTTCGATCCACAGCCTCGATGACAAAGTGACGCGCTACCTTCCCGAACTGGCGGCTGGCGCGTATCGCGACGTCACCGTGCGCCAGTTGCTGACGATGACCTCGGGAGTCCGCTGGAATGAGGACTACGTCGATCCGAAGTCCGACGTCGCCATGATGTATGAAGGCAAGCGTCAGTCCGGCGTGCCCTTGCTGGTCACTTACATGGCGCCGCTGCCGCGCGAAGTCGCGCCGGGCGAGCGCTGGGTCTACAAGACGGGCGAGACCGATCTGATCGGTATCCTCGTCACCCGCGCGACGCACAAGACACTGGCAGCCTATCTTTCCGAGAAGATCTGGACGCCATACGGCATGGCATCGGACGCGCTCTGGCTGAAGGACGAGGTCGACGGCACGGAGGCGGGAGGCTCCGGTGTCTCGGCCACGCTGGCCGACTACGCACGCCTCGGACAGTTTCTGCTCGATGGCGGTATCGCGGGTGGCAAGCCCGTACTGGCGGACGGCTGGCTTGCCGACGCGACGCACAAGCACGCCGACATCGGCGTTCCCGGCCGCGGCTACGGCTACCAGTGGTGGACGTACGACAACGGCGCCTTCGCCGGCATCGGCATCTTCGGGCAACTGCTTTACATCGATCCCGCCCGTCATCTCGTGATCGCGCAAATGGCCGCGTGGCCGGTGGCCACCAACGACGAACAGGCCAGGGCGCGCGCGGCCTTCGTCGATGCCGTCATCGCCGGCCTGGATCGCTGAGGCGACCCAGCGGAGGGATTCGGCCTAAAATGCCCGGACCCTCCCCCGATACGTACGAAGGCCAGCCCCATGGCGCTTACCTGGAACGACCTCATCAGCACGCCGGACAAGGAAGCGATCGATACGCTTGCCGAATCCTGGAACTGGCTCATCGGCGACGCGTTCACGCCCCTCCTGTTCACGGCCCTGGGCGACATGTTCTTCGAGGCGGATGCGGGCGGCATCTTCTGGCTCAATACCGGCACCGCCGAAGTCGAGCGCGTCGCGGACAATGTGGATGCGTTCAACGCCCTGCTGCGTGAAGAGATTGCCGATGACTGGCTTTTGCCGGGTCTCATCGAAGCGCTGCTCGAGGCAGGCAAGACGCGCGCGGAAGGCGAGTGCTACACCTACGTCACGCTGCCGATCTTCGTCGAAGGCGAGTACACGGTGGAGAACTTGAATCCGGCTCCCGCGAAGGAGCACTTCGAACTCACCGGTTCGATCCTTCGTCAACTCGACGATCTTCCCGATGGCGCGGACGTGGACATCGAGGTCAAGCACTGACCTCGATCAATAGAGGAAATCGTCTTCGCGTTGATGACGCAGTGCGACGATCGTCACCCGGCTGCCCGCGATGTCGAAAAGGGCGACGTAACCGGTCGCACCAAACGACACGACCAGTTCGCGCAGAAACGGATTGTCGGGAGACGCCTTGCGGCAAGTGAAAGGAAATGATTCGAGTAGCGCTGAGGCACGGACAATCGCATCGAGCGCGCGGTCGGCCAAGGTCGAGTCGACTCCCTCGATGAAGTCCATGAGGCGGTGAAGGTCCTCTAGCGCTGTATCCGTGTAGCGGACCTCGTAGCTCATTACTTGCCCTTTGCTTTTCGTGACCGAGCAAGGCGCTCGGCGATATCCTTATGTACATCCGCCGCCGCGTGATAAACGCCAGTGCGTGCTGCTTCGTCGCGTGAGGCAATGCCCCGGGCGATGAATTCACTCTGCATCCGGCGACGATCTATCGCTTCGGACATGGCGGTTTCGACGAACGAAGAAAGCGTTTCGTCTTCGCGGAGGACACTCTCGGCCTGCTGGCGAAAGGCCGGCTCAACGCGGATCGAAGGAATCGTGGCGGACTTCATGGGCTTACTCCTGCATTGCATTTGCGATGCAGCATAGCGCGCTTCGATCTTCCCTGTCACCCAGGCGGTTGCGGGAGTTCAGCCGGACACATAGTTCGAGATTTCGATCAGGTTCTGGTCGGGATCACGCAGGTATACCGAGCGAATCGGGCCTGTCGCGCCGGTGCGGTCGACCGGGCCTTCTTCGATAAGGACACCGAGCGCGTTGAGTTCCTCGATCACCTGGTCGAGCGGTGTGCTGGCGATGAGACAGAGATCGATGGCGCCGGGCGTGGGCGCCTTTGCCTTGGGCTCGAATTCCTTGCCTTGCTGGTGAAGGTTGAACTTTTGCCGGCCGAAGGTGAGTGCTTTGCGACCTTCGCCGAACGTGACGACGTTGAAACCGAGCACGCGCGTGTAGAAGGCGATCGTCGTATCGATGTCGGCGACGGTGAGGACAATGTGGTCGAGGCGGTCTATGTTCATTCGCCCGACGATACGCCACTCATTCGGTACATGCAGCCGCACGCGATGTCAGCAACGCCTGCTCGCGTTCGTTGCGTGTCATCGCCGCAGCGCGAAGGAACGCCTCACGCGCTTCGGCAAAACGTCCGAGGCGGAAGAGCAGGTCGCCCTGCACGCTGGGTAGCAGGTGGTAGTCCCTCATCGAGGGCTCATCGACCAACGAGTCCACGATATCCAGGGCGACACCCGGGCCCTCCGACATCGATACGGCGACCGCACGATTGAGCTCGACGACCGGCGATCGCACGACGTCGACCAAGGCCGCGTAGAGCGCAGCGATGCGTGCCCAATCGGTGTCTTCGGCGCGCGCGGCACGCGCATGGCAGGCGGCGATGGCGGCCTGCAAGGCGTAAGGTCCCTTCGCGCCGCCCAAGCGCTCCGCGCGCTGCAATGCCTTCAGGCCGAGGCCGATCAGCAGGCGATCCCAGCGACCCCGATCCTGTTCCAGCAGGAGGATCGGCTCGCCACCCGGACCGGTACGTGCGCCCGCACGCGAAGCGTGGATTTCCATCAGGGCGACCAGTCCGTGCACCTCGGCTTCGGCGGGCATCAGCCCGGCAAGCACGCGGCCCAGCCGTTGCGCTTCGGCGCAGAGGGCGGGACGCATCCAGTCGCCGCCGGTCGTCGCCGCATAGCCCTCGTTGAATACGAGATAGACCACGCGAAGCACGGCGGCCAGGCGATCCCTCAACTCGTCGCCACGAGGTACCTCGTAGGTGATCGAGACGTCGGCAAGGCTGCGCTTGGCGCGGACGATACGCTGCGCAACCGTCGCTTCGGGAACGAGGAAGGCGCGAGCGATCTCGTCGGTGGTCAGGCCACCGAGCAGGCGCAGGGTGAGCGCGACCTGGGCTTCGATGGAGAGCACCGGGTGACACGCGGTGAAGATCAGCCGCAGCATGTCGTCGCCGATATCGTCGTCGAGCGCGTCGATCAGGGTGTCGTCGGCTGACTCGAGCATGCCCTCCATGTCCTTGCCGAGTGCTTCGAGCTTACGGCCAGCCATGCGCTCACGGCGGATCCGGTCGATCGCCCGATGCTTCGCCGTCTGGGTCAGCCATGCGCCGGGGTTGTCCGGCACGCCCGACGTCGGCCACTGCTCGAGCGCCACGACCAGGGCGTCCTGGGCCAGCTCCTCGGCGAGCCCCACGTCGCGAACCATGCGGGCGATGGTCGCGATCAGTCGGGGCGATTCGATCTTCCAGATCGCGTCGATCGTACGGTGGGCGTCGCGGGCGGTCATGACGTGGGATCAAAGCATCCGACGTCATGACAGGCAAGCCGCGCTGCCGCATCACTCCAGCGTGGCGAGCAGCTCGCGCATCGCGTAGAGCGGGCGTATTTCGAGACGGGCCTCGTCGCCATCAGGGAAAGGATAGGTCTGCGCCCAGGCGATGACCTCGTCGATCGAGTCCACGCGCAGCACCCAGAACCCCGCGATCATCTCCTTGATCTCGGCGAACGGGCCGTCGATCACGGAGGGGTGGCCCTTGCCGAAATGCACGCGTTTCGCGTGCCGGCTCGAGGAAAGCCCGAAGCCGGCGATGAGGAAGCCGGCCTCGTGGCCGGCCTTGTTCGCTTCCATCATCTTGCCAAGGACCTCGGGGCCCGGATCGAAATCCGTTTCACTCCGCGCGTTGGCTTTCAACATCACCATGTAGCGCGGCCGATCGGAGTCCCCCTCGGCGGGGTCGCCGAAACCCGAGAGGCCGCCGGGGCAACCGATCGGTCGGACTTCCACCTCGGCCGCACCGTGCGCGTCTTCCTCGGGCCATCCCGATACCCAGGCGAGGGCCTGCTCCATCGAGTCGGCCTCGATGATGCTGAAGCCTGCAACCAGTTCCCTGGTTTCGGCGAAGGGACCGTCCACGATCACCGGCGTGCGGCCATCGACGAAATGGATGCGAACGCCGTCGCGGCTCGGTTTGAGGCCTTCTCCCGCGAGAAAGCGGCCCTCCGCGGCCAGCGTATCGAGATGTTCGGCCATCGCGTCGACCAACTCACGGCTCGGCGCGGCACCCGTTTCGCTGTCGGCATCGGCCTTACGTACGATCAGAAAGCGCATGGGCTGCTCCGGCTCAGGGATTGGGACGCTTCTCAGCGCCGTTGATCATCCAGCTGACGCCGAATCGGTCGGTGAACATGCCAAACCGTTCGGCCCAGAAGGTCTCAGCGATCTGCATGTGCACGCTGCCGCCCTCGGACAGTTCAGCAAAGACGCGATCGGCATCGGCCGCCTTGTCGAAGCCCAGGGCGACCGATACACCGTGCATGCCCTGGTAAGGCATGTGCGGCGGGCTGTCGGAGGCCATGAGCCACTGCTCGCCGATTTGCAGGCGCGCGTGCATCACTTTCTCTTCGGTCCCCGGAGGCATGGAGGGCTGCCCCGGCTGCGCGGGCATGTCCTTGTAGCGGGCCATCATGATGATCGTCGCGCCAAGCACTTTCGCGTAGAACTCGAAGGCTTCCTCGCAGTTGCCGTTGTAAGAGAGATAAGGAGTGACGGTCATGGGGCGTTCCTCGTCGAAAGGGGCTGATCAGGATTTTGCCGCGACTTCCGCGTGCATGCGTTCAACCGTGGCGCGAGCCTCGGGCGTCAGGGACTCTTCGCCGAAGTCATCCATCTCGAACATGCGACGAATCTCAATTTCGGAGGCGTCGCCTTCCATCGGGTTGGGAGCACGCTTCATCCATTCGATGGCCTCGTCGAGCGAGCGAACCTGGATCAGCCAGTAGCCGGCGACCAGCTCCCGGGTCTCCGCGAACGGGCCGTCGATGACCTCGCGGCGGTCACCGTCGAAGCGGACACGCGCGCCGTCGCTGCTCGGGCGCAGCCCGTCGGCGGCGAGAAGCACGCCCGCCTTCACCATGTCCTCGTTGAACTTGATCATCGCCGTCATCAATGCCTCGCTGGGCATCTCGCCGGCTTCCGACGCCTTTGTCGCCTTGAGGATCACCATGAAACGCATGCGCCTTCTCCGTCGTCATGGCCGGGACAGGTTCCCGGCCTTCATGACTACGTCGATTGTGCCCTCAGCCAATCGACACGGGCGTACGAAAATTTTCAGTCGAGTGGCGCCAGGAGCGGGCCGGTGCCTCGAAATGGCAGCGGACGCCGTCTTCCTCGAAGGTGACAGCGGCCTCGCCACCGGCCTGCCCCGCCAGGACGCGCTCGATGAAACGGACGCCGAATCCGCGATGGACGGGCGGTTCGACAGGCCGCCCCCCGGTTTCCTTCCAGATGATCTGGACGCGCTCCAGGTCGGGGTCGAAGCGCCAGCTCAGGCTCACCCGCCCGGAACTGACAGCCAACGCCCCGTACTTGTCGGCGTTGGTCAGCAGCTCGTGTACCGCCATGGCGATCGCGACGGCCGTGGCCGGGGCCAGCATGAGGGGAGGGCCATCGATGGCGACGCGCTCGTGCCCGGGGTCATGGGGCGCGACGGTCGCCTCCACCACGTTGCGCAAGGCGACGTCTTCCCAGGCATACGTGACGAGCAGGTCGTGCGCGCCGGCCAATGCCCGCAACCGGCTTTCGAAGGCCTCCAGGGATTCTCCGACCGGTCGATCCTCGCCGAAGCTCTGGGTCGCCATGGCCTGAACCACGGCAAGGGTGTTCTTCACCCGGTGGCTCAGTTCGTTGACCAGGATCCGCTGCGCACGGGCCGCCTCCCGGTGGGCCGTGACATCGATGCAGCTCCCCCAGTAACCGGCGAAGCGGTCGTCGCGATAGAACGGCTTGCCGTTATCGAGCAACCAGCGGTACTCGCCGTCGTGACGACGCAGCCGGTACTCCATGGAAAAGGGCTCGCGTGCCTTGAAGGCGCCCACGTAGGTGGCCAGGCAGCGATCGATGTCTTCCGGGTGGACCCCCGTGGCCCAGCCATTGCCGACCTCGTCCCGCATCGAACGGCCGGTATAGGTCAGCCATGGTGTGTTGAACCAGTCACAGAGTTGATCCGTACCCGAGCGCCAGATCATGACGGGCGCGAAATCGGCCAATTCCCGGAATTCCCGGTCACTGGCGATGAGCGACCGCTCGTAAGGACTTTTCGCCTCGTCGTACATCCCTTTCCCCTTCGCTTCCCCTGCCGGCCGACGATATCGCAAGTCGGGGCTCGGTTGAACGTCGTTTTGTTCCCGTCGTGAGACCGGTCACGAGCTGGCGGATTCGCTCAACTATTCCGATTTCTTCTATTGCGGATTGATTACCGCACGCGAATGCCTCGAAAACACCCGAACTCTGGCGCCGCCATGTCAGAATCCGGACGCCGCTGCGGCAGGGGTCGCGCGCAGCATCATCCTGGGGATCGACATCAGACTGCCGAAACACCGCTCCGGGCGTGTGGACGGCATCGATGTATCCGCGGGGCACGGCGTCACGCCGTTACACGAACCAACCGGATCGGAAGGGAAACATGGATCTGCTTCGTTTCATCGCGTCGTTGCCCGTGCGCCTGCTGCGCGGCCTGCTCTGGCTGCTCGGTACGGCCCTGCGCCCTGTCTTCGGGAACATGTCCTGGTCTGCACCCGCCTGGGTACCGGCCACCGGCCAGGCCGCCCGCCAGCATCCCCTGAAGTTCGCCGGGACGATGGCCGGGGTGCTTATCCTGATCGCCGCCGGATGGCTCGGCTGGCACTGGTGGGAGAACCGACCGAAGCCGGTCGAGCCGAACCGGATCACGTTCGAGGCGCCGGCGCCGGACGTCAGCGACTACGAGCATGCCCCGGTGACCATCCATCCGCTCACGGTCACCTTCTCGGCGTCCGCAGCGAAGCTCGAGTCGCTGGGCAAGCCGGTCACCGACGGCATCGCCATGGATCCGAAGCTTCCCGGCCAGTGGCATTGGGAAAACGACCGCGTACTGACTTTCGTCCCCGCCGCCGACTGGCCGGTGGGACGAAAGATCGAGGTCCGCTTCGACAAGGCCAAGGTCTTCGCGCCGCACGTGCTCCTGGCGGATGACCAGTTCACGGTCGCCACGGCGCCCTTTGCCGCGCGTGTGGTCAACGGCGAGTTCTACCAGGACCCGCAGGACCCGACCAAGAAGAAGACGATCGTCCAGTTGGGTTTCAACTATCCGGTGGATGCCGCGCAGCTGGAGAAGCGCCTCGCGCTCGACCTGCGCAACCGCAATGAAAAGCGTGGCGCGGAGCTCAAGTTCAGCGTCACCTACGACGAGCACCGCCTCAACGCCTTCGTTCACTCCCAGCCCCTGCAGCTACCGCGTGACGATGGCTCGGTTGGCCTCAAGATGGACGATGGCGTGCGTAGCAGTCGTGGTGGCGACGGCACCGACAAGGCGCTCGAGACTGCCGTGCGTGTGCCCGGGCTTTACAGCCTCACCCTCGACGATGTGTCGGCGACCCTCGTCGACAACGCCCGTTTCGAGCCGGAGCAAGTCGTGGTGATGAACTTCGGCGGCCCGGTCAGCGACGCCGAACTGGCGAAGCACCTGCACGTCTGGGCCGTACCGGAGGACGGCAAGCATGCCTGGTCGGTCGACACGATCGGTGACAGCGACCTGCGTTCTTTCACCTCGATCAAGCCGGACATCGTTCCCACCGAGAACGACTGGTCGGCGGCGCAGAGCTTCCGCTACCACGCCCAGCCGGGCCAGCGGATCTATGTGCGGATCGATAAGGGGATGACCTCGTTCGGTGGCTATGTGATGGCCAAGCCGCGCGTCGACCTGCTCACCGTGCCCGACTACCCACGCCTGCTGCGCTTCATGGCAGACGGCTCCTTGCTGTCGCTGAGCGGTGACAAGCGGATCTCGGTGGTCTCGCGGAACATCCCGGGCATGCGCATCGAGGTCGGCCGTGTCTTACCCGACCAGTTGCAGCACCTGGTATCGCTCAACTCCGGCAGCTACGCCAAGCCCGAGATGTACGGTTTCACCTCGGACCATATCGTCGACCGCTTCGTGAAATCGGTCTCCTTTCCCGATGAGGGTCCGGGCAAAGCGCATTACGAAGGTTTCGACCTCGGTCAATACCTCGCCGCCGGCAAGCGCGGCGTGTTCTTGCTCAAGCTCTCGGGCTACGACGAAAAGGCCGTGCAGGAAGCGCGGGATCGCCGGGTCAAGGCAGCCCGTGAAGCCGCGGCCCGCGATGCCGGCGCCGATGCCGATGCCGCCGCGGCGGAGGCGGCGAAGGACGATGACGACACCGCCAGCGCGCCGTACGACTGGCCGAAGGATGAGCGCCTCGTCGTCATCACTGACCTCGGCGTGATCGCCAAGAAGTCGATGGATGGCAGCCAGGACATCTTCGTCCAGTCCATCCGGACCGGCTCACCCGTGTCCGGTGCCTCGGTCGCGGTGATCGCGAAGAACGGGAGCACGCTGTTCACCCAGAACACCGGCGCGGATGGTCGTGCGCACTTCGCCAATCTCAAGGGCTTCACGCAGGAGAAGGCACCGGCGATGTATGTGGTGCGGCAAGGCGAGGACCTCTCCTTCCTGCCGGTGACGTCGTACGATCGCACGCTCGATTTCTCGCGCTTCGACATCGGCGGCGAGCCCAACGCGCACAGCCAGGGCCAACTGTCCGGTTACCTGTTCTCCGATCGCGGCATCTACCGTCCGGGTGATCTCTTCCACATCGGCATGATCGTCCGTGCGAACAGCTGGACACGTAGCGTCGCCGGCATGCCCCTGATCGCCGAGGTGGTCGACCCGCGTGGCACGACCGTCCGCCAGCAGATCGTCTCGATGGATGCGGCCGGGTTCGCCGAGCTCGACCACACCACGGCCGAGACCTCGCCGACCGGCAACTGGACCGTGAACCTGTACATCGCCAAGGACGGCAAGCCGTACTCGCAGATCGGCAGTACCACGGTGCAGGTCAAGGAGTTCCAGCCCGATCGCATGAAGGTGTCGGCCAAGCTTTCCACGGCGGTGACCGAAGGCTGGGTGAAGCCTGCGCAGCTGAAGGCCCTGGTCGACGTGCAGAACCTGTTCGGCACGCCGGCGGCCGATCGACGCGTGGAAGGCTCGCTGGTCCTGCGTCCCGCCTTCCCCTCGTTCCCCAGTTACAAGGACTACCACTTCTACGATGTGCGCCGCGCGAAAGAAGGCTTCGAAGAAAAGCTTGCCGACGCGAAAACCGACGCCAAGGGCCATGCGGAGTTTGCGCTGGACCTTTCCAAGTACGCCGACGCCACCTACCAGCTGTATTTCCTTGCCAAGGCCTATGAAGCGGAGGGCGGGCGCAGTGTCGCCGCCGCCACACAGGGCATGGTGTCGTCGAACGACTGGCTCGTCGGCTACAAAGCCGTCGACAACCTGGACTATGTCAGCCGCGACGCGAAACGCAGCGTCAACCTCGTGGCGATCGACCCGTCCGCCAAGCGCATCGATCTCAAGGGCCTGAAGCAGGCGATCGTCGAAACGCGTTTCGTCTCCGTGTTGACCAAGCAGGATTCGGGCGTCTTCAAGTACGAGTCGAAGGCCCGCGAGACCACCGTGTCCGAAACGCCGCTGACCATCCCGGCGAGTGGCCTCGACGTGGCGCTGCCGACCGACAAGCCGGGCAATTTTGCGCTCGTGCTCAAGAATGCCGAGGGCAAGGAAATCAATCGCGTCGCCTGGTCGGTTGCCGGCGAAGGCAACGTTTCGCGCTCGCTCGAGCGCAACGCCGAGCTGCAGCTGACCTTGTCCAAGAAGGACTACGCGCCGGGTGAAGCGGTGGATATCGCCATCCGCGCGCCCTACGCGGGCAGTGGCTTGATCACGATCGAGCGTGACAAGGTGTATGCGCACGCCTGGTTCCATGCCGACGCGACGAGCACGGTCCAGCACATCACGGTGCCGGCCGACTTCGAGGGCAACGGCTACATCAACGTGCAGTACGTGCGTGATCCGTCATCCGACGAGATCTTCATGAGCCCGTTGTCGTTCGGCGTCGTGCCGTTCTCGGTGAACATGGATGCGCGGCGCAACGCCTTGACCGTGGAGTCGCCACAGCTGGTCAAGCCTGGCGATACGGTTACCTTCCATGTGACCTCGACGACGCCGACGCGCGCGGTGGTCTTCGCTGTGGATGAAGGCATCCTGCAGGTGGCGCATTACAAGCTGGGTGATCCGCTGCAGTACTTCTTCCGCAAGCGGATGCTCGAGGTCTCCACGTCGCAGATCCTCGACCTGATCATTCCGGACTTCCAGAAGCTGATGACGATGGCCGCGCCCGGTGGCGATGCGGACGGCGCCATTGGCCGCCAGCTCAACCCCTTCCGTCGGAAGCGGGACAAGCCAGTGGCGTACTGGTCCGGTATCGTCGATATCGATGGTTCGCGCGACCTCACGTACAAGGTTCCCGATTACTTCAACGGCAAGCTGCGCGTCATGGCGGTGAGTGTCTCGCCGGAGAAGATCGGCACGTTCGAAGGCCAGACCACGGTTCGTGGCGACTTCGTGCTCTCGCCCAATGTGCCGACGACCCTTGCACCGGGTGACGAGGCTGAAATCAGCGTCGGTGTGGCGAACAACCTCACCGGCCTGGGCGGCAAGGAGGTGCCCGTGGCGGTGAGCCTCAAGCTCGGCCCGCAGTTGCAGATCGTCGGCGATGCCACGAGCACGCTCAACCTCGGCGAGATGCGCGAGGGCGTGGCGATCTTCCGCGTGCGCGCCACGGAGAAGCTGGGGTCGGGGAACATGACGTTCACCGCCGGCTTCAACGGCAAGTCGGCGAAGCAGAGCGTGGACCTTTCCGTCCGGCCTGCCTCGCCGCTGCGGACCGATCTCGCCTTCGGCCGCGTCGATGCCCACGGTCGTGCCGACGTGACATCGCTGCGCGACATGCACGATGAGTACGCCAAGCGCGATGCCTCCTTCTCCACCGTGCCCGTGGTGCTGGCGCGTGGCCTGGCCACGTACCTGATCGACTTCCCGCACTACTGCACCGAACAGGTGATCAGCGCCGCCATGCCGGCTCTGATCCTGGGCAAGCGCCCGGAGTTCGGCGACATCAAGCCGGCGCGCATGGCCGGCGACGAGACGCCGCCGGCCGATCCGGTCGCGGCGCTGTTCGACGTGCTGCGCGCGCGTCAGAACGGCCAGGGCGGGTTTGGATTGTGGACCGCCACACCGGACACACATGTGTTCGCCACGGACTACGCCGTCCACTACCTCGTCGAGGCGGGCGATCACGGGGTGACCGTACCGGCCGACCTCCTGGCCTCGGCGGACAACGCCCTGCGCCAGATCGCTGCCGACGATAGTGGCGATTCCCTGGTGGAGATGCGTCAACGCGCGTATGCGATCTACCTGCTTACGCGCCAGGGCAATGTCACCACGAACGACCTGGCTTCCGTGCAGCGTCGTCTCGACGAGGGCTACCCCAAGGAGTGGCGTGACGACCTTGCCGCCGCTTGGCTCGCCGCGTCGTACCAGTTGCTGCATCAGGACAAGCTGGCCAGTGACCTGATGTCTCGTCCACGCAAGCTGCTTGCGCGCAAGCCCACGGACGAGGCCTATCGTTACGAGGACTACTACGACACGGCCATCCGCGATGCGTCGGTGCTCTACCTGTTGGCCAAGCACTTCCCGGACCAGGCGAAGGCCTTGCCGCCGGAAACGATCGAGAACCTCGTGCGTCCGCTCGCCAAGGGGCACTACAACACGCTGTCGTCCGGCATGATCATCATGGCGCTGGATGCCTGGGCGTCGCAGGCTGGTGGTGACGTGAGCAAGCTATCGATCGGCTCGGTCGCGGCAAGCGGCGCGGTCACACCGATCGGTGCCGTGAAGGGATCGCTGGTCGACGCTCACTGGGCGGCGGGCGCGCAACGCCTGCGTCTGGTGAACGATGCCGATGCGACGGCCTGGTACGGCGTTGCGCAGACCGGTTTCGACCGCAAGCCTTCGTCCGATACGCGCAAGGACGGTCTGGAGATCACCCGTACGTACACGGACACCAAGGGTAAATCGATCGACAAGGTCGAAACCGGTGACGAGATCGACGTGCACGTGAGGGTCCGTTCCACGACCGATCACGACGCTTACAACATCGCCATCGTCGATCTGTTGCCGGGCGGCTTCGAACCCGTGCTGTCGACGGCCGCGCCGGCGGATGCAGCGGGTGCGGCGGACGCGACGGATGCGACGGATGCGACGCCGTCGTCGGATGAGGCGACGTCGGACGAGTCGGGGACGCAGGAAGGGAGCGACGCCGGTGCCGACAGCGACGGCGCCGCCGAGAGTGAAGAGGACAATACGCCCGCGTGGCACTCGCCCATCGGCAATCCGGAGTCCACCTGGAAACCCGAGTACGCCGACGTTCGCGAGGACCGCGTCGTGGTTTACGGCGTGGCACGCGCCGACGTGCAGGAGTTCATCTATCGCATCAAGGCGACCAATGCCGGCAAGTT
>Ga0247742_10000464_pt1 | contig 33022 bp, 31 predicted proteins | sample UWRJL208509C2_FD_180944 | JGI IMG/M metagenome (GOLD analysis project Ga0247742, IMG submission 180944) | Plant litter microbial communities from Arlington Agricultural Research Station in Wisconsin, United States - UWRJ-L208-509C-2 | ecosystem: Environmental > Terrestrial > Plant litter >...
GGCTTATGCAAAGATTGTGGAGGAGCGGATCTCTGAGCTCCGGGAGTCTCATGTTTCAGGCTTTCAGCGTTTTGGCGTGTTTGTCGCTCGTCGGTTTAAGCCGGCGATCAGAACATGCGAGGCCACGGCCATTCGCCTCGATCAACTATCGCACGCGACCATGCATCTACTCGACCTTCTGCAAACCCGTATCCAAGTCGAAATTGAGTATCAGAATGCTGTTCAAATCCAGGCGATGGCCCAGCGGGCAGAAACTCAAGTGCGGATTCAGAGGGCTGTCGAAGGCTTCTCAATTATAGCCATCAGTTATTACCTACTGAGCCTGATAAAGGTGTTCTTCGAGACGTTGGATCACGCTGGATACCATGTAAGTCCCGTAGTGATGCTCGTGTCTGTTCCGATTATAATTGCAGCGGTGGCCATTGCGGTTCTTCGGGTCAAGCACGCTCTGTCGGAGCGTTCTTGATGCGAATGCTTGGACAAAGCGCGATCTAACTATTTGTAGTTCCATAAATATGCTTATGCGATATGTAATAACATTACATATGGTCCGACGCTCTGACGTTTAAGAAGCGATGTGGTTCAACAGGCGGGTCAGTACGTGTCCGTTGGGTCTACCTATGGATCGATGAGAGCTGCAATTCGAGCCAGTACGCGGCGGACTCGCCTGAGCCCAAGGTTCCCACCCAACCATTTGACCGATTGTCAGCTTCAGTCCGCCGCATGGGTTCGAGTGCCAGCGCATAGACGCCCGACTGAAACGCCCGCCAGATGCCAAAATTCGGTAGAAGGTTGCAAGGATAGGAGATGCGCGCTCGGACGCCTCCTATCAGCGCCTCATTTCTAACTTCCACGCACGCTTTCTTTTGCCTGGTGGATACGACCGGAAACTCCTGGAAGTAGTCAACGAAGTCGTCTCGAGGACGCTTATCTTCTCCGTTGAATGCTGACATAAGCTCCCCGTCCAGGTCGCCAGAGATTTGCGTTACCTCGTCCAGAAATGGATACCCGAAGTTCACGTGATAAAGGATGGCATGGGGGGTTGGCCTGAAACCACAATTCTCGACATTGTCATCGACGCGAATATTGTTGCCGAAGACATCAACTTCGATGCGACGGCGCATGACGAGGTTCTCACCAAAAATCGCGGTCTGCTTGACGACGCCCTCAGCCCAAATGACAGGATGCTCTCTTTCCCAGTCGATCCCATAGCCGGTGACCGTGGCGCGCTGGCTGGATATTCTGCCATGCAGCGGATGGAACACTTCCTTCCGATGTTTGTGGATAAAATGAGAGGCGTCAGCTCGTCGAGCCCCACCGATATGATCCAGTCCACAAGTGACCAGGAAGCCATCGAGGTTGCGATAAAAACCAACACCATCTTCCGCATCGATAGGGTGCGTCGGCCACGGCAGCCCGTTGGCACTATTCCAGCCAACATTAATCCCACGCCAGCTGGCGCTTGATATGTCGAAGCCGCGGTCGGGCGCGATTTCCAGAGCGACCCCGATGGCATTTCGGATAGAGATCAGGCGCTGACCCCTTCCGGGTCCATCTGCGACTTCCAGGCTCCTGATTTCACTGATCCCTCGCCCGTCTACGGTTCGTTGACGTAGTTCCAGACGTGAAAGTTCCTGTGGTGTAGGCTGTTTGATCGCGGAAGAAAGTGCCATCCTGCTTTATGCTCCAACCTCAGGCCGCAACGGCAACTTTGTCCAGCAGAGGACGCATTTTGGCGAGGAACGCGTCGCTTCCGCAAGCGAAGCGGAGCTTTTCGTGAAGGTCGACACGGCCCCAATCAATAGTGTGCGATACGCCGAGGTTTGCAAGAATTGGCAAGCCCGCCATAACGTCCCAGGTCGAATCTCCAAGCGCCACGTAACCATCGGTCTCGCCCATCGCAATTTCCAGCAGTGAGAGCGCCGAGGATCCACAGCAGCGGAAATTGATACGAAGTTCATCTGAGATAAACCGAAAGACCTCTAGTCTATCAGGGGTAGGGATCGACGGGTGCATTCCAACGCCTGTCGATGCCCGAGAGAGATCGAAGGAAGGGAGCATTGGCATCGCCCGGCCATTGATTTTCGCCCCGATCTCATTTCCCCCTACAACCATCAAGTCGCGGGCCGGTGCAAAGATCACACCGAAAACGGGTTTTCGATTGTCGAAGAGGCCGATCGAAATTGCCCAGTTCTGGCTGCCGCGTACGAAATTGAAAGTACCGTCGATCGGATCGATAACCCAGACCCGGCCCGAGACGCCTGAAATGTCGCCACCCTCCTCTCCGAGGATACCATCGTCGGGAAAGGCAGAGTTGAGACTGCGGATCAAAAACTCCTCCACCTCCCGGTCAGCATCCGTCACCAGGTCGAGGTGCCCTTTTCGTTCGATTGGCAAGGTCGCCAGTGACTGAAAATGAGCAAGGGCAATCTGGCCGGCGTCACGGACGATTGCCTCCACGATTGTTTCCATGCTGTGGCTGCGCGATGCGGCTTTATTCAAATTCGTGGCCATAAGCTCTCATTCCTCATGTCATTTCAAGCATCGCCACCTCGGGGCTGAGGTGACGACGGATATCTAAAACAGCACGCGGCTCGATGTGAGCCGCGCGCGTTCCTTCGCTACTTGGCGAAGCTGAACTTGGTCGGTGTAAGCCCGCACTTTTTGATAAAGTCGACGATCCAGGCGACGTCGTCGCAGACCAGCATATCGATCAGGCCAGCGCGCATATGGGACTGCAACAGATCAAGATAGTCGAGGCCGTACGATCGACGCAGCGCAAAGTACTGTGGCGGCGGCACGTAGTGGCTAACTGACACGCCGGCCGCGTGCAGGCTTTCGGAAATGTCCGGAGCAAACTGCGGATAATCAGTGTTCATGACGTCCATTGCAGCAGACCGGGCCGCGGCTGCCGGCTCGACGAGACGATGATAATTTATGCCCATCGTCCGGATGCCCGGAGCAATTCGCTTTATATCCCGCAGAACGACATAGTCGAAGGAGCTGATCAAGACCCGCTCGAACATTCCAGCTTCCTTAATCAGGCGCACCACAGTTTCGAGATAGTCGGTCCCTTCGAATTTGTCCTTGATCTCAACGATCAGCGCCAGGCCAAGGTCGCGGGAGTAAGCCAGGATATCTTCGAATGCTTCGATCGGTTGCCCGTCGATCGCCACACCGTTTCGGTTCTTGGTCTTAAGCCGGACAATGTCGGCAAAGTCCATCCGTGAAATCAGACCGGTGCCAGTCGATGCATTATCGAGAATGTCATCATGGAAAACCACCAGGCGGCCGTCTCGGCTGATCCTCAAATCGATTTCGCACAGGGAAGCACCGAGTTCAGCGGCGCGTCGAAGGGACGGCCGGGTATTTTCATGGCCTTCAATGGAGTGGCCACGATGACCACAGGCAATGACGTTTCCGGTGCGCGAAGGCAGAAGATCAAACATCGATCCCTCTCTTGAATATGTTGCTACGTGATTTTTGGGTCGGCGATGGCACGAACCATCTCAATGGCGATGCAAACGCTGTTGGTGGTCACTTCGAAGAGTGACCACCAACAGCAGAGCGGTGGCCGGCGAGGAGGCTATTTCAGACCACTCCGAGCAAAGCTTGCGATGAACCTCTTTTGAAGGATCAGGAAGATGACGATCATCGGGAGGGCTGCCAGGAGGCCCGCGGCCATCAGCACATTCCAATCGGTCGTATACTCCCCTCGGAGCAGCGCGAGGCCCGGTCCGAGCGTCATCTTCTCAATGGATCGATTGACAACGATCGGCCAGAGCAGCTCTTTCCATTCCGCCAGCGTGGTCAGGATCGCGAGCGAGATGATGCCACTGCGTGCTACCGGTACGACGATTGTCGCGAGAATTCGAAGGTGTGAAGCACCATCGATCCTCGCCGCCTCGATCAGTTCCCGGGGAACACCCCGAAAAAACTGGTACAGGAGAAAGACGCCAAAAACATCGAACAGCGAAGGGAGCGCAAGCGCCACAAGCGTGTCCGTCATACGTATGGACGTGATGATAGAGTAGCTGGGGATGATGAAGATGTCGCTTGGCACCATGATCAGGGCAAGGATCACAATCAAGATCATCTTCGCACCCGGAACTTTCACGATAGCAAGCGCATAGGCTGCCATTGAGCAGATAACGAGCGTGCCAATGACGCGACCGATCGAGACGAAGATCGTGTTCCAAAGCAGGGTGAGAAACGGAAGCCGGTTGAATACCTCGCGAACTCCTTCGAGGGTGACAGGCGAGGGAATGATGTTTGGCGGAACCTGGAGCGTCTGGCTCGTTGTCATCAGCGCGGTAGAGGCCATCCAGGCGAACGGCGCCAGGATCAGCAACCCGACGACGCTGACGACCAAGTAGGTCCACCATTGGACGCGATATTGTACCAGCATTTAACCATCCTCCCCGTAGTGGACGAAGCGGCGCTGCAGCCGGAGCAGAACGATCGACACGCCCAGGATTAGAAGCAGCAGGAACAGTGAGACAGCCGCCGCGTAGCCGCGCTGACCTGCGTCCACGAAAGCCAGATAGTAGTAGTAGTAAACCAGCGTGAGACCGTAGTTCGTCGAGACAGAATGATCGACAGGGGGCAGCAGTAGGTAGACCGCGTCAAAGAGCTTCAGGATTCCGATCGTTGACGTCAGGATCACGAAAAACAAGGACGGCGTCAGGAGCGGCAGCGTGATCGAGAAGAACCGGCGAACAGGGCCTGCGCCGTCCAGCATTGCCGCTTCATAGACATCGCTCGGGATGTCCTGCATGCCCGCGTAGAGGATAATGGCGGGAACGCTGAATGACAGGTAGACGACGATAATCGAGACAACGGCGGTCACGCCGGCCTCACTTCCAAACCAGCTCATCGGCTCGGCGCCGATCGCGTGAAACGCAGCGTTGACAAGGCCGTACTGGGTCTGGAACAGCCATCCAAATACGAGAATGATTGCCGTCGGCAAACATACCGCGGGAAGAAAAATGATGGCCCGGAAGATGGTTTCGCCGCGAAAGCGATATTGCATCAGCAAAGCGCAGAGCAGTGAGACGACAACCACGCCCGGCACGGCAATCGCGGCGAACTTCACTGTGTTATAGAGCGCGATGACCAGCTGGCTGTCGTTGAGCAATCGCCGATAATTGTCCAGTCCGACGAAGCGTGGCGGACCGAACGCACCCGCCTTCGTGAAGGACAGCCAGATGTTGTACCCGAACGCATAGAAGCGGAAGATCAAGAGGCCGGCAATCAGCGGGACAAGGAACAGGTACCCGGTGGTTGCCTGCCGCCATTTTAGGCTCCCAAGCCGCAGGGATCTGCGGCTCGGGGTCGGGTCGGCGCTATTGAAGCGCAGCGTGGATGTGCTGGTCAACGCAGGGCCTCGTTGAGCACGTCGTCAAGCTTCTTGGCGGTATCAGCAGCCGAAACGGTTCCCGCGTAGAAGGGGCCCATCACGCTGGCAGCAATTTTCGGCATGCCGGTGAGCGTCTTCGGATATTGCGTCGTCGTGCGGAGGTAGCTCTTATCGATGGTATTCGAGAGGGCTGCTTCCAGCCCGCCGAGCTTTTCGTTCGCTTTCACGAAAGCGGCCAGCGCCGCTTTTGAGTTATTCGCCGGCAGACCTGCTCCGCCCTCGGCGTGAAGCACCGCGCCTTTTTCGGACGTCATAAATTTGATGAGCTTCCAGGACTCATCCTTATGTTTCGAGTTCACGTTCATCACGTAAACGAGGCCGTTGGTGTCTGTCGTCCAAGAGCCATTGACCGATGGCATCCGGATAACCTGGAATGTGTCGTTCGGAAGATCTGCCTTCGAGAGAAGACTAAGGTTCCAGGAAGGGATCTCGGCCATAGCGAGCCTGCCGGAAATCAGTGAGGTCACGGGGTTGAAGTCCGACGAGTCTGCGACCTTCAGGATGAGGCCGTCGTCCTGAAGGCCCTTGATCATTTCCAGCGCCTTGGTTCCGGCAGCTGACGACATCACGCCCTTGTTGCTATCGATCACCTTGCCGCCAAGGGCGTGCGTGAGGCTCGCAACGCCATTGTTGAAGGAAAAATTGTAGTACAGTGGCACATCTGTCGCCGTCTGCTTCGCTTTGACTTCCTTGGCGATCCGAACCATGTCATCCCAGGTCCAGTCCGGCTTGGGGGCTTCTACGCCAAGCTTCTTGAACATCTCCGCGTTGTAGACGAACGTCCAGGCGTCCATATCCTTGGGAACGCCATACTGCTCGCCGCCAAGGTGATAGAGATCGACGATCTGCTTGTTGTAGGCATCAAGGGAAAGATTGTCCTTCTTGATGTAATTCGTAAGCGGCTCGAGAGCGCCGCCATCCACGTAGTAGGATGCCTTCGAGCTCTGCCACATGACGTCGGGACCTTCACCCGCACCAAGCGAGGCGTCGAGCTTCGTGTAGAACTGGTCCGGCGGCACCTGGACGAGGGAGACCTTGATGTTCGGGTTTTCAGCCTGGAACGCATCGATCGCCTTCTGGACGCCCGCCTTTTGTGCCGGGTCCCAGATCATAAGGCTCAGATTTACGTCGCCGGCGGCCCAGGCGCTGTTGATGCTTGCCAACGACGAAAGCGCCAGCGCGGCGGTCCCGAGCATGATATTTCTTCTGCTGGTGGTAAACATGGTGTTCTCCCTGCTTCGTCCGAAGCTGTTGGTGATTTGCTCGCCCTCGCGGATCAGCTTGCGATGACGAATTTCTTCCGCAGCTTTTCAGGTCCTGAATCGATTATGGCTTTGGCCCCAATGTCCGTGACGATTGCGCCGACTTCCTCGATCCTCGCGGTGACGGAAAAGCTGGATTTCGTGAATTTCGAATGGTCAGCGACGACGATGGTGCGGCTGGAAACTTCGATCATCGCCTTCTGAATGCTCGCGTTCACCGGCGAACCCGTGAAGATTAGTCCTCGACCGAGGTCGATCGAAGCAGCGTTGAGAATGAGTTTGTCGACGCTGAATTGACGGATGAAATGCTCAGCCAACGGTCCTCGGAAGGATCGATTGATTTCAGCAAATTCGCCGCCGACTGCGTAGACGTTCGGTGTGTCATGCCGAATGAGCTCGGCTACGATGTCGGCGCCGTTGGTTATGAAGGTGAGCCCTTTGCGGCCGATCAGCAGCTTGGCAACCTCCAGCGCAGTCGTCCCTGCGTCGAGCAAGACGACGTCGCCGTCAGCGATCATCGCTGCGGCAGCCTCTGCGATCGCTCTTTTCTGCGCCTTGTTCGCAATCGCGCGCGCAGCATTGGTCGGGTCATGAGAAACCTGTGACACACTCACTGCGCCACCATGGGTCCGGCGAAGCAGGCCTGCCTCCTCCAGCTCCACAAGATCGCGGCGTGCTGTTGCGATCGAAATCTGAAACCGCTTTGCCAACGTGCCGATGTCGAGGAACAGCTCCTCCCTCAGCAGGTCAACTATCTTTTCCTTGCGATCTTCGGCGGTATTCAGCACGGGTTTTCCAGCTCCGGTGATGACGTATATCGCTCATAACGAGCGAAACACATCGTTGTCAATATCATCTTTTATGAAGGTTTCATGACAAATTCAAGGATTATCGCTGAATCTGATCCCTTATAGCGTCGCGTGTTTGCTGTTTTTATGACTGCATATTTGCGCGTGAACGAAAACGCTCATACGATTGATGACGACGCATTCGAGGCGACAGTCTCGAATGCGGTGAGGATGTTGTTGAGTTCGCGGCGGGAGGAGTTTTCGTCGCTGGTCGCTCGACGTCGAAGGTTGAGCTGTTCTGCTGGCCGTGAGAACGCGCCAGACGCCGGTGGGCAGGAGTCCTCCCAAGCTGTCCACCGGCATATTCGTGCACGGGGAACGGATGCCCTTGGGAGTAAACCGAAATCAATGAAATGGTTGGCGCTGAAAGAATTGGGAAATGGCAGGGTTAGAGATCAGCAATGTTAAGAAGACATATGGCGCGCTAAATGTGCTCCATGGCGTGTCGGTAGATATTGAAGACGGGGAATTCGTCATTCTCGTCGGCCCGTCCGGATGCGGAAAATCGACGCTTCTACGTATGATCGCTGGTCTTGAGGACATATCGGGCGGTGAGGTTCGCATCGGCGAGCGTGTCGTCAACGATGTGCCGCCTGCCGACCGCGATATAGCGATGGTTTTCCAGAACTACGCGCTCTATCCCCATATGACCGTCCATCAGAACATGTCGTACTCGTTGAAACTGAGAAAAGTTTCGACGGCCGAGATTTCTGCCCGCGTCAACAACGCGGCAAACATCCTTGGCCTCGAGAAATACCTCGACCGTTTCCCCAGGCAGCTGTCCGGTGGCCAACGCCAGCGCGTGGCTATGGGTCGCGCGATCGTCCGCAATCCTCAGGTCTTCCTCTTCGACGAGCCTCTCTCAAATCTCGATGCGAAGCTCCGTGTGGCCATGCGTGCGGAGATTAAGGAGCTACACCAGCGCCTGAAGACGACGACTGTCTATGTGACGCATGACCAGGTCGAAGCCATGACGATGGCAGACAAGATCGTCGTGATGCATGACGGTATCATTGAGCAGATCGGTGCGCCGCTCGACCTTTACGATCGCCCGAACAATCTTTTTGTCGCGAGTTTCATTGGTTCGCCCGCGATGAACTTTATTCGGGGCAAGACAGACGGCGAGGCGTTCGCAAGCGCCTCCGGATTGAGCATGCCGCTATCCCGGGCTGCCCTACAGGCGCTTCAGGGACGCCCGGCGGTTTATGGCATCCGCCCCGAGCACTTTCGTCTTGTCAGCAGCGACACGTCGGGCTGCATCGCCCTTGAGATCGTTGTGGTGGAGCCGATGGGATCGGAGACGCAGGTCGTGGTTCGCGGACCAGGCGCCAAGCCCGGCTCAAAGGATGCGGCAAATCAGGACCTCGTTTGCGTATTCCGGGAAAGGGTTGCTGCACGGCCCGGCGAGACGATTTACGTCGTACCAGAAGTGGACAAAGTTCACCTGTTCGACGCCGAAAGCGGCAACCGCGTTGATTGCTGAAGATAGATAGACGCGAGATTTGCAGCCCGCTTAGTGGGCGACCGATCCCCGCTGAGCACGAGCTGATAAAAGCATAGCGGCTGTCGCGGCCGTTATCTGTGGGCAGCGGATTTCCTTTGTCCTCAGTCCTCCCGGAGGGCCATTGGCCATGTTTAGGCGGACCGCAATTAGACGCGGCCGATGGCCTTCCCGAGACAGTTGCCGAGCCGGCACGAGAGCTTTTCTGAGATACGCAACCACGGAGCAAAGAGTGGAATCCACGATCGTCATGATAAACCTGTTCGGTGCCGTAGCCTTGCTGTTGTTCGGCCTGGCGCAGGTGAAGGATGGCGTGTCGCGTGCCTTCGGCGCCAAGCTGCGGACAGGGCTTGCGACCGGCACCCGCAGCGGTCTGCGCTCCTTCTTCTCCGGTTTCGTCGCCACCGTCGCCTTGCAGAGTTCGACGGCAACGGCGCTGATGGTCGCCTCCTTCGTCGAGCGTGGGCTGGTCAAGCCGCGCATGGCGCAGATCGTCCTGCTCGGCGCCAATGTCGGCACCGCGGTCACCGCCTGGATCGTCGCGACCGGCATCGAATGGCTGTCGCCGGTGGTGATCCTTGCCGGCATCGTGCTCTATCGCAGCGGCTCCACCTCCCGCCAGGGCGGCGGCACGGCGCTGATCGGCATCGGCCTGATGCTCCTGTCGCTGCATCTGCTGAGCAGCGCCACCGAACCCATGCGCCAATCGCCGGCACTCGCGGCCTTCGTCGGCCTGCTCGACAATGCCTGGCCCGTGGCGCTCGCCTTCTCGGCAGGTATTGCCTTCATCTCCTCGTCCAGCCTGGCCGCAGTCGTGCTGATCCTGTCGCTGGCCTCGACCGGCATCCTCTCTGCCGATCTGGTGATCATCCTGGTGCTCGGCGCCAATCTCGGCGGCGCCATTCCCCCCGTCGTCGCCTCGCTCTCCGGTCCTGCTTCGGCCAAGCGTGTGACCCTCGGCAATCTGATCGTGCGCGCCATCGGCTGTCTCATCGCCCTGCCGCTCGCCGGTTACGGGGCGGAACTGCTGGAGCTTCTGCCGCTGGCGCCTGCAAAGCTGCCCGTCGATGCCCATCTCGGCTTCAACCTGATGCTTGCCGCCGTCGCCTGGCCCTTCTCGCGCCTGCTGTCGAAGCTGATGCTGCGGTTGGTTCCCGAAGAGGCGCAGGCCGACGATGCCCAGAAATATCTCGATCAGGGCGAACTCTCGACCCCGGTCGTCGCTCTTGCCAGCGCCACCCGCGAAACGCTCGGCGTCGGCGATCTCATCGAGCGCATGCTGATGCGCGCCTCCGATGCCTTCGAGCAGGATGACCTCTCCAAGCTCAAGGAGATCCCGTCGCTGGAAAAGCGCGTCGACAGCCTGCAACAGGAAGTGAAGATCTATCTCTCCAAGCTCGGCCGCGAGGGCCTGAGCGAGGAAAACGGCCGCCGCTCGATCGTCATCATCGATTACGCGATCAACCTCGAGCATATCGGCGACATCATCGAAAAGGGTCTGCTGCCGCAGGTGACGAAGAAGGCCTCCCTCGGCCTGAAATTCTCCGAGGACGGATACGCCGAACTGCAGAAACTCTTCCATCTGACGATCGATAATCTGCGCATCGCCCAGACTATCTTCGTCACCCGCGACTTCAAGCTCGCCAAGCAGATGATGGAAGTGAAGGTCGAGGTCCGCCGCATGGAGAAGCAGTCCTCCGAGCGCCATCTTGAGCGCCTGCGCGACGGCCGCGCCGACAGCCTGCAGACGAGCACGCTGCATCTCGACATGCTGCGCGACCTGAAGCGCATCAACGCCCATATCGTCTCGGTCGCCCACCCGATCATGGACGAGCACGGCCTGCTCTTCGAAAGCCGTCTCAAGGATGCGATTTGCAACGTGCCCCTTAGTTTTTCTAATAGATCATAAGATTGGTGGTGCCGTCATGGGTGACGTTCGAATCTCCAGCCCCCTAGAAAAGAAGCGATCGGGTGGACGAGTATCGCGCCCTGACGTTGCCTTGCAATATGGAGCAATCTGCCTTCGATTTTCTCCGGGCTCCGATCGCGCAATAGAGGTTCTTCTCATCACCAGCCGAGACACGGGTCGGTGGGTCATCCCAAAAGGTTGGGGGATGGCAAAAAAGACCTCCTTCGAAGTCGCCAAGCAGGAGGCATGGGAAGAAGCAGGGATACGGGGGCGGGTTTGGAAAAAGTCTATTGGCTCCTTCGAATATGGGAAAGTCCTGCACGACGGTGAGACTGTGCCGGCGCAGGTGCGGGTTCATCTGATCTTGGTGTCGCGGGTTGAACAACATTTCCCGGAGGAGGACGAGCGAACCCTGCGCTGGTGCTCGCCCCTAGAGGCTGCCCAACTGGTCGATGAACCCGACCTCAAAGCCCTGTTCGCGAAGGTGCCGGATGAGGTCGCCAAGTTGCTTCGGCGAGCTTTCAAACAGGATCGACGCGGGCCGGCGTATGATGACCTGGTTCCATAATGGAATCTCGGCAATGTGATATTTAATAACAGAAATTGCGGGTCGCTATGAGGTTATTGATGCTTTCTCCGCGGGAAAGGGCGTGCATATCTTGGATTTGCCACGGCAAGTCTGTCGGTGAGATTGCCGCCCTCGAAGGCAAGACCATCGCGGACATCGAGGCCAATCTTGAGCGCGCTCGTCTTGCCCTCGGAGCATTGTCGCTCAACGATGCAGTCACACAAGTTTGCCAGATATACCGGCTTTGCAGCGGTGGCTAGTTTCGCATTTGTCGAATATTTGCGATTGTTGTGCCGGACGGTGGCATGGAGGTACCGGCGGCCATCATCTCGCCGTCCAGTTTGCGGTCGTTCCTAGTGGGGTTTCTCACACTCATCAGCTTGTTTGCTTATATATCCGGTCCAAATTATCGCGAACGATGCGCAGGAGACCAATTGTGACAAAAGCAAAGCCGCGCCTTTTTACGCGCTTAACAATTCCCTTTTGTCTCAAAGAAAGTACCGTTCGGTTTACTCGGTCGAGAGGGACGTTCGCCCTGCCCACAATATCACGCGCGGTGAGGCTTCCGCCCTTCGCTCGACAAAGAACCTCCAGCACCTGGTATAAATCCATTCGGGAGCTTTCATCTGTGCGGAAGCCCATTTCCAAGAGATCGATCTCCGGCAAGAAAGCGTCGCAGTAGGCATTATCGAAGCCGCCTTTCTGGTAGAAAGCCATTGATAGGGCAATTGTCTGCCGGGCGGTCAGACCTTTTGCGTCCCGCTGGATGATCTTAGCTCCGAGCTCCCTTGAGCTTCGCCCGGGGAGAAAGTCCGCGATCTGGAAGATTTCATCGCCTGTCAATTCATGAGGAGAGACCGGTATAGGTTTGCTAGCCGATTCCAAGGTGTCAATTTCAGTCGTTTCCCATAGCGGCAGGCTTGTTACGATGATGTAGCGTATCTCCGCTTCAAGGCAGATCAGCACGAATTTCTCCAGATCTTCTGGTGAAAATCTATCGGCATCTTCTACAATAACGACTGAATTTCGGTGTCGTCGGTTGCCTTTGCCCGTGAGCTCGTTGGTCTGGCCCGCGTCGATAATCCGCTCAGACTCCAGCTGCCGTTGTAAGGCATGAGATAAATCGTAGCTGTCGGACGAGATTGTGATCAGCGGAAGCTTTAGGTTCTGCCGAATGAATCCGACAGCTTCGTTCAGGAGTACGGTTTTCCCGGCCCCTGGGCGCCCGTAAATGTTTACGGACTTGCGAGCTTTTAGGCACCCCACGACCTTCAGAAACTCCGATTGCCAGAAAAAGGTCTCTCGACGATCAAGCCTCAGGCGGAAGGCGGGGGGCCCGGCTTCACTTGCTTCGGCGCTTTGAGCGACCGTAACATCGGAATAGTCAATGGCGCCCGCAAGTATTCCGCTTTCGTATACCTCTGCGTCGAAAATAGCGCCTTTAATGAGAGCGTTTGCGAAGGTTGCTCCCGTCAGCCTCGCACCTCTGAAATCATAGCCGGAGAGCACACAACCGACGAAATCTACGTTCCGCAAGTCGGCATGACGTAGGTCCCGGGCGGGATCCAAACCCGCCAATTCGACCAGGTGCGTAAACCTGTCGGTGGGTGCATCTAGAACTTGTGCAATTACTGTTTCGAACGCTTCACTCATCGTGGTCCTCGGCTTTGACCACCGTCAACCGTTGCTGCGCTAGCACGGCCCAGCCCGGAACGCCGTCGTTCCTGTTCAGGCGCTTGGCAATCAGCATTGAAACGACAGCTTTCTTATTATCCGAGGGCAGATTTGTTCCCTCGGCGCCGATTATCTTTCCCGAGTAAATATTCACTGCGAGTTCGGCGCTTATAATGTCGTCCAAGAAAATATTCTCAACCTGGCATAGTGGTTGATCCTTCGTGACATACTCACCATTCAAAATCGTGTCCATGGTTGCGGCACATATATCGAACGTTGGACGGTGGCGTGTTCCTCCCCCGATTACTGTTCCATTGCCAAGATGGCTCGCCCGCCCTTGGCCTAAACGCTCCACAAATCGGCCGACGCTATTGGCTCCTAGTGAGAGCGCTACACGAACCTCTTGGAAGCCATACGCCAGCCCCTCAGCGATGTAACTCGGACTTAAGGTTAGGTCTAAGAACAGATATGCCGGGCCATCGGGATGGCTGGACTGCCCCCCGTCGTCCAATGCAAAATTTGCGAGATGCTCATCCATAAGATCAGGTCGGTGATCGGCGAGACGCCGCTTGTCTACGCCGGCGAGCCCGTTTTGAGCCCGCAGATAGCGCCGAAAATCATCAACATCATCTTTCCTGCCTCCGGCACGGTTTCCGGACGGTCCTCCACGATCCGGGTCGTACCAAGCCAGCCCATTGCGGTCAAAGTTGGCTACCGCGGCTAGCTTTGTCTCGATATCCAGAGATATCACGTTGCGCCCCCAACTCGATTTCAAACTGTCGTAATTGAGGTCTGCCCATTCAGCGAAGGATTTACGGGAAAAGGTCTTTCCCTCCCTCTCGCCCACCACCTCTGCGATGATGGCGATCTTCCGCTCTAGTTTGAAAATTTGCCGCCCTGCCATATCCGCTCCTTTATAGGTCCTCCCTATAGCAGAACCGGGCAAGATGGCGGGGATCCAACGTGCACCTTTTTTGCACCTCAAGGACACCTGTGCAGGCGCGATGGTGTCTCCTTTTGCATCAGACCTGCAAATATTCGGCTGCACCTTAGCGGCTGAAAGGTGAATCGGAACCAGATATTCTCAGCTCGTTTCCAAGTAACAACGGGTTAAAGAAAGGATTACTGATGCTCTGGATCGGATTTATTTTGCAATTAGCAATGGCTGTTCTCGCTCTATTGGTGGCGCTGGGATACTAAGGAATCCCGGCCCCCGCATTAAGGCCAGAGAAAGCTAAGGGCGCACCGGCCTATGGCTAGAGCGCCTGCGAGAGGCATTCGTTCCCCTCCGTGATTGTACCGGAACGCCCCGCCGGGCGCAGTCGATCCCGGCTTCCGCTTCGCGGTGCTTCTCCAATAGGCCGGACAAGGGGTCGAGATCTTCCCGTCTATCAGTCAGACGACGGAGGTTGATCATCGTCCACAGTCGGCCCATAGGCGATTGCGTACATACCTCTCCCTTGGTCTATGGAGCGCATTGGCGAATGTCCCGAATTCCTGCCGCGCGAGGCGGAGGATCGAACTTCACTCAAATTCGGTTGCTGCGGGCCGGCACCATTCGGAAGCAGGCCAATTCCGCTCTGTTGCGATGGCGTCCTGGCCCAGGTCCGGATCTTCCACGATCAACCCGCAAGGGGTCCGCTAGCAAGCTGCGGCCACTCGGGCTGCGCCGTCGCGGTGATCGCGCCCGTCCCAGGGCCTTTTGAGGAGCCATCGAGCGGGATTGGCCCGCTCCCAAATGGAGCCTCGAACATGTCGCACGATCTTTCACTCGCTCAGTCGCACGCCTTCCAGCTCTCCCGCGACCTGATGGTCCCGGTCACCGTCTTCGAAGTCGACGGCGAGTATGGCGTGCTTCCCTCTGCCGAGATCGACGCCGAAGATAACCTTTCGGTCATTCATGAATTCCATCCCTGGGCGGCTCATTGAGCCGCCTTGCCGTTCCGGCTGCCGCTTGCGATCTGGCGGCCGCAAGGGAAGCTTCGCCGCGCCCGATATACAGATTGTTGAATCCTACAATTGCCAGGCGCGCCCTTGCAGCCTTGGCTCTTCGCGGCGGCCAGAAGGTGTCCCGCCGATCATGCGGGGACTTAAATAGAGGAACGATCGCAGGCGATCGAAAGAATCATGAAAAGAGATGAAATTGAAAAGTTGCGGGAGACGGTGAGTTGTCCCGCCGTTCTGGAACAGGCGGGGTTCGCGGTTGATATGAAGGAAAGCACACGCCGGGCGGTGAAATTTCGCCGAGGCGCGGAAATCATCATCGTCACGCATGAGGGCCGTGGCTGGTTTAATCCGTTGGGCGACGAAAAAGGCGACGTTTTCGCCCTCGCCTGCCTGCTTGAGCACGTAGGTTTTTCAGAGGCTGTCGACCGTGTTTGCGAACTCGTCGGATACAAGGCTGCACCCATCCTCTGGAAGAAGCGGCCGTCCAAAGTCGAGCCTGCGGATATTCTGGCGCGATGGCAAGGGCGTCGTCTTCCAGCCACCGGATCCGGCGCCTGGCGTTATCTCTGCTGGTCGCGTGCCGTCCCGACCTCCGTTGTGCGCTCGGCAATTGCTCAAGGGATCGTCCGGGAAGGTCCATTCGGCAGCATGTGGGCTGCCCACACCGATAGCGCTGGTCTGGTGGTCGGGTGGGAAGAGCGCGGGCCCGACTGGCGCGGCTTCTCGACGGGCGGCAGTAAAGTCCTCTTCCGGCTGGGTGCGCAAGACGCTGTCCGTCTCTGCGTGACGGAGGCCGCTATCGACGCGATGAGCCTCGCGGCGGTCGAAGACCTGCGGGAGGGCAGCCTCTACCTCAGTACCGGGGGTGGATGGTCGCCCAAAACCGAAGCGGCGCTTATGGCCCTTCTCGCGCGCCCTGGCGCGGAGCTCGTGTGCGCCACCGATGCCAATGGCCAAGGCGATGCCTTTGCTCGTCGTCTCCAGGCTCTGGCGGTGCAGGTCAATCGCCCTTCCGTGCGCCTGCGGCCGCCGGCTGACGATTGGAATGAGGTTTTGCAAGGAAGAAAGAGGGGAGACATGAAGACGGGAGAAGGAGAGAGGTGTGCCGCATCGCCATCGACCGGGTCAAGGGAGGCTGCGCCCGGCTGAAGCCGGCCCTTGACCCGGCCGAGCGGGATGCCGGCGGCCCGGAAGGTGTCATGAGGGACTGAAAAAGGTGATGGAGTTGCCATCGCAAGGTCCCGAAACCCTGAAGGAGCCTGTGATGAACACGCCTGCCCCTACCGCCAAGATATTCGAAGGCGTCGCAACCCGCCCACAAATGTTCCGACTTTTCGATCGCCATAACCAGCGCCCCGATCGATGGCAGATCGATGCGGCACCGCTTTATAGAGGCGAGTGGTTCGAAATCGACGAGGCGCTCTACGACTACATGCTGGATATCCTGCCGCCGTTATGGATGCGTGGCCCGATCTTCGCGCTGCGCGAATTCTTGACGGGTTCGGTCACCAGCATCTTCTTTGCGCTTCGGATCGATGAAAGGATCCGGTACTTCCACGGCTATTGCGATCTGTCTGATCCCGCCTCAGTCGAGGCAATGCGGGCGGCGATATTCGAACGGGAAACCCAGCCCGTTCGCGCAATGACGCGGGAAGAGCGGCTCGAGCATATCTGGAGCAGCACCGCCGACGCCTATCGAGGCTATGCTGGCGATCGCTTTCCGCTGGCGTTGCAGGGCAAGCGCACCGTCATGCTGTGGAGCGGCACGAACGGCACGATCCTGAAGTTGCTGGACAACCTCACCGACAACGAGATCGCCGCCAAACTGCCGGTTCACATGCGGCATCTGCCCGAAATCGCGGCCTGAGCGCCACCAATCCCCCACAACATTTCCAGCGCTTTCGGCCCGCTTATCACGGCGGGTGAGCGATAGCGCACATCCGAAAAGGAACATTCCGATGAGCAATGACCCATTCACGCTTGATATGTTCGGCAGCTCCGCGCTGTCGTCCGGCCTCGGGCTTGGCGTCACCGCATTTGGCGGCTTCGAACTCATGGCGGCCAATGATGATGAGCCCGACCCCACGCCGCCGCCCCTCGCCCCGGCCTTGCCGGTCGCGGTTACGCCTACAGGCCGGAGTGGCGGGCGCCAGAACTTCTACCTCGACGGCGACCGCGGCCTCGGCGCTTCCTGGAAGGACCGCGCTCGTGCCAACGTCGCGGCAATCCTGGTCGCCGACGGCATCGCGAAGCAGGAGCGGCCGGCAACGGCCAAGGAGCAGGCGCAGATGATCCGCTTCACCGGTTTCGGTGCCGGCGAGCTTGCCAACGGCATGTTCCGCCGGCCGGGCGAAATCGATTTCCGCGACGGCTGGGACGCGCTCGGTTCCGCGCTCGAAACAGCGGTCTCTGAGTCGGACTATGCGTCTTTGGCCCGCTGCACCCAATATGCGCATTTCACGCCGGAATTCATCATCCGGGCGATCTGGACTGGTATCGCCAGACTCGGCTGGCGCGGCGGGCGCGTGCTGGAGCCCGGTATTGGCACTGGACTGTTCCCGGCGCTGATGCCGGAACAGTACCGCGACAGCGCCTATCTCACCGGTATCGAACTCGATCCGGTCACCGCGCGCATCGTGCGTCTCTTGCAGCCGCGGTCTCGGATCATCGAAGGCGATTTTGCCCGCACGGATCTGGCGCCGATCTACGATCTCACCATCGGTAATCCGCCCTTTTCCGATCGCACCGTCCGTTCCGACCGGGCTTACCGGTCGCTCGGTCTGCGGCTGCACGACTATTTCATTGCTCGCTCGATCGACCTGTTAAAGCCGGGGGCATTGGCTGCCTTCGTCACATCGCATGGCACGATGGATAAGGCGGATAAGACCGCGCGCGAATGTATCACCAAGTCCGCCGACCTGATCGCGGCGATCCGGCTGCCCGAGGGCAGCTTTCGGCGAGACGCCGGCACGGATGTCGTCGTCGACATTCTCTTCTTCCGCAAGCGCAAGGCAGGAGAACCGGAAGGAGATCAGATGTGGCTCGATGTCGATGAGGTTCAGGCCGCGACCGGCGACGAGGGTGCTATGCGCGTGAACCGCTGGTTTGCTCGCCATCCCGACTTCGTGCTCGGTACGCATGCCCTCACCTCTGGGCCCTTCGGCGAGACCTATACTTGCCGGCCGCGCGACGACGTAGATCTTGAAGGTGCCCTGGCCGCGGCCATCGATCTCCTTCCGGCAGGCCTCTATAACGGCGAACCGACCCCCATCGATATCGATCTGGAAGACGAGCTTGCCGATATCGTCGATCTCAGGCCCACGGATAGCTCGATCCGCGAAGGCAGCTTTTTCATCGACCGCGCCAAGGGCCTGATGCAGATGCTGGATGGTGTGGCGGTGCCCGTAACAGTTCGCAAGGGCCGCACCGGCGACGGGATCTCCGAAAAGCATGTGCGGATCATCACAAAGCTGATCCCGATCCGCGATGCCGTTCGTGACGTGCTGAAGGCGCAGGAGACGGACCGGCCCTGGCGCGGCCTTCAGGTTCGGCTTCGTCTAGCCTGGTCGGCATTCGTGCGCGACTTCGGTCCGATCAACCACACTAATGTCTCGGTCCAGGAGGATCCAGAAACCGGCGAGGTGAAGGAAACCCATCGCCAGCCAAACCTCGCACCCTTCCGCGACGACCCCGATTGCTGGCTCGTCGCCTCGATCGAGGATTATGATCTGGAGACCGACACGGCGAAGCCGGGTCCGATCTTCGCTACCCGTGTGATCACTCCGCCGATGTCGCCTGTCATCACCTCTGCGGCTGATGCGCTGGCGGTCGTACTCAATGAACGCGGCCATGTCGATCTCGATCATATCGCCGAGCTTCTCCATTGTGATGTTTCTACAGTTCGCAATGACCTCGGCGACACGGTGTTTCGAAACCCAGCCGACGGATCCTGGCAGACGGCCGATGCCTATCTCTCCGGGGCGGTCCGCACCAAGCTCGCCGCCGCACGGGCCGCAGCCGAGCTTGACCCGACCTATGAGCGCAATGTCCGGGCCTTGGCAGATGTCCAGCCGGCCGACCTCCGACCCTCCGACATCACCGCCCGTCTAGGTGCGCCATGGATCCCAGCGGCCGATGTCGTGGCTTTCGTGAAGGAGACGATGGAAGCCGACATCCGCATCCACCATATGCCGGAGCTCGGTTCCTGGACGGTGGAGGCCCGCCAGCTCGGTTATAGCGCGGCCGGCACATCTGAATGGGGCACGAGCCGCCGCCATGCTGGCGATCTCCTTGCGGATGCGCTGAACAGCCGGGTCCCGCAGATCTTCGACGTGTTCAAGGATGTCGATGGCGAACGTCGGGTCCTCAATGTCGTCGATACCGAGGCTGCCCGCGACAAGCTGCAGCGGATCAAGCAGGCGTTTCAGGACTGGGTCTGGATCGATCCTGACCGCACCGACCGGCTCGCCCGTGATTACAATGATCGCTTCAACAACATCGCGCCGCGCAAATTCGACGGCTCCCATCTCAAACTTCCCGGCGCCTCTGGCGCCTTTGTTCTTTACGGGCACCAGAAACGCGGCATCTGGCGGATCATCGCCGACGGCTCGACCTATCTCGCCCATGCAGTCGGCGCCGGCAAGACGATGACCATGGCAGCTGCCATCATGGAACAGCGCCGTCTCGGCCTGATCGCCAAGGCGATGCTGGTCGTGCCCGGCCATTGCCTGGCGCAGGCCGCCCGCGAATTCCTGGCGCTCTATCCCAATGCCCGCATTCTCGTCGCCGACGAGACCAACTTCACCAAGGACAAGCGCGCCCGTTTCCTGTCGCGCGCGGCGACGGCCACCTGGGATGCGACCATCATCACGCATTCAGCCTTTCGCTTCATCGCCGTGCCCTCGGCCTTCGAACAGGAGATGATCCAGGACGAGCTGCAGCTCTACGAGGATCTGCTGACCAAGGTAGACAGCGAGGACCGTGTCTCGCGCAAGCGCCTCGAGCGACTGAAGGAGGGTTTGGCTGAGCGGCTCGAAGGTCTCGCCACCCGCAAGGATGATCTTCTCACTATCTCCGAAATCGGCGTTGACCAGATCGTCGTCGACGAGGCACAGGAATTCCGCAAACTGTCTTTCGCCACCAACATGTCGACGCTGAAGGGTATCGATCCCAACGGCTCGCAGCGTGCCTGGGATCTCTACGTGAAGTCCCGCTACATCGAGACGAGGAACCCCGGCCGCGCGCTGGTGCTTGCCTCCGGCACCCCGATCACCAATACGCTCGGCGAGATGTTTTCAATTCAGCGGCTGCTCGGCCATGCCGCACTTGCCGAGCGCGGACTGCATGAGTTCGATGCCTGGGCATCCTGCTTTGGCGACACGACGACCGAACTCGAAATCCAGCCATCCGGCAAATATAAGCCGGTCAGCCGCTTCGCCTCTTTCGTGAACGTCCCCGAACTGATCGCTATGTTCCGCTCCTTCGCGGATGTCGTTATGCCGGATGATCTCAGGAAGTACGTGAAGGTGCCCAACATCTCAACCGGGCGCCGGCAGATCCTGACGGCCAAGCCGACGGCGCTCTTCAAGACCTACCAGCAGATGCTCGATGGGCGGATCAAGGCGATCGAAAAGCGCGAAGGTCCGGCCAAGCCCGGCGACGACATTCTGCTCTCCGTCATCACCGATGGCCGCCACGCGGCGATCGACCTGCGTTTCGTCATGCCGGCGGCCGAGAACGAGGCAGACAATAAGCTCAATCTGCTTGTCCGCAATGCCCATCGCATCTGGAAGGAGACCAGCGAGGCCACCTATCGTCGACCCGACGGCAAGGATTTTGACTTGGCCGGCGCCGCGCAGATGATCTTTTCCGATCTCGGCACGATCAATGTCGAGAAATCTCGCGGCTTCTCGGCCTATGGGTTCATTCGCAACGAGCTTATCCGGCTCGGCGTGCCAGCCTCGCAAATCGCATTCATGCAGGACTTCAAGAAAACCGAGGCTAAGCAGCGGCTGTTCGGCGATGTCCGCGCCGGCAAGGTCCGCTTCCTGATAGGTTCGTCGGAGACGATGGGCACCGGGGTCAATGCGCAGCTGAGGCTGAAGGCCCTCCATCATCTCGACGTTCCATGGCTCCCGTCGCAGATCGAGCAGCGTGAGGGCCGGATCGTGCGCCAGGGCAATCAGCATGATGAGGTCGATATCTTCGCGTATGCTACTGAGGGCTCACTCGACGCATCGATGTGGCAGAACAATGAGCGCAAGGCCCGGTTCATCGCGGCTGCCCTTTCCGGCGACACCTCGATACGGCGGCTCGAAGATGTCGGTGAAGGCGCGGCCAACCAGTTCGCCATGGCCAAGGCCATTGCCTCAGGCGACGAACGGCTTATGCAAAAGGCCGGACTGGAGGCCGATATCGCGCGGCTCGAACGCCTGCGCGCTGCCCATGAAGATGACCAGTATGCTGTGCGCCGACAGATGCGCGATGCGGAGCGCGAAATTGAGGTCTCGACCCGGCGCATCGGTGAGGTCGGCCAGGACATAGCACGCCTCAGGCCGACGACAGGCGATGCGTTTGCGATGATGGTGCTCGGTAGAGAGCACACCGAACGCAAGGACGCCGGTCGGGCGCTGATGAAAGAGATCCTCACGCTTCTGCAGTTGCAGCAGGAAGGTGAGGTGCATCTGGCCACGATCGGTGGCTTCGATCTCGTCTTTGAGGGAGAGCGTTTCGGCAAGGGTGATGGCTATCGCTTTGAAACAATGCTCCAGCGCACCGGCGCGGAATATGAGGTTGATCTCGCCATCACCGTTACGCCCCTCGGCGCCATTTCACGGTTGGAGCATTCGCTTGATAGCTTTGATGAGGAACGGCGGCAGTATCGCCGGCGGCTCGAGGAAGCCGAGCGGCGGCTGGCTGCTTATCGTTCTCGGGATGGGGGCTCTTTTGCGTTCGCAAATGACCTGAAGGAGAAGCGGTTGGAATTGCGGGAGATCGAGAGCCAGCTAGCCTCAGATCTGGATGACGAAAACATCGCAGCGGCTGCATAGCTGCATTGCACAATAAATGTTATCCGGCTGGTCAAAATTCAGGCATAACGCCCCCAGCTGATGCAAATGACGGTCACCTCCCAGTTCCGTCGCAGCAGCTGTTCCCCTCTGGAGGCTTAGATCTCCACACTTCATGGGCCGCGGTTTTCCGTCGGCCCTTTCTTTTTGCCGTAAATCGCTGCTGCACCTTCCATCCGCATGTCAGCTCCGAGATCGAGCGGCCAACACTGCGAACGCGATCAAAACCACAGCGGCAATTGCAAATTGCCCGCTCGCAGACGCCTCCATGCCTAGCAGCTTTATTGACAGATAATCGATGGGGTTATTCACGGCGCACCTCTCAGCAAAAAAAATGGCGCTGCCTTGCTGCCGCATATCGCCCGAAGGGGGCTTTCATTCAAGAAATGCCATTTCTCACCCAAAAGCTCGGGCTTCAAAGAGGCTTCAAGAGGGGTTTGAGACCACTTCAAACCGGCTTTGAAGGAAAATTGGGATTTAGTCGCCTGCCGCTGAAATATTTTTCCACTCACGTGCATCGGTTCGCAAGGTTCCTGAGAGGGAAGGAAAAAGAGAATAAAAACAGGAGATTGCCTATCGCCGATCGGTCCTCCTGCCGCCGCTGTCGCTCAACCGCCGCCTGCGCGATCCCGGCCGCTTGTCCTGCGCGGGGCATATGCCCCGCTTGTCCGGCGCAGCAGCGATGCTCGGCCGCAGTTGCGGCAGTCCGGCCGCTCGGCGGTCCGGGGGGTGTCTTCGAGAAAAATGAAGACAGGAAGGGCTGGCAAGGCGCTGGTCCGGAACCCCAAAAGGACACATCCCATGCAGATCATGAAGGTTGACCCTCGCGCTCTGAAGGAAAACCCCGACCGGATGCGCCAGTCGAAGTCGTCACCGCAGGCCGACGCGCTGATGCTGGCCACGATCAAGGCCGTCGGCATTGTTCAGCCGCCTGTCGTCGCGCCGGAAGCCGATGGTGGTAATGGCTATATTATCGATGCCGGCCATCGCCGCGTGCGCCTGGCCATTGCCGCCGGCCTCGAAGAAATCGAAATCCTCGTGGTCGACGCTGCCAACGATAATGGCGCGATGCGCTCGATGGTCGAAAACTCGGCTCGCGAAGCGCTCAATCCGGTCGACCAGTGGCGCGGCATCGAACGGCTCGTCGCGCTCGGCTGGACCGAGGAAGCGATCGCCGTCGCTCTCGCCCTTCCCGTCCGCCAGATCCGCAAGCTCCGGCTGCTTGCCAATGTCCTGCCGGCCATGCTCGAACAGATGGCGCTGGGCGATATGCCAAGCGAACAACAGCTGCGCGTGATCGCGGCCGCCGGCCAGGTCGACCAGAAGGAGGTCTGGAAGGCGCATAAGCCGAAGAAGGGCGACACCGCGCCGTGGTGGCAGATCGCCAATGCCCTGACCAAGAAGCGCATGTATGCCAGGGACGCGAGCTTTGGCGACGAGCTTGCTCAGGCCTATGGGATCGAATGGGTCGAGGATCTCTTCGCACCGGCCGACCAGGATGATCGCTACACCACGAATGTCGAGGGCTTCCTCGGCGCCCAGCATGAATGGATGACCAGCAACTTGCCGAAGCGCGGCGGGATCGTTGAGGTCAACAGCTGGGGCCAGCCGGAATTGCCGAAGAAGGCATCACAGGTCTACGGCAAGCCCTCGAAGTCCGATCATACGGCAATCTATCTCGATCGCGACGGCAAGGTCCAGACGGTGCATTACCGGATGCCGGAGGCGGCGAAGCCGAAAGGCCCAAGTGGTGACGGATCTGTCACTGGCGGCGATGACACCGATGCGATTGCCACGCCGAAGGCGCGGCCTGATGTGACCCAGAAGGGCCATGACATGATCGGCGATTTCCGCACCGACGCGCTTCACGATGCGCTCGGTCGCGCGCCCATCGAGGACGACATGCTCATGGCGCTGATGGTGTTGGGCTTTGCTGGGCAGAATGTTCGAGTGGACTCCGGCGCGGACGGGACCTTTTACGGCGGCAAGCGCTTCTCGCGCCATGCGGTGGGCCTGTTCGACGAGCATGGAAAGCTCGCTTTCGATCAGGAACAGCTCCGGGTTGCCGTCCGCTCCGTGCTGATCGACGTTCTCTCGTGCCGCCGCGGCATGTCGAACAGCGGCATGATCGCGCGCATCGCCGGCGATGCGATCGGCGCCGACGAATTCCTGCCGAACATGGGTTCGGAGGACTTCCTCTTGTGCCTGTCGCGTCAGGCACTGGAGACGTCCTGTGCTGAGGCATCGGTTCAGCCGAGGCAGAAGGTGCGCGAAACCCGCGCAGCACTCGTCGAGCACTTCGCAAACGAGCATTTCGTCCATCCCGCCGGCCGCTTCGCGCCGCCAGCCGACGAGCTGCTCGACTGGATCCGCGCAGGAGCTGCCACGGATATCATCGGTTCGGGCGGGCACGAGGATGACGACGGTCATGGTGGGGACCTCGGTGAGGAGCAGGAAGGCCACGCCGGCGAGGAAGGGGATCACGACGATCCGCAGGCCACCGATGCCGGCTCCGAGGACGAGCACGATCAGGATTTCGATCAGAGGGCGGCCGCATGACCGCCGCCCTCCAGTCGAACATGGCAGCACCCACCCCCGATCTTTCGGGGGTGGAGTTTGCCACCAGCGCGGACGGTCTGCCTGTCGCCCGCATCGATGACCTGGTTCTCGCAATGGTCACGTCGCCCGGCGGTTTTGCCTTCCTTGCGAGCGCAGTCTTCGTTCGCCGGCCGCTCGCCGAGCTGACGCGCGCTGATTTTATCGGGCATGATGGCCGGGTCGCCAATGAGACCGAATTCCGCACGCGGGTTGCCGAGACTGCTGGTCACAAACGCGATCTGGCAAAGCTGAACCGCGTCCAGACCCGAATGTCGGCGAGCACGCCCTGGGGCGGATCGCAGATGGCGGTCATCTATGCAGATGGCGTCGTCGCCCATAGCACGGCCGGACACGGCGGGTTTCACCTCTCTACCGATCGAAATGCCAAAATCCATCCGCTGCTGCGGAAGGACACTCCATGGTACGAGGAAGATTGCGAATGGGCGATCGCGGCGCTGAGCTTTCCGGACCTGTTCACTGCTCACGAGCGGTCAACGGCCGACAAAATCATCCGCAATACGTGGCCGGATGCCTGGGAGACTATCCGCATCCGCGAGCTGGCCGAGGGTGAAAGCTGGGCAAAGGATCGCAGGGCGTTCGATCAGCGTCATGCGGCGGACTACATCGTCGTATCAGCAATATTCTCGGATCAGCACCTAGGCATGACCGAGGTTGTGGCGGTGGTCGGCGGTGACCGCAAATCTGACGAGGATGAGCGTCGGTTCCTCGTTCCGAGCGGCGAGTATGCCGGGCGCGGCCGGTTCGGCTTCGTCATCGATCCCGCCCGTCATGCCGAGTATCACGGGCCGTCCTCCTTCATCGGCTGGCGAGGCCGAGGGAGTGGGTCATGATCGGCGTCCTCGCTTCAAAACCGCTGGCGAAGGCAATCAGCGCACGGCGCGAGACCCAGCGGCATCTCGATTGTCTCACCCGGCAGATTGCCGCGCGAGCCGGACGGCAGGCGATCACGGTGAAGGTCCGGAGCCGATCGCGTCGCCGATCCAGCCCTCATCTTTTCCATCGGGAGTTTGTCGAACGCCTGATCTTTGATCGGTGGGGCGAACTCGATACGCTCACCAGCAGGCTGGTCGTGCAGGAGCAGATCATCGACGCGCTCGCGCGATACGGCGATCCACCTGTTTTGCCTCGCGCGGGATAGGAGAAGCTCCATCGGTATGTCTGTGGGGTGCCGTTTCACCATCCTGCGACCCCGGCGTCTGGCAAGGCGCCGGGCATAGCCATGTTGCCTCCCTGCAGCTTGCGTCTGATATCGGACCCGTGCCGGACTGCCCTTCTTTTTCGCTGCGGTCTGAACCGGCGGCCGGGCGTTTCAAGGCCGCTGCCGCGCCGCGGGGCGGCCGATCCCACCTCACTGCGCGAGGGCAAGCTCGCGGTCCCAAGCAGGTCGAAACCTGCTGGCCCGCAAACCTACCCTGCTGGCTCAGTCGGATCGGACCTGTGAAGCCGCCCGTCCTTTGCCGGCTCTGGTCGTCCGCATCGAAGGGCAGACCGGCACGGGCCGGAACCGCTTCGGCAGCCACGGAAGGAACAGACATGGCCAAGCCCGCTACCCCGAATCGCTCCAACGCCAGGTCGCAGCAATCCCGCCGAGGGACGACCCTCGAAATGGTCCGCCTCTCCTGCCCCGACGCCGTCCAGGCACTCAAGATCGCCGAGAGCTTCGGCACCACGGTCGTCGACAGCGATGGCATCCGCAGCCTCCATGAGCGGCTGATCGTGGAGACGGCCGAAAGCCTCTCAGAAGGCCTTGGCGAAAAGGCTATGCAGATCCATCTGCAACGGATCGTCGGGGCCTTTGTCGGATCGGCGCATGGCGCCGGACAGTTCTACTCCCGCGCCGTCACCGAGGCGCGCGACGCAACCGCCAAGGCATCGAACGATGCCCGCGACGAGGATCTCGACGGTCCGGTCGGCTATGACAGCGGCGCCCAGCGCAAGCGGGAATTCGCAGCGGACATGGGCGTCCAGTCCCACGCACTGCGCATGGCAGCCGAGGGTGCGGTGGCGGCCTACGAACACGTCGTCGGCGAGACCTGGAAGCCCTTCGACCGGCCGGTCGAAAACCCTGGCGCATCGCTCGACCGCAAAGCGGCCGAGGCTCAGATGGCCGCCTTCGGCTAACACGATCGGCGGGGGCGCCCCCGCCTTTTCCTCCGCTCACTGGCCGGCGCTTGCACGCGCCGGCCTTTTTTCATGGCGAGGAGAAAGCCTGGAGATGCGCCTGTCGCGGCCCGTCCCGCTCGGCGGTCCTGCAGGAGCCGGGCGCCCGTGCAACGGCTTTGCCGTCCTCCACGCTGTTGCGGCCGTTCCGGTGCATGGGCGCACTATCGGCCCCTGACTTCGGACTTCCGTGACGGACCGCGATAGGCGCGGTCTGAAAAAGGAGAAGAAGTCATGCCGAAGAAAACGGTTACCGATCGCATCGACATCTACACGAAGATCACCGACCGGATCGTCGAGGATCTCGAGCAGGGTGTGCGCCCCTGGATGAAACCATGGAGCGCGGCCAACACAAACGGCCGCATCACGCGGCCGATACGCCACAACGGTCTGCCCTATTCGGGCATGAACGTGCTGCTCCTGTGGTCAGAGCAGATGTCTCGAGGCTTCGCCTTCTCTATGTGGATGACGTTCAAACAGGCGCTGGAACTGGGTGGCGCCGTGCGGAAAGGCGAAACGGGCTCGACGGTGGTCTTCGCCAGCCGTTTCACCAAGGCGCAAGCCGATGCCACCGGCAACGAGGTGGACCGAGAAATTCCGTTCCTTAAGGCCTATTCCGTGTTCAATGTCGAGCAAATCGAGGGATTGCCGGACAGCTATTATGCACCGCCGGCAAAAGTGCTGGACCCGATTGAGCGGATCGAGAGCGCCGACCGCTTCTTTCGTAGCACCGGCGCCGTCATCCGCCATGGCGGTAGCCAGGCTTATTATTCACCGGGTCTGGACTATATCCAGATGCCACCCTTCGAAGCGTTCCGCGACGCCGGCGGTTACGCGGCGGTCCTCAGCCATGAGGCAACCCACTGGACGGCGGCGGAGAATCGGGTCGGGCGTGATCTGTCGCGCTATGCCAAGGATCGCACGGAGCGCGCACGCGAAGAACTGATTGCCGAACTCGGCAGTTGCTTTTTGTGCGCCGATCTTGGCATCGCGCCGGAGCTCGAGCCGCGGCCGGATCATGCATCTTACTTGCAATCATGGCTGTCGGTGCTCGCCAACGACAAGCGAGCGATCTTCCAGGCGGCCGCTCACGCGCAGAGGGCCGTGAGCTTTCTTCATTCCTTGCAACCGCAGACGGATATGAAGGCTGCGGCTTAGCGGTCAAGCGCGGTCGGCACCACCGGTGGCGGCCGCATGATCGGTATCTTGCTGATCGCCGTTCTGCTGATCCTGGAGAACTTGTGCAATGTCGGCATCAAGCCTTCCCCAGATCGAAGGTTTAGCAGCGTCGGGTTTCGGTTTGCGGGACGGTTTGCGTTCGACGATGAACGGCTTGGTCTGCTGACGCATTGTTCCTCCAGGCTGCGATTCGCGGGTGCGACGATATCGCAGGAGGTGCGGTGGGCAAGTTGACCAATGTCTTCGAGGTCCTTGTTTCCCCAACTGAGGCATGCAGCGACGACGGTGCGGGTGGGACGTAACGCAGGACGCCATTCGTGCCCAAGGCAAATGCGGCGGAACGCCATCGCCATATCCTTTTATGTCAGAGTTTCCGGCAGCCCATCTGCGGGCTCGATGAGGCATGTCTGACCGGAGACCGGCTTCGCCTCGATCGTCTTCCCGCAACGACAATGTTCAGATTTCTTGCCCCGGACCCCTCTAGGGCTCCTCCTCTCCCACCAACAAATCTGCACCTTGCCGCCCTCCATTTCATTGCGGCCTTATCAGGTGCGGTCCGATCGTCACCGGTCTTTGCGACAGCCATCGAGGCCGCGATGGGCGCGGCCCGAACAACGAAAAGGAATATGACAATGGCAACGATCGGTACTTTCACCTCCACTGAAAACGGCTTCACCGGCTCCATTCGCACGCTCGCCCTCAACGTCAAGGCACGCATCTCCCGGGTCGAGAACCCCTCCGACAAGGGCCCGCAGTTCCGCGTCTATGCTGGCAGCGTTGAACTCGGCGCCGCCTGGCAGAAGACCTCCGAGCAGGGCCGCGACTACCTCTCGGTCAAGCTCGACGATCCGAGCTTCCCGGCTCCGATCTACGCAACGCTCGCCGAGGTCGAAGGCGAGGATGGCCTTCAGCTCATCTGGTCCCGCCCGAACCGGGACTGATCGGCATCGTGGGGCTCCGCCACCGGCGGGGCCTTCTTCTTGACCGAGAAGGCAAAGCCGGACCTGGCATCGAGCCATGTCCGGCTTTTTGGGTGCCATACGGAGAGGTGGGAAGCTGCTCAGAATGCGTGATGATACCAATCGGCACTGCCTGCCTCAGAGGATGAGCGGTTCCTCCAATTTGCTCCACCCGCCCTGCCGGGCAGCCTCCGCAAATCGGCTCCCCCACTCCCCGGCGTAGCCGGTCGCTTGCGCGATCCTTGACCCCGCCACTGCCTTTCGGACCCGTCGGTCATCTTTCACAAACGTCAGGAGACGAAGATGATCTACGAAATCGCAATCCAGATCGAAGAACTGCGGGCTGAGCTGCGCAACGCTGAAAGCGGTGCAGAGCGCCGTCAGATCCAGGCCGAGCTCGAAATCGCACAGGCAGAGCTGATTGTCGCGGGCGCCGAGCTGGACGGCCTTGCAGAAAGCGAACCGCCTTTCTGAGGCGGTTTCCATCGTCCGTCATCTTCGAAGTCGAAGTTGCCGCAATTTTCCTGTCGATCCCATTTCATCGACATTGGGAATGATCCGGATCGTGCGTCGCGCCGCAACCTGACGCCGGCAGAATTTTCCCCGCCTGCGGCTCCTCGCGCAGCAAAATTCAGCCGGCATCAGGTCCTCCGCTGCGCTGCGACCGTCCCGGTGCAGCACTCCTTCCTGATCCGCATTTCATCCCCGCGACGAAACGCAATCGACAGGAGAAACCAAATGCAACAGCTCGCCAAATTCCTCAAAGCAACCGGCCGCCGGCTTCGCTCCCTCGCCAAGGTGGTCTGCCACTTCTTCCGCAAGGGCAAACTCGGCTTGAAGATCGCGATCAAGATCCCGTTCTTAGTCGAGGTCGAAATCAACTTCGAGACCGATTGGAACCGACGGCAGTGATGCTTTCCCGACCCTCTAGCGGGCCGGCTTGATCATCGGCCGCACCAAGGTTGGCGCCGCCCAGTCCAGGTCCGGGCGAGACCTTCGGTCACCAGGATGTCGCCAAGGCTATGCCCTTCGCGCATCAGAACACGCAGCTTGCGGCCATAACGATCTTCGTCCCGGCCGGGCCACGCCTTCAGCTCGAACGGTCCAGCGTTGATCAGTTCGATCAAACGGGCGGTGGCCTTGTTGCCAAGCGCGCGTTCGGATTGGCATTTCGGCTCGCTGACCTCCGGCGTATCGATATCCGCGATCCGGATCTTCTCTCCTGCAAACCAGATCGTATCGCCGTCGACAACGCAGTTGGCTCGACGCCCGAAATCGCACCTCCGAAACTGAGAATCGTTGCGCGGCGAGGCGTTGGATGGAGGTGTTTCCAACACTGTTGCGATTGAGATGGCCACAGCGATGATGGATAGATTGGCGGCTTTCAAAGCGATGTTCCTTCGTGCGGACCGAGGAGACTGGCGATAGCAGATTCTATCGAGGTCCGGATGGATGGAACGCGATCGTCCACCCGGATCACACATTGCCGCTCGCGAGGGCTCGATATCCTCGGTTTCGCTTCTGGCGGGTAAGGTCGAGGAAGAGCACCACCGCATCCTCTTCCCGCTCGAAATGGTGGACCTTCGATTGACCCTTTGCACCGATACGACCCCAACGCCGTATCAGGCAGGCTTCGCCGAACAGGTTCGGCTCAATCGACATCGCATAGAAACGGGACATGTTTTGCGTCCGGTCGGTGCGCTCCACGTAGAGCTGGTAGGGTTGCCTGATCATGACGGCAGAATCGCGTTTTCGGGCGCGATCGTCCAACGACAGTTATGAATCGGTCACGGGTCGTCGATTCATTTCTGTGAAGTCGGAAGCAGTTGGGCGGTCCGCCTGCGGCGCACGGCTCTATTGCCTTCGGCGAACGAAGCCCACAATCGGTCTTCTCCCATTCGGGTCACGATCCTCCCGCGGACCCGTCTTGCGACAGAAGTGGAACATCACCGGGCGCCCACGCTTCGATTGTCCAATTGAACAACTGTCGGTAAAGCAGTTCGAACCTAAATGCAGCGAGATGAAATCACATGAGCGGCCAACCGAAACCCGGAGATACTCTCGCAGCCTGGACGCTGATCGACGATATCGACGCAGGCGGTAATGCGAACGTCTGGTTGGCACGACACAGCGATGGGCGTGACGGAGCCATCAAGATTCTCCGCAACCTCAACGACGAGACCTATGCGCGGTTTCGCAACGAGATTTCCGCCCTCCAAAAGCTTGGCGACATGGACGGAATTATCCCAATGTTTGAGGCGGATTTTCCCGAAGGAAAAGGTGCCAGACCCTGGTATGTGATGCCGGTTGCGCAATCCAGTAAAGCATTTCTCCAGAAGGCCGACAGCAAGGCCATCGTCACAGAATTTGTACGGCTCGGCCAAACGCTTGAAAAGCTGCACGCACTTCATATCGCCCACCGCGATATCAAGCCTGAGAACCTTCTCGGCCTGAATGGGCGCCTCTGCTTTTCCGATTTTGGTCTCGTCAAATATCCAGATCTCGCACCTGTCACGCCAGAAAAGCGCGATGTCGGTGCAAAATTCACAATGGCACCAGAAATGAGGAGAGAGGCCGCTGGCGCCGATGGTCTTCCGGCTGACGTCTTCTCATACGCGAAGACTCTCTGGATCCTTCTCACCGGAAAACCGCTTGGATTTGATGGGCCTTATATCGCCGGCTCAAGCGTTGGCCTTAAGAACTTTATGGGCGGTGAATACACAACGATCTTGGACGATCTCCTTTCCGATTGCACCCAACATGATCCCCTTGCACGCCCGGCGATCAAAGAAGTTCTGGCGCGGCTCACCGAATGGCTTCGAGTTGTTGACGATTTCCAGTTGCGGAATGCGTACGAGTGGAAGGAGTTTGCTCAGAAATTCTTCCCGCTCCAGACGCCGGAAGCGGCGACATGGACTGATCCGGATGCGATCATCACCGTGCTGTCCGAGATCGCAAAAGTACCCAGTCTCAACCATCTGTTTTTCCCCGATGGTGGCGGTATGACGCTAAGGGGCGTTCGGCGCGCTGCGGAGCCAGGGTTCATCGATTTGGACACCGACTTTGCGGTTCTCCTGAAACCCGCGAAGCTCACCTATGTGTCATTCGGTCTGGACACAAAATGGGACTACCTTCGTCTCGAGACAGCACCCGTCGATGCTACAGGTCACTATCCTGTAAAAGCAGGAGACTACATCGAGTATCTCTCTGAGCTTCTTCCAGGACAGTATGACCATCCCGACGTTTACGAATACCGTCTCGATCGCGATCGCGAGCTCCCAGAGGGGTCCAGAAGCGTCATCAGATATCTTAAAGGTGCGATGGTGTTTTTTAGCACCAGCTCGCCCTACAATCAGAATACCGCGACATATGATGCCCGCCACGAGAAAATGAGTGAAGCGGAGTTCAAGGCTTATATGGGCCGTAGTGCCAGGCACTCGTCGGAAAAAGCGTCACGGGCTTGAGCTTCCTCCTGCAAATCTGTTGGTCGCAGCTGGTTGAAACCGGCTCTGCGAAACGCAAGACTTCATATCCTCTCGCCTGAACCAGATTGCCCTTCCGCATCGAAGCGGCGGATTGCCCGCGGTAAATACGATCTGCTCGTCGGAGCGCATCTGCAACACTTCATGCGGCTGGATCAACGGCCGGGCAGCGAGTTGTTTCGATCGCGTTCGTGACGACCCGCGTGACTGCGAGCTGCGGCTTACCTGGTCGATCTCGACCGTGGTCATGCCGCATCGACGGGAAATGTAATCGGCTGTCTCGGGATCGTTGATGGCCGAAAATGAGATCCAGCTGGCGCTCTCGAACCACTTGCTGGACGCGTCTCGCCCGCCATAGGTTTCGCGCAGCTGACCGATCGACTGATAGATCATCGTCAGGGTGATGCCATATTTGCGACCGGCATCGC
>Ga0247742_10000465_pt1 | contig 32956 bp, 63 predicted proteins | sample UWRJL208509C2_FD_180944 | JGI IMG/M metagenome (GOLD analysis project Ga0247742, IMG submission 180944) | Plant litter microbial communities from Arlington Agricultural Research Station in Wisconsin, United States - UWRJ-L208-509C-2 | ecosystem: Environmental > Terrestrial > Plant litter >...
GAAGACAGAGTGGCGTTGTCTACTGCAAGTCTCATAAAGCCATTCATGAGAAGCTGTGTATCGAGCATGTTTTCAGCAACACCTACACCAAAGAAGGAGTAAGGGTTGACTTCATAAGGGACGACACAGTAAGGAATACGTGCAGGAGTGAATGGATTGAAGACGATACGGATAACGTGAGAACCAGAGATCCAAACGTTTACCTGTACCTGATCGAAGGACTTAAACTCCTTAGGAATCTTAAGACCAGCTTCCTTCACACATTCTGCATCGACAAGACCCCAGTATTCGAGGACTTCCCAACGTTCATTGATAGTCGTGTCGTTCTGGTTTACTTCTGTGAGTGCAGTCTCCCAGTACTCCTGAGAGTAGTTAGGTCCATCAAGAATGAGCTTCTCGATGTTCTTACCACGGAAGTAGGGGCGCTTCTTGAGCTGACGTAGTTCACTCTTGGACATACGATGTCTCTGAATGAATTTCTCAGACTCTGCCATGTTACGTGCGTCAGGATCGGGGAATGCATCCCAGACTGATACATATTCCATCCAAGGAATGGTGCGAATCTCAGGGGCATACGTCCCGTCTTCACCCCACTTGGGATATTCTTTGTCGATGGCAAAAGGGCCTTTAAAGATACCAGTGCCGAGAAGAGCCATTTCAAAGATTGTAGAACGGAGGGATTTAGAAGCATTTGCCTCGTCAAGCTGATCGAGGATCTTCTTTTCCATCTTACGTGCTGCGTCTTTGGCAGGTTCAAAAGTAATGTCTGTAGGAAGAAGACCGGGACCCATCTTGATATCATCTTTGACGGGTTCAAGCATCTTCTTCTTAGGCCCGAAGAGAGCTGCGATATGTGGGTCCATCTGGGAGCTCTTAGGAGCAGAGCCTGCGGATGCGCCACCCGGCTGTGCCTGTGGTCCCTGAGACGTCCCTGTAGGATCGATATGGATAGCCTCTGGAACACCAAGGGCTAGGTTCGGAGGATCGACACCGATAGGGAATCGATTACCTGCAAAGAGTACGTCACAGATCTGAGCGACAGCGGCCTGAACCTTAGTCTTCGTGATCTTGATGAATGCCTTGGACTTCTCTGTAGAAGTGAACTGAGTCGTAGGACCATAGGCTCCACGATAGTTTCTGTAGCATTCCAGCCAACGTTGTTCGTCAGCCATACGCTTCCTCTTTGCACGACCATAACTTTCTTCGATGACTTCAACGAGCTTCGAATACTTCTTGTTGTCGTTAGGAATGTCAGTGGCTTCTGGAATGGCTACTGCAGAAGAAACATCGGCAGAAGTCTCGACCGAGAGGTCCTTATTTAGTGGCATCTCATTCATAAATGAAGCCATGTTATCTCCTATTCGTCTTCGTCTGAGTCATACGGATTGGAAGCCACTTCGATGAAGGAGCTCATGAGCATGAACTTCGCCCTCTCTAGGTCCCATACGATCTTTGCTGGATCAGGGGAAGAAGAGGCGAAGTATGTATTTGCTTTGTCATTGTAGGTACCAATGATGATTACGTCATCGAAGTCCTTCTCTTGTGCTGCCTCGAAAACACTCTTGAGTTCTACGTCCTGATTGAACATTGCCTCCAATTCGTTATATTCGATTTCTTCTACACCGGGGAACTTGACGACGTTATCATCCATATCAATGGTCCTTTATAGTATGCTTGAAAAATTGTTGATCACGTTCCATGGCATCGTCCATCTTATCAAGACCAGCCATTGAAGTCATCTTATCCTCTTTAAATGGGCCAAGGTCCTTAGGAGGAACTCGACCGTTAGGAGGACGATGTGTGTCGGTAGGCTTAACCTCGATATTCTTCGACTGCCTTTGATCTTTTGTTTTCATTGAGTCCGTCCTTGTATCGTTCTACAGAATCTCGTATATCTTCAAATGTACTTTGTGGGATTAAAACCCAACCGGGATGATGAATCTCACTTGTCATATAATCATCTGCTATATTTTCAGCGGCAATAAAAATACTATCCATATTAGTGGAGACTCCTTACGGGCGAAGGCCGTATTCTGATAGAATGAATGCCTTGATAAAGTCAGAGCGAACGATATCTTCTACTCCAAACTCGATGAATGTGACTGTAGGAATGGGAGTCAGAACCTTAATGAGGCGCTTCAATCCAGTCTCTTCCTTGAATCGTTCAGACGAGAGGTCGTCCTGTTCGAGGTCACCGTTTACAATGAAGCGAGAGTTATCACCCAATCGGGTAATGACAGAACGGACTTCCTGATAGCCCATGTTCTGGGCCTCTTCGATAATAATGACTGCATCGTCAATCGTGATACCACGGATAAACGAAGTAGGCATGAATTCGATAATCTTCTTTTGCTTGAGAATCTCATATGCGTCACCACGCCCATAGAGCTGTGAGCAGAGACCGACATATGGTGCCTCGTATTGCTTCATCTTGTCTGCGGCAGAACCCGGTAGATGACCGATGTCACGCGTAGGGACTGCAGAACGGACAATGACTACCCTCTTCTGTAGACCGTCCTGTACGGCCTTGAGAGCCAGATACAGAGCCACAAAGGACTTACCAGTACCCGGTAGCCCGTGAAGAACTAAGTGCTTCTCCTTACTCCAATCTCTGAATGCAATACTCTGATTGAGAGTCTTTGGTCTGATATCGGTGAGGCGGAGATTGAAACTCTGCTCTGAACGTTCAGACTGGAGGTGCTTGCGTCGGTCCTTACGGGATACCTTAATGGGCAATGGCAATTCCTTTATGTTAATATCCGAAGATTTTGTCTGCGGGACTGTACCTAGAAGTTCTTGTCTTTCCCCAATCGAGGGCATTCTCTGGTCTAGGACGAGACATAATGCCGTAACGAAGGGCGTCATACGAGTGGTCGTGTGGATAACGACTATCGATGTCTTCGCCTTGATCTGGGTCGACAGGAATGGCTGGAAGGTCTGAGATGATCTGTCTGCAAGTATTGAAGAATACGATACCTGCCTTCTTTTCACCAAAGGGTAGTTCTTTAATCTTTAAGAGTTCATGCAATCGGTTCTTACCTGCTGAACGAGATCCCTTGGAACGATCCGAGGGACGCCAACGGCAACCGGCCGCAATCATCTCTTCTGCGACTGTCGGGCCGTAGGTTCCACGGTCATGCCAGACAGACGAGTCGAGTACGCCATAAGAGACTTTTTCATTCTCTTCTAGCTTGAGGACTTTGTCTGCAAGGGCGTTACCGGTCATTCCCGATCCGTAAAGCTCCCTGTAGACATAAAGCGTATCATATGAAGGATCGATCGCAAACCATAGTACACAAGCCGGTGCGCTATAACCATAGTCAGCAGCTCTAAAACGCCGCCACTCATGAGGGATAGTGAATGGGTCACAAGTGTGGTATTTTGGATTAAATTCTGCAAAGGCGGCCCCCTCAACGATTGACCAATCCCCTTCGAGCAGCTTACGACGCTGTTCTTCTGGGAGGCCAAGGAGGCTTCGCTCGTAAGCACCATCCTCATAAAGATACGGATTGTCTTGTAGCTTCGCAGGAATGAACCTACGTTTGAAGAGTGGCTTACCTCTTTTATTCGGATCTTCGTAATCATCCGGATAGGTGAGGACTTCACCAGTCTCAATGTCTTTGGCCCAAAAGGCCCGCCCGGCAGGAGCCGGATCGATAAACATCTTCTTAACCCAATGGTGACCTGGGCCACCGGGGTTAGTCGTGGCTCTCATGTAACCAGTACCACCGATCATCTTCTTGAGTTCGGGGTTGGTAATACGGAGACGTGACTTCAAATATGTGTATGCAAAAGACGTGGGGTATTGGGTGAGCTCATCCATACCGATCCAAGAGAATGCCTGACCCTGATAACGCATGACGTCTTCGTCACGATCAAGATAGGTAATCCAGAACTTGGCTCCGGAAGGAAACACCCACATACTTTCTTGTTCTTTCCACTTTGCGTCAGGAAAGACCTTTTGGTAAATCTTCTTAGACTCCCACTTAAGCTCTCGGAGTTCGTCATTGGTACGACGAAGAAGGAGACCCACAAAGTCTGGGTTGTCAAAATATCTCATAGGGTCGGCGAGCATCGCATAACTCTTCCCGCCTCCGGCGGAACCACCGTACAAAACTTCTTCTTCTGTTGCGGACAAGAAAGAAGTCTGAGGTCCTGGATTAGGTTTGAACACCCAATTAATATTCTCAGGGACTGGCGGGGCCGATTTGTATTCTTCCCCATTTGCCAGTGCCTTGAGATACCCACCACGGTTGTCTTCTTTATTCTTCTCAGTCTTGAGCTTCTTGTCTTCATACTTGAGCTCTAGTTCTGAATATTTCTTACGGGCGTTGGTGATGGCCCTCTTGGCGGCTGCCTTGTCTAGACTCTCCTTGGTACGCTTGGGGGCGTTGTTAGAAAGGATACGTCTATTCGTCTTCCTGTTGAGGAAGGGCTTCCTATGTTTCTTGTAGAGATTGGAAATTGTTTGATGGACAAGAGATCTGAGGAGTTTCTCAGAAAGCCATTCACAGACTTCTCGGAGGCTAGAGCCAGCGTCGATATAGTCGAATGCTTGTTCGATGTAGTAGATCTGATTCTCGTCAGGCACGATGTCATAGCCGGTCTCACCAAGCTTGTATCCGACACCAATCTTCCCATAGGGGAGCTTACGGGTCCATGCCTGCCAGCGGTCTAGGGGAAGTTGATTATTGGACACACAAAATCCTATCTATCATTCATGATCTATTACTAGGGGTTCTGAATCTTTGGCCGGAAGGATGAACATGTTCCGTACTTCGGTCACATGGACTGCCTCTTCTTTAAACACACCACCTCTGTCGAGAATGTCTCTAGAAGCAGAGATGATGTTATTTGTTCCGGGGACGTTGGGATTGGTAAGGACATTGACGAGAGAGAGGGCTGCCTGAGAACTGGCGGCTACGAGGTATTCCTTCGTCCTTTCCTTGATGTGTTTACCAAGGAGTCTCGTGATGTGAGACGTGGGCATAGACTTGGGGAATCCTGCATCATCCATGGCCGCCCGTACATTGCCTTGGCACTTATCGAAGAGTAGGTCTAGGAACTCTTCTTCTCTAGGTGTCAGTCCTGTCTGGGGGTTCTTGAGGTTTTCTACGAGATCATTAGTCATATGACTCCTTCAATACCAAGGTATTTCGACAATGGAATTCTCCTTAAATTTTAAAAATCAGAACTGAAAACACCTAGTAGTACTTACTCACCGAGTTCTTAACCAGTACTAGACTGTATAACGGTGATGACTTAATCCGTGTACAAGCGATGATATCAAGCTTGTGTGTTAATCTAGACCGATTACTGTTGAATGTTCCAAAGCACATAAAAAGAAAACAGTTCTAATACAGTTAAGTTACAAGCTGTAAGGTCATAGCTTGTCTAATTCTTTTGTTCCTATAGTTTAATTATACCATTATTACGAAAGTGTGTCAACCCCTATACACGAAAAAAGTGCATAATAATTGAAATAAAGTGATATTTTATACAATAAAGTGTAAAAGTAGTAATAGAGTACCCTAAGTACTGAGAGTATGAAGTAGACGAATCAAGTTCTTATACAGAAAATAATGGATACCTAATTATACAGCTAAGATATTGAAAAATATATGGAATGTGTATACAACTATAGCTACCCCTCCCTTGGTCCTGCCCGGATAGTACAGATTTTCCCTATACTTTAGGAGGAAAGTAAAGGAATTGCGAGTTAAATACAAACTCCAAGAGTTAAGCATATCAATACTAGACGTTACTGCTAATACTAGACGCTAATGTATTACTTAAGTACAACAATACTTGAACAGAGTATTATGAAGTAAAACAATACTTGGTAAACTTGGGCTAATCTTGTCAACTAACTAGCAGTAGAAATCGGCCAGGAATTGCAACTAGACGTCCGTCTTTACTCTGGCCGCCAGTCCTGCTATGATAGACATAGGAATATAGTCCTTTATCCTGGTTGTATAGGAATATATTCTTTCAACCTTTGGTTTGTAGATTATGACAAAGGAATATGCTGTAATAGTATAGTGATAAATAAGTCACACATTAGGTTTATTCTCAAGAGCCTATAGACTTATTTGTTTTTTGTGTTAACGCGCAAGCGTGGTCAATATCCCCGCGAAAAGGGATTGTTCTTTGATAGCTCAATACGGGGAGGATACGCGGGGAACTGGCTGTCAGAAGGCCATAGAAGGCCAAGGGAAGGCTTTGAGGCTTAGGACTAGGGATTATGGGGAAAAGGGCGATCGGCAAGCCTGTGAGGACTAAAACCTGGTGTTCATTCCCCTAATTCCTGGTGGTCATAATCAGGGTAGAAAACAAGAAAGATTTGAGGAAAAACAATGAGATGAAAGAAAGTTGAAAAACCCTCTTGCATCCTTTGCCCAATTGTATATTCTGCAAATATCGAAAGAGACAAACCAATACACAAAGGCATGTGAGTTGGTGCGAGCATTGGCCTTGGCCTCTAAGCGTTCGGCAGAGTTTGTTGCTTCAGTAAGCCCACTGGCTTTCGGTGATTTAACTTCAGGGTTCAGGGGATTGGACCTTTCGGCTTTAGGCTTTCTGCCTTTAGTCCTCAAAAATCCCCTAAAGTTTTCCGCCCCTTTGGCGGGTTTGTTGACACGGTCTTTGCTAGGCCACTGCGCTGCAGCTTACTAACTAAGGTGAGATAATCGGATATCCGGTTGCTAAGTCCGAAGGTGCTGCATCAATCTAGCTTAGGGGCGGATAGGTCTTTAGTTGCAACTCGCAAGGCAACACAATCTTTTGAGTTAGCTCTTTCGTCATTGGCCTGTAATGGGCTCATGATTGGGATTGTAAACAGAAGGTGAAAATCCTTCAAGGATAGGAGCAACGGTTCTCTGTCCAATCTATCGACTTCTTTCTTTCGAAAGGCTTAGGAAACGGAATACCGTTGGTATACCGAAAGTACGGGCAACTAGTGTGGAAAGCGTTAAACCTAGATAACAGACCTTCTAGGGACGGTGGATTGTGCACTGCCTACGTTGCTTTCGGTTCAATGACGACTTTTGATTTCCTTCCTGTATGCCAAGTGGCGGCTATGAAGCTATCCCTTTGATGTGGATTTGTGGATTGTAAAGCTTGGATAACATTACATGGCGGAATTGACGTGAGAGGGGAAAATCGTCCCTTCAAGGATAACGGATAGCTGGCGGGAATGCCATGTGAAGCCCGGAATACGTCAAACTAGTTTGGTGGAATGTTGAACCTAGTAGTGCGCTGACAACGCGAGAACGGGGATACTAGCGTAATAGCCCCATCGCCCGTAAGACGGCGGTATAACCTTTTGGTTATAATCTAGGTGTGATCACTATCCCGGGGAGCGGTTGCAAGCATCGATTTGCACTTAAGCTTACTCACAGTACGGGATAAGAATAAAGGGGTAATAATGGATATAGCGTTGTTAGGACACGGTTGCTACAGACAATGAAGCTTTCACTTTGATGATGTTTGTGGATTGTCGCCAGCTTGCCAGCCTATGCTTTGATGAAAAGCAACGACGAGAGAAAAAGCCCCAAAAGTTAAATTATAAAGTGATCGCCAGACTGTTTTGGTCTAGGCGAATTTTCCTGTTAATATCTTTTAAGAGAAAACAGGGGGTCGATTAAGGCATGACACAGAGAGGGTTTTTGTGTCATCAGTATTTGGGAACTGAATTGTAATTCTCTTGTCACGTCCAATAGTCACTAGATAAATCTAAGCGTCATAAATGATAGGAATATCATTAGGCGTTCACAGTGCTTGTGTGAGAACGTGACAAGATTGGTGCAATTCTAAGGATGAATTGTCTCGCTTAAACCTGTATGAACTGTCTCGAATATGGTTCCTGAAAATCAAGCCTTACCCTTTGATGTGGTCTAGGTGTATAGTAAGGTTGCCTTTTCAATTGGGGGATGGAAAGTAAGGCTAGAGACAATTAACCTAGATGTTTCACTGTGACTTCCGGAGGCAAAAACCTTTGGTGGTCATAGGGCAACATCGCCCGTGTCAGACTATGGGGATAGTCCACATAGCTGGAAACCTTTGAAAGAGGATACCACAATGGCTAAGAACACAAACGCACCGCGCGAACTTTCCATGTCGGAAAAGATCGATGCCGCAATTCAGAATATCGTCACTCGCGGCACTTCACTTCGCAATGATTGCCACACGACACTTGTCATGATCATGGACCACTACATTGGTCTTGGCAACGGCGACACGACGAAAATCAAGCCATTCCTTGATGCCGTCAAGGGCTCTTTGGGCTCTTCGCTCTCACAGGCGGCAATGAACTGGATTGCGATTTCCATGCCGACACTCATGTTCGATGATCGTCCGGGCTCGAAAACCCGTGGTACGTTCGTCCACATCAAGGGCTCGAAAGAGCGCGTCTATGCCGAACTGAAAGACGTGACTTGCGTCTCCACCATGCCCGGTACCAACGACAAGCGCAAGTTCTCGGGTGCGCCTCGTGATCTGCCCTTCTTTGAATTGGAACGTATCCAGACACAGAAGCCTTTCAACCTCACGGCGGCTATCATTGCCCTTGTGAAGCGTGCCGACGCGGCAAAGGAAGCTAATGAGAAAGACGACGCCGAGAATGTCATCAACGATGACGCTCTTGAAGTCCTGCATTCTCTGGCGAACAAGCTTGCACCAAGTCAGGTGACGGCACCAACGGCTCAACAGGTCGGCGCCAATCGTACGGCATCAACCGAAGGCAAGCCCGTCGCCATTGAAGAGCTTCGCGCCGAAACCCCTGTCAAGGCAGGTCGCAAGCCGAAGGCAGACAACACACAGAAGGCAGTAGCCGCCTAATCGGCTGATAATCCCCCAACGGCTTCCCAAAGGCCGCTTGTCAGCCCATAGCACCCCCAGGATTAAGTTCTTGGGGGTGACTTCATGTCTACGCTATCGCTTGCCGATAGATGCATTGAAATGCCTATGTCAGTTGTCCACCCGCTTTTGGACGTAAAAAGTGGTTCGCCGCACACAGCCACGCCTGACATAGGTTTTTGAGTGCATACTAGATCAACCATGACTTAGGGGATAATGTCATGATTAAGTTTACCTTTGATACCAAATGGCCCGTGCCTTTTGATCAAGAATGGAAGCGTTCTTCCAAGCGTTTCGACACAATCGAACAAGCCGCTAAGGCCATGTCAGATTGGATGATTGTTTCATATGAGAATGGCACACACATGTCTTGCCGTCTCGTGTCGTTGCGGGAGGAATAGGACATGCTTAACCATTCCGACTATACGTTGATACTCGTGGCAATTCTTATCGTGATTGGCGCGGCTCTATTCGCCTATTATGAAGATGTAAGGGATAATCTAGATGACTGATAAGCTTTGCAATCCGCTCGAACGTGTCGCTATCAATAAGCGCGACTTTGAAAAGGCGGCAAATGTCCTTAATCAGATCACGTTCATGCATGTCCATGGTGACAGTGTGTCATTCGAATGTGACAAGTTTGGGCGCCGTCAATTAACCCGCTATGGTGTTTCCTTCACCTATGCTCACACACATGAAAGGATGCAGTAATGGCCGCGATATTCGGTTTTCTCGCATTGGGGCTTTTCTTTGCGGGGTTCTTTGCCCCTCCACTCTGGATTGCAATGATCCTTTGCGGTCTGTTGTGTTGTGCATTCGACGGGTGATTGACAGATGTAAACCCCCTTGTGAAAGCTTGTGGGGTTTATTTGTGTCAATGATAAAGGTTGCTAGAGGCTCATGCGGCTAGTGCACGTAAAAAGGCCAAATCTTGTGTTACTCGATATTCTGGTTATTCGCGATAACTCCAGTGAGAGTGCATAGTAAACCTCTAGCATCCTGTATCATTGTCAACATCATCAAGGGGATTTGTGATGACACTCCTAACACTGCTTTTCATCGTGCTTGTGACGGCTCTTGTCTTCTTTCATATAGGGGCGTGGGCCACTCTTTCTGCTTGTGAGGATGAAGGTTTCGTCATTCCTTCAAAACGCTCCCCACGGCCTTCTATGAGGCAACCAGAACCTGTCTATGCAGGTAATGTGATCGAGTTCCGTCGTGGCCAGGATTTTGTGAGGGTCTAATGGTTTCGTGGAACCGTATCATCTGGAATGTTAATGTCTTTCTTGTCTTCCTTAATGTGTTGTCTTTTGCAGCACGAGGACAGACATGGAACCTCGCTGTGGCACTGGTTGTCGCTCTTGTCGTTTGGATAAATCAAGATGAAGAATAGGTATTTCATCTTTAGTACCATTAACGTGGTGCTAATGGGGCAATACCGCCCGCCTATCAGGGGATGACAATGGCAAAGTATGAATTTCATCGTGAGTATGTAGGCCCACGCGGCCCTCACCTCAATCACCTGACAAAGTACACGTTGACGAAAGAGCGTCGCATGACAGGCAGTGCCAAACCGGCAAAGCTTGCCTCCGGCCGTTCTGTCCAACGGTCGCAGTCCAATGACTAGCCTTGTGGAAAAGGCTATGCCGCCGGAAGGCTTCAAGCCTTATGAGCGTAAAGGTGAAAAGATTGGCGGCGGTTTCTTTGTTATCCGCCGTGGTCGCATTGCAGGACGTATCAAACCATCTGAACGTCCCTTCGAGCATCCAAATCTCAGTAGTGCTATAGATGAACGGAATAGGCTTCGAAAGCTTTATCCCGATTGTAAGTACTCTATCCTCATGGATGTGGAGTTTTAGCCTCCCAAGGCAGTGGTGCCTTTACCTAATGCATGTAGCAGCGCAATGATAAGGCGTGAGGCTCTTGCAGGGATAAGTAAGGTTAAATGGATAGCCGCAAGCACAATGTTCGCCCGGCAAATCTGCAGCCACAATCATCGCTGTGACGCTGCCAAGGCTGTTTACCTTGGTTAGAGACGTGACAACGGCAATCATAGGGCTAGTGGGGAGTATAGTTGTCTCTTCCGCGACTAGCATCAATTCAAACCCATAGGAGGTTGTCGTGGGTTATTTCTATCTCGTGATACTGATGTACTACGGCGGCACTGGTTCCACGGCTGTCATTCCGAAGCCTTACTATGGGTTTGAAGCTTGCCAAGCGGCGGGTGAAGTAACAAAGGGTCAATCAAGCCGTGTCGACGAGTACGTATGTGTCCCCGGCAAACCATTGGAAAGTGACTAACGTCACGTAGGAGAATGATTAATGTTGAAGAAAGTCATTTGGGGAGCGATGGCAGTTGTCGCTCTTGTGTCTATGGGTGCACAGTCGGGTTGTAATGACGCTGACATTGCATCCAGGAATTTGTCAGTTGCTGCCGATAACTTCGAAGTCATGCGTCGTGTTGTCTTCTATAACGGCATTACGGGTGACTATATCTTGTCTGTCGAGGGGCTTTGCTCATTGGGCAATCAAGACAGTCAAGGTCAACTGTCTGTCACCTGTAAGACGGGACCACGGGCATTTACGAAACACTTTCTCGGGCTGTCTGACAACGTGACGTATTTCGCCCAACAGCTTGAGAATGTCGATGTGAGTACGTATCATCATCGTATCATCTTCAAGCCTCAATCCATCCTACCTGATATCGACTTCAAGGGTAGTGGGAACGAACTCCTGAACAATCACAACAACGACGGGTGACACATGGATAAGATCCAAGAGATCACCCACAAGATGAGGAATGTCATTCGTGACCATCCTCTAGCGTTCCTGACAGAGCGCAACGACTACCTCTATTCCTCTCAGGTGGATGACTACAACGTCCAAAAGAGGAAAGCTTTCGACGGCAATCGTGGGGCATTGTTGGCTAGTGTCCTCTTTGTTGCCGCCGTTCTCGTGGCCATCGTGTCGGCCATCATCTAGCGGCATTCGCTACAACAAGGGGAGTTTCCCACATGGCAAGAGACAGTCCTTAAAGTCACCCGATAGGGTAACACTCCGGTTATATTCGACGATATGAGAGCGCCTGTCCAGTGAGGGCGTGTTGACATAAGTACATGGACGTCAAGCATGGAACATAGGAGAGTGCCCAAATGACCCGTTAAGCGAACTCGCAGCATCATAGGGATTACTGGCTGCAATATGAACGGTAATCCCACCCATCTACTTATCTAACCTCTAGGATCACTAGGGGTTTATTAATTTGATGGGAGTGGTGAATGTTTACAGCATGGCAGACAGTGGGTGATGCATTCGTCGAGGTTGATGCACTACCCGTTTTGGTCACTGTGGCGGATGACGTAATTTTTGATATGTCAAAAGCCTATTTCGATAATCTTGTTTCTCTGTCGGCTGACCCACGAGACATTGCACTCGTTGAAGCTCTGTCAGAGACATATATTGGGGAGTATGTGATTTGATCGATGCTAAGATGGAAAATACGGGTTGGGGTTCCATATCTATTAGAGTGGGTAACGCCTCTGTATCAATGAACAAGTCACAAGGCGGTTATCACCTTTTTAGCCTCAGGTCCAATGACCGGTATAAGGGTGAGGCAACAAAAGTCCTCACAGTGTGCAAGCGTATTTGTCGCCGATTGAACAAGCCTCTGACACTCACAGCCGCGCCATTCGATGACATGCCTATGGACACAAAGCGGCTAGTCGGTTGGTACTCCAAGAGGGGTTTTGTACCTCTGAAAGAGATGCCAGACGGCAAGGGCTACTTCACGATGCCGATGGAGTATCGGGCATGAAGATTGTCAATTATTTGTTTATCGCAGCCGCCGTCATCCTAATTGGTGGCATAACCATGGGGCCGTGGTGATGTATGAATGGGCAAAACCTGGGGCTAAGGTAGTTTCTATCAACAGCGACTGGTCAGTTGTAGATGATGGAAAGGATGCTGAGGGTCCGTTTGAAGGAGAAATCCTAACCATCGAACAAGTGATGCCTTTCGTTGGAGAGGGTATTTACCTTAGATTTCTTCCATTTGGGGAAGATCTGTATCACATCAATGGGTTCAAACCCCTCGTTGAACCGAAGGCTCTCCCCTCTGTTCTCACGACACTCCTCATCGCTCCGGGGAAGCGTATCAAGAACGATCAGTTCGATAAGGGGCGGGTTCATGACCCTGTTTAAGTCAAAGGTTGTCCTCATGGAAAACAAGATGGACAATTCTTACGAAATCTATCTCAATGGTCATCCTCTTTGTGGTCCAGATGGGCGCATGGAGGATTTGACTAATGATATGTGGGACAGAAACAGCCGAGTTCTCAGCATGGAATATTGGGAAAGGGTGGCTGATAACTTTAGGGATATAAATCGATGGGCAAGAAAACCGGTAAACACGGTCTTATCTGGAGTCGTGTTGACAGAATCCAAACGGCACCTGACATGAGGCGCATCGAGGAACAACGGGCGATCCGTATCCTCCAGGAAAATGAGAGGGAACTCAAAAATGCGTACCGTCTATAAGAATAAAAGATCGGGTGAATTTTACGAAGTCGTCTGGTCTGACGATGACGGAGCGTTGCTCTGTAATAAAGCGAACCCCATCTCCCATAGGTTCTGGTGGAGGAATTCTCTGATCAACGAGCACCTCGAAGAGTACCGTGAGCCTGTCGTCGAGAAGATCATTCGTCATGTGTATCAGCATGGCAAGGGTATCTACACCTCTGACAGTAGTGCTTTTCGTGAACCCAAATTGGGGAAGATCGAGTTCACCATCACCGATGGGAAATTAACCGGAGTGGAGATCCTCGATGTTTGAGGTCGGGAAGAAGTACAAGAGTAAGTACGGTGGTAATACCATAACCCCTGTAGCCATTGCCAATGGTGGTGAGTTTGCATGGGCCGAAATCCACACAGGCTATGGGACATATCAGTGGGGTACTTCGAACGTTTGGCAAGAAGTCGTTGAGCCTCGTAAAGAGTACTTCAATGCGTACAAGAATGCTGTTGATCAAACTCTATACTCTGGTCCACACTACTCTCAAGAAGAGGCTGATCGTAAGAGGAGAGAAGAGATGAGCCATCGTTTCTACGGCACTCTCATCGTGACCCATCATTCGGAAACCAAGGTGGAGACTGAGTTCCATCTAAAGAGGAAGTGATATGAACATCTGGTACAAATCTTCGGCCCTCGCATTCATTGCGACAGGGGTCTCTTATCTCGTCGCTGTCCTCGCAGGGTGGGTCAATATAGTCGACCCCCTTGAAGTCGTCACTGTCTTCTTTTCGTATATGTCTGTCATCCAGGCAGTCGATGAACGGCGGGCGAACTACGTCACCGGCATCATAGGGACGCTTCTGTACTCCCTACTCTTCTATAAGTGGGAGATGTATGCCGTCGCCGCATTCAACCTCTATCTCGTCGGCTCTCAAGCCTATGGATGGTGGCGTTGGGGGTCTGACGATCAGACACGTCCCATCAGTACCGTCAAAGGTGTCCGTGGGTGGTCTGCCTATGCCGTGCTAGGGGCTGTCGTTTGGTTACTTCTCTCTGGTGTCAACAGTTATTTCGACTATTCACCCTCGGGATTGGAAATATTTATTGTCGTCGCCTCGTCAGTCGCACAGTTTCTTCTTGACAACAAAAAGAAAGAGACTTGGGTCGCTTGGGGCCTCGTCAATATTGTCTCCATCGCCTTCTACTTCCATGGCGGCCTCTACCTCGTAGCCATCCAGTACGTCTTTTTCCTTATCAACGTCTTCTACGGCTGGTTCGTATGGACTATTAAATTTGCATGGGATGACAGAATATGACCGCACTGATCCTGATGACTGCAATGCCTCCGACGATCGGTCATGAGTACCTCATCGATTGGGCAGAGACATTCATACACTCAATCAATCCGTACCATGGGTGGCCATATGTCCATGTAGTCGTCGGGACCCAGCCTCATGAGCCTATGTGTGAAGAGAGGTACGAAGCCTTATCAGCGCACTTCTCTGAGAGTGAGGTTTATGTAAGCCATCTTCATCAAGTATTGCCGCAGAAGCCTGATCCTCGATATGGTGTCAATGACCTGAATTTCTGGTCTAAGTGGAAAGTTGCCCTCAAGGCTCAGATGTACGAACACGCCAAGTACACTCATCTGATTTCCTCGGAAGAGTATGGCCCACGACTGGCGAAAGAGTTAGGTCTGATCCATGTCCCTTACGACACAGACAGGGCCATCGTCGACGCCAAGGGGACTAAGGTCCGTAATAAGGAGCAGGGGTTACAGTACGTCATCCCTGAGTTCCAGAAGTATCTCCGGAAGAAGATCGTCCTCTTCGGTGCCGACAGTTGTGGCAAGAGTACACTCACAAAGGCTCTAGGAAGGGCACACAAGAGCCCCGCCGTCCCTGAGTGGGCACGTACCTATCTGGAGTCCCTCGGCTCTCCTGAGGTCACTGTCGACCATATGGAGACTATCGTCCATGGACAGGCTGCGTCACAGTCGGTAGCCAATCATCCGGGACGACATCCTTTCGTCTTCTTTGACACAGACACGCTGACGACAATCGGCTACTACCGTCTGTATATCAAGGACTACCAGAATGATCCGGGGTATCAGAGAGCCCTTGAGATTATGAGATGGTGGAAGCCTGATCTCTACCTCGTCTGTGACACCAACATACCCTTCGAACCCGATCCATTGAGATATGGTGACGGTAAGAGAGAGAGTGATACAGCTTTTTGGATTGACCTTTTGGAGGAGTTCAAAAGACCCTATCGTCTTCTTAGTCACTCTGATCGTGGCTGGAGACAGATGGAGGCGTCAAGTATTGTGACTGACCTCTACAATTCATCACCAATTTGGAATTACAAAAGAGATTAATATGAAATGTTTTGTATATGGGACCCTCAAGCAGGGTCATGGCAATGGTGAACGTATCCTCAAGGGGAACAGCCAGTTCATCACCAAGGGTATCGTCCGTGAGTTCCGTCTGATGGACAGTGGTTTTCCTGTCGCAATCCACAATGCAGGGACTTGCATCACTGGTGAACTCTTTGACATTGGTGATCCCGAGACAGACACCAATTCTAAGGCCACTCTGAGCCGTCTGGACAGCCTCGAAGGGTATAACCCTAACCACCATAGCGGAATGTATCTCCGTGAGGGTGTGACCGTGTATGGCGACGACGGTGAGACCTATGAAGCTTCCATGTATGTCGGAGGTCCCGGATGGCGACCCGAAACGATGAAGGAAATGCCCTATGACCCTTCGACCAACACATATTCCTGGCCCCGATGATCCCTATGTGGTGATGAAGTCACCCGAAGAGCTCAATGTGGGTGACATCTTTGCCTACAGCACCATCCCAGACAGTCCGTACCTTTGCACTGGGAAGTCCCAGAAGAATGGACGGACATACTGGAAGTTAGATGGGTGGCTTCCACACTCGAAGTCTTGGACCACTCTCACTGGTGAGTTCGACGAGTTTGGATGGTGGTCAAGATCTGGGGTACAGAATCATCGGTTGTATTCCTCTGAAATCCCTTATGATCCTAACGGAGAAGGAGAGACGGATGACGACATATAACTGGAGTCGTGGAATAGGGTCGACCATAACCGCTGTCCATGACCATGGGCTTGCCTACATGACAGAAATTCCGGGGACTGCATTCTGTTACCACATCAGTCATTCAAATGTCGTTCCCACACACAGGGGTAAAGGTCTCGGTTCGTTGTATCACCGGGAACGTTTGGACCACATTGAGACACTCGGTGCAACCCTAGCGACTTGTGTCGTCAACAAGAATAACGTAGCTGAAATCAAAATCCTCCAAAGGAATGGGTGGAAGTTTCTTCATGAGTTTCCTGACAAGGAAAGAGAAGAGACCCTCATCCTTTGTTGTCGTGATATCGGTGAAGTTCCCTATAAAGCGGATCAACAAGGGGAGAGTGAGAATGACATATGATCTGAGGAACCTCGACTATGTGGCTCAGTCTACTATCGAGGGTCGTTCCTTAAGGACTGTCTCATTTGAGAGGATCAAAGAGATTGTCAAGAGGGCAAAAGAAGAAAGGGTAACCAAATGGTCCGTTACACAACAATAATAGGGTTGACTTCTGTGTTAGCCCTCGTTGGTTGTGATGAAATCAGATCAGCCAAGGTCATGGTTGATCAAGAGTTGAGGACAAAACTCTTTAATGAGTGCCTATCCTCTGTCCCTGCCGGTCCATTGGTGACAAAATACAATGACTGGGATGAAGTCGTCGACTCCTGTAGTTCATCTGCATATAACAGAAGTCTCTACTGTGTCGCTGATTGTGATGCCAAGTACAACTCAATTCCGATGAGGGAAGAACTGAAGAAGTGAGGATTTGTTTTTAATGCCTAAGGACCTCGTACTGGTCTAGTGGCCTTGTCCTTTACCTTCTAAGCTTAATTATCCCACACTTTTTGCCTCTTGTCAAGTCAAGGGGTTCTGACAAATATTTTCAACATTAAAGAGGCTATTATGGCTATTGTTCATTCTGGTGTAGCAACCGTGTGCACCGCATCCCATCTGACCAACTGGCATATCCCAGGTTTGGGTAGTGACGACCCGAAGACGAATGTCAACACGAAGCTCCAGACGGTGAACGAACTCATCGCCCTTGGCTTCAAGCGTGACTTTGCTCTTCTCGAAGTCATCATCACAGACACTCAGCGGAAGGCCAACAAACTTGACGACTTCCTTCCGAAGATTGGCTTCAAGCTGGTGTTCGAAGGCTCGAAGGGTATCGACAAAACCACACAGAGACACCAAGAGACCGGTGACCTCTCTGCCTGGATGACGGACCCTGCGACATACGAGAAGTCCCTCGTGTCGTACAAGGAAGAGCTCATTGCTCTTAAGGACAAGATCGACCCCCCGAAGAAACCCGACCCCAAGCGCCTCGCCATCGAGGACCTCAAGTGGAACCATCTGGTCAAGGCCGGTATGATCCAGCCAAACTCCAAGGTCGCCAACCCCCTGTGTGACATTCTTCTTGTCAAGCCTGAGGTCTTCCTCAAGTTCGTCAAGATCAAGTATGGCATGGATATCACCCGACAGGTCAAGACGGCCTCTGGTGACTGGACCCGTGTCACTACTCGTCAACTCAAGGATGCACACACAGCATGGAAAAACGAGCTCTTCTAGACCCAGTCGTCTGCATCGATAACAAACGGATTTACCTATCTCCGTTCTGGGATGACAGAACAAGTGTATGTGGCTTTGAGATTGGTTCTGTCTATTACCCAACGGCAGAAGACGGCTCTTGCTATCTGTTTGTCGATAGTCATGGTAATGGCATCTGGCTAGGCAAGAAGAGGTTCGTCCCTCATGTCGAGACACCGTATGACCCCAACCAACAGGGTGAGACAGATGACGACATTTAACGTCGGTACCCAAGTACAATACAACCGAAAACACGACCGCCTCTACAATGGTTCTGTAGGGACAGTCATCTCCCAGAGGGGTGATAGAGTTAATGTAGACTGGCACTCTGGTGAGGTCCGTAAATTTGCTGAGAGATTTCATGGAGGTACACTATACGTGGTTGACGACCGCAATCTTGTATCTCTTGAAATTCCATATGACCCCCACGGTGAAGGAGAAACGGATGACGACATTTAAGAAGGGTGATCGTGTTCGTATCAAGACTATCCCTCTCTTAGAGAATAGTGGTCGAGTCCTGCCTGATGCCGGTAAGACTGGTGTCATCAGTAGTAAGTATGGCGGCGGGTATGATGCTTGGCATGTCACATTTGATGGTGATGACTTCGAGAGCGGAAGATACACTTGGGCAATCGAGCTCGATGAAATCCCATATGACCCCAATGGGGAAGGAGAAACAGAAAATGACATCTAAAAAGGTGTTTATTGTAGGCCAAGATCGTGTGGTCACAAGCATGTGGTATGTCAAGGGATTCAACATCGTCAGCGAACAGAACGATGCCGATATCCTTTGCTTCATCGGTGGCTCTGACATCAATCCGAGCTACTATAATCAGCGTGTCAACCCTGACGCCAAGGTCCATATTCATGCGGCGTCTGACACTCGGGACGAGAATGCATGGAAAGCTAAGAAGCCTCGTCAACTCGCCGTTGGTATCTGCCGTGGTGGCCAGTTCATCAATGTCATGTCGGGCGGTAAGATGCTCCAGCATGTCGACAACCACACGACGTCCCATCAGGTGTTCGACACACTCTGGAACTCGACACCTGTCGTCGCTTCTTCTCACCACCAGCTCATGGTTCCGGGTGAAGGTGCCGAAGTCCTCGCCTATTCCGAAGGTCGGATCAAGACAGCGATGAATGATAAGGGCCAGGTTCAACCACCCCAGTTCGAGTCGGAAGTCCTGTTCTATGAGAGCACAAACTCTCTCTGCTATCAGGGTCATCCCGAGTGGCATCCACAGTCAGGGACCGACTACTTCTTCAAACTCATCGATCAGGTGGCGTGATGGACGAGTTTCCTCTTGTACTGGAAAGTGTGTCCACAGGAAATGTCTACCGCTTCATTAATTCGAGCACAGGTTTGTGTCTCAGTCTTGGTGATGATCATGGTGGTACTCGTGTAGTCGGTAGGCTTTACAAAGATCTATATCCTGTTGATCATCCAAACTGGATACGAGTGGAACCTGAACTCATCCCGTATGATCCAACCCAACAAGGGGAGACTGAGGATGATATTTAAGAAAGGTGACAGGGTCAGATACAACCTTACTCAGTTCCCAGGGTTGGGCTTTAGTGAGTACCGTGCTGGCCACGAGGGGACTGTTATGTCAAGTGACTTCTCTGACACCAGAGTGACGTGGGACATTCCACACAAGGGTGTTACACAGAGTGGTCACTACACAAAGAATTTCCAATTGGCCGAAGTGCCATACGATCCGACACAGCAAGGTGAAACCGATGACGATATCTAAGCGCGACTTCCTGACCCTCAAGGGTATCTCGTACATCATCTATACCGATGGTGGCATTCAGAACGTACGTGAGAACCAGCCGTGCTACGGTGAACTTCGTAAGTACGAGAAGACCCATCCGGGTGAGTGCACACAACCTGCCAATGCAAAACCTGGTGACCTCCATTCTCCGTTCCCGGCGGGTACACCCACGATGCTGGAGGTTCCGTTCTTCACCAGTACCTATGGTGCGTCCACCCCTTCCGAAGCGACAGACAAGCTCTTCCTTGCCTTCTTTGGTGTCACATCACCTTGGTTGGCTGGCTTTGGTGAAGTCGAATTCGTCAAGGGTTCCAAGGATCACATCGAGGGTATTCGTATCCCCGACCTTACCATTGACGCGACCGTCACGGTGAACTCATTCAAGAACTTTCGTCAGTGCCTCTCGAAGGCGACAGACTTCGTTGAACTCACCGAGGCTGGCCTGACGGGTAACGAGGCAATCGCCGTCATGATGCTCAACGGTGGTGTCTCCTACAAGCAGGGTATCGCCAACACGAGTACCTATTCTGCCTGCAAGTACTTCTCTCCGAAGAGGTTCTTCCGTCAGACACCGAACGATCTCACGGGTGGTTTCCTCAAGGACCGTATCGACTACAACCGGACACTGATGCAGGACCCATTCCAAGGTTCTCTTGAGACTGGTGGTTGGGAGTGGAACACCAAGATGACGTCTCTCGGTCTGCCTCGCTATGGGACGGGAACCATTCAGACCAAGGACCTTGTTCCTATTGTCAAGAAAGCCTTCGGTGAGGGTCTCGACAATGAGCAGGAACCAGTCCTGACACCCTTCGTCTGGAAGACAACATCAGGGAAGACCCGCAATGAGCACACCATTTCAGCCGGGCGATAGGGTCCGGTATAAAACCACAAAGACTGGTCCTTCTTATAACGAGAACATCGCCGGGACTGAGGGTGAAATCATAACCAGTGCCGATGACGGCTATGTCATCAAACCCGACGACAAATTCCTTGGTCGTACTATGTGGTGCTGTTCGTACAATCTCGAACTTTGTGAAATGAAGTACGACCCTAATCAACAGGGCGAAACGGAAGAGGATATTTAATATGTGCGGCCATTTTGGATGCATGGGTCCCGGCATTGTCGGGAAAGACTTAGAGATCCTCGAACAGCTTGGCATCGTAAGCCAGCTCAGGGGTCGTGACGGGGCAGGTGTCTTCCAAGTGAGGTCGACTCGTTGGGGACACAACCAGAACACATACAGTGACGAGGCGCTCTACAAGACGTATATGCCGTTCTCGTCAATGCTTCACGAGGTGGCTGGTCACAAGGAATACCAGAAGCGCGCCGTCCTGAACTCCATCCAAGTAGACGTCATCATGGGCCATGTCCGTGCATCGACGAAGGGTGTGATCTCTGACGGTAATGCCCACCCGTTCAACATGGTGAACATCGTCGGTGCCCACAACGGGACACTCAAGGATCAGAAGTATCTCGGTGATCCTCGTAAGACGGACAGTGAACTCATGTTCCGTGACATTGATACTCACGGACTCTCGACGACACTCAATCAGATGGACAACGACAGCGCCTTTGCCATCGTTCTCTATGACCGGACAGAGCGGGCAATGTTCTTCACGAGGAACGAACTTCGCACCCTTTCCTTTGCATTCATCAAGGGTCGTTCTGTCATGTACTGGGCGTCCGACAGTGACATGCTTCGTTATATCCTTCATCGGAATGGCGAGACAGACTACAAGATGTACCACCTGAGACCTCGTGTCGTCATCAAGATCAAGGCTTCTGACATCAACCAGTCCAAGTTCGATGACCCCCTCGAAGCCATGGAACTGACAGAAGACCTCACCATCGGTATCCCTACCATATGGAAGAAGATCTACGACGACCGTGAGAAGAAGCGTCTCGAAGAAGAGGCCAAGAAGAACGTCGTTGTCATCACACCTCCACCAGTCAATACGGAGGCGACAGGTCAGACTTCTTTTTTGGACAAGAAGGCTCCGGGTCCGAACCTCAAGGTCAAGAAGCAAGAGGTCCAGAAGGACACGGGGAAGTTCTCCCCGAAGGGCAGCTATACTCGCTGTGCCTGTGGCTCAACTACTTTGAACTTGTTGCAGGGGAACGTGGCAATGAGGGGTCTCCACAAGAGTGTGACCTACAACAAGACGTCTGACACCTTCCATTGCGATTTGTGCAGGGAGGAACCTGGAAAGGAAATTCAGCATGAAGAACGGGCTGTTGGGTAAGTTCAAAGTCGGTGATCGTGTCATTCTGACAGAGGATCAGAACTTCCACGGTAAAGGTATGACTGGTGTCATCATCGGAAATACTAGACACCTGTGGGGTATCCAGTTTGACACTAAACCTGATTGGGACGAGGCTCATGATTGTGGGTCGATGACGAATGGAAAGAGGGGTAAGGATGGTTGGTGCTGGTATGTAGATGCCAAAAGGCTCATGATCGCAGAAATTCCCTATGATCCTAACGGTGAGGGAGAAACCGATGAAGATATTTAATATCGGTGATCGTGTTCTCTATAAGGATGAGTACTCCGAGACGGCAGACACTGGCACTGTCTGTGAAATTCCTCCAGAATTCGTGAGCCCTAGTATGGAAAAGGCTGTTGAAACCGGGGCACGAGTTTGGGCTGACTGGGACGGCGATGGGTGTAAACTCTACTGTGACGCTAGGAATGTAAGTCACCTCGAAATCCAGTACGACCCGACACAACAAGGGGAGACTGACGATGACATATAGGGATCGAAAGAAACCTTGGGAGAGTCGTGAGAGGTTCCGGAAGGATGCCCAACGTGAGGTCAAGAAAAGAAACTTTGCGGCTCAGTACGGAGGTGGTCTTGCTTCTCTCAAAAGAAGGTGGGCCATGGTTGAAGAAGAACCCGAACTCGTCCTAGAAGAATTTACTTCTTGGGATCAGCTCAGTCCGGGTGATGAACTCATGTGGGTCGTAGATGGTAAACCAAATGATGACTATCATATGGAATTTATCTCTAGGTTCTCATCTGATGGTTCATCTCAACTAATAAGGGCAAAGTACCTTTCGGGGTCTCCAGGCTGGGGTCTGCATCAGGGTCAAGAAGACGATGTAGATGCGAGGATCTACCCCGATAACACTGCAACCTGGGCTAATTCTGTACTAGGTTGGAAGCGTGTAGTGAAAGAAATCCCTTACGACCCTAATGGTCAAGGTGAAACGGAAGACGATATTTAAAAGGTTTTAAAATGACAACGATTCGTATTGGTGCCGACCCTGAGGGTTTCCTTGTGGATGGTAATGGTGATTTCGTTCCGGCGTTCGGTTACGTACCCGGAGACAAGCATAATCCGTACAAACTCGATGGCGGTGCCGTTCAGGTCGATGGCCTGGCTGTCGAGTTTAACATTGATCCTGTCGAGACGGCAGACGAGTTCCACAAGAACATCAAGAAGGTCCTCTACCAGATCAATGAAATGATCCATTCGGTGGACAAGACTTTGTCCCTTCGTTGGACCCCTGTGGCTAAGTTTCGTCCGACCATCTGGAACATGGCCCCAGAAGAGAGTAAGGAGCTAGGCTGCGACCCTGACTATGACGTCAAGGGGAATGTCAACCCCAATCCAACGGCGAAGTTGGCCAATAGCCCCCTCAGGACTGCCGCCGGTCATATCCATATCGGTTGGCTGGACGAACTGATCGAAGATCCGACAGAGCCTGAGCACTTCGGTCTTTGTGTCGATATCGCCAACGGCTTCTTCAAGGCTGGACTGTCGTCATACAATCCTTACACCAAGGAAGAGCATGAGCGACTGAACTACTACGGGCATAGTGGTTCGTTCCGTCCCAAGAAGTATGGCGTTGAACTCCGTTCCCCTAGCAATATCTGGGTGGCACACGAAGAGAGCCAGAAGCTCATCTTTAACCAGACAAGGACTAAGTTCCATGAGCTCACAGGACTCTAACAAGAAGCGTGGCGATCAACTTATGGTGGGTGACATCGTCATTGGTGTCAACGAGAGTGTCTGGGATACCGAGTACGAAATTGTTCAGGTCAAGCAAGGCTGCCCAGGTGGTTCTGGGTCTCTCAATTTCCAACTATCTATCGTGAAGTCACCTAGACATAAGATGGGTAGTGTATACCCTTGGAATATCTTTCCAGAAACGACAGTTCTTGTCAAATTTTTAGAGATTCCATACGACCCCAATGGGGAAGGTGAAACAGAGGATGATATTTAATGCGTCAGAAGTATAAAGGCGAAGATATTAAGGCTCGTCTCCATAACACCATCATCCGTTATAAGGATGAACCATACCTTGCAGACGTCGACAGTGCCGGTACCATTGGTCTGAATGACCTCGCCTCTGGCACCTGCATCGGTCGTGTCTCTGCCGACGATGAACTCCTCGATATTTCGAGCATCAGTATCGGCTATGTGAACATCATCCACCCGGACTACAAACTCGCCGTCTACTTGAAGCGGGAGCCCTACCGGAAGTTCAAGCAGGGCATCGAGTTTCCTTCTCTGACACAGAAGGCTCTCCGTGATAACATCTCGGGTGTCTCTCACCATATCCTGCATTCGAAGCAGTTCGTCGATGCGGTACACGGGAAGTTTCCGTCCTACAAGGATGCATTCGACCTCCTGACCAAGAAGTCGTTCCACTCTGTGGCTGTCTCTCGTGACATTGCCCTCAAAAAGGAGCGTGACGTCCTCAAGGTTTACCTCAAGGATACCGAGGTCGGCTTCATCCGTCTGACGGGAGACCATAACAAGGTCTATGTCCCGAAGTCTGAACAGAGTTACTACTATATCCTTCTCCTTGACGGGATTAAGGATTGGACAATCATTGAAGGTGTCAAATGAGCCAGCAAGTTTCTACAATTTATGACATCATGAGGTCCACCGGCAAGTACGGTGGTGATCGTCTTCGTGGTGAAGTCGGTGTCGAAATCGAGACAGAGACAGAGAAAGCCTACGACTATCCCAAGATGAAGTTCTGGAATACGACGAAGGACAACTCTCTTCGTGACTTCGGTGTCGAGTACATCCTCAAGCAGCCGATGGACATTCCGGACTTCGAGAAGGCCCTGTCTGAGTTCGACCTCGCAGAGAAGAAGTACAAGTTCCGCAAGGGCAGTATCTCCACCTCTGTCCACGTCCACTTGAACTTCCTCAACGACACGTACCTCACGATGGCTAACTTCGTGACTGCCTACGCCCTCGTTGAGAATCTCCTCATCAGGTACTCGGGTCCAGACCGTCTGTCGAACCTCTTCTGCCTCCCGATGTGTGACGCCGAGGGTGTCAAGGACCATATCGTCACTCTTCTGTCGTATGTCAACCGGAACATGTTCGCCAAGGTTTCCGTACCGGCAGAGAAGTGCAAGTATGGTGGCCTCAACCCTAGCCCACTGTCGACACTCGGTACTCTGGAAGTACGAACCTTCCGTGGCGAGACGGACACAAAGATCATTCTTCGGTGGATTGAAATCCTCATGAAGCTCAAGACCTTTGCCCGTCGTACCAACCTCACACCTGTCGACATCATGCATATGTGGAAAGACCACCGTGCAGGTATCCTCGATCTCATCTTCCATGAGTATGCCGCAGAGCTCCGTTGGAAGGACCCGAAGACCAAGAAGGATGTGACCGACGATCTGATCCGTCAGAACTTGAAGTTCGCAGCCGACTTCGCTTGTGTCTCCAAGGACTGGACGAAGTTTGGTCTACTCAAGATCAAGCCGGTCTACAAAGAGAAGTGCAAGGAAGCCCTCGACGAGATCGCCCAACGGAAGTTCAAGGGTCCGTTCGACAGTCTCCAGTATCAGGAACGTGTAGCCGTGATGGAGTCCTATCACAACCTCTACCCCAACCAGAAGATTGTCGACGCCGATGGAGACATTTGATCAGTACGGGCTGATAGAACTCACCGACCCTTCTCAACTAGATATTGGCACAAAGATAGTCGCCAATGTTTGGTTGGGTAAAGAAACCATGTACGGTTACTACGAAATGACCAGTGGTTGGGATGGCTCTGAAATAGCAATGACCTATCATGCCCCTGACGGTTCGACCTTCAACTCCAATTTTGGTAGCGGTGGTTGTAAGAGACAGACCAATATCTGGTGGTACGTAATCAATGAAGAAATGCCTTATGACCCTAATGGGGAAGGCGAAACTGATCAAGACATTTAGGAGATAACAATGTCTATTACTGCGATGTTTGCATACAATATGGCTTCCGAAGGTGGTAAGGCTCTTGCTGATGCACTGAGCATCCCACGTATCAAGCACACCGGCTCGAAGTTCGTCGGTGCATCCTCCAAGACCATCCTCAACTGGGGTGCCACGACAGACAGGTTCTCTGCCCAGTCTGCATCTTGGATGAACTGCCGTCTGCTCAACCCACCGGCTCGTGTCGATGTGGCTGTCGACAAGGTTCGTGCCTTCGAAGCATTCCGTGCGGGTAACGTTTCGATCCCCGAGTTCACGACAGACAAGAACACTGCCAAGGCTTGGTGTGAAGCAGGTTCCATGGTCTTTGCGAGGACACAGCTTCGTGCCCACTCTGGTCGTGGTATCGTCATCATGGACCCTGACTTCCCTGAGACTTTCGAGAACCAGTCGGCACCCCTCTTCGTCAAGTATATCCCAAAGAAGGATGAGTATCGTGTCCACGTCCTCCGTGGGAATGTCATCGACGTACAGCGTAAGGGACTCAAGGCTGAACTCAAGGGTACGGAAGGTGTCAACTTCAAGATCCGTAACCTGGCCAACGGCTTTGTCTACACCCGGTTTGACAACAACAACATTCCTCTGATCGACAGCCCACGAGTACCGACTGCCGTCAAGACTGTTGGCATCGCTGCCGTCAACGCTCTGGGTCTCGACTTCGGTGCTGCCGACATCATCTTCAACGAGAAGTCTGGTCAGGCATACTGCCTCGAAGTCAACACTGCACCGGGCCTGACTGGCACGACTGTCGAGAACTATGCCAATGCCATGGCAGCCCTCTGATGAGAAGGATTGTCTACGGAGATATCCGGGAGGGCGATCTCCTAGAGGTGGTACAAGGGTCTCGGATAGGTGAAACTGTAACTGCATTCTTCTCTCAAAGACACACAGCGAGGAATGCTTTGAAGGGTCAGATCACCGTCCGAGTGACAGACTATCAATATCTCGATGATCAGAATTGCCATGGATGGGATGCTTCGTATTTCCAACTGGCTGAAATTCCCTACGACCCTACACAACAGGGCGAAACTGAGGACGATATTTAATGTGTGTAATCTTCCATTTTACTCCAGGTTCTACATTCAACAAGGGACAGTTCTTTAACGCTGTCCACAATAACTGGCACGGCTATGGTCTCATCCTTGTCGATGGGAACAACCATATGGCACCAGTCATCAAGGGGTTCGACGAGAACGGTACAGACCCAGAAGTGCTTTGGAAGCTCATTGAAGAGAACAAGGATATCGATCGGTATCTCCATATCCGTCATTCCACCAAGGGTGCATCAGACGAGACAAACGTCCAGCCGTTCCCTGTGTACAACTCGACGAACCGTGACGTCTTCTTCATGCACAACGGGACGCTGAGTACCTTTGGTGGTTCCTATCAGAACTCCACTGGTAAGTCTGACACTCTCGACTTCTGTGAGAAGATCCTTCAACCGGCTCTCCTTCGTTGGGCTGGTGAGAACGGTAAGGGTGACTATACCGGGGATGAGTTCTGGCGTCTCGTCGTAGAGAAGCAGTGGCAGTCAGGCTCCACGGGTCTCTTCGTGTCCAACGATCTACCTCCGAAGCGTATCGGTGGGGGATGGTCGGAATACAAACACCCGGACGAAAGTTCTGAGGGTGTCATCTGGGTTTCGAACACTTCCTATTTCGAGAAGGTGTCGCGTGGACCGATGTTTCAAAAGCTTGAGGACGAGCGCAAGGCAAGAGAAGCGGCACAAAAAGCAGCGCAAGAACAAGCCAAAAAGACATCGGGGGTGGTAGAAGAGAATGCCCCTTTTCGCAATTCGCCTACTTGGGAGGATCTGCAGGACGACGAGCTGGCACTGAGCTACGGCCATTGGCAGGGTGGGGTGCGGAGTGGCAACTTCTCTCAGACAGACCCGAGTGGTAGGGGCATCCGGAAGTTCGAGGAAGGTAATGCCGCCAAGTCTCAGAAGCTCATCAAGGCCATGTCTGACCTCGCAGACCGTTGGGACTTTGAAGACCCGAATGATCTCAAAGAAATGACTGCTCTGACCTTTGACGAATGGTGGGAATGGATCGAAGCAGAAGAGACTTGGACCATCGCCGCATTCCTCGGTCATATCTCTGAACACGTCAGTAAGCTGGCTCTCCACAACCGTTTCCTCGACCGTACAAAGAGGAAGGCAGAGACCCGTATCATCGCACTACAGAAGGAACTCGACAGTGATCGTAAGACAACCTCGAAAGCCGCTTGAGTATGACCCTTGGCAGGTCCTCAAAGACTCTCGTAGTCACACACCAGACTGGAGGGAACTCAAGAACTCTCCCTATGACGAATTCCATATCTTTGTCACAGGGAACCTCCGGAAGTTCTGGCCTAAGAATGCACTACTAGAGGGGTGCCACTACTACGGAACTGGCATCTCTTTCCATGACAACTTCATCATGAAGAAGACCAACATTCAGTCGTCAGACAGGGCCGCCCAACCAGAACCCCTGACCTTCATGCTCGACAAACCAGACTGGTCAAAGTTGAGGTCCATCGGTCTTCTTCCGAATATGACGAAGCATGTCGAGGGTGACGTCTATGGTGTCCCTCTCCGTAAGATGGCACAGCTTGACAGGTATGAAGGCAACACCGACATGGTTGTCCGACAGAAGACTTGGATCAAGTTGATGGAACCCATACAGGACGGCAAGAGGGTCAAGTGCTTCATGTGGACAATCCAGACTGACGAGTACAGTCAGGCATTCACCGGTGCTGAGAGTTCTGTCTGCCGTGCTTCTCAGAGGTGTGACGAAGACGGAGGTTTCCTTGACACATACTACTACGCCTAAATTAGAGGTTGGTGACAAAGTCTACCTCTCAGTTGCTGGACGAAGTGGTGGATTCGCTGAAATTCTGAACTTTGAGAATGATAGGGGTACACTCATGGCCGAAGTTGAGTGGGAAGATGGTTGTCGTGTTGCAAAGACACTTAGAAAGGTCTTCGCTAGGCACAGTCTTGCATACCTTATTTTAGAAGAAAAAGCTTTTCAACCATACGATCCTCTTCAACAAGGAGAGGAAGACGGAGATATTTAATGGCTCAATTTAAGACTGGTGAGTATGTAAGATACACCAATAAGAATGAGAAGGCTGACATCATGGGCCTTGTGATTGCTCGTCAGTGGGACAGTCACCTCATCATGATTGACGACGGGTCTAATTTTGGGAGTCTCTACATCCCACCAAATCCCACAGTCCATCCCACCCATGGCAGTGTCGACCGGAGTTACTTCGTGAAGAGAAATCCTGCCAATGAATACGACAAGTCTCTGTGCCCCAAAGACAAGACCAAGAGATACATCTGGATTGGTAAGAGTAAGAATCTCGTCTCTGGGATCATCCCTTATGACCCTACACAGCAAGGAGAAAGTGATGGAGATATTTAAGAGAGTCCATCAGTGGTTCCTTCTCAAAAGGGGTCGTGGTCCTAAGTTTGAGGTCGGTGATCATGTCAGACATATCTTCTGGTACCCAGGGTATAAAGACGATGGTGTAGTGACTAAGGTTTGGTTCGACTATAAGATCTACTGGGCTTGGAGATATAAAGTCGAGTGGGATCGTGGCTATATGGATTTCGACTACGGGACAAGTGAAGACTGGCTTACCTTTCTAAAGAAGGGTGAACCTGAGTTTCTTCCCTATGATCCTCAGCAACAAGGTGAATCAGATGGAGACATTTAAGGTAGGTGACCGTCTTGATATTACCTCATGGTGGGGTCCAGTCAAGGGTAAACCTGCAATTGGAACTATCGTAAAGATGATCCCAGGTAAGTACGGTGGTGTCGGCCTCCACATCGATGGTCATGGGACATATCAACCAGAGGACTATCATATCCTCGGCTGGAAGATCATCGAAAGAGAGGGCATCACCTACCAGATGCTTGAGTACGATCCTAACGGTGAAGGAGAAACGGATGACGACATATAATCTCGGTGACATCGTCACTGTGTATTCAGACGATTGGGGTGCCGAAGAAGACGATGACAAAGAAATCTATACCGGAGAGATCGTCATCAACAATGACCATGGTATGGGTATCAAAGTGATAGACCCTGTGGACTTCGAAGGTGGTCATGCTCTTCAATACTATGAGGAGGGTGGTGTAGTCAGTCCTATGTCTGATGAAGACTATGAGAAGGGTTGGTGGATCAGTCCAGAAGAAATCCTCTCGCATACCCCAAAAGAAATCCCTTACGACCCTAATGGTGAGGGTGAGACGGACACCGATATTTAATTTCAATTGACTTATTCATTTTAGAATGGTATAATTAATGAGTAGACTTAAGGAATTGCAAGAACTCTCTCTGTCACAGTTTCGTGACGGCCGACATAGATGTTCCATCTGTAACATTGTCAACAACGAGAGTATCGAAACAGAGATCGGTGACTATCACTCACATATGAGTTTCACCGCTGACCCCAAAGACCCCCGACACTTTATCTGCATCTCTTGTTCAGAGAGTATCAACGACCAACTCCGTGAGTTCGATGAACGAGACGACTATTATCTTTTGAATAATTAATTTTTGTAAAGGATTGAATGGGAAACTTTGTTAAGAAAGGACTTCCATGCCCATGTGGGGCCTCCTCAGACGCATATGCTATTGACGATGAGGGCAAAGGTTTCTGTTTTAGTGGGAAATGCGGAGGCAAGTTTTTTAGAAATAATAAAGAAGAGGAAATGGATACTTCAAAATATACTTTCGAAATTTATGAACATCGTGGATTAAAGAAAAGAACTCTAGAACTCTATGGGACGCGTACTAAGTTCTATGAAGGTACACCCATTGAGACTGCCTTCAACTATCCGAATGGCTCACTCAAGATCCGTAGTCTGACAGAGAAGAAATTCAAGACTGTCGGTGACATGGCGGGTACACACCTCTTTGGTAAGAACATCTTTGATAAGGGTTCACGTCGTGTCCTCACGATTACCGAAGGAGAGTATGACGCAATGGCGGTCGTCCAAATGATTGGAGATGAAACCGCCGCCGTCTCTGTGAGGTCTAGCTCTTCGGCCAAGGCTGATTGTATTGCCGAACACGACTACATCAATTCGTTCGACAAGATCATCATTAACTTCGACAACGACGAACCTGGTCAGACTGCTGCCAAGAAGGTGGCGTCTCTCTTTGACTTCAAGAAGGTATACAACCTCTGCCTACAAAAGGGTAAGGATGCCAATGGATACCTACAAGAAGACCTCAACAAGGAGTACTACGAGGCTTGGAGAGGTGTACGTCGCTATACACCAGACAACCTACTCTCGACCATGGGTGAGTTCGCAGAGGCTCTCAAATCGAAACGTGAAGAGAAGCTCTTTGACTATCCATTCGAGACACTACAGAGAATGCTTTTTGGTGGACACCGTGGCGAAGTCGTCGTCATTAAGGCACCAGAGGGTGTAGGTAAGTCTGAGTTCTTCCGTGCCATCGAGAATAATGTCCTCAAGACGACAAAGCATCCGATAGGTCTAATCCACCTTGAAGAGGACAACGGCACGACACTGAGAGCCATGGCTGGATACTTCGCAGAAGAACCTATCCTCCATCCAGAGACTGACTCTGACGACGAACACGTCCTTTCAATTCTTAAGGATATCGTGGGTGACGCAGAGTCCAGGTTTGTACTACACAGTTCCTTTGACGTCGAGGACGAAGACTCGTTCATGGATAACGTCAGGTTCATGGTGGCAGCCTGTGGTGCAGAGGTCATCTTCTTCGACCACATCTCGTGGCTGGCGACTGGTTCTGGTGACAAGGGTGATGACGAACGTAAACGTCTGGACCGTATCTCACAGCGTCTCAAGCTCCTTGCAAAGGAACTCGGGTTCTGTCTGATCATGATCTCACACGTCAACGACGACGGACTGACACGAGGCTCTCGTAACATTTCCAAGGTGGCTAACACAGTCATCAGCCTCATGCGTGACAAGACGTCTACCGATCCACTCGAACGTCTCAAGACACATATCCTCATCGAGAAGGCACGACTCATTGGTTCTAAGGAAGGACCGGCAGGTTATGCCCTATACGATGAAGACAAGTTGATGCTCGTAGATCCCATGAAACAAGGATTGGAAGTACCAAATTATGACTAAGGTCATCTTGACAATAGGGTTCGGAAGTGCCCTATTTCTCGTTTTACAACAATTACTTAATTAGTTTACCACTAGGGGTTGACACCTCTTTTGGTGAATGGTATAATTAAACTATAGGAACAAAGGAAGTTAGATAGTTATGACATTAGACGAAATGAAAACTGAGTTTCTAAAAACAAAATCAATCAAAGTATATGGAAAGAAGAAGAAGCCTAAGTTCGAAACTAATGATCTGATTACCTATTACCTTGGTCACACGATTGAGAAGGTTCTTTAAAATGATTTCTTATCTGTTCATTGGTGTGTTAGTCGCATTTCTGAATTACGTGTATCGTAAGGAAGCCAATAAAGGCTATGATTGTTGTTCAGCAAAACCTACGGTCTTTAAGGTAATCCTTTGGGTTGTCATCTGGCCTGTGGTTGCTGCTGTCCTCTTCTATGATTTTCTTAAAGGAGAGTAATGACAGATGGTATTTGGGTATTTGATTGTGAAGGCGACGGACTAAATCCCACTAAAATGTATTGCCTTGCTGCTGCCAACCCCCTCGGTGGTAAGGTCTTTGTTACTTCAAATTATAATGACATGCGTAAGTTTTTACTCAGCGCGAAAGTCCTCATTGGACACAACATCAAGCGTTGGGATATCCCTCACCTAGAACGTATTCTGAACATCAAGATCACAGCCAAGATAGTAGATACTCTTGCTGTCTCTTGGTACCTATATCCTAGCCGTTTCCAACACGGTCTGGAACAATGGGGTACTGAGCTTGG
>Ga0247742_10000466_pt1 | contig 32889 bp, 29 predicted proteins | sample UWRJL208509C2_FD_180944 | JGI IMG/M metagenome (GOLD analysis project Ga0247742, IMG submission 180944) | Plant litter microbial communities from Arlington Agricultural Research Station in Wisconsin, United States - UWRJ-L208-509C-2 | ecosystem: Environmental > Terrestrial > Plant litter >...
TCCGAACCGATACCGCTCGGCCAGGGATTTCCTCGCACGCTTCGGCGACGATCCCAAGCAACAGGGTCCTGCCGCGGAGATACGTGCGTGGCTCGCGGCGCACCCGGAACCGTCGGCGGGTTGAGCGCTAAGACGAGGTGCCCCACGGCGGGGTTTGGCGGGCCCGCCCACATCGCTTACCCTGCATGCCCCACCACGGGCGTGCGTTACCTCGTGGCCATCGAACGCTTCCCCAGGCTTCGTCGGCCGGCGCCCCGCCATTGCGATCCCTGTCATGACCAAGAAAACCGAGAACGACACGCCGGATAGCGGCCGACGCCGCCTGTTGGGCGGCCTCGCCACGACGGGCGCCGTGCTCGCACTGGGCGGCGTGGCGGAGGTCGCCGCGGGCGATTCGAAAGCTCTTGCGCCCGCACCCGGCGGCAAGGCACTCGACGCGCTGCTGGAAAAGCACATCCAGCACGTCGTCGTGATCTACGCGGAGAACCGCAGTTTCAATAACCTGTTCGCCGAGTTCCCCGGTTTGCAGCAGCCCTTGAGCGCCGTGCCAGCGGAACGCTATCTGCAGCGCGATCGCGACGGCAAGCCGCTGACCACGCTGCCGCCGATCTGGGGCGGGCTCGTGCCACACCAGCAGGTGGTCGATCACAAGCCGTACAAGGTCGGCGAACAGGACATCACCGGCCTGCCCAATGCGCCCTGGGCCTTGCATACGGGTGACGGCACCCCGTTGCCGCACGGCCTGGTCACGCGCGATCTCGTGCATGCGTTCTACAACAACCAGCTGCAGATCAACGGTGGCAAGAACGACGGCTTCGTCGCCTGGGGCGACAACGGCGCGATGACCATGGGCCACTACGCGTCGGCACCGGTGCATCTTCGCTTGTGGCGCCTCGCCGAGCAGTACACGCTCTGCGACAACTTCTTCATGGGCGCCTTCGGTGGTTCGTTCCTCAATCACCAGTACCTCGTGGCCGCGCAGCCGCCGTTCTATCCGGACGCCGACAAGAGCCCAGCGCAGTTCGGCATCGCCGTCACCGAAAGCGGCGATCCACTGGATTACCGCTTGAAGATGGCCGACGAATCGCCGGCCAGCGCCATGCAGGGCAAACCCAAATTCGCCCACCACAACCAGCTCACGCCGGACTTCTTCGCCGTCAATACGATAGGCCCGCCCTACTCGCCCGGCTTCAACGTCGATCCGAAGAACCCGTTGCTCGCCGATGCAACGAGCCCGAATACGCTGCTGCCGCAAAAGCATAAGCACATCGGCGACGTCCTTTCGGACAAGGGCGTGGACTGGGCGTGGTATGGCGGTGGCTTTCAGGCTGCGCTCGACGGCAAGGGTGACGGCGAAGGTGACGAGAAACATTTCCCCCAGACGCCCAACTTCCAACCGCATCACCAGCCACTGAACTACTTCGTCACGCTCGCGCCCGGCACGGAAGCACGGAAGCGACACCTGCGTGACGGCGGCACCGGCGAGACGGCAAAAACCAATCGCTTCCTCGCCGACGTTGCCGCCGGAAGACTTCCGACGGTCACGTTCTACAAGCCGCAAGGCGACCTCAATATGCACGCCGGTTACTCCGACGTCGAAGCCGGTGACCGCCATATCGCTGGCGTCGTGCATGCGCTGCGCACCAGCCCGCACTGGAAGGACATGCTCGTCGTCGTCACCTTCGACGAGAATGGTGGGTGGTGGGATCACGTCGCGCCGCCGAAGGGCGATCGCTGGGGGCCGGGTACGCGCATTCCGGCACTGGTGATCTCGCCGTACGCGAAGAAGGGCCATGTGGAGCACACCATCTACGACACGGGATCGATCGCGCGCTTCCTGACGCGACGCTTCAACCTGGAAAAGTTGCCCGGGCTGAAGATGCGTGAGGAGGCGATGGTGGCAGCGGGCGGGCCGGCGCCGGGGGATCTTACGGAAACGCTGGATTTTTCAGCCACCGGCTAAGAGCATCGCCGATGAATCGGCTCAGTGCCCCGGCGTTCCACCCGACACGAACGGCGGCTTCGCGAACCACACGGCGACCATCGCCAGCAGGAAGATCAACGCAAAGCCCCAGAACACATCGTTCACCGCCAGCGTTGCCGCCTGCATGTCGACAATACGATTCAGTGCGGCGTTCGCCGTCGGGCCCTGAATGCCGAACGCCTGAAAGCGATCCAGGTACTCCGTCGTGCTCCGGCTTCCCGCACTGACGTTCTCCGCCAACACGGCGTGGTGATAGGTCGTCCGATGCGAATACATGGTGGTACTCACCGCGGTCGCGATACTGCCTGCCAGCGTTCGGAAGAAATTCGAAAGTCCCGACGCGCTCGCTACCTGCTCGTCCGGCATACCGGACAGGATGATCTGGTTCACCGGCACGAAGAACAGTGCAATGCCCGCGCCCATGCACAATCGCGGGATCGCCATTTCGCTGTACGGCGCGTTGGTGCTCAACGTCGACATGTAGAACGACGCACCGGCAAAGACGGCGAAGCCCACCGTGTTGAGCACGCGAAGATCGAACTTGCTCTGGAACGCACCCACCAGTGGGGACAGCACGATCGCCAGGATGCCAATGGGCGCGACAACAAAGCCAGCCCAGGTCGCCGTATACCCCAGGACCTCCTGCACCCACATCGGCATGACGACGGTACCGCCGAAGAAGGCAAACATGCCCAACGACAGGCACAAGACGCCGACGAAGAAGTTACGTCGTTTGAGAAGTCGGAGGTCGACGACGGGATGCTTGTGCATCAGCTCCCAGGCGATGAGGAAGGTCAGGCAGATCACCGAGACAATGGCCAGTACCGTGATCGTCTTCGAGGTGAACCAGTCGTCGTCGTTGCCGTTGTCGAGCATGAACTGCAGGCAGCCGATGCCCACCGCCAGCAAGAACAGGCCGATCGCGTCGATCGGCGCCTTCACCACCTTGGATTCGCGATCGCGCAGCAGGGCGTAGGTGACCACGACGGCGAAGATGCCCACCGGGATATTGATGAAGAAGATCCACGACCAGTGGTAGTTGTCGGTGATCCAGCCACCGAGAATCGGCCCGAACACCGGCGCCACCACGACCGTCATGGCCCATAGCGCCAGCGCGATGGGTCGTCTGGCGACGGGGTAGTTGTTGAGCAGGAGGGTTTGCGACAACGGCACCATTGGACCGGATACCGCACCCTGCAACAGTCGGAAGACGATCAGCATGGGCATGCTTTGTGAGAAGCCACATAGCGCCGAGAACACAACGAACAGCATGACCGACGTCATGAAGGTGCGCACTTCACCGAATCGACGCGCGACCCAGCCGGTCAGCGGCTGCATGACAGCACTGGCCATCGAGTACGCGCTGATGGCCATGGTCCCTTCGTTGCTGCTCACACCGACGTTGCCGGCGATAGTCCGTACCGAGACGTTGACGATGGAGATGTCGAGCACCTCCATGAACGTCGCCAGAGCGACGCCGGCCGTCAGCAGCACAAGTGCGCCACCGGTCAGCGGCGACTTCGACGCCCCGTTACCGTTCTGCCCGGGCATCGATCAGCTGCCGTGCCTGGCCGGGACTGGCTTGGGTGTCGCGTCCACGGTATTGGCGCGGATGATCTCTTCGGCGTGTTGGTCGGCTTCGCCCATCTCCTGCTCGTAGACGGTGGTGCTGGCGAGCGGCTTGCTTCGCACCGTGTCGGAGAGGACGCGACCGTCGCGGTCGTGCGTATCGACGTTTACGTCGGTCGACAGGCCGATGCGCAGCGGGTGCTTGCGGAGGTCTTCTGCATCGATCGCCACCCTGACCGGCAGGCGCTGCACGACCTTGATCCAGTTTCCGGTAGCGTTCTCCGCAGGCAGCAGCGAGAACGCGCTACCCGTGCCGGCGTTCAGACCGACGATCTTGCCGTGGTACTCCACGTCGGAATACATGTCGGTCGTGAGCTTCACCGGCTGGCCGATGCGGATGTGCTCCAGCTGGGTCTCCTTGAAATTCGCGTCCACCCAGAGGTCCGACAACGGTACGACCGTCAGCAGGTCCTGGCCCGGCTGGATGCGCTGGCCGACCTGAACCTGGCGCCGTGCGGCATAGCCTTCGATCGGCGAGACGATCGCATTGCGACCATTGTTGACCCAGGCATTGCGGAACTGCGAGCGCGCCTGGATCACGGCCGGGTAGTTCTCGACCGTCGTGCCGTCGACCTGTGCGTGCGCGGCGGCGGCTTCGCGTTCGGCAGCATCCAGCGAGGCCTTGGCTTGCTGCATCTGACGCTTGCCGGTATCGACCTCTTCGGCCGACACGGCACGACGCTCGAGCAGCGGATGGCGGCGGTTGTAATCGTCACGCGCCTGCTCGTACTGGGCACGGCGCTGGGGGATTGCGGCATCGGCCTGGTTGGCCTGCTGCATCTTTGCCTGGGCTTCGCGCACGGCCTGGGCGAGCTGACCTTCCGCGTTCATCAGGCTCACGCGGGCATCGACTGGGTCCAGCTTGATCAGCACCTGGCCCTGATGCACCCGCTCGGTTTCTTCCACGCCGACTTCGATGACCGTCCCGGCGATGCGCGACGAGATGGTCACCATGTCGCCCTTCACGTAGGCGTCGTCGGTAGTTTCGCGTTGCGAGAAAACGAAAATATAGAGCAACAGCCAGGCCAGCCCCGCGAGAAGGAATACCGCCGCGATCACGGAAAGGACGATCACCTTCTTGCGCCTGGCCTTCGGGTCGTCCTTTTCCTTCTCCTTGCCATCCTTGTCTTTGTCCTTGGCGTCCTTGGCGTCCTTGTCGTCGCTGTCGCCGTCCTTCTTGTCCTCGTCCTTGCCTTCGGCTTCGCCCTCGTCGCCCGGCTTTCCGTCTCTACGGTCGTCGTCACGCTCGCCGCGCGGCGATTCGTCCCCGTACTTGTGCAGGTACTTGTAGCGATACTTGAAAGGCAAGGGCGCGGTGCCGGCTTCACCTTCGTCGCGCGGCTCGTCGTTTTCTGTGGTCATCGCGGGGAGTCCTTGCCGGCGTTGCCAGCCGGAAGAGCGGGAGCATCGTCGGCGTAGTAACCGCCGCCGAGTGCGTGGATAAGGGAGAGGTTCGCCGAGAGCATCTGGCTGGTGAGTTGCAGGCGCGCATCGCGCTGCTGGTCAAGCTGCATATCGGCGTTGAGCCAGGTACGGTCGTCGATAAGGCCCTTGGATCGGCGATCCGCCGCCTTGGTCCGTTGTGCCGCGCTCGCCTCGTACTGCCTGTCGACCTGCACGCGCTGATCGTCCAGCATCTGCAAGGTGGTGACACCCTGGGCGATCTGCCCGGCGGCCTGCACGACAGCGCCGTCGTACTGGGCTACCGCGCTGTCCAGCTGGGCCTGCGCGCTCTCGAACTGGGCACGCAGGCGGCCGCCGCTGAAGAGGGGCAATTGGATCGACGGGCCAATGTTGCCAAGCGAAAGGTCCGTGCGCGTGCCAGAACCAAGGTCGGGATAAGTGCGAAGGAAGGCGCCCAGCGCCATCAGACTCACATCGGGGTAATAGGCCTTGCGTGCCTGGTCGATGTTTTTCGACGAGGCCTCGATCTGCCAGCGGGCCGCAGTGATGTCGGGGCGGCGCGCCAGGAGGCCAAGCCGTGCGTCGGCGGGCAGGCTCGTGTCGGGCGTCGGCAAGGGTGATGGCGTCAGCGTGCCGAGATCCCTGGGCGAGACGCCGGCCAGGGCCGCCAACTGGACGAGATCCAGGCTCGACGCACCCTCCAGCTGGGCGACGGCACGTCGCTGCTGCGCAAGCTGGCCGTCGGCCTGGTCGAGGTTGGTGGGATCGTCCAGCCCGCCGTGGACACGAAGCTCGACCAGTTCGCGGTAATCGGCCGAGCTGTGGGCGGCATGTTGCGCCACCGCCAGCCGGGCCTGCTGTGCCTGCCAGTCGTAGTACGTGTTGACCACGTTGTACTGCAACGACGTCGCGGCCGACGCACGCTCGGCCTCGGCGGCGCGTGCCTGCCCGACGGCGGCGGACACGGCATCCTTCTGCTTGCCCCACAGATCGATGTCCCAGGTGGCCAGAGCGCCAGCCGCACCGCTGTTGCTCCAGCTGCTGCCGGGATTGAGCTGGAATCGCTGCGCGCTGCCCGCCGCGCCGGGAACCTCACCCTTGACCGCCACATCGCTGTAACCGTGGTTTCCGCTAACGAGGCCACGCACCTGAGGGTTCAGCTCGGCCCTGGCGGAATCGACGGCACGCATGGCGGCGCGATAGCGGGCCTCTGCCTGCTCCATATCCGGCGAGCCACGCATCGCGAGTTCGACGATGTGATCCAGCTGCGGATCGCCGTAGCGCTTCCACCACTCCGGTTGCGGCCAGCCGGCTTGCGTCGTTGGCAAGCCGGCGATCGGTACGTCTTCGCGCGGAGCGAAGGAAGGTGGCCGCACGGCCGGCGCGCAAGCGCCCATAAGCAGGGCGGCACCGAGAACCGCAAGACGGCGTCCGTCACGTCGACGACGGAACCGGGGGGATGAAGACGCCATGGCATTCCGAATGAGGATTTCTTACGACAGGGAAAAATATCAGTGCAGCGCGTGCGCACCGCGTGATGGCGCCTGCCAGCGGCTAAGCTATGCCCCGTCCCCCCGTCCGGAATGCTTAGCCAGTGAACGACCTGATCAGCGCCATCCTCCTCGGCATCGTCGAAGGGATCACCGAATTCCTGCCCATCTCCAGCACCGGCCACCTGCTCATCGCGGAACGCTGGCTAGGCGCGCGGTCGGATCTGTTCAACGTGGCGATCCAGGCCGGCGCGATCCTTGCGGTAACCTTCATTTACTGGCGAACGCTCTGGAGCATGGTCCAGAACTGGCGCCGTCCGGAGACCCGCGACTACGTGATGAAGCTGGCCGTGGCCTTCCTTATCACCGCGGCGCTCGGCCTGGTCGTGACCAAGCTCGGCTTCAAGCTACCGGAGACGATCACCCCGATCGCCTGGGCACTGATCGCCGGCGGCATCTGGATGATCGTGGCCGAGAAGGTCGCGATGAACCGGCCCGATCAGGTCGCCATCTCGTGGCGCGTGGCCATCCTCGTCGGCCTGGCGCAAATTATTGCGGGCATCTTCCCGGGTACGTCGCGTTCCGCCTCGACGATCTTCGTGGCCATGCTCGCGGGTACCAGTAACCGCGCGGCCGCCACTGAGTTTGCGTTCCTGGTCGGCATTCCGACCATGTACGCGGCCACGGGCTACGAGCTGCTGAAGACCTTCAAGCAAGGCGGTGCGGCGGGCGAAGACTGGACCGGCCTCGCCGTCGCTTTCGTCGTCTCCACGATCGTCGCGTTCGTCGCGGTGAAGTGGCTGCTCGGCTATATCCGTTCGCACAAGTTCACGGTGTTCGCCGTGTATCGCATCATCCTCGGTATCGCCCTGCTGCTCCTGCTTCCCGCAGGCGGTTGAGTCACCGACGATGACCACCCGCTATCGGCTGCTCGATCTGACGATCGACCTGTCACGCCAGCGGGTGGAGCGCGGCGACACGGTGCTCGAGGTCACCGGTCTCAGCTTCCAGCTGCTGGCCTGCCTCGTTGAACGCGGCGATCGGGTCGTCGGCTTCGACGAGCTGATGGCGGTCGTCTGGGCGCCCGCCGTGGTGAACGAGGAAACCGTGACCCAGCGCGTGCGCCTGCTTCGCCAGGCGATCGGCGACGACGCGCGACAGCCGCGCTACATACGAACGGTGCGTGGGCGTGGGTACCAACTGGGCGCACTGCCTGAAAGCATGGCGGCGGACGCCGGGCGACGACGGCATTCGGTCTGGCCGGCCCTGGCCGCGGTCGGCGTGCTGGCGGCGGTGGCGCTGGGCGCTGGCTTCCTCGGCCATGAGCAAAAGCCGATGCCTACCGCGCAGCAGGAGTTGCTGCAGCGCGCGCACTGGTATGCGGCGATGGGCCAGCGCGACAACAACGAACGCGCGCTCGCACTCTACGACCGCGCCTTGCACGAAGCACCCGACGATGCCGATGCACTGACTGGCGCGAGCCGCACGCGATCGGCACGCACCTGTCTCTACAACACGGGTGCGGACGACGCTCGCGACGCCTTGCGCCTGGCAAGCCGTGCGACCGCGTTGCGACCGGACCTTGCCGGCGCGTGGTCCGCGCTCGGCTACGCCCACGATTGCCTTGGTGACATTTCAGGGGCGATTGCCGGCTACGAACATGCCGTGCAGCTCGACCCCGCCGACGACGCCAGCCGCTCGTCGGCCGCCTATCTGTATCAGGAACAGGGCCGTCTCGCCGATGCCCTGCGTTCCAATCTCGACATGCGCGGCGACCCGGGACGCGTGCGCTTCCGCGATGTGCAGGTCGCGCGCGAGTACGAGCTGCTCGGCTTCGACGCCGAAGCGGAAGTCCGCTTTCGACGCGTTTTCGAAATGACGCCCGACAGCGTCTTCTCGAACATCGCCTGGCCCGCCTTTCTTTTCGCGCACGGCCGCTTCGACGAAGCACGCGCGGCGGTGGCGCAGGCACGAACACGCGGGACCCCGCGAGCCGAACTCGCCCAACTCGATGGCGAGCTCGCCCTTCGGCGTAATGATCGCGTCGCTGCCGCCAACGCGTTCGCTGAGGCCCATGCGCTACGCCCGGACTCGCGACTGGCGACGACGCTTGCCGCGGTGTACGGCGCCACGCCGGCAAGCGCAACGTGGCTCACACAGCGGATCGCCGACACGCGCGCCAGCCTCATCGACGATCCCTGGCCGGCGAGCCGCATGGAGCTTGCGGTACTGCTAGAGGCCATCGGCGACAAACGAGGAGCACTTGCCGCCCTGTCCGACGCCGTCGACAAGGGCTGGCGCGACGCAGGCTACCTCCGCGCCTCGCCGCTGTTCGCCACCATCGCGAGCGAGCCTGCGTTCGACGCCGTACTGGCAGCGATCGATCGTCGCGTGGCAGCCGAGCGGGAACGTGTGATTTCCGCCCCGTGGTGTCCGCCGGAGCTGAAAGTACGGCAGCCGAGCGACGCCGAGCGTCAGCGCGACAGGGACTTGAGGATGTAGTCGCGGAAGATGGCTTGCGATTGCGGATGGGCGAAACTCTTGTTGTAGGCCTTGCTGGTGATCACGGTCACCAGGCCACGCTCGGGCAGCACGAAGACGTAGTTGCCGCCGTTACCGCTCATCGCCCACACCTTCGTGTCGACGCCATCGATCGGGAAGCGGAATTGCCACCACAGGTAACCGTAATCGGCGTCATCGCGGGCCTGGGCGTGAGGGCTCAGCATTGCCGCTACCCAGGCCTTCGGCAGGACCTGCTGGCCGTGCCACCGGCCGCCATCGGCCATCAGCGAGCCGATCTTCGCGAGGTCGCGCGATCGGTACCGCGTACCGCCGCCGCCCATGCCGACGCCCTCGCTCGAGGTGTTCCATGTCACCTGGGTGATCCCCAGCGGTTGCTCCAGTACCTCGTGGGCGAATCGGGCCAACGGCATCTTCGTCGCCCGCTCGACCACCGCTCCGGCAAGAAAGGCACCCGCCGTGCAATACGAGAACGTGCGGCCATACGGTGAGTCCTTGGGCCGGGCCACCCACGGCGCGTAACCGCGAATCGGGATGTTCAGGGCGAAGTCCAGCCACCGCTCGGAGACGTACATGCGCTCCTCGTTGCCCGCCGAGTACTGATTATCGTCGTCGCATTCGAGGATGGAACTCATGGTGATGAGGTCCTCCAGGGTGATCGCCGCCCGGCGCGGGTCCGGGTGATCGATGAGGATCTCCGGGAAGAACGCATAGACGGGTGCCTTCACATCGCGGATCGCGCCGCGCTGGATGGCGGCGCCAACGAGCACGGCCGTGAGGCTCTTGCTGGCTGACCGGACATCGTTGAGCAGGTCGGCCGAGCCGTCGTTGAAGTAGTGCTCGTAAACGAGGCGGCCATGGTCGACCACGAGCACGCTGGTGATCTGCTTGAAGCTGCCGTCGGCCACTTTGGCATCGAGGCTGCCGAGCGTGGCGGTGTCCCAGCCGAGCTGGGCCGCGTCGGCGACGGGCCAGCCATCGGTGATGGCGCGGGGCGGCTGGTACGAGGTCGCCGCCACCGGCAGGGCGACGACGAGGATCAGGGCAACGAGGGCAAGGCGCATGTCGAGGGCTCCATGGGAAGAGCCCCGAGTGGACCGTCAGGCGCCCTGAAGTGCCTGAAGTCCGGGTGAAGTTTTATGAAGCCGGGTTACGCCACCGCCGCGATGGGCGCCGGGCCTAGCTTGCGAATCCGGTCCAGCTCGGCCATCTGCGCCTGCACGATCTGGCACTGTGGCGTGCTGGTGCGCTGGAACAGCTCGCTGGTCCACTCGATGAAGGCCTGTACGCGGGCCGATAGATGACGCTTCTGCGGGTAGACGATCCAGAGGTTGGAGCCGGTCGAGATCGTGTCGGTCATGATGATCTCGAGCAGGCCCTTGTCCAGCGCGCTCGCGGCGAGGCAATGCGGCGCCTGGATGACACCCAGTCCAGCGATGGCGGCCTGGATCACCGACTCGCCGTCATTGATCATCATGTGGGCATCGACATCGACGGACACGCGGCCACTCGGGGAGTCGAACTGCCACTGCGACGGCTTGCCGGTGCTCGGGTGGACGAAATTCACCGTGCGGTGCGTCTTGAGGTCTTCGATGGTGGTCGGCACGCCGTGGCGCGCGAGATAGGCGGGCGAAGCACAGAGGACGTTGCTGAAATGGCCGATCTTGCGGGCGATCAGGCTGGAATCGGCCAGTTCACCCATGCGGATGGCGCAATCGAAACCTTCCTCGTTCAGGTCGAACGGGAAGTCGCACATCGTCAGTTCGAGGCGGATATCGGGAAACTTCGCCTCGAATTCGGCGAGGTTCGGAATGATCGCCGCGCGCCCCACGGCGGACGACGCCGCCACCCTCAGCTTGCCTGCGGGCTTGGTTTTCGCGTAGCCCAGGGCCTCGGTGGCCTCGGTGAGATCGGCGAGGATCTCCTTGCAACGTGCGTAGAACGCGGAGCCATCGTCGGTCAAACGCAGTGATCGCGTCGAACGGAAAAACAGCCGCGCTCCCAGGCTTTCCTCGAGGCGGGAAATCGCCCGACTGACACCCGACGGCGTCATCTCAAGATGCTGCGCCGCGGAAGAAAAGCTCTTGGCCTCAACCACGCGGACAAAAACGCTGATAGCGGAAAAGTCTTCCATCGCCGACTCCGGGGATCTTCATTCGTGACTGTGAATCACAGGCGCGATGATTGTAGACCCATTTAAGCCTTGACGAGCAAGACCTAGATTACGCCCCCTGAGACGGACCGGCTTGATCTCAACCAAGGTTGAGGTTGCATCCTGCGCCGCCGCACGACTTTCCCGCCTACTCATCAAGCTCTCAGGACCTCGTCATGAAGAAGAAACTCCTGTTCGGTTCGTCCGCACTCGCTGTCGCGATCGCCTCGGCGCTCGTCCTGGGTGCCGGCGGCTCGCCGACCCACGCCGCCGAACCGGCCGCCGCCAAGCCGGCTCCCGAGGTCACCGTGGCCCAGGTCCTGCTGCGCCCCGTCTCGGATGCCAATGCCTTCACCGGCCGCATCCAGGCCGTGGACACGATCCAGATCAAGCCCCGTGTCAGCGGTTACGTCGATACCGTGCATTTCCGTGAGGGCGCCACGGTAAAGAAGGGCGATCTGCTCTTCACCATCGATCCCCGCCCCTATCGCGCCGAGAGCGATCGTCTTGCCGCCAACCTCGCCCAGGCCAAGGCCGAGGCGAAGAACGCCGACGCCAATGCCGCGCGCGGCAGCAAGCTCGTCCAGCAGCACGCCGTCTCGCAGGAAGAAGCCGATCGTCTCGATACCGCCGCGGCCAGCGCCAAGGCGCAGGTGGCCTCGGTGCAGGCGGCGCTGGATAACGCCCGCCTCAACCTCTCCTTCACCGAAGTCCGCGCGCCGGTCGACGGCAAGGTCAGCAACGCGCAGATCACCGCCGGCAACCTGGTGACCCCGACCGACACGCTGACCAGCGTCGTCACCGTCGATCCGATGTACGTCTACTTCGATGTGGACGAGCAGACCTTCCTCAAGCTCGACCGCCTGCGCCGTGCGAATGGGCATGCACCGGACGTCGAGATGGGCCTGGCCGACGAACAGGGCTACCCGCATGTCGGCAAGATCGACTTCGTCGACAACCAGATCCGCGCCGGTGCGGGGACGATCCGTCTGCGCGCCGTGTTCCCGAATACCGATGGCGCCTATACCGCCGGCCTGTTCGCGCGCGTGGAACTGCGTAGCGGCAACACCCAGCCGCGCGCGCTGATCGACGACAAGGCCGTCGGCACCGACCTCGGCAACAAGTTCGTCTACGTCGTCGGCAAGGACAAGAAGGTCGAGTACCGCCGCGTCTCCACCGGTGCCCTGGTGGACGGCCTGCGCGTGGTCGACTCCGGCCTCAATGCCGACGACGTCGTCGTGGTGAACGGCCTGCAGCGCGTGCGCCCGGGCGTGGAAGTGAATGCGAAGCGCGTGGCGATGGCCTCGCTGGTGCCGGAGAGCGCGCGTAACGTCGCCGCCGCCCGTCCTGCCGGCGTCGACAGCGTGGCGCAGAACCAGGACTGATCCTCATGAAAATCGCGCAATATTTCGTTGAACGCCCCATCCTGGCGGGCGTGCTGTCGGTGCTGTTCCTGATCGCGGGCGGTATCGCCGTGTTCAAGCTGCCGATCAGCGAATACCCGGAGGTCGTCCCACCGACCGTCGTGGTGAAGGCGAGCTATCCCGGCGCCAACCCGAAGGTCATCGCCGAAACCGTCGCCACGCCGCTCGAAGAGCAGATCAACGGCGTGGAAGGCATGCTCTACACCTCCTCGCAGTCGACCAGCGACGGCCAGATGACCCTCACGGTCACCTTCGCCCTCGGCACCGACCTCGACAACGCCCAGGTGCAGACGCAGAACCGCGTGTCGCAGGCACTGCCGCGTTTGCCCGAAGAAGTGCAACGTCTCGGCGTCACGACGACCAAGAGCTCGCCCGACCTGACCATGGTCGTGCATCTGACCTCGCCGGATAGCCGTTACGACATGCTCTACCTGTCGAACTACGCCCGTACACGCATCAAGGATCAGCTCGCCCGTCTCGACGGCGTGGGTGACGTCCAGCTGTTCGGCGCCGGTGAATACAGCATGCGCGTGTGGATGAACCCGGAGAAGCTGGCGATCCGCAACCTGACCACGGGTGACGTGATCAAGGCGGTCCGCGAGCAGAATATCGAAGTCGCCGCCGGTGCGCTCAACGCGCCCCCGGGGCCGAACTCGAACGCCTTCCAGGTCAACATCAACACGCAGGGCCGTCTCGTCACCGAGGATGACTTCCTCAACATCATCGTGCGCAGCGATCCGACCGGTTCGGTCACCCACCTGCGCGACGTCGCTCGCGTGGAACTGGGCTCGAACAACTACGCCCTGCGCAGCCTGCTGAACAACCGCGAAGCGGTGGCGATCCCTATCTTCCAGCGCCCTGGTTCGAATGCCATCGCGATTTCCGACGAAGTGCGCGCCGAGATGGCCACGCTGAAGAAGGACTTCCCGCAAGGCGTCGACTACACCATCGTCTACGATCCGACCGTGTTCGTTCGCGGCTCGATCGAGGCCGTGGTGCATACGCTGTTCGAGGCGATCATCCTCGTCGTGCTCGTCGTGATCCTGTTCCTGCAGACCTGGCGCGCGTCGATCATCCCGCTCGTCGCCGTACCGGTATCGTTGATCGGTACATTCGCCGTGATGTATCTGGTCGGCTTCTCGCTCAACGCGTTGTCGCTGTTCGGACTGGTGCTGGCGATCGGTATCGTCGTCGACGATGCGATCGTGGTCGTGGAAAACGTCGAGCGACACATCGAGCACGGGCTCGATCCGAAGATGGCCACGCGCCAGGCCATGACCGAAGTGACCGGACCCATCGTCGCGACGGCACTCGTGCTGTGCGCCGTGTTCGTCCCCGCCGCGTTCATCAGCGGCCTGACCGGCCAGTTCTATCGCCAGTTCGCCCTGACCATCGCCATCTCGACGGTGATCTCCGCGTTCAACTCGCTGACCCTCAGCCCTGCGCTCGCTGCCTTGCTGTTGAAGGGCCGCGACGAGCCGAAGGACAAGCTCACGGTCATGATGGACCGTGGCCTGGGCTGGATCTTCCGTCCGTTCAACCGTACGTTCGAGCGCGCTTCGAACGGTTATGTCGGCGGCGTCAAGAAGATCCTCCGTTTCGCGGTGGTGATGCTGGTGCTCTACGCCGGTCTCGTCGGCCTCGGTGTACTCGGCTTCGCCCGGACCCCGACCGGCTTCGTGCCGCCACAGGACAAGCAGTACCTCGTCGCCTTCGCGCAGCTGCCGGATGCGGCATCGCTCGATCGCACCGAAACCGTGATCCGCGAAATGGGTGACATCGCCCTGAAGGATCCGGGTGCCGCGAGTGCCGTGCAGTTCCCCGGCCTGTCGATCAACGGCTTCACCAACAGCACCAACTCGGGCATCGTCTTCGTCACGCTGAAGCCGTTCGAGGAACGTCGCGACAAGGACCTCTCGGCCGACGCCATCGTCGCGCGCCTCAATGCCAAGTTCGCCTCGATCCAGGGTGCATACATCGCGATCTTCCCGCCGCCGCCGGTCAACGGCCTCGGCACGATCGGCGGTTTCCGCGTCCAGCTCGAAGATCGTGGCGACCTCGGTTTCGACGAGCTCTACAAGCAGACCCAGGGCATCATCGGGGCCAGCCAGAAGACGCCGGAACTCGCGCATCTGTTCAGCAGCTTCCAGGTGAACGTGCCGCAGTTCGACGCCGACATCGATCGTGAGAAGGCGAAGTCCGAAGGCATCGACCTGGGCGACGTGTTCCAGACCATGCAGGCGTACCTCGGTTCGCTCTACGTGAACGACTTCAACCGCTTCGGCCGCACCTATCAGGTGAACGTGTCCGCCGAGCCGTCGTTCCGCCACGAACCGTCCGATGTCGTGGGCCTCAAGACCCGCAACGCCGCCGGCGACCTGGTCCCGCTGGGCTCGTTCCTGACGATGCGCCAGACCAACGGTCCGGACCGCGTGCAGCATTACAACGGCTATCCCACTGCCGAGATCAACGGCGGCGCGGCTCCGGGTTACAGCACGGGCCAGGCGCAGGATGCGATGGAGAAGCTGCTCAGCACGAGCCTGCCGAACGGCATGAGCTACGAGTGGACCGAGCTGACCTACCAGCAGATCCTCGCCGGCAACACCGCGGTACTGGTGTTCCCGCTGTCGGTGCTGCTCGTGTTCCTGGTGCTTGCCTCGCTGTACGAGAGCCTTAGCCTGCCGCTTGCCGTCATCCTGATCGTGCCGATGGTGCTGCTGTCTGCCATTGCCGGTGTCATCGTGACTGGCGGGGACAACAACATCTTCACCCAGATCGGATTGATCGTGCTGGTGGGCCTTGCCTGCAAGAACGCCATCCTGATCGTCGAGTTCGCTCGCGAAGCGGAAATCGAAGGCATGAACCGTGTGGACGCCGTGCTCGAAGCGGCCCGCCTGCGACTGCGTCCGATCCTGATGACCTCGTTCGCCTTCATCATGGGCGTGGTGCCGCTGGTGACCTCGCACGGTGCAGGTGCCGAGATGCGTCATGCGATGGGCGTGGCGGTGTTTGCCGGCATGCTCGGCGTCACCTTCTTCGGCCTGATCTTCACCCCGCTCTTCTATGTGCTGATCCGCGGCTGGAACGAGCGCCAGGCAGCGAACCGTGCGGCACGCCGCGAACGTCGCCTGCTCGAACACGCGGCCCGGGAGTCGTGATCATGAAAATCGTATTCCGTACTACGGCACTTTTCGCGGCCCTCGTCCTCGCCGGTTGTGCGAGCGTGGGGCCCGACTACCACGCACCGAAGGAAGCACCGGTCACGCTGCAAGGCGTCGACCCGGCGCAGCAAACCAGCGAAGCGTTCCAGGCCCAGTGGTGGAAGCAGTTCGGTGACCCGACGCTGGACAGCCTCATCGTCCGCGCGGCGAAGGGCAGCCCGGACTTGAGGATCGCGGTCGCCCGCCTGAAGCAGGCGCGTGCCGCCCTCGGCACCGCGAAGTCGCAGCAGATTCCGGATATCGAAACCGGCGTGGACTATTCGCGTGCACGGGAGCAGCAACCGGGGTTCACTGACCAGCGCCAGACGATCACGTCGTATCAGGCAGGCTTCGACGCTTCGTGGGAGCTCGATCTGTTCGGCGGCATCCGTCGGTCGGTCGAGGCCGCGCGTGCCGATGCCGGCGCCGGCGAGGCGTCGCTGCAGGATGCGCAGGTCACCCTGTTCGCCGAGGTCGCTCGCAACTACTTCGACCTGCGCGGCACCCAGCTGCGTATCGACGTGGCCAAGCGCGACATCACCAACCAGCAGGACTCGCTGAAGGTGATCAATGCGCGCGTGGAAGTCGGCACCGGGGCGGAGCAGGATCTCGCCTCGGCGAAGGCTCGCCTTGCCTCGGTCGAGGCGCAGTTGCCGGTGCTCGAAACCCAGGCCCAGGCCGACCAGTTCCGCATCGCGGTGCTGCTTGGCGAGCGCCCCGGCGAGCTCGACATCGACCTCTCGCCGGCCACGTTCAAGCCGATCGACGTCAGCCTCGCCATCGGTGGTGCCGACGAAGTGCTGCAACGCCGTCCGGACATCCGCATCGCCGAGCGCGAGCTCGCCGCCGCCAATGCACGTATCGGTGTGGCCAAGGCCGACTACTTCCCGCATATCACCCTGGGTGGGTTCGTCGGTTTCCTTGCCGGTCGCAGCAACGATTTCGGCGGCGCGGATTCGCGGGCATGGCAGCTTGCGCCAAGCATTTCGTGGTCGGGCCTGAACGTACAGCGCGTGGCGTCCGGCGTGAGAGGCGCGCGGGCGCGTGCCGAGGAAGCCCAGGCGAATTACGACCGTACCGTGCTCAGCGCACTGGAAGATGTCGATAACTCGCTCGTCGGCTTCAACCAGCAGCGCATTCGCGTCGAGAAGCTCGTGGTGCAGGCGAAGGAAAGCCGGCGCGCCGCCGAACTGGCCAAGCTTCGCTACGACGCTGGCCGCACCGACTACCTCGAACTGCTCGATGCGGAACGTACCCAGCTCTCGGCCGAAGACCAGCTCGCGGAAGCCGAGGCCGGTATCAATACACGTGCCGTGTCGCTGTACAAAGCGCTCGGTGGCGGCTGGCAGGCCTGCGGTAACAACGCGTGTAGCGAGGTTGCGAAAGCCCCATGAGCGCCGCGAAGGTTCATCGCCTGCCCGTGCAGACGAAGCGATCGAACCCGACCGCCGTTGAACCGCCGCTCAGCCAGCGCATCGCGCTGGTGAGCGGCGCTAATCGGGGTATCGGACTTGAGGTCTCCAAGCAACTCGCATCGCTCGGTGTCACCGTGTTCATGGGCATGCGTCAGCCGGGGAAGGGCGAGAAGGCCCTGAAGGCCGTGCGTGACATGGGCGGCGACGCCTACGCGATAAAGCTCGATGTCACGCGCACCGCGGACATCGAGGCTGCCGTCGCCAATATCGACGGTCGTTTCGGGCGGCTCGACATCCTCGTGAACAACGCGGGGGGCTACTTCGACCACGACGCGCGTGTCTCGAAGCCCGACCTTGAAGCGATTCGAGGTGCGTTCGATACCAACCTGCTCGGCGCGTGGTGTCTGACGGCGGCCGCCCTGCCGTTGATGCGTCGCCATGGCTATGGCCGTGTCGTGAATGTTTCAAGCGAGTGCGCGGTAAGCAATATGTGTGGCGAAACCGCACCGGCGTACCGGATATCCAAGGCAGCGCTCAATGCCTATACGCAGGTCGCCGCGCGCGAACTTGAAGGCAGCGGGATCCTCGTGAACGCCGTTTGTCCGGGCTGGACGGCCACAGCGCTCGGCGGCAGTGGTGGACGACCCGTGGCCGAAGGCGCCGAAGGTATCGTCTGGGCTGCGCTTCTCTCCGAGCGTGAGGCTGCCAACGGCGGCTTTTTTCGGGATCGGTTGAAGCTTTCCTGGTAGTTATGACACTGGCTTCGACCATTTTGCGCATGTGCGCAAAATGGTCTGAACCCTCTGGCTAAGCTCTTTCGAGGTCACTCGGCGATGATGGCTTCAGTGAAGAATCCGGGTCCACCGAAGTTTCCCGACTTAAGCACCAGTCGCAGGTTCGCGTAGCGACGTCCCAGGGCGTGCAACATCGGCACGCCGGGGGCAAGCTCGCGACCGATGAGGAACGCTTCGATGCCGAGCCGGTCGACGACGGCCCCCGACGTTTCGCCGCCAGCCACGATCAGTCGCGACAAGCCCTCGCTCGCGAGCTGCGCTGCGATCTCGGCCAGCGTGTCCTCGAGCAGCGCCGAGACCTGTTGTGCGCCATGCGCCGCCTGCAAGGCGGCGACGCGGTCAGGCGAGGCACTCGTCGCGACGAAAGCGGGGCCATCGGCCAGATGACGGCGCGCCCAATCCACCACCGCCTTCACGTTGGTCGTGCCCGCCATCAGTTCTTCGGCACCCAGCCGCAACACAGGCCATTCCCTCTCCGCGAGGTCGAGTTGCTCGAGTGTCGCGGTCGAGCAGCTGCCCGCGAGGACCAGCGATCCCCGCAGGTCGTCGGGCGCACGCGCAGGCTCAGGGGTTCCAAGTCCACCCCGTCCGACCACCATGGCCCGTGCAAGTCCCAGACCCATGCCGGATGCGCCGGTGGAGAGGGCATCGTCCAGCGCGACGCGGCCGAGTACCTCCAGGTCCGCGTCGGTGATGGCATCGGCAATCACGCTTCCGCAGCCGGCCTGGCGCAGGCGCGATAGTTCCGTCCGGACGACGTCGTCTCCGGCACGAATGACCGCGAGCGACAACGTACCCACGGTTCGACGGCTCTGCGCGCGCATCAGCCGGGGCAGGCTCGAATCGCGCATGGGTGTGACCGGGTGATCCTTCATCGGACTCTCGTCGAGCCGGTCGCTCCCGACGAAGAGATGACCCTGGTAGACCGTGCGACGATTGCGAGGAAAGGCAGGACAGACGATCGGCATGGCGAGGTACGGCGCCGCAAGTGCGTCGGTAACCGGCCCGATATTCCCCTGCGCGCTGGAGTCGAACGTGGAACATATCTTGAACAAGACATGAGCCGCACCCTTTGATCGGAGCCACGCGTCCGCGGCAAGCGACTGGCGCACCGCCACGTCGGCGGGCATCGAGCGGCTCTTCAGCGCGATGACGACGGCATCGACCTCGGGCAGGTCGATGCCGTCGGGTGGTACCCCGATCGTCTGCACCACGCGAAGCCCGTTGCCGGCGAGCGTACTTGCCAGATCCGAGGCGCCGGTGTAGTCGTCGGCAATAGCACCGAGATAGAGACTCATGCGGCCGCCTTCGAACCGTTCGTCCAGGGTACGAGCCAGTCGAGACCGTCCTCCGTGCGACCACGCGGACGATACTCGCAGCCAACGTGGCCGCTGTAGCCAAGCCGGTCGAGCTCGCTGAAAAGGAATGTGTAATTGAGTTCCTCGCCATCGGGTTCGTGCCTGGAGGGGACGCTGGCCACCTGGACATGCCCGAGCACTGGTATGGCACGTCGCAGGCGCGTGGTCACGTCGCCGTGGATGATCTGTGCATGATAGAGATCCAGCTGGAGTCGCAGATTCGGCAGGTGCAGCTCCTCGATCAGGAAGAGTGCCGCCTCGACGTCGCTCATGAAATAGCCGGGCATGTCACGACGGTTCACCGGCTCGAGCAGCACGTCCACGCCCAGTGTCGCCGCGCGTTCCGCACACCAGCGGATGGACTCTCGATAGGCGCGCCAGTGGAGGTCGTCGTTCGGCGCAATCCCGGCCATCAGATGCACACGTGGCACCCGCAACGCACGGATGTAAGGCGTGGCGCGCTCGAACGCGTCGCGCATATCCGCCGCACGCGCCGGGATCGCCGCCATGCCGCGCTCGCCTGCCTCCCAGTCGCCCGCAGGCAGGTTCATCAGCACGACGGCCAGACGATTACGCTCGACGCGCTCGGCCACCTCTTCCACGGGATGGTCATAGGGAAACAGGAACTCCACCGCATCGAAGCCTGCGGCCGCGGCCGCGTCGAAGCGATCGAGGAAAGCGTGCTCGTTGAACATCATTGTGAGATTGGCAGCAAAGCGCGGCATGGGAGGTCCTTCAGGATCGGTCAGTCTTGGCAACAGGCTCACCCGGCATGGCGAGCCCCGCGATGTGCGCATACAGTCGTGCTACGGAGGCATCGTCATCGCGCCCCATGCCGGCCGCCGAGGTCATGACGAAAAGTTGCAGCGCCGCGCTGGCCAGGGGCACGGGAAACGTGTTGGCCCTGCCCATATCGAGCACGATGCCAAGGTCCTTGACGAAGATATCGACCGCGCTGCGCGACGTGTAGTCGCCGTCGATCATGTGCGGCACGCGGTTTTCGAACATCCACGAATTGCCGGCCGACGCGGTGATCACCTCATACACCGTGCGCAGGTCGAGGCCTTCGTTGGCCGCAAACGCCATGGCTTCCGCAGCTGCCGCGATGTGCACGCCTGCCAGCAGCTGGTTGACCATCTTGAATGCCGCGCCCTGCCCCGCGGCGTCGCCAAGCCGATACACCTTGCCGGCGATCGCTTCGAGCGCCGGGGATGCTCGATCGAAGGCGGCCACGCTGCCGGAGGCCATGACGGTGAGACTGCCTTCCGCAGCGCGCTGGGCGCCGCCGCTGATCGGTGCGTCAAGGTAGAGTCGCCCACCGGCTTCCAGCTGTCGTGCCAGTGCACGCGCTCTTGCCGGCGCCAGGGTGGCGCACGATACGAAGACCCCATTGGACGCCATGCGCGTTGCGATGCCGTCGGCCCCAAAGAGCAACGCCTCCGTCTGCTCCGCGTTCACCACCACGCTCACGACGATATCCGCGCCCTCGGCGGCAGCGGCTGACGATGTGGCCGTGTCGCCGCCGAGTGCGGCGAACGCGTGGCGCCGCTGCTCGCCGGGGTCGAAGCCGGTCACGCGTGCACCGTCACGCAGAAGACTCGCCGCGATACCGAGGCCCATCGAGCCCAGGCCGGCGACAGCGACGTTGAGGCCCGCCCACCGACCCGCCTTGGGAAGCCCCTCGGGACCCACGTCGAGGATCGTGTCCGTTTCGCCTATCGCCATAACCGCGTCTCCAGGTGTTTGCCTTGCTGATTGCGCTACCATCATGGAACCCACAGGAGCCGGTCCCATGAGCGAGTCACGCCTGCGCGAGCAGATCTGCCTCTTCGCCCGATCGATGTTCGAACGCGGACTCACCCATGGTTCGTCCGGCAACATCAGTGCCGTACTCGACGACGGCGGTTTGCTGATGACGCCCACCGATGCGTCCCTGGGTTTTCTCGACCCCGCCCGCCTGGCCCGCTTCGATGCGAAGGGACGTTTTGTCGACGGCGACAAACCGACCAAGGAGGCACCGTTGCACAAGGCGCTCTACGAATCGCGGATCGGCTCGGGCGCCGTCGTCCACCTGCATTCCACGCACGCCGTGGCGATCTCGATGCTTCCCGGCCTCGACCCAGCGTCCGTTCTGCCACCGCTGACGCCGTACTACGTCATGCGGGTCGGTGACACGGCGCTCATTCCGTATCACCGTCCCGGCGATCCCGCGGTCGCCGACGCCATCCGCGGACTGGCTGGACGCTACGCGTCCATCCTGCTCGCCAACCACGGTCCCGTCGTTGCCGGCACGTCGCTCACCGCAGCCGTCAATGCGATCGAGGAGTTGGAGGAGACCGCCAAGCTTCATCTGCTCCTGCGCCATCTCGATCCGCGGGTGCTGTCGGCCGACCAGGTCGCCGATCTGGGCCGTACGTTCGGCACGCCCAGCCTGTCGGACGCGCGTGACCCTCACGCGCACTGATTCACGCGGCACGTTCCAGCCGGCCGCGCAGTAATTCCGCCACGCGTTCCATACCCAGGCGGGGACTGGTGAGCACCGGCACGTCGAAGCGGCTGTCCGGCCTGTCGACGACCCGGCCCATCGATACCTGGGCAAGAACGATGAGATCGACATCGGCGGCGAGCTCGCGCAGATGGCGCTCCACGATCGCATCGTGCTCCTCCGTGCGTCCCGCAAGCAACGCATCGAACGCACCCTCGCACAGTGCCCGCCTGACCTCGACGGACTTGCCCGCCTCGTGCGCCACGCGTTCGATCAGGCGTGCGGTCGGATCGAGGGTGGTCTGCACGGTGGCGGCGACGCCGATGCGCGTCGCACTGGCGACCGCGCGCTCCGCCATCGCCTGATCCACCTTCAATAGGGGTACCGAAAGCAGGGCGCGCACCGAATCCGCTGCCTCGCCGACCGATGAGCAGGCGTTGAGGATAAGGGTCGCCCCCATCTCCTGGCCGATCATCATGTACTGGGCCAGCCGACGGGTAACCGCCGGCGTGACATGGCCGGCGGCCATGGTGTCCTTTAGCAGGCTGTCGTCGACCAAATTGACGATACGCACTCCCGGCAGCAATTCGGGCCCGAGAGAACTCAGGGGCTGCACGGTGACCGGGCCGGTGTGGACGATGACGAGGGTAGTCTGGGCGGGCATGGTGGCATCCTCCGATGGGTCAGGCCTTCACGTAACGGCGCCAGTTGTGCGCCTCCTGGAAACCGAGCACCTCACGTGTCTTTCGGTTGGAGAGCAGCGTTTCGTACTCGCCGAGCTCGCCCTTGACCGGCACGTTCGGGAAATAGCGTCGTAGCAGCTCGGCGGTCGGGAGGTCCGATGAGGCATCGTTATTGGCCGCATTGAAGATCTGGAAACCCAGGCCATCCTTACGAATGCCGAGATCGACGATCTGGCCCAGATCGCGCGCGTCGATGTAACTCCAGGCGATACGTTTACGGAAGTCGGGCTTGGCGAAGAATGCCGGGAATCCCGCGTACTCGTGCGGCTCGATGACGTTACCGATACGAATCGCGTAGATGTCCATGCCCGCGCGGCCGGCGAACGCCTGAGCGGTCTTCTCGTTACAGATCTTCGACAACGCGTAACTGTCGCGCGGATCGACCGGGTATTCCTCGTCGAGCGGGAAGTACTCGGGGTCGCGCGGCGTGTGATTGAAAACCATGCCGTAGGTCGTCTCGCTCGAGGCGATGATCACCTTGCGGATGCCAAGCTTCGCCGCAGCCTCGATGACGTTATAGGTACCCATCACATTGATGCGGTAGACCTCGTTGTCCGGCACGATCATGATGCGTGGGATCGCCGCGAAGTGGACGACGGCATCGATCGGCTCCGGCGCCAGGTTCGGATCGAACTCGTGAAGTCCCGTGTAGCTCGACAACGCATTGAATACCTGGCCCGAGTCCGTGATGTCGGTAATGAGGGTTCGGACAGCAGGATTATCGAGGGGCTTGGTGTCGAGATTGAGCACACGGTACCCTTGGTCCACCAGGTACTGGACGACATGGCGACCGGCTTTGCCGCTACCGCCGGTGAAAATCACGCGCTTCATGGAAACTCCTCGGGGATGGGGGAATCAGAACTTGTATTGATCGATATTTTCGGCGGTGAAGATCAGCGGTTCGCTGAAGATGATCACCTTGTCCTTGACGGTGTAGTTGCCGAGTCCGGGGACGGAGAACGTGTCGTTCGGCTTGAGCGCGCCATTGGCTGCAAGGCGAGCCACGTGCATCACCAGCTGGCCTTCCTTCACTTCATCCCACAGCGGACTCGCCTTGATGATGCCGGCCTTGATGTACTGGCGGATGGCATCGGGATTGCTGCAACCGGTGACAAACACCTTGCCGGTGCGCCCCAGCTTCTGCACTGCCGCCGCCGCGCCGACTTCGGAGGCGCCATCGGGCGCGATGATCGCGGCGACGTTCGGATGCGCCTGCAGGATGTTGAGACCGGCGGTCAACGACTTCGATGGATCGGACTGGCCGTACTCCGTCGTGACGATCTTCATTTTCGGATAGGCGGTCTTCATATACGCCGTGAGCGCACTGATCCACTCGTTCTGGATCGTGGCGTCCTTGGTCGAAGAAAGAATCGCCACTTCCGAATCCGCGGGAATGTACTTCGCGACGGAGTCGACAAGTGCCTTGCCGAAGGCCGGGTACTCGGTATTCTGGATGAAGAAATCGCGCGCGTCCGGTGCGACGTCGCTGTCGTAGGAAACCACCTTGATCCCCTGCTTCATCGCGCGCTTCAACGCGGGCGCGAGTTGGGTCGGATTGTTCGAGGTTGTCGTGATGACATCGAACTTTCGCGCAATCAGGCTGTTGAAGACGTCGACCTGGCCCTGTGCCGAAGCGGTCACCGGACCGGTGTAGAGGAAATCGATGTTCAGCGTTTTCGCCGCGGCTTCGGCGCCCTGCTGGTTGGCCTTGAACACGGACAGGCCGACAAGCTTCGGCACCATCGCTACCTTGATCCGTTTGGAGGTGTCGACGGTCTGGGCTGAGACGGCGGATGCGATCGCCAGAGTACCGGCGGCGGCCAGCACGAGCATGCGACGGGCGTTGATCATGACTCCCTCCTGCGGATGGATGACGACGCTCAAGGTGCGTCGTGTCGGGTGATGTCGGTTCCCGCAACCGCGGGCCGGCGGACGAAGGCGAGCAGGCGTCGGCCGAAGCCACCGGCCCGGCTACTGAAGAGGTTACGCACGGCGATCGAGCCGATCAGGATGGCGCCGGTGAGCATGGAGGTCACCATGTCCGAGAAACCGGCGATGAGCATGCCTTGACGAAGCAGGCCCAGAAGAAGCACGGCGACGATAACGCCACCCATGCTGCCTTCGCCGCCAAAGATGCTGACGCCACCGAGCACGACCATCGCGATAGTCGTGAGCAGAAGCACGTCACCCATGTCGGCACGCGCGGCACTGTAGTAAGCCGACAGCACCAGACCGGCAAGCGCCGCCATCATTCCGCTGATGACGTACGCCGCGGCCAGCACGCGTGGCACCCGAATGCCCGAGTACCGTGCCGCTTCGCTGTTGTAGCCCACGGTGACCAGCTTGCGTCCGAACGCGCTGCGCCCGACCAGCAGCCAGAACAGCACGGCAAGAGGGAGGAACAACAGCAGCTGGTAGGGAAGCTGGAAGTGGCCCAGGCCGAGGGCACCCGATCCCAGGCTGTTGAACGCATCAGGAAAACCCGACGGTGGGGCATCGCCGGCGACGGCTACTGCGGCACTGGTGTAGATGAAGCTCGTCGCCAGCGTGGCGATCAGCGGTTCGACCCGCAAGAAGACGATCACCGCGGCGTTGATGCCTCCGAGGACCCCACCCACGGCGAGGCCGATCAGGCTGGCCACCCAGATGTTCAATCCCATCGTCGCCCATAACTGGGCAGCGATGACGGCGGCGAGGCTGGCGGTGGCGCCCACTGACAGGTCGATGCCGCCAGTGAAAATCACCAATGAGAGCCCCAGCGCGACGATGCCGAACGGCAGGAAGTTGCTCGTCATGCTGAGGAAGCCGGAGATGTCGTCGAAGAAGCCCGGTACCTCGAGGCCAAAGCCCGTCGTCACGATGACGAGCAGAATCAGAAGCGATCGTTCCCAGGCGCTCATGCGCGCGCTCCCCGACGGCGGCCAATGCCCGCCTGGACGGCGGCAAGGATCATCAGGCCCTCACCCGCCGAGTACCAGATCGGAGGCACGTGCAGGAAGACCAGGGCGGTCAGTACCACGGACAGGAACAGGCTTCCGAGCACCGTGCCGATGAGGTTGCCGCGACCACCTGCAATCGCGGTGCCGCCGATCAGCGATACAGCGATGGATTGCAGCTCGATGTGATCGCCGGTGCCAGCGGTCACCGTCGCGGAACCCGTATAGCAGAGGAACATGAGACCGGCGAAGGCAGCGAGCGTACCCGACAACGCATAGACCCTGATGCGTACCCAGGTGACGGGTAGCCCTGCGGCGTAGGCGGCAGACGCATTGTTGCCGACGGCCAGGACGGCTCGTCCGAATCCGGTGTGGCGGAGCACGTACCAGCACAGGGCGAGGACGACCAGGAGCACGACGACGGGCGTCGGCACGGGAACGATACCGAGCAGGTGGCCGTTGCCGAAGGCCGCGAAGGTCGGCGGCACTGCGTCCACCTGCGTTCCGTCGGAATAGAGGAAGGTCAGCCCGCTGTAGAGGCTATAGGTTCCAAGTGTCACGACGATGGGCGGAATGTCCATGGTCGCGACGAGAAGGCCGTTGATCGTACCGAGGACCAGCCCGATAGACAGGGCCAGCGGCAACGCGGCGGCAAGGGAAAGCCCATGTGTCTGCGCAAGCAACCCGCAAACCATCGCCGCCAGACCGAGGATCGGCGCGACGGAGAGGTCGATGCCACGCATCGCGATCACCAACGTCTGGCCCAGCGCCACGAGCGAGAGCACGACGGAGTTGAGCAACATGAAGCGCAGGTTCTGCGCGCCGATAAAGTCGTGGTTGAGCAGGCCGACCATCACGGTCAAACCCAGCGTCACGGCAACGAGCATCAACTCACGTGTCATGGCGAAGCGCGGCGCGACGACGGGGCGACGCGCAGGCATGGCAATCGCACTCACGTCGCGTTCTCCACGTTCGCACTGCCAAGATAGGAAGCGCTGACCGCCGCGGCGGTGATGCGTTCACCGGTCAGCTCCGCGACCAACTCGCCTTCGTAGAGGGAAAGCACGCGATCACAGAGGCGCACCAGTTCTTCGGTTTCCGACGAGATCACCAGGACCGCCATGCCGTCGCGCGCCATGGCTTCGATCAGTTCGTAGATTTCTTCCTTCGATCCCACGTCGACGCCCCGGGTCGGCTCATCGAGGATCGCGACCTTCGGTCCCGTGGCAATCCACTTGCTGAAGACGACTTTCTGCTGGTTGCCACCCGATAATTCTCGTAGCGGTTGATCGAGACCGGCGCAACGCACACGGAAATCACGAACCGCCGTCGCGCCGAGGCGCGTCTCGTCGGCGCCGCTGAGGAGGCCCGCAGATTGGCGCACGCGCTCGAGCAGCCCCGAGGTCACGTTCTGCGCAATCGTCATCGCGAGGACGGCACCGTGACGCGCTCGGTCTTCCGGCACATACACCAGTCCCTTCCGGATCAAGTCATGGCAAGGCTTGCCGGTCACCCACTCACCTGCGAGGCGGACCCGACCGGCCGACGGGCGGCGGACACCGAAGATCGTTTCGGCGATTTCCGTGCGCCCCGCGCCCACGAGGCCGGCCAGTCCGAGGATTTCGCCGCGACGTAGCTGGAAACCGATCCGGCGAAAGGAGGGCTCGCTGGCGAGGTCTTCCACCTCGAGCACCGTCTCCTCGGTGACATAGCTGGTTTCGCGCCTCGGTATGTCGCGCAGCGTGCGCCCGACCATCGTCGAAAGCAGACGGGCGCGGTCGAAGCTGCCACGCTCCGCGCTGTCGACCAGGCGGCCGTCGCGAAGAACGGCGACATCGTCACTGATCTCCAGCACTTCCTCCGTGCGGTGACTGATGAAACTCAGCGTGCAGCCGTCGGCCGCGAGGCGGCGCATGATCGTGAACAGGTTCTCCACCTCGTGCGAGGTGAGCGGCGACGTCGGTTCGTCGAAAAGGATGATGCGGCAGTCGTGCAGGAGCGCCTTTGCGCATTCCACCAACTGGAGCTGCGCGATGCTGAGTGTCTTCGCGCAACGGTCGATGTCGATGTCAAGGTCGAGCATGCGCAGCACGGCTTGCGCGCGTCGACGCACGTCCTTCCAGTCGACGTGGCGGAAGATCGCACCGGTCATCGGAAGGCGCCCCAGGAACATCGTTTCCGCGACAGTCAGCTCCGGAAGCAGCATCGGCTCCTGCGGCACCAGGTGGATACCGTGGGCGTGCGCCGCGTGGGGCGAACTCAGTCGCAGCGGTTCGCCGTTGAGCGTGAGTTCGCCGGCGGTGGGCTGCAACTGACCGGCGAGGATGCGGAACATGGTGGACTTGCCGGCGCCGTTCTCGCCCATCAGGGTCAAGATGCGTCCGGGACGTAGTTCAAGGTCGATGCCGCGCAGTACGTCCACGGGGCCGAACTGCTTGACGATACCGCGGGCGCCGAACACGGCTTGCGCGGTGGCGTCGCGGGGAACGGACAACTGGATCACGACACCTCCGACCAACGCGTGAGAATGCGGGGTACCACGTGGGCCGGACTATAGGCCCGTCGAGATGGTAGCGCAATCATTTCATCGCGTTGATGTAAAAGGTTTTAATGATGCGGCGCACAAGAATGAGCAAATAACCGAGGGCTGGCCGGGCGCCGGTGTTTGCATCATCATCCCGCTTCGATCAGGGTGTTAGCGCGAACATCGAAGGAGTCGATCAACCCATGAGTCCCGCCAAAGTCCCCGCCGAGCGCACGGTGACACTGAAAGACGTGGCCGAGCATGCGGGCGTTTCGCCCATGACGGTGTCACGTGCGCTGAACAAGCCGGAGACCGTCTCCGATGCGCTGCGTGCGCGCATCGAGGCTGCCGTGGATGCACTGGGTTATGTGCAGAACCTCGTCGCCGGCGCCTTGGCATCGGCGGGCTCGAATGTCATTCCCGTCATCGTGCCCTCGCTGTCGAATACCGTGTTCGTCGAGATCGTCGCCGGCATCCAGGAAGTCGCGCAGGCCGCCGGCTTCCAACTCATGCTGGGAAATACCGAATACGACCTCGAACGCGAGTACACCGCGGTCTCCACCTTTCTTGGCTGGTCCCCACCGGGCATGATCATCGCCGGCATGCGCCACCTCGACCGAACGCGAAACCTGCTCAAGCGCTGGGGCAAGCCCGTCGTGGAGACGATGGAGTTCGGTGCCCAGCCGATCGACATGAACGTCGGGCTGTCGCACTTCAAGGCCGGCGAAGCGATGACCAGGCATCTCGTCGAGCGCGGTTATCGACAGATCGTCTTCGTTGGCTGCCGGATAGATGCCGACTATCGCGCCGCTCAACGCTACAAGGGCATGGACCGCGTGCTGGCAAGGCACGGCCTGGCACGGCGCGACCCGATCTCGTACACCGAGGCGAGCAATCCCGAGCGCGGGGGCGCCGCGCTGATGGAGATACTGGGCATCAAGCCGAAGGTCGACGCGATCTTCTTCGCCAACGACGATCTCGCTGTTGGCGCCATCCTTCGCGCGCAACGCGAAGGCATCGCCATTCCTAAACGAATCGCTGTCGCTGGATTCAACGGGCTGCCTTTTGCGAGCCTGGTCACACCCGCGCTGACGACCATCATGTCGCCTCGTCACGAGATCGGCCGCATCGCCGCACAGCAGTTGATCGAAAGGATTTCGGGTCGCACCCCGGCCCGGCGGCGCGTCGACGTGTCATTCGAGCTACAGGTGCGAGAGAGCACCTGACGCGCCAGCGCGGGGTCGCCTCAGCGCGAAATGATGTGCGCGAACCACTCCCAGCCACGCAGCTTGGCGGTGATGAGTTTGACGCAGGTCAGCATCGGAACAGCGAGCAAGGCGCCGGGGATACCCCATATCCAGCCCCAGACCAGCAACCACAGCAGAATGGCGACAGGGCTCAAACGCGAGCGACGACCCTGCAGCATCGGCGTCAGCAGATTGCCTTCGATCGCCGTGATGCCTGCAAACGTCGCTGCTGGAAGCAACGCCGGGCCAAGTTCCTGAAAGTGCAACACGCCGACGATCGAAAGAATCGTCGTGGTGGTGATCGCCCCGACATACGGAATGAAGTTGGCGATCGCGGCGACCGAACCCCACAACAGCGGATCCGGCACACCGTAGAGGTAAAGCATGCCTGCCGTGACCAGTCCCAGCGTGGCGTTGATTGCCGCGGTCAGCAGCAGGTAGCTCGACACTTCCGTCTGGATGCTGCGCACGATGCTCACGGTGTGCCGCTTGTACGCGAACGTAGGCGATATCTCGACCGCTCGCCGGAGGATCTCATCGCCGTAGACGAGGAAGAAGAACACCAGCAACGCCACGGTCAGCACGCTGGCCAGCACCTTCGGCGCACCGGCGACGATGTCCCACGCAGTGAAGTTGAAGTCGTTTGCCGCCTGCGGCGCGTTGCGCGCGACCGTCCCGCCGACCAGAGTCTGCGTGGCACGGCTGGCAGCCTCGATCTGCTGCGTCATCGGCTTGATCTTCGGCGCGAAGGTACGCATCGCCGCCGGAGCCTCGTGGAACCAGTTCAGCGCAGGCGTCGACAAGGTCGCCACCGCAGAGACCAGCCCCAGCCCGAGCAGCAACATGACGGTCACCGCCGCGAACCAGCGTGGCAGGCGGATGCGCGCGGCAGCGACCACGATGGGATTCAGCGCCAGCCCGATGAAGGCGGCAAGCACCAGCGGAACGAGGAGCGATTTGCCGATGGCGACCGTGTAGACCGTCGCGAGCAGGATCATCCCGGTCAGGGAAATGCGAATGGCACGAAGATGACGCGATATGCGACGCGTACTACGACTGCTGCCCGGCTTACGACGCGAGCGTGCGAGAGCGAGCGACGATACGGCAACACCCGGCGAGACCGCTTCCGGCGCCGGCGCGGGTAACGGGCTGGGGAAGTCGCTCACGCGACTTCATCAGCCACGTCGGCCGTGGCATCCGCAGCGTCGCCGGCAAAGTCGCCGAGGAAACTGCCGGCAGCCATGGATATCACCTTGCCGATGATATCCGCGGTGCCGCCGGCCACGAGGCCACTCACTCCAGGAACCGCGAGCGGATTGACCTTTATGCTACTGAGGAGCACACCGGAACCCGCGGCAATGCCGAGCACTGTCAACGGGTATTCGTAACCTCGGGCGATCAATGCCGCCGCCGGTTGCACGGTGGCTTCCCGCGCGAGAGCGACTTCCGCGCGGGCCTTGGCGACTTTCGCCATGCTGTTGAAAATCCCCATCGTCAGCTCTCCACCTTCAGCTCGCCTTCGGCCTTGCCCTGCCTCGCCGCTTCTCGGGCGAGGCTCGCCAGTTCAGCCCGCGAGGCAGGAAGGGTAAGCCAGTGCATGGCGCGACGAAATACCAGAATGGCAACGACAAGGAGGATCAGCTGCAACCCTGCGAGTGCGGTTAGTGCCCATGCCCATGAACCGAACCACTGAGCGAGACCCCAACCAGCCAGGGCCAGCAGAGTGAATCCAAGCGCCACGGCGAAGACAATCGCAGCCAGCCCCATGAACAGCATCACGGTGACGCCACTCCGGGCCAGCCCGAGCTCGGCAGCGGCAAGACGAAGCTGAGCGCCAAACAGGCTCTTCAGCCCGACGCCCAACCTGCGCACGTCGTCGAACCACGCAGGCATCGTCACGCCGCCCAGCTTGGGCGCATCGGCCCCTGCCGTCGGTTCGTCCGCCCTACTCTGCCCCGAGGGACCGTCTTCCAACATGCGTCTAGCCCCCGGGGAGAAGTGAATCAGCTACGAAGGATACGACCGGCGAGCCAGCCGGCAGCGATCGCCATCGCGATGGACTGTACCGGCTTCTCACGAACATAGTCGCGCGCGGTGTCGAGCCAATCGTTCGCGGTGTCGACGGCTTCGCCGTACGCTTCCTTGCCGCGAAGCTTCGCCTCTTCCGCCTTCTCAGCCGCACGCGTCGCGCCATAGGCGGCCTTATCGGTAGCGTTGTGCAACGAAGATTCCACCTTGTCCGCAGCGCGATCCACGACATCCTTGGTGCGGTCGACGGCGTCGGACGTGGCCTGCTTCACTCGCTCGGCGCTGGCGTCGATACGTTCGGCAGCCGTTACGGTGTTCGCCGCAGCGGTTGCGGCATTGGCGACATGGTCGGCGGGCTTGTTCATAACGAAGTTCTCCGGAAGCGGGGTAGGACAAGTTAGGACAGGATGAGTGAGGTAAAGGTCATCGTTGCCACGGTGTCGCAGGCAGTGCAATGGCGTGGCCGCGCTATCGCGCGACCACGCGCAGACCGGAACGAAGGCGGTGGCATCCGCCGCCGGGAGACCCCTTGCGGCGACAAGGACACCGCGCCAGCCCATGGGGACTAGACGCTACGACCGCGGAAGAACGAAATGATGGCCAGGATCAGGAAGATGACGAACAGAATCTTCGCGATACCGGCGGCCGTGCCCGCTATACCGCCGAAACCGAAAACCGCGGCAATGATCGCGATGACGAGAAAGACGAGGGCATAGTGCAGCATGGTCGGGTACTCCAGTGAAGGGATGGCGCGGTACCCATTTAGGCCCGGCCCCCGCGCATGCCGCGTGAAGTTATGCCCGGTGACTCAAACGTCGTTCAGCCTCACGCTTCACCTCGCCGTCACGCCTTCACTTTGGGGTTGAGCGAGTAGGTGCCGGTAATGACGGCCTCGTCCACCACATGCCCCTTGATGACGTCGCGCAGCTCGGCCAGCGAGAACCCGTTTTCGAGCGGCACCGTGTCGACGTCCAGTGCATAGACGTGGAAATGGTAATGATGGGCGATGGAGTCGTTCCACGGCGGGCAGGGACCGTCGTACCCGTGGTAGTGGCCTTCCATATCGCGATCACCCTTGAACCAGCCCGTGTAGCTGTTGAGACCCTGGACCGAGCCCGGGGGGCCGACCGGATCCTTCTTGCCGCGGGCCACGACGCCTTCGCCGCAGGCACCTTCGCCCAGTTCCCGGCATTCCAATGGGATGTTGGCCATCAGCCAGTGCACGAACTCCACGCGCGGCAGGGTGCGCGGTACTTCACGCCCTTCCACGTTGACGTCGTCCGGCTTGGACGGCACATCCGTATCGATCACGGCAATGGCGAACGACTTCGCGGTCGCCGGCACTTCGGTCCAGGCCAGGTGTGGCGTGACGTTCCCGGCCGGCTTGATGGGCTCGCCGATCTCCATGAAGGCGTAAGAAGCCGGGATGGGCTTGCCGTGCTCGATGCTGTCGCTCTTCAGGCGCATGGGGATCTCCTCGTTGGGTTTCAGCGGGCGATCGCGTTGAAACGGGCCGCGATGTAGTCGTCCGTAAAGCTGGTCATGCTGAAATCGCG